>Ga0163203_1000561_pt1 | contig 10187 bp, 14 predicted proteins | sample PL_2010_330m_FD_113534 | JGI IMG/M metagenome (GOLD analysis project Ga0163203, IMG submission 113534) | Freshwater microbial communities from Powell Lake, British Columbia, Canada to study Microbial Dark Matter (Phase II) - PL_2010_330m | ecosystem: Environmental > Aquatic > Freshwater > Lake ... | reverse complement strand
CTTCCTGCATTGCTTTCTACCTAAGCTCTGACGCAGACGGACAAGTACTAGAGGGCACAGGTCCCGACACTATCGCTATCGGAACCGATGGCGTTATCATCCCGTCAGGTGGAGATAGTGTTGTTTCTGGCATGCTCGTCAGTGAGGCCGACGGCGACATTGACCTGGACATCACCAAATCAGGCGCTGATACGTTCTATCTGAATCTGGTCATGCCAGACGGAAGTTTGAGCACGTCAGGGGTCATCACGTTTGACTCAACTACCTAATAGGTAACAATGGCGAAACACGTTCATATCTGTGGTTTATACCGGGCAGACCTGAGAGGCTATACTCAATCAGATTTGTCTTCCAATGGTGAGCAGATATGGACGCTGAACGACTGGTATCAATTCTATCCATGGATGATGCCTGATCGTGTCCTGAACGTACATTACTTCCCACATATCAATGAGTCTGAGCACAGGTTTACAGGTGACTGGAAGGCTCAATACAATCGAGTGGTCCGCGAGGGTGGGAAGATATCTGTAGTTGAAGTTATCAAAGGCGTCTGCGAAGACGGGCAAGAACTTCTGCCTATGGAGCTACGCGATAAGTTTGCGATGAGCTCTATCGGGTGCGGTGTAAGTACTGCTATCAACCTTGCGATCCATCTTGGGTTCAAGAAGATTTCGCTTCATAGCATAAGGCTTCGTGATGCCGAATACGCACACCAGATACAGTTTATCCAGAACGCGTTAAAGAATGCAGAGATCCACGACGTAGAGGTTGACAACCCATATCATGACGATTGGTCAAGCAGGATATCTATTCAAATTGACTGGGTAAAGAACCTTAACTCGCCTGTTGGGTCTCTACCGCATTTGGTGAAATATTTCATTGGCGACGAACTCAGTAATAAGCGCGTAGATTAACAATTGAATATTCGGCAGCAAAGGGATTGATCCCCCAGAGCTGCAAAGCTTTTTAGGTGCATCTGCGAACTTCGCACCGGTTCGCGATGCGCCTTTTTTGTTGCCGAAATTCTCACCTTGAGGCAATCGAATGGCAGGACTAGACCAGGAAATCAAGCTAGACAACAGCGTGGTTAGTCCGTATAACGAGCGGTCGCCCGAAGAGATCGGGCTTGAGGCTGCTGTGGCAATCAACAAGGATAGCCTGTCTGAACACTTCATCTCAACGCTGGACGTGAGTAAGCGGCATCGTGAAGAGATCGGGATTGATGATAGGCTAGTTGCGTGCCTTCGGGCGTTCAAAGGTGAATACTCACCAGAGACGCTAGCGATTATCCAGGCTAATGGCGGAACGGACGTATACCGCAAGGAAACAACCGGGAAGGCTATCGATCTTGCAAGCTGGCTGAAAGACCTATTTGCTAGCGTAGATGAGCGCGCATGGGACATGGAGCCTACCCCTATTCCAGACCTACCGCCCGAACTGATGAACCAAATCAGCGGGGAGCTACAGGACAAGCAAATTGACGAGAACAGCGATATCCGGACGGCTGTAGAGCTTGGAGAGATTACGTTTGGCGAGTTTGAAGAGTTTCGCGAAAGGCTGAACGATCCGGTTGCCATAGAAGAGCGCCGCGAAGAGATGCGAACAAACCTGCTTCGTGAGGTCAAGCAAGAAGCCCAAGACCGAATCGACAACATGATCCGGGTATGCGAAGACCAGCAGGAACAGGGTAACTGGCGTGGATCGCTCTCTGGCTTCATAGAAGATTTCAAGATTTACCCGTCCGCCTTTATCCGCGGCCCGTTTGTAAAATCCGTCAAGATGATCGATTACAGCGGTGGCCAGGCGGCGGTAAAGACCAAGGCTTCACTATACTGGCAGCGGGTTTCACCCCTTAACATTTTCCCAGCTCCGCACGCAACTACTCCGCAAGAGGGGCCATTCCACGAACGCGAGTACATGAGCTATGCTGATGTGCATGCCCTTCTTGACCTACCTGGATACAACAAGCCTGCAATCCTCAAAGTACTCAGAGAGAATAGAGACAAGACACAGGGCGACTCTGTTGTTGCACTGTCTGATAACGACGCGAGCGAGTTGCAAGGCAAGCCAAGACCGGCAGAGGCTAGATCTGATTCACCGTTTGAGGCGTTCCACTGCTATGATAGCGTTCCGGGGTACAAGCTTAGAGAGTATGGCGTAAAGGTGGACAGCGCAGATGCTCCGTATGAAGTGTATTGCTTGATGATCAATAACGTTGTGATCAAGGCGACACTAAACGCTGACCTCCTCGGGCGTAGACCGTATTCTAAAGATTCCTTCCGGCCCATCCCTGATTCTTTCTGGGGAGAGAGCTTGAGTGAGGCGATGGATGATATCCAGCAGGAGCTAAACGCCACTGCTAGAAGTATGATCAATAACCTCGGCATGAGCTCCGGCCCAATGTCTTCAGTAGACACCTCTATGCTTCCTGAGGGTTCTAAGATACCCCAAATAGCGCCGTGGGCAGTATTCCAATATGACGGCGAAGCATCAAGTAACGCTAGAGATCCGATCAAGTTCCACGATATCCCGTGCAACGTCCAACTCTACTTCAACGCGTACAATGAGATCAAGAAGGAAGCTGACGAGGTTACCGGAATCCCATCATTCTCCCACGGCAGCGGATCAACGCAGGGCGCAGGCGAGACAGCACGCGGGCTTGCTATGCTGATGGACGCGGCAGCTAAGGGTATTCGCGACATTATTCGCAGTATCGGGCAGAACGTGATCATGGATAGCCTGCATCGTCAGTATGCATGGAACATGATCTATAGCCCCGACGAATCGATTAAGGGCGATGCCCAGATCAGAGCTAAGGGGCCGCTCGCAGTTATCGCTGCACAACAATCACAGATCGAGCTTGGTAACTTCCTAGAGCGTTCGCTCAATCCGATTGACTCCGAGATCATCGGAAAGAAGCGTAGAGCCGAGCTTCTTCGCAAGCAAGCACCTAACCTCAACCTATCTCCCGACGACATTGCCCCTAGTAGTGAGGACTTTGACGAGGAAGAGAAAGAGAAACAGGCTGGCATGGAGCAAGAGGGACTTCCTCTTGAAGCCCAGCCACAGCAGCAGGTGCAGCAATGACAAATAAAGACAAGGCGGCGCTGGTTACCTCAGCACACGATGCCGCTCGCACACTTTACAGCGACCACAGATTTCAATCGATCCTCGCGCTAGTAACTGCTAACCGTGAAGCTGTTCGTGATCGCCTAGAGATCACGACAGATGCGGTAGAGTTTCATCAGTTGCAGGGAGAAGCCAAGAATATGAAATGGCTTATGGAGTTGCCCAAGCGGGCACTCATGAATAAGGATAAGCGGACCCAATGATATTGACCGTAAATCCTGAGACACCAACGCCCATCGGCAACATGCCAGGGCAGCACGGAAGGACAGTACAAAATGGGTAACCCAACAAGAGCCGAAGTAGAGGCCGAACTAGCAGCGTTTGAAGCATCGCAAGCACCGAGCGCAGTCAAGGACGTTCAGCAGCAAGCACCGGAAACGGACCGTAAACCTGTTGAGCTTGATCCTGTTGACAATGCTGAACCGGTCGAGCCCATCGCCATCGAGCAGGCCAAAGAGCCAGCACCCGAGGAAGATGAGCGAGAGAAAGATCCAGATTACTGGAAACATCGGTTCAAGACGCTCGAAGGAATGGCGCGCAAAGAGAAGGAAGAGCAGTCATTGGTGCAGCAGGAGCAATCCAGGCAGCACAATGAGCTAATGCAACACCTGCGCGAGAACCAATTGAAGCAAACGCAGGAAAGCATTGAACCTGTTCCGGTCCTGCCCACAAGGGCTCAAGACGTTACAGACGAGATGCTACTTGACGCGTTCTCTGAGGAAGCTATTGAAGAGAGCGGAGCTACATTCCTTCGGTGTCAAATTGCAAACGAGAATCAGTTTCATGTGACACAATCCCGCGATGAGGCAAAAACCAGATCCGCGCAAGAGCAGCAAGCCAATGATCGGAAACGTTCCGAAGACGACTTGTTCTGGAAGCGTGTTGAGGCTGTTGTTCCAGACGCGGAATTAATGGATCGCACTGATTCGCGGTGGCATGATTGGCTAACAAAGGACTACAGAAGCGAAATGCTTACGGCTGCAATGGCTAAGGGCGACGCAGATGCTGTAGCCAAGGCGATGCTTCAATGCAAGGCCGATAGCGAATCACAGAAACCCACAGTTAACACTGCCCTTCCAACAGTAGAAGAACAGGCAATTCCCGGCACCACGGTACACGTTCCGGCAGCAACAAGCCCCCGAGTCGTCACATATACCCACTCCCAAGTGGATAAGTACTATAATGATAGGCAAAAGGGCAAGCTGGACGACAAGTATACCCACGCCGAGATATTGCAGTTAGAAACCCAAATTAAGCGCGCGGCTAGTGAGGGGCGAATCGTCCCCGGCTGATCGCGCAAACATAAAGGGCCATCATCATGGCAATGGAACTCGTAGCTGGACATCCAGACTATACCGCTGGCGGAAGCATTGACTATATCGCCAGTCTCTACGGCAAGCAGATGCTTGTTGAATACTTGGAACGCGCTGTCGTTCCTGGACTCACTAACCACGACTATGAAGGCCAAATCAAAGAGCAGGGCTCTAAGGTCATCATTTCGAGTCTTCCCGATGTGGAGATCACCGACCAGGAACGCGGCGGGCCTGTTGGCACGTATGAGATCCTGGAAGCCGCAAGCCAAGAGCTGAGCATTGACTACGGCAAAAAGTACAAGTTCGTCATCGACGTCATTGACGAGAAGCAGGCGCGTTTCGTGCTCGCTCCGAAGTTCCTGACGCGTGCCGAATATGCCATGGAGCGTGCGATTGACGAGCATTGGTTCAGTATTACCCGTGCAGACGCTCACGCGTCGAACGCTGGCAATACTGCTGGTGCAGATAGCGCCATGTTCTCTCTTGGTGTTACGTCGAGCGCTCCGAAGGTAATCACTGCCGACAACGTCCTGACCTGGATTGGCGATGTCGCAACTGTACTCGCCGAACAGAGCGTGCCCGAAGACGACGGCGAACTCTGGATGGCGCTGCCCCCGTGGGTCATCAACCTGATTGACGCCAGTTCGTTGCAGGACGCTGGCTACGCAGGCAAGGGCGAAAGCTCGATGTACAAGAACCGGTTCAAGGGTCGCCTGAAGGGTTTCAACATCCATCAGACGATGAGCGGCTACAAGGCTACCGTGAACAGCAAGAGCGAGTTCTCGATTCTTGCCGGTCACAAGTCTGCCGTCACGTTTGCAACGCAGATGGTCAAAGCGGATTCCCTGATGGATGCGCAAGTCTGGGGCAAGCTGTATCGTGGCTTGCAGGTATACGGCTTCAAGACCGTTAAACCTGAAGGCCTGGCTCTGACAATCGGCGTATCCAGCTAAACAATCCGTGTTATGGGGCGTGCACTTTGTGGTGCCGTCCCTTACCGGAGATAAGAATTAAAGCCATAAGGAGTATTTCAAATGGCCTCTACTGTAGACAACCGCCCGACCGGCGAAAAGTTGCCAAGCGCAATGGCTCGGCAGCCGATCCTTGTTTCTTTCGACGTTGACACGACTGTCACCGCGAATCAGCTCGCCCAGAACGAAACCATGAGCCTCGGCACGCTCGAAGCTGGTGACACCGTTCTGAACGCATTCGTATATGTCAGCACTGCTGATACTAGTGTCACTGCCATCGATGTCGGCTACACCACTGATGGCACTACCGGTGCTCAGTTGGTTGACGGCGCAACCGTAGCTACGACCGGGTACAAGGCTGGCCTTGTTGCCAGTTACCCGATTGTGATTACTGCTGACAGCATCATCGTCCTGACGAACAAGGACGCTGATACCGTAAACGAAGCGATCATCAAGGTCTACGTCCTCGTAGTCAAGATGACGCCGTAACAGGTATGAAGCCGGGGGCTTGACGGCCCTCGGCATTTTCACTAACACGGAGAAGGAATATGGGCAAAGTTTTAGTTAGAAAGGCTGACGGTCTTACCCTCAGCTACGATAAGAATCTCGCACGAGATCCACGGTTTGAGACCGTAGAAGATCCGGAATACAGCACTGCCACAATCAAAGCCAAAGACGCCTTTGACCTTGAAGCACGGTCTAACCTGGCATTGCAGGACGCTGACGGCAAGTCGGCTGCTGATCGCGAACTCGAAGCAGATGACGACGAGAACCTAGGCCGAGTATCTGCCATCCTTGACGCGCTTGGCGTTACCGATATCTTCGACTCGGTAGCTGACGGCTTGGACCTGGCTCTGAACAAGTTGCTGAACCCCGTAGCCATTGCCGACCTCGTAGAGATCCCAGAGGTAGAGCTCAAACCGGAGGACATCCCGGAAGCGCCTCAGGAAGAGGAAGAAGCTCCGGCCCCCGAAGAGCTTGACGACGTAGACGGGTTATTGCCCGAGGAAGAGTTGCCGTTTGAGGCAATGACCGACAAGGCAGAGCTCAAGAAATGGGCGAAAGACACCATTGACCTTACGATTAAGGGCAACAAAGGCGTCGAGCGCATCAAGAAAGAAATCAGAGCGGCAATCGCTGGTTAAATAGGAAAGACGAGCATGAACAGTTTGACAGACTTGAGTCCACTTGTGGAAATCGAGATACCTAGGTGCTCGTCTACTATTGCACTGTATTCTTTGAGGCGGGCAATACACGAGACCTGCATGGAAACATCGTGTTGGCAAGAAGAGATTACAGACGATTTGGTAGCAGATCAGGCATCATACACCCTCGCCAGTGCGTCTGTGTCTGCTATCATTTATCGTATCATTGACGTGAACATCAACAGCGGGGACGGCTCCGACCTTCCCGTAACTGAATACGAGTTCACCAACAACACCACGCTAACCCTTGACGACGCGCCTACAGAGGCGACTACTGACGGCCTTGTGGTGAACGTAGCACTGACTAACCCGGTTATCGGAGTTGACTTCACTAACGTCGCAATTTTGGACAGATGGGGCTATATTATTGCAGACGGCGCGATTGCTCGTATTGCAAAGATGACGGCCTACCGAAACGACGAACTGGCGGCGCAGAAGGCAGAGGATTTCAGGAAGGGCAAACTGAAGATCGTTACAGACATTACCCAAACGGGATTTAAGACAGGCCAATCTTTGAAGGTTCCTATACAACAGCAATTCGCAAAGAACAGTACAAGCACAGGAGTCAATGATGGATATTTTTAGCGCAACGGCAAGTATCACCAGGCCAGAGAATACGACAGCCTACGCCATTGGCGACGCGGTGTCTAACAGCACCAGCGCAGCAGTAGCGATGTCGTTCAAGGTCGGCAACAGCAACCACGAGCGCGCTGTGATTACTAAGGTCCAGGTAATTAGCGACGTAAAGGCAGCAACGCTTCCAATGTTCAATCTATGGCTGTTCAGAGAGACGGTTGTAGCTACGAACGACAACGCGGCATTGAGCGTAACTGATGCATCGGTGCAGACCGGCCCTTCTGTTATCGCGCTGAATACCCAGTGGTATACTGCTATTAACTCGATTGTAGAGGCAACAAACATTCAGGTCCCCGTAATCCTTGAGCGAGCAGACATGAACCTGTACGGCCTATTACAGGCGACCAACGCATACACCCCGGCAAGCGCAGAAGTGCTCACCGTAATCATTGAGGGATATCTTGTGCGATGATTGATTTCCTCACACTGTTAAACCCGCCAATGACAGAGATTGACAGGCTCCTCGGCCAAGCTATCGACCTCGGCGCTGTGGCCTGCTCCCGAGCAGGCGCTACCGTCTCCCCGCTGACCGGGCTGGCGGTCGCTGAGAACACCGCAGACAGCCTACAGATCGGTGCCTTCCTGGCGTACTTCAGCCGGGGTGGGTATACCGGGCTGGTCAACAATGATTTGACTGCTGCCGCTGCGTGGGTGCCATCCTCTGGGAAGGTCGTCGTCACAGAACCAAGCACAGGTGTGTATCGCCTCAGTTTTGACGGGACTGGTCCTGTCGTACTGTCTCACGCCATCGCCTCAGCCAGCGACGACCGCTTTGGCTCTTTCTCGGCGCGGCTCATATCGGGTACTATCCCGGCTTCGGGGGAGTATGTCGCCTTCCGCTCTGGCACGTCTGCTAAAGGCACACTTTTCGCTTTGGACACCCTTACTTCGGAGCGGGTTACGTATGATTACTCTGTCACATCTGCGGACGCAACCGACGGATTGGCGATATGCTCCGGGAACTCATCGGCATTTGTGATCGAAATAAAGGACATGCGCGCCCACGCTGGCACAGTCCGTATGGTCCCCATGCCGTACCAGAGCGCAGCCAGCTATGTCACAGACACCGACGCGCTTACCTTCACGATGCCCGCTGGCGTAAAAACAATTTTCGTCGCTACTCAAGAATATTCCCGCGTCTCGGCCTCCGCGGTCCTCCTCGATCAGTCGGGCGTATCCATCGACACGCCGGGAAGTGTCACGGTCCACGGTAGCGGCGGATCGCCAAGCATAGATACCAGCGGAGCATTATCAACCTCTGCGTGGAATTCGGTATGGGTTGACGCTGATGGAGTCGGTACGCTCGGCGCTCAGTTCAACGCAACAGCTCGCGCAACAGACACCGAAGCAGATCCCATTGCCGCAGCAGCAACAACCCTCGGCAACAATGCCGCCGAAGCAGAGCCCACGAACTCCGCGCATATCATCCTCGCCTGGACCATCGATCTTTCTGCCGCTGACCGCGCCCAAGTACTCGCAGCGTTATCCGCCCAGCTAGGAGGGTTCTCCTTTGTCGTCTAACCCATGGATAAAAGGCCGACTCCTCGCCCTTCTCTGCGCTAGCCAGATAGGCTGCGCGTCCACCGTTACGCCCTTGTGCCGACACACGGTGCTAAGCCAGCATGCCGCAGCATCTGAGCAGTTCGAGAAGGTTGAGACTTGGCTTATCAAGAATCCGGATATGCGATCAGGCTACCGCTACCATGCCGCCGTGCGGATCTGGAAGGACGGTCAATGGCAGTGGCTAGAACAGCCGCCCACAGTTTGGACAATCACGATCAAACAGCCCAAGGGCGTACTACTTAAGAGGCTAGACAATGACTAATGAAGAGAAGGCCGCAGCGAAGAACGTAGTGCGTGCACAGGTGATTGACGAGCCTGCACACCAGCCGGTGCCGGGCGTTGAGGTGTACAAGACCTCAAACCGTAGCGGGAACATTAAGTATTCATGGCGCTTCATGCTGGACGATGAGGTCCAATTCGACGGCCACGAGCAAAAAGACACCTTCGAAGATGCAGAGGCCCACGCAATGAAGATGTGCGGGACAAGCTGGAACATCATCATCAAAAGGGCCGACAAATGACAGCAAAGAGCGACTGCGAATGCAAGTATGTTCTCCGCATAAATACACTTTATGGACTTCTTGCGCTCTTGCTTACTGTTGCCATTGTTACGTGTGGATTTGCTGGTAAAACATTCACCAACAATAACGACATCAAGCACTCTGTTGCTTCAAACACCAAAGCCCTCGTAAAGCTAGACGGCAACGACCGGCGTATCGCAGAGATTCAACGTGACATTGCGTGGATTGTGATGATCATGAAGGAAGACAAGGAAGAGCCCAAGGAGAACAGACATTGACAACCCAGGACGTAATCACTAGGGCACGGCAGGTGCTTGCAGACAACAACGAACAGCAGGGTTACAGCAACGCTATCCTAATCCCAAGCGTCAATGCAGCACAGCGCGTACTAAAGAACGACCGCCCCGACCTGCGACTATCTGCAACCGGGACCATGACGGCATGGACAGCATCGACAGTGGTAGGCGACACGCTTATCTGGGATGACGATCAACTTGAGGCGCTGGCACTTGAGACGGCAAGCCACCGGCTACTTGACGACAGCTATGACGAAGCGAACCGAGCGCAGTCGGCGGAACTGCACGCTAGGTACATGGCAGAGATTTCCTAACACAACACGAACACGGAGCATGACAAATGAAACTGAAACTAAGTGAGATCATCCTGATTCACGGCGCGTGTGCAAGCGAAGAGCTTGGTACCCTTGACGGAGCTTATTGGAACAACTTCCTTGTGCAGAACGAAATGCTTTGCGAGGGTCGCGCGAACGCGTTCGAGAAGCAGCAGAAGGATAACGCGAAGTTCCAGGAATACATCGCAGAGCGAAACGCGGTCTTTGCAGAACACGGG
>Ga0163203_1000560_pt1 | contig 10189 bp, 14 predicted proteins | sample PL_2010_330m_FD_113534 | JGI IMG/M metagenome (GOLD analysis project Ga0163203, IMG submission 113534) | Freshwater microbial communities from Powell Lake, British Columbia, Canada to study Microbial Dark Matter (Phase II) - PL_2010_330m | ecosystem: Environmental > Aquatic > Freshwater > Lake ... | reverse complement strand
GTCCTTCACCATATCCCGGTGATCTTTGTGGATGATGGCTATGGTATCGGCGCCGTCGTCTAGGGTGACGTTCGGCCGAAGATCGATCGCCCTTTCGATGCACCGGTAGTACTCCTCGTCGTTCTCGCCGTGGAACGCATAGACGTGCATCCCCCTGGCGGCAAGTGCTGCGGCCACGTCGTCCTGGGTACTCAGAGGGTTCGATCCGGCGAGGGCGATCTCTGCACCGCCTGCTTCCAGAGCGATGAGAAGGTTGGCAGTCTCGACGGTCACGTGGAGACAGGCCACTACCCTCACCCCTTCTAGGGGCTTCGTTCTCTCGTACTCGTCTCTGATGGTCTGGAGTACTGGCATGTGGCGCCGGGCCCATTCGATCCTCCGCTCACCCTCTTCTGCCAGATTTATGTCTTTAATCACGTTTTCTTGCAAAAGATCACCTTTAACTCACTAGGGATAAAGTTAGTCGAATATATTTAAACCCAGTGGATACCGGTACGCCTATTAGGAGCGGTCTTCCATCTATGTGCATGACCATGGACGTAACTCTACTGGGTACCGGGGTCGGGATCCCCCATTCAGGACGGGCTCAGGCAGGTCTGGTGTTGAAGGCCAAAGAGTCTCTGCTCTTCGACTGCGGTGCGGGAGCGCTTCTGAGGCTGGCAGAGTCTGGCGTAGACCCCACAAAGATCGATACGGTACTATTGTCTCATCTGCATCTAGACCACGTCTCGGATCTTCTTCCCCTGGCCAAGGCCAGGTGGCTGGTGGACGAGAAGGACTTCACCATCTACGGACCGGCAGGCACCGAGGACTGGTTCAGGGCCGCACAGAACCTTTATCCCTATCTGGACGACCTGAAGGTCGCCGTCCTGGAGGTCGGACCAAAAGACGAGTTCTCGGTCAAGGGGTTCAGGATAGTGGCGGCAGAGGCGGTGCACAGCGTCGTCGCCTTGGGTTACAGAGCGGAATATGGAATGAAGTCGGTGGTCTATTCTGGGGATACTGAGCCCACGGCATCGATAGCCCGCCTGGCCAAAGGCGCAGATCTGCTGGTTCACGAGTGTTCCTTCCCCGAGCCTTACCAGGTGACGAACCATTCTACGCCTCTGCAGTTGGGTGAGGTTCTCCAGGGCGTGAACGTGAAGAGGATCGTGCTGACCCATCTTTACCCGGAGACGATAGGTCATGAGGAGGAGATGGTAAAAGACATCAAGGCCGGTCTGGACCCGGAGGTCCGGGTGGAGGTCGGGAGGGATCTGCAAAGGATCAGGCTGTGAGGCTGAAAATGGGGGTCGCCTTCGCTATCTTCGTCATCTTGCCGGTGGTGCCGTAAAGCTTAACCATGTTAATCGCCCCGACATAACTGCGCAGGTTTATTTCATGTATTCCAGCTGTGATCTGGGACAGATCCTTGCAATCTAGAGAGTCGAGTGGCCTAAATTGTAGGACAAGCCATGGCTGTGACGGGATAACGGCGCTACGTTAGCCAGGTCTTTTGGGCTCTGCCCGAAACGAGTAAATAAAGTTATACTTCATGTACAATGAAAACCGAATAAGTGAGATGGATTCAGATGAAGATATGTATTACTGCGGGGGCTCCTGGCCTCGATGCACCTCTCGATCCCAGGGTCGGACGGTGCGCCTATTTCGTGATCGTAGAGACAGATAGCATGGAGGAGGTCGAGTCGATCTCCAACACCAGCGCCGGGGCGGCCGGTGGTGCCGGGATCCAGGCTGCCCAGACGATAGCCAACACCGGTGCCAGCGCTCTGATCACGGGGAACGTGGGACCCAATGCGGTCCATACGCTGAGCGCGGCCGGGGTAAAGATATACTTGGATCAGGGTGGCACGGTGAGAGAGGTGGCGGAAAGGTTCAAGCAGGGTGAGCTAAAAGAGATCTCTTCTGCATCTGCCCCGCCTCACGCGGGTATGGGCGGAGGACAAGGCACGGGCCGCGGCGGTGGCGGTGGTCGTGGTGGCGGAGGAAGAGGCGGTCAGAACAGGTGATATGATATGAAAGTTTGCGTTCCAACCATGGGAGACCGAGGTCTGGATGATACGCTATCCGCCCACTTCGGGCGCGCCCAGACATTTACCATAGTAGACACCGAGACGAGCGAGGTGGAGATCGTCCCCAACACCAGCGAGCATATGGGCGGCACAGGGCTGCCACCCGAGTTAATCGCCAGTAGGGGGGGTCACATCATGCTGGTGGGAGGGCTCGGACCCAAGGCAGTCCAGATGTTCGAGCAGTACGGGATCGACGTCTTCGTCGGTGCCACCGGTACCGTAAAGGATGCCATCAAAGACTGGCAGGGCGGGTTCCTGGAGGAAGCAACCAACGAGAACGTCTGTAGTGAGCACAGGCACTGAAGCTGCAGACCCCAACCCGTCCCCATCTTTTAGTTATAGTTGGTTTATATCGAATACCGTCACGCTCTATCTCAATTGTTGGCGATGGCATTTATCGTTAAACACATTTGTTCTCGAAGCCAATACAGCGAAATTCTTATACGCGATCGATGCATAAATATCTAGCTATTAGGGAAAACAGTGAGCTAAAGATCTTAGCTGTTGGTGAGTCGTGTGGTGATTTTTTGACAGTAACCGAAGACCATATCCAGAGAGCATACCTATGCAAACTCGTCGGAGAGGAAGGGCTGAACATAGTGGATACCATGCCAGAAGGTGAGGTCACCGACGAGCACGTAGCAGAGCTTGCCGAGATCAGCCTTAACACCGTCCGGCGCACCCTCTATCTGCTCTATGAACACCGGCTGGCCAAGTATAGAAGAGAGAGGGATCAGGAGAGCGGATGGTTGACTTATCTCTGGCAGTTGTGTCCGGAGAACTTCGATAGAGCGCTGGAATCAGAGATCAAAAAGCTGGTAGATCGGCTGGAGGGGAGGTTTGCTTATGAGAAGGATAATATCTTCTACGTCTGCGTCAACGGCTGCGCTCGCTTTGTCTTTGACGAGGCCAGCGATAGCAACTTCATCTGTCCCTTCTGCAGTGGGGGACTGGAGTACATGGAGAATGAGAAGGTGGTAGAGGCCATAGAAAATAGGATACGTGATCTGAACGCCGACCTATAGGATATCCAAGTCGTTGCCCAGTACCGCGGCCCACCACCAGCGAGACATATCCACCAGGTCGCGACTGAAAGACCCGGATAATCTGTACTCACCACCCCGGCTAGTTATGAGCCCAGCGCCCAGCAGCTTGTTTCTCATGGCATAGAAGGCAGATCTGCTCACCTCAAGCTCCTCTATGATCTGCTTCCACTCTTTGGTTTCCATAGGTTCGCCACCCTTCTGTCTCTCCTCCACCATGGCGAGAAAAGTCTTGCCCCGTAGGGCGGTGGTCTCTTCCTGGAAAAGACGAAGCATGAGCTCCATGTAAGGGTCCCTAGAACGACTGATCCAATACTCCGACTTGGACCTTATCTTCAGTGTGGTCGCCGTTCGTGGGGCGTTCTTTACGTTGGTCATGGCCCAGCCGAGGACTTCAACACAGACCTGACCAGATCGACGTACTGCTCTCGGAGAACGTAGATCGTGGGCAGACGATAGGATTTTTTGTACGCCCTCAGAATTCCTAGCTTGGAGTAGATGTACCCGACCATAGAGGCTACAACTTTGCGAGACGCCTCAAACTTCTTTTTGATGACCTTGTAAAGCGAACTCACCGTAACCTCGCCAGAATCGAGAATAACTTCCAGAACTAAACGCCTTCGGCCGTCTGTGTCCAGATCCAAGAACTTGACCAACCGTTTGGAAATCTCAGCTCTTAAGTGGCTCATGATAGCCCTCCTTCTGACTGCATACGTACTATGGATTGTTGTTTCGCAATATATATCTTACTATCTTGCCATGTCGCTCTGAACCCCCTCCCGCGCTCATATATAGAATACTTTCTATACGATATATAGAGAACATGAACATGTTCGCTTACGCTCACGTTTACTTGTGCAGATAAAGTTATACTTTAGGTACAATAAAAAAAAAGAAGGAACTATCTCAGAGCGTTCCACAGTTCAGTCAAGTGGTCGCCGTACAAAATGTAAATAAGGACGAACACCCCGAGAATCACGTATAGGTTCGAGATATAGACGAGCCACTGAAGTAGTCTCGCCTTTTTCTCGGGTGTTCCAAACCACTCACTTGCCTTTCGCTCGAGGAGACCAGGCATCTCTAAGCCGCTGTTGCTCTCTCTGCTTCTTTGGCCTTGGCCGCTCTTTCAGCCTTCGCCTTAAGCATCTTCAGCTTGACGGTGTTGTCCCTCTCCATCTCCTCCAGGGAGAAGCCTATGAACCGGACGGTATCGTTGATATCAGGGATTACCTTGAACTCCAGAGCGTTCACACGTCTCTTGGTGCCTTCGATATCCTCTACCAGCTTGATCAATGCCGTCTCTACCTCTGCCGCGGTGATTATCTTGTCCACCAGGCCCTCGTAGGCTTCTGCGGCTTCGTCTATGGCAGCGCTCGTTCCGATGATACCGTATCCCCGCTCGAACATCTGTTTTTGGACAGACTCTGCCGTAATCTTCGGCACGACGACGCCCATGATGTTCCTGCTTTCCAGCTCCACACTCGGCTCTTTCTGAAGGGCAAAGGCGACACTCTTGATGGTGAGTGCGCCCTCGGTGGCCTTGGCCATGTTCAGTCTCTGTTGAGACTTGATGAACTCTTTGACTAGCTCCTGTCTGATCGTTTTCGCCTGGCTGAGGATCTCAAAAAATTCGATCATCAGACCATCACGCTTCATCTTGAGAAGCTCGTGACCGGTCTTTGCTATCTTGATCCTCTTCTTGAGCTCGATCAGCACCGCCCTAGTCGGCTTCGTCCCCTTGATTACGGCCATGGTCTCACTCTTTTCGGTGCTTGGGATGGTACTGCTTTATGATGTGGTCATCGATCCTGGTGAGCATCGTCTCAGGAAGTTCCGAGAGAAGGTCCCAGCCGATATCCAAGGTATCGAAGATCGACCTGTCTTCATCCCTGCCCTGATTGACAAACTTCTGCTCGAAGGCGTCTGCAAACTCTAGAACGAGCCTGTCTCTCTCGGAAAGAGCTTCCTTACCCACGATAGCCACCAGACCTCTCAGATCACAGCCTTCTGCATAATAGGCATAGAGCTGGTCCGAGACCGCACGATGGTCCTCTCGAGTGTGCCCTTCACCGATACCAGAGTTCATCAGCCTGCTGAGAGATGGCCTGATGTCGATGGGCGGATATATGCCCTTCCTGTGCAGATCACGGGATACGATCATCTGCCCTTCTGTGATGTAACCGCTGAGGTCAGGTATAGGGTGGGTGATGTCGTCACCGGGCATGGTGAGGATGGGGAACTGGGTGATGGATCCCTCCCGGCCCATTATGATGCCTGCACGCTCGTAGTTGGTGGCCAGGTCTGTGTACATGTACCCAGGATATCCTCGCCTTCCAGGCACCTCTTCTCTGGCGGCTCCCATCTGTCTCATCGACTCGCAGTAGTTGGTCATGTCCGTGTAGATAACCAGCACGTGCATGCCCAGATCGAAGGCAAGATACTCTGCGGTGGTCAGACCCAGCCTGGGTGTGAGCAGCCGCTCCACGGCGGGATCGTCTGCCAGGTTGAGGAAGACGACCGCCCTCTCCAGAGCACCGGTCCTCTCGAAGTCCTTCATGAAGTGCTGAGCTTCTTCGTTGGTGATGCCCATGGCGCAGAAGATCACGGCGAAGGACTCTGCCTCGCCAAGGGTCTTGGCCTGACGGGCGATCTGCAGAGCGATGTCGTTGTGGGGAAGACCCGCACCGCTGAATATGGGCAGCTTCTGACCCCTAACCAGGGTGTTTGTGCCGTCGATGGTGGATATCCCCGTCTGGATGAACGCTCGGGGCTTATCTCGTACAGAAGGGTTGATAGCCGCTCCGCCGATATCTCTCTCTACATCGGGAACGATCGGTGGTCCGCCGTCTCTGGGTTGGCCCGACCCGGAAAGAACCCTGCCTATGATGTCAGGAGATAGCGGCATCTTGATGACGTCTCCGGTGAAACTGACCGAGCTCTCCTTGCTCAGTCCGCCGGTACCCTCGAAGACCTGGACCACCACGACCGCGTCGGATGTGTCCAAAACCTGCCCTCTCTTTACCACCCCGGTATCGGTCCGGATCTCCACCAACTCGTTGAAACCCACCGGCTCGGTCTTCTCGACGAAGAGCAGCGGTCCCGATATCTCATTAATGGTTTTGTATTCCTTGGTCATTGTGAACCCACCTTAGCTCATCACCTTGAACTCATCGGCCATCTGCTTCATGACCTTCTCCAGCTCCGGCTTGTAGTCATCGAGGAGCCTGATCTTGGCCAGGGCGTCCTTCGAGGCTGCGGAGTTGATCACATCGACGGGCACACCGCGTCCGAGAGCCTCAAAAGCGAACTCTCTGTATCCGAGGATGGCCTCAAGCAGGTCGTACTGTTTCTCGTACGGGCAGAAGGTGTCCACCGGGTGGAAAGCGCTCTGGGCAAGCCAGTAGTTGATGATCATCCTGGCCACCTCGAGGGTGAGCTGCTGGTCTTCTGGCAGAGCGTCGGATCCCACCAGCATCACGATCTCTTCCAGCTCGGCGTTCTCCTGGAGAATCGCCATGGCCCGCCTCTTGTTCTTGTTCCAGTCGGGCGAGATGTTCTCCACGAACCAGGGCTCCAGGTCCAGGTCGTAGAGCGAGTAGCTCTCCAGCCAGTTGATGGACGGGAAGTGACGCCTCTGGGTGAGCTTCGCGTCGAGAGCCCAGAATACCTTAACGATACGAAGCGTGTTCTGGGTAACAGGCTCGGTGAAGTCACCGCCCGGCGGGCTTACCGCGCCGACTACGCTGACGGAACCTTCCCCACCGTCGAGAGTGGTTACCCTGCCTGATCTCTCGTAGAAGTCGGCCAGCCTGGCACCTAGGTAGGCGGGATATCCTTCTTCACCAGGCATCTCTTCAAGACGACTGGATAGCTCTCTCATGGCCTCTGCCCACCTCGACGTAGAGTCGGCGGTCAGCAAGACATCATAGCCCATGTCTCTGTAGTACTCCGCGGTGGTCATCCCGGTGTAGATGGATGCCTCTCTGGCGGCCACAGGCATGTTGGACGTGTTGGCATAGACGATAGACCTCTCCATCAGCGGCCTGTCGGTTCTCGGGTCCACCAGCTCGGGGAACTCGTGCAGAAGGTCTGCCATCTCGTTGCCGCGCTCACCACAGCCCACGTAGACCACAATATCCACATCAGACCACTTAGAAAGGGTCTGCTGCATGACAGTCTTCCCGGTACCGAACCCACCGGGTATGGCCGCAGTTCCGCCCTTGGCAAGCGAGAAGAAACCGTCGATGACTCGCTGTCCTGTTCTCAGGGGGACAGTCGGCGCCATCTTCTCAGTCGAAGGCCTAGCCGCACGGACCGGCCAGTACTGGATCATGGGTAGCTCTGTTCCGTCGTCCAGGACACAAACGGTCTCCTCGACGGTGAAGTTCCCGGAGTATATCTCCTTGACTTCTCCACCCTTTAGGTTGGGCGGTACCATGATCTTGTGCTTGATGAGCAGCTGCTCCTGGACTGTTCCTATGGGCTGCCCCGGCTTTACTCGGTCGCCCTTCTTTACGACCGGCTCAAAGTCCCATTTCTTCTTGTGATCGATTCCATCAACGAAAAGGCCTCTGCTAATGAAGTCTCCGGACGCCTCTGCCAGAGCGGGCAGAGGTCTCTGAACACCATCATAGATCGAGGTGAGAATTCCGGGACCGAGCTGTGCTACCAGCGCTGCACCTGTTTCTTTGACAGGCTCGCCTGGTCTCACGCCAGCGGTATCTTCGTATACTTGGATTATGTGTTTGTCCCCGGAAATGCCGATGACCTCGCTCATCAGCCCATCGTCGCCGACCAGAACCAGGTCATACATGTGGGATTTCAGTCCCGTAGCCTGCACCACCGGCCCGGCAACTCTATAAACTTTACCTACTTCCATAAATCAACACCTATTGCCCTCTTAATCTTCTCTCTCATCTCTGTGCTTTCCTCGGTTCCGATAGAAATTACAGTCGGCTTGACAGAGTCGGTCAGCGTTGACTGCATCCTCTTGGGCAGCTTGTTGAAGTCTGATTGATTCAGCACGAGAATGCCGACATCTGGGTCAGCCATGACCTCATTGATCTTTGAGACCAGCTCATCCTCTGAGGTGACATCATACGCTTTCCGTATACCCGCGAGAGAGAAACCAAGGACCGCATCACCGTTGCCGATAACAGCGACCTCCATTATGCCACCACCACTTGCTCTTCGATGAGCTCAGCGGGAAGATCGGCTTCCTTGCCGCGAACGATCTTCCTTATGTTTGAAACCTCTGTATCCTTGCTGACGATGTATCCCAGAACCGGCAGGATGGATAACGGATGGTAATTGGATATGGCCCATGCGTAGCGCACCAGATACGCCTTGAGACGCGCTTCTATGCGGCTTATCTCATCACCCTCGGTTGCAACATCCGAGATTGCGCTCCAGAAGGGATAACCCTCCAGTCCCCGAACGAACTCATCGTAGGACTGGCCTGCCATCCGGCTCAGATCATCTCCGAGTTTTCCGCCTTTGATCAGGTTCTCCTGTATGATGCTGGCATCTATCCCTGCCTTGTTCATCCGGAAGAGTGTAATCACGTTTTTGATATCGATCTCTTTTCGGACATACTTCAGCAGGAGGCCACCGCCCACAGAAAGGGTGCCGCCGACCGCACGTTCCATCCTGAAGTAATATAGTTTGTCCAGGGCGTTCTCCACCGAAGAGAGCATGTGGCCGTCGTACTGAGACAGTGCTACATAGTAGTCGGTCCCATCAAATGCCTGTATGATCTCCTCCACGGTGTCCTTCTTTGTCAGACCCTCCAGGAACTCCAGATCCAACTCGCCAGCCGGTACAAGGTACTTCATGATCTCTTCGTCGCTAGAACCGTGGAACTTTCCTCTGAGTATCGTCTTTATGTTCCAGACGTCCCAGCGCCTCAGGTATTCTAAGATCAAGAACTTAGGTTCATCGATGGTGACCTCCAGAAGTCCCCGGTAGGTCTTTGCAAGGTTGGCGATTGTAGCGTACTCCACAAGATCCACGCCGGAGTAATCTTTCGCCATCTCGTCGATCTCGTCCTTGTATTGGGTCTCCTCCAGGTAACGTGTGATCTCTGCTATGTCCATGCTCAGCATTCTCTGATACATATCATTGGGTACGAGCTTGGTCTTCTTGGCCCTAACTCTGCCCGTAATGTATGCGTACTTCACCGGTTTCCCGAACTTCGGCAAACGTAGTACCGGCATGCTCCTCACCCAAACAGGATCTTAGATACGTCTTTCATAGATCTGTTGAATACTTCTCGTGCCAGAGTTTCATATGTAAGATCGTAGCTCATCAATCCATCCATGCTCTCTATCACGACACCGCCAATAGTATCGATATCACTACCATAATTAGAGGCGAGGGAGGAAACGAAGGCCTTATCCTTCTTGTTGGATGAGACGCGCATCCCCTCCAAGTTGTAAGGCTTGACGAGCTTCTTGAGCAGCGCCTCGTTCTTCTTCATCGGCAGCTTCGATAAAGCCTCGAAGAGCTTGACGTTTGTCTGCTCTAGAAGCTCTTTGCGCAGATTGAGTTCCGCCCTCTTCAGCTCGAGATGGGCGCTTGATATCTCTCTGCGCTCGAGAGCCTCTACAGCATTCTCTGCCTCAGCCTCTTTTCTGGACGTGATCTCGGCGGCACGATCTCTGGCTTCACTAAGGATCCTTGCAACCTCGCTCTCAGTCTCGGTGTTGATCTCCGCTACTTGACTCGTACTGGTCGCAAGGACATCCTTAACCACTGCATCTAGTGCCATTGCCTCTCCACCTCGAGATGGTGAATTCAGACGAAAGGTGTCCAGGCAAACATCAATATCAGTGAAACAGCAAGGCCGAAGATGATTAGCGTCTCAGGCAGAAGCATCAGGAAGAGACCCTTGCCCAGGAACCCAGGTTCTTCTGCGACTACACCGACCACAGCCGCGCCGATACCCTGCTCACCAACGCCTGCACCAATGCCGGCAAGCCCGGTCGCGAGACCTGCACCAACTGCTATAAGTCCATACAGTATTCCACCATCTACTATTATCTCTACTACCATTTCATTATCCCTCCATTAATT
>Ga0163203_1000556_pt1 | contig 10219 bp, 7 predicted proteins | sample PL_2010_330m_FD_113534 | JGI IMG/M metagenome (GOLD analysis project Ga0163203, IMG submission 113534) | Freshwater microbial communities from Powell Lake, British Columbia, Canada to study Microbial Dark Matter (Phase II) - PL_2010_330m | ecosystem: Environmental > Aquatic > Freshwater > Lake ... | reverse complement strand
ATAAAACACCAAAGTGGTGGGATTCAACGATTCAAACTGGGACTCCACGGTGCAAATCATGATATAGCTGCAATGATCGGGTACTTACAGAAAGGCTCTGCATTCGATTGGTACGATGAAATCAACAAGTGGATTAAGGAACTGAGTAACGGTACCTTAGCAGACGTCTGTGTTTGGAATATAAGTGAAATGCTTGAGCAACTTCAAGAAGACTCATCAAAGGGTATCGCAAACTGTCGATCAACCCATGATAGAAGCGGAAGTGAACAAAGCAACGAAATAGTAATCCATCATCTTTGGATTACAATGCATATGTGACACATTGCAAAATATCCACCGGAGAAAATATCCCCTATCCTTGCCTCCCTCTTTCCATACTTTAAATAGAAGCTTATCGAGTAAGATCAATTAAATGCAAATGAGATCTTTCGCCTAGCCGTGGGGATTCGAATGTCAGTAGACGAGAGCGAAGGTTTTAGTTCTACCTTTTGGCATGCACGGTCTACCATCTTTTTGTGTTCTATAGTTGCCAGAAAGTTGCCAATTAGTTTACAAGCTGTCCTTGGTACGTTGCTCATTGTGTCTTTCTTAAGGGGGGGGCGATACCTAAAAGCCTTCGCAATTGCTGCCGCTTGTTTTCAGGAAGAATCTTCCGGGTAACTTTCCCATGGTTACACTGATCCATATTTATTAATTAATTTCATATCGAAAGGCATGATTATTGAATCTATTAGGAAACATTGCGGACCTTTGTTACCCATAGCTTAGCAACTAGTTGGACGAGCTTTTTCTCTCAGGTGCCCGGCGCATTATTAAACCAAAACCAAACCAGCCATGGACATAATCCCACCGAATATTCCGAAGGCTGCCTTGTAGTTTAAAGCACTGATTAGTAATCCCCCGACCATGGGACCTGTGGAATGTCCGATATCCATCACGCTGGAAAGTACGCCTAAAGCACCACCATGACTAGATGACTTGGACAAATCGGCAACAAGCGCTGAAGTGGAAGCAGTAACGGTAGCTAATCCGAGACCGAAAAATCCAATAAGCACAGCTAACAGCAGATAATTATAGGAATAAGTCATAAAGACCATGGTTAGTCCGCCAATCAAGAGCCCGGCTATTATTACGGAGACACGGCCGTATCTATCTGAAAAGCGTCCCATTATCGGCTTGGTTAATGTAGCCACTACTACCTGTATGGTAAACAGTGAGCCTATTTCCAGGGTGGAAAAACCAGCCTCCTCATCCAGGAAGATAGGTAAAAATACCTCGAGACAGCCAAAAGCAAAATATTGAACCGCCTCAATGGTGCTTGTTGTCAGAATGCCATGATTAGCCAATATTGTTTTAACATCACTCCATATTTCACTCCGCCCTCGCTTTAATGCCCCAGCCACAGAAGCGGAGGTCGCTTTGGAAAGAGGTAGTCTGATTGCTGCTAGTAAGACAGCCACTCCGATAACACCGTCAGCAATATAGACCCAATGAAAATTATCTCCGAAGATTAAGATCCCTCCGACAAAGGGAGCAAGGAATCGACCTACCATCGTTGCCGATGAATACCAGCCCATGCGCTCACCGCGTTTTTCGTCAAAAGTATCAGCCACTGCAGCCATAGCCACCGGGCCAAGAATAGCCGTGGCAAAGCCATGGTAAATGCGTACCAGCACCAGGTGCCAGGGCTGACTGACTAGCAGGTACAAAAACGGAGCGGTGGCAAATACAACAGCAGCAATCAGGATGACCCGACGACGGCCAATAATATCAGAAAGGACCCCTGCCGGTAGGCTGACAACGATTCCGACCACGGTAGAAGCGGCGGCAATAAAACCAACCGTACTCATAGGTACATCAAGAGCACGGATAAATAGAGGTAATACGGAGTTCTTGGCCATCGTGGAACTGAAAATAGCCAGTCCACCCATAATGCAGAGAAAAATAAACGGTGATATTCTCAGTTTCACTTAAATCCTTCCACCGCTAATTTCTACATTTGTGCCATTTTTGTGGCCGAGATTCTACGTCCTTTCATACGTTTCTTGTTTAAATGTGGCTAGTCCTGCTTCAACTTCTTTTATTAGCTTATCTATCTCTTCTTATTGAAACATTCTTCAACTATCCAGTTGTCTCAGTCTGACATCACCAATACCAAAATGGTGAGCTATTTCGTGTTGTACCACTTTCTGTATTTCAGCCATAATCTCGGCATCACCTCGGCATGCAGTCTCAATAGGCTTCTGGAATATAGTTATTTTATCCGGCATTACCAGGCCGTAGTAAGCGCCTCGCTTCGTCTGAGGTACCCCCTCATAGAGGCCAAACAGAGTCTGCCCACGTTTGAGCCTCGTCTTGACCAATTGACGAGGAGTTGGCTGTTCCTCCACGACCACGGTAATATTGTCCAGCCTGACGGCAAACTCCTTGGGCAAAGCTTGAACTGCATTTGCCACAAGCTTCTCAAATCTTTCTCTATCCATCGCTGGCTTTTACCTTGACTTCCTTGCTATTGCTCAACTCTACGCTCTATATCAGTATATCAGTTTCATTGTCAACCACAACTTCAAGCCATGTATAACCACATAATATAGCCTTATTTTACCTAAGGACAAGCATTTAAAACGGCTCTTCGGGGATTGAAAATAGCTCGCCATCTGCCGTTTCCTTTACTAAGGCCATATAGGCATTCACCGCATGGCAGAGAGAATCAGTCCTGACATACAGGTTCTCATAGTTCCAGAAGCTGCCGCCAATCGCCTTCTGCGGCTCTTTGAGGAAAAAGGTATTCTCGGCAGAATAAGTGTTCTGAAGAATCCACCAGGTCACTCTTATCGCAGCTTCCTTATATTTATCGGCTCCCGTCACGTCATGTTCCTGATGAAACTTGTAAACTTCCATCATTACTTCATCTAGCCAGCCATTACCACTGGTCGAATAGGCATCTTGCCACGTTCCGTAATAGAGAAGCTTATCCGTATTCAGTTGCTGTCTGGATACTATATCACTGCTGCACTTCAGAATCATATCCCGGTAATAATCATCCGGATTCACTTTATAAAAATCCATGAGCGCCATTATTACCCAAGCGCTGGATATGGGATTTTTAGAACGGTAGTCATCCCCCAGGTAACTGCCTTCTTTTTCCACTCTTTCCGTAAAGTTCTGAGCAATCCTCTCCGCAGTGTCATAATATTTCTGTTCCCCGGTAACACCATAAAGACGAGAGAGAGCCGACAGTACCTGCCCATTATAGAGCAGCGATTTCTTGACACCGTGAAACCATTTATCATCATGATATCTCTTATACGGCTTCATCCAGCCATCATCCCACTGCATGGTGGTCAGCCAGTCGCCGCCTAACTCTGCTGCGGTCAAATATTTAGCTTCGCCAGTACGCTGATATAAGTCCAGCAGAGTAAATATACTGAGCGCGGTGGTCCCGACAACAAACCGCGGCTCTTTCTCCCCACTATTGAAATAATACGAATAATGAAAGGCACCGTAAGTCTTTTTATCCTTACTCTGCATAGAAAGAAGAAAATCCGACCAATCTGCTATACCGGATTGTATCCGTTCGTCCCCGTCAAAATCATAAACTTTCAATAGCGTATAGATAATTGAAGCCGAATATACCGTATATACCCTGTCCCCGAAATCATCATTCAGGGTATCGTATTTCTTGTAAAACCCGTTCTTGTCCTTGTTTAATGCACGGAGCAGAAATTCCTTTCCCTGCTCGATATTCTGAAGGAGCAACTCCTTATCCAGACTACGGGTTATCACCAGATTCCCGAGAAGTTCCTTTCCCTCCCCGTTATATTCAATGAAAGAAATTGACTGGTTGGGAAGAGAGACCAAGAATCTGGCATCAGCGATAGTAGCCACGGTTAAATCCTGAGATCCGTTTTCAAGCGCGGTTCGTGTTGCCTCTGCCATTACCAGAGAGAGCATGGTATTGCCTTTCTTCGCTTCGCCTGCACCCCTTATCTCCCCCTCGTAGTATATGGTTACGTTAATTTTCCAGTCACCACTGATTTCTAATTCACTTGAGGACAATGTCGTCTGTCCATCAAAGTAATTTTCCGCAACCGCCCGGACATACTGTACCGCCGTATCCCGGAATGCCTGATTACCACTGGGTAATCCGGCCAGAGGGTTTTCCCGTAACAACGGCAACCAGAAGACCATCCCGGAAACCACCGCTATCAGAATGGCCAGGGTTAAGACAATCTTCCAGCCACTTCTTGGGGTTTTAAGAAAACGCATATTGCCTCCTTCGTAAAGATAATAATGATCTATTGGCCAATTATGCTGGGCAACCATGGTGAAACGAGTAACAGAATGATTAACACAGCAACAGACAAATTGACTATCTTGCGCATGCCTTGCCTATGTATTGCTGTCAATAGTAGCCATACAGCGCCATATATAAGGATACCAACCAGAAATGTTGTGGCAAATCCCCAGCTAGTAGAAGTATTAAATGCCAAAGGCACAGCTAAAGCCATGGTAGCGGCATTTAAGGCATAGAGCATCGCAGCAACAGATTCAGAAGCCTCTACTTTACCTGCTCTCAGCACATAAGGGAAAGGAATCCCTGTAAAAAATCCAAGGGGCGCTATAGAAATCACAGCCAGAATGACCTTAGCCGGTAAAGAGAGGTGAGCAGCGAAAGAAAAGAATGATGGAGTCACATATTGGTATAGGGCAAGTAATAGGATTATGATGCCCAGGGAATAGTACACACCTTTTTTATTAATACGACGGCTCCATAAACTCCCGAGTCCGGAGAATATCAGTAATGTTCCAACAACACTCGAGAAAGTCGCTACGGGCGAACCAAGAAATATCTCGTAGCGCTGGATTAATACAATCTCTATGAGCAAATAACCAAACCCAGTCAAGGCAACCGTGAACATGTGCGGTAGTAAACCAACTAGTACTCTTCTACGCCGGCCCAAAAACCAGAGAATAAGTGCCACTAGTGGTAATACCATGTACAGAATATTGGCATACGCCTTTTTCAAATTGGAATGAGACGGGTCAACGTCAAACATAAATGGGCGATCATCCGTTATCGTTCGAATATTATGTGCCCGTAGGAAATCGTCGCTGACCTCTCCACGCAGTATTTGAGATGTGGTAGTAAAAAATGTCTCGCGCGGAAGATGAAGCACGGTTGTTTTTGCTCTTATCGGTCCCATCCGAAAGCCTTTAGCCGCTTCAATTTTTTGTATGTTATCTATATCATCAAGCCACTGCATCAAATTGGAGACTTCTTTGTCAGTAAAAGGGGTCTTCTTCATGAGAATCTGAAAGAAGTTACTGGTATTAGTTGTCCACTGAAAAACGAAGAAGTGCTGCTCGGGCTGCGGGTTACCTCTTTCAAGTAAAACCTGGCGCATCGTAAACAGTAACTTCCAGACCGGCGGCTCACGTGCGGGATCATTTGCCGGTTCTTCTACAATCACAACTCCTTGACTAGTGAGGTGATCCAAGTAGCTGTGCAGTGCCTCAGAGGTAAACAGGTAATCGGGTGTCGGTTCGCGTCCTTTACCCGCTTTACCCCCTCCCCGGGAAAAATGCGTATTCTCTAGAGTAATCATGTCAAATTGAAGGCTACTCTGTTCCACATAACTCCGCCCATCCATTATGGATACGTCTATGCCCTCGTAGCTATTCGCATTCCATTCCGCTAATTCGTTCCTCTGTAAACTGACAATGGCTGGATTGATTTCCACCCCATAAACTTCTCCCCCCAGGTATTTTGCAGTCTTGGTAATGGCGTCGCCAGCAAGGCCAAGGATTAGAATATTAGGATTATCAATTAAATTATTCGGGAGGCGCGGGTCAATCTGATAATTTTCCGTAGGTAGCTGCCGGATTGTATCGCTCCGATGTCCATTTTCGTATGATTTCAGTAATGTTGAATTCGGGCTACTTCGGACTACGTCATATCTGCCCACATATGATGATCTAGAAAATAGTACCTCTGACTGAGGATTGTCTCTTGTGACCTTTGTTCTTACAATATTTAACGGGGCATACGCCATATTTAGAATGCCGAAGACCAGAACACACAGCATACCTAAGACGGCTAGATACATTAACCTCCGCCGTATATGGTGAACTCGATGAAGAGCAATAAAACAACATGCTATTAAAAAAGTAAGAGCAGCCAGGAATATTAGACTGTTCTCTTCGCGAAAACTGCCCAACGTCATATTTACAAGGAGTGCTGCTAATCCGGAGCCGATTAATGTTACAAAACACGCTAAGTGAGAATCAATTCTCACCAGTACGATAGAAACCACTACGCTGGTGCAAATAAAAGGGATCATCAACAGTATTGAGGTAATTAAGAGGTTGTTCATTGGCATAAAAAAGTAGCCAAGAATCAAGAGGATAGACACCGGCAGTAGTAGGCTGGCTGTAATCATAGCTAGAAAGGGAGCTCTGTGTGCGGTGAAGAATCCAATCAACCCACCGATGGCTCCCCCTAACAAGGCTATTGAGATTACGGAGTTGGCAGTAAGGTAGTCACTGAAAATCGTTAAGGATTGAAAGAGTATAATTTCCAAAAAAATAAGGGTGAACGATACTCCACCTAGTCCTAACAAAATCCAGAGCCGCCACCGTCCCTCTGCAAAAGGTCCTGCCACGGTTCTCCTCCCTTGAATGTAACCCTTTGATACCCTGTTATTTAGCGATTACCACTATTATCAATTAAACAATAAACGATAAGGGCAGGTATATCTATATCCTGCCCTTATCTGGTGTGACTTTATGGTTTGTTCTAGTTTTTAGAATTCACCTTCGAATTCGCCATCTTGCTCTACCTGGTTATCAACACCATCCGCATCATCTTCAGCTGCATCTGCATCTTCGTTTTCCTCTTCCACTTCTTCCTCTACATCATCCAGATCAGGACCTTCCGCTTCAGCTTCTGCCGCATCATCATCCTCAACAGCTTGGACAGCGGCTTGGTCTGGAGAACTGGTATCCGGTGAGGAAGCAAGAACACTCCCTGCGGAAAGGACACCGAAGAGAAGTAGTGCTGTGATTGCAGTGATTATGCCGGTTCTGGTCATCACTTTCTTCAACATTGCTGGATTACCTCCTTTTTTCATATTTCACGAGAGCTTTGTAACTCTCATGTTGTAATCACTCTAGCATGCCAACATGAATCTACCATGAACTCAATATTAAAATAAGTTAATAATTAATATAATCTACGTTAACCCGTAAGTTCATCTTCTGTTCATCTTGATGTACTATAATGATGATGGTAAATAGTACCAGGAGAATGTCCATGCGTATTCTGGTTGTCGAAGATGAAAGACGGCTTTGTAATATCATCAAACGCGGCCTGATCGAAGAGGGTTATGCGGTTGATTCTGCCTACGATGGCGAGGACGGTGGATACCTTGCCGAAAGTACCCCTTATGACCTTATCATTTTGGATATCATGTTACCCAAGAAAGATGGTATTGAGGTCTGTCAGGAGTTGAGGAAAAAGAAGGTAAACATACCTATTCTCATGCTGACTGCCCGGGATACCGTGGAGGACAGAATTAAGGGCCTTGACGCCGGAGCCGATGATTATCTGGTGAAACCCTTCGCTTTTAATGAGCTGTTGGCCAGGATTAGGGCACTGCTTCGGCGGGAAGGGCGCTCAAAAACGCCCAGGTTACAGGTGGGGGATTTGATCATGGACACATTAACCAGAGAAGTCTGGTACGGCGAGAGAAATATCGAACTAACCAGTAAGGAATATGTCGTACTGGAATATTTTATGCGCCATCCTAACATGGTAATTACCCGAACGATGCTAGAGGAGCACGCCTGGGATTACGATTTTGACAGCGTCTCCAACCTGATTGATGTCTATATCAGGAGATTACGGCGTAAGATTGATGAAAACAGCAAGACGAGTCTGATTCAAACTGTGCGCGGAGCCGGTTACCGGCTGAGGGAATCATAATGTTTTTCAGAAGCATCAAGTTCCGGCTGACCATATGGTATCTAGTTGTGCTGGGAGTCCTATTGCTCATCTTTGCCACAATAGCCTATCTTATGCTGTCAAACAGTTTGTACCAGAGCATTGATGATTCCCTGAAACTGGGTGCGGCTAATATGGGAAACTTTTTAGAAATGGAGGGTTCTGGTGCTGATTTTGACAATGATGGCCAGTTTGATTTTGGGGAGCAACCACTGGAACTGATGCTGTTTTATGATACTGGCGGGAATTTGGTGCTGGAGCAGGGCTGGGGGGTAAATGCTGATAATCCTCAAATCATCGCCTTAATAACTCAGGATCTTTCTGACGGTAGCTTGTACACCACCGAGGTGCTGAATGGCCGAGAAATGCGTTTATATGCTGTTCCTATTGAAGATGAACTGGCGATTAATGGTGTATTAGTGGTTGGCCGCTCAACAGCCGAGGTAAAGGACGTATTAGAGAACTTCGGATATATCCTTCTCTTTACCAGTTTAGCTATGATAGTCCTGGCTGGCGGGTGCGGCTTGTTCCTGGCAAACCGTGCCTTCAAGCCGGTTGAAAAGATCAGCCGAACGGCGCGAGAGATAGAAGAAACTGATTTAAGTAAAAGAATAGATGTGCACAGCGAGGATGAACTGGGCAGATTGGCTTCAACTTTAAATCAGATGATTTCACGTCTGGAGCGGGCGTTTGGCCGTCAGCGCCAGTTTACTGCCGATGCTTCCCATGAGCTGCGTACACCTCTGGCAATCATTCAGGCTGAGTCTACACTATCACTGAGAAAAGAACGCAAGGAAAGTGATTACCGTAAGTCACTGGAACTGATTTCCCGTGAGACAGCGCACATGGCAACTCTGATTGATAAGCTGCTGTTTCTTGCCCGTGCTGATAGTGGCAAAGAGCAACTTAATCTTGAGGTAGTCAACCTCAAAAGTCTTATCACCGACTTGGCTTCAGAGATAGAAGTGCTTTGCCGAGATAAAGGGCTTAAGTTTAAGATTGGTCCGCTAGAAAATCTGGACGTGGAAGGAGATAAAGTAGAGTTAAGGCAGCTTTTTTCCAACCTGCTGGATAATGCTGTCAGATATACCCCAAGAGGGGGCACCATATCGGTTTCTGTAGAAAGACAAAAGGATACTGCTGTGATAGTTATCACAGACTCTGGTATTGGCATTCCCGAAGAGCATATAGGACATATCTTTGAACGTTTCTACCGGGTGGATAAAGCTCGCTCCCGGGCTGATGGCGGTACCGGACTGGGGCTGTCAATCTGTCAGCATATCACCAAAAAACATGGTGGAAGAATTGAAGTTGAGAGCCAAGTGGGAAAGGGCAGCACTTTTTCTGTATCTTTGCCCCTTTCCCAAAAGAGTTAAATGAAACCGTCTCAGCATCCTCATATTCTCCAGCAGTGTACTACAAGCCATCAGCGGGTAAAAATATAAAATGACTACATTACCTTTTGATATTACCATCATACATTTTATCCAATCTTTTCAGACAGATTGGCTGACATCCATAATGCGCGGTATCAGCGATATTGGCTCAATATATGGTTATCTTTTCATAGTGCCAATAGTCGCCGGATTTTTGTATTTCCGTACCCCTTACCGCTTTGAGGGTATCTTTAGTATTCTTATCAACGTCGGCGGTATTTTCAGCCCCCTTTTCAAACTCATGGTTGGTCGCGAACGGCCACCTGATTCGATAGTGCATGTGCTGGTACAAGAAACAAGCGCCAGTTTCCCCAGCGGACATGCGCTCAGTGCCACAATTTTCTATGGTTTTTTACTCTATTTGCTCACGTCGCTACCAGTTAGTCATAAGAGATTATGGGTATTCATTCTCGTATCCATTATCCTTCTTATCGGTATTTCTCGGGTATATTTAGGAGTTCATTGGCCCACTGATGTATTGGGGGGATATATCATTGGAGTCATCTGGCTTGCCTTTGGCATTTATATTTATAAGAAACTCAGGAAGAGATTTGTGAAATCAACTTAGCGATTATTTAATCCATTGAGACAAAGACAACTCGTTCTATATCCACATAGAATCAGTAAGGAAATTAATCGAATCCATAACTTTTTCCTGATTCAAACGTTATAAATAATAATTAGTTAAAGAGGAGAAAAAACCAATGCCAAAATTTACAGTTTTTAATCCCACAGTACCCAAAAAACTACCACAATCGAAATCCTTTTTACTATTATT
>Ga0163203_1000555_pt1 | contig 10228 bp, 7 predicted proteins | sample PL_2010_330m_FD_113534 | JGI IMG/M metagenome (GOLD analysis project Ga0163203, IMG submission 113534) | Freshwater microbial communities from Powell Lake, British Columbia, Canada to study Microbial Dark Matter (Phase II) - PL_2010_330m | ecosystem: Environmental > Aquatic > Freshwater > Lake ... | reverse complement strand
GCCAGCCCCCACTTCGATGGAGACCCCATGAAGAATCTCCATGTCTCCATACCCGCTTGTGACCGCGCTAACCGTCAACAGCGACATATTGACCCCCAAGGTAGGCGTCAAGCACCTCCTGTTTCTTCTGCACCTCCGTTGGTGTCCCCTCAGCGAGCTTCTGCCCTTCACTCATCACGATCACTGGGTTGCAGAGCTTCATCACGAAATCCATGTCGTGTTCGATCAACAGGAAGGTCGTGTTCTTCTCCGTGCACAGGCGATAGATCGAATCGGCCAGACGTTTTAGGAGAGTGCGGTTCACCCCGGCACCAGGTTCATCGAGCATGACCAGCCTGGGCTCGATCATCATTGTTCGGGCCAGTTCCAACAGCTTCTTCTGGCCTCCAGAGAGACTGCCTGCGTAGTCGTCCCTTAGATCGGAAAGAACCAGGAAATCTAGTACCTCAAGCGCCTTATCACAGATGGACCGCTCTTGGTAGCGGACTCTTCGAGGTCGGAGAAATGGATTCCAGACCCTTTCCCCAAGCTGCTCAGGCGGGACAAGCATTAAGTTCTCCAATACTGTCATTTCCGGGAACTCACGCGGAATCTGGAATGTCCTTGCAATACCCTTCTGAAAAACGAGATGAGGAGGTAAACCAGTAATGTTCTCATCCTCGAGAAAGACCTTGCCTCGGTCAGGTTTGAGGAACCCGGTAATCAGATCAAACGCCGTGGTCTTCCCCGCTCCATTTGGCCCGATCAACCCGGTAATCGTCCCCGGATTAACATTAAACGAACAACAATCCACCGCGCGCAGTCCCCCAAACCATTTTGAAAGATTGTCAACCACAAGCACACTTTCCTCCTTACAGACAAAAAAACCGCAAGTCCTTGGACTTCCGGTTTCCAGGCCTACTAGCAGTTTACAGAACCACTGCCAGGCGACCTACAACATCCAAATAAAGTAGTAATAAAGGGCGTTACTGGCTGTTGTCACCTCCAAGATAGTAGTCTGAACTTGCATCACATCTTCCTCCTGCTGTGACACGAATCCTAACAGGCCGACACAGGGTTGTCAAGCTCTGGATTTGGGAATTAACGAGTGACAGTTTGCCTGCCTTTATACACTTGCCAGAAGAGTTGCCCAATTCCAAGGTGAGAGGTAACCCCAATCGCTAAGAGAAAAAAGTATGGGTAACCAAGAATAGCTCCAAGCAAGACCATGAATATCCGCAAGTCCCGCTTGATCAATTTTGCCCACACACCCTTATTAGGAAACCCTTCCCCGTAGCGAATGGCATACTCCTTCTTGGTGTAGCTGGCCAAGAGAAAGCCAGTCAAGGTAAAGATTCCGCCTAGCCACACCCAAGGAGTTGGATGGAATCGCCAGAAACCGTAACTAACCCCTGTAACAATTGCAGCACCGCCATACCGATCAAATAAGGTGTCCAGCCATGCGCCAAATCGGCTCGTTCTAAATGTCAACCGAGCCACTTCACCATCACACCCATCCATAATTGAGCCGATCTGGCACAGAATCCCTGCAGCCAAGCTCACAGCGTAGCCTCCGAAAACAAACAGGAATGCGCCCAAAAGGATAAGAAAAAAGCTTGCCAGGCTGATCATGTTGGGTGTAACTTGTTCAAGGGGACAATGAGTAACAAGCTGCGCTGAGAAACGAATGGATAGAGGACGATTAAACCATTGGGAGATAAACCCATCTTGATCCGTTTTCACCAACCGTTTCATAAGAAGCTTACGCGCATGTTTAAGAGCTTTGGGTGTATCCACGTCAAGCCAGAAGTGTTCACCCAAATCCACCGCTTTCATTCTCTTCTGCTTCGCCAGGCCACGGATCCCACCGCTAAGGGTGCCATCTCCTTCTAGTTGTGCCTGTCTGAGAGCGTCGAACAGGAACGGCCAGCAAAGAAAAATGCCTGTATCAACAGCATTATAAGCCTCTAGTCCCTTCCCAATCGCACTGATTCTTCCATCTTGAACTTGCACGCGGGTAGCGTCTTCTATATCGAAAACTTGCTCGGTACGTCGATCGACAACTACGTAACATGCTTCCCCGTCCTTCCCTTCAGCGATTAACTGCGCAATGACCTGTGGATCAAATAGGTGATCACACATAAGGAGAAGAAAAGCAGAGGAAAGAAAAGGGGAGCAGGCAAGCGCCGAGGTGCCATTACCGTTTCTCCAATCTTGGTTTTTTACCGTTGTGATAGAGACCTTGTACTTCTTTCTCCACTCTGGAAAGCGAGGTTCAATCTCCGCTTCACGATAGCCAAGAACGATAAAAAACTCCTCAATCCCCGCTCCTTTACAGGATAGGATCACTCGCTCAAGGAGCGTAAGACCCAACACCGGGATGAGTGGCTTGGGAGGCTTCTTCTCATCCTTGCAGAGTCGTTCACCATGCCCTGCGGCCAGAATTACTACCGGCGGCCTCGCGTACATTACTCCACCGGACCGTCAGAGATTCCCAGCCTGATTTGCCCCAGCAAACTTCTCTTCTCCAGCACTTACACCAAGAGCAAACCGATGCAACATTTCTCTTGCCACTGAGTCCTCAAATTGTTCCACCGGTGACTTGAAGAGGTATGCACTCGCCTCAACAATCGGTCCCGCGAGCCCCCTATCAAGGGCAACTTTGGCAGCTCGCAGGGCCTCCATTACCACCCCAGCAGAATTCGGCGAGTCCTCGACCGCCAGGCGCACCTCGAGATCCATCGCCACCCCGCCAAACTGCTCTGCTTCGATCCGTAGGAAGCAAAGCTTGCGATCGTTGAGCCAAGGAACATAGTCACTTGGGCCTACATAGATATTTCTCAAGTCAAACCCACCTAGATCCATTTGGCTTGTGACCGCCTGTGTTTTGCTGACCCTCTTGTTCTTCAGGCGATCGTGATCCAGCATATTGAGGAAATCGGTGTTTCCACCAACGTTTAGTTGGTATGTACGTTTGATCGGCTGACCGCGGTCTTCAAATAGCTTGGCTAGTACCCGATGGATGATTGTCGCTCCCACTTGTGATTTGATATCATCCCCCAGGATTGGAAGGCCGGCTTCACGGAAACGATCGCCGTAGGACTTAGAGAGAAAGACGGGTATTGCGTTGACAAAGGCGCAACCTGCCTCAATCGCACAGTCTGCATAGAAGACCGCATTCTTCTCACTCCCCACCGGGAGGTAGTTAACTACCACATCAACCTGCGTCTCACGCAGGTTATGCACAATCGCCTCTTTCGCTTCCCCCACATTGGCGTAAGCATTCTCAAGTGGCTTGAACCGGTCGCCTTCCGGATACTCCTCATTATGCGGCGCGATGCTGTCGATGATGTATCCCATCTTGACAGGGCAGCCCATGAATGGGATACCACGCTGGAAAACTTTCGTACAGTTCGGTAGAGAGAAGATCGCCTCTGACAGATCCAATCCTACTTTTCGCTCATCCACGTCGAACGCAGCGACATAACGGATGTGATGTGGACGGTAACCAGCGAAATCCCTAGTTATCAACCCCGGAATCTCGGCGTTCGGATCAGCATAGTAGAATCGCCCCTGCACAAGAGAACTAGCACAGTTTCCAATACCAATGATTGCAGCCCTAATCTCATTCATTTGCTACCTCCTCTTTCTATGTGATAAAATGGAGAGTCCAAGTTGGCCAAGCTGCTCCCAGAAATGGGATATAACGCTTGCCTTGCTAGAGTCGTCCTTCGAGAAGCGCAACTACCCGTGCCTGACAACAGGGGATCACGTCGAGTGAACCTGAACTGACCTTTTCTGTTCCCAAGAAGGCGTTCGCTATAGAAACGCATGGTCTAAACATAGAAATTCCTCTCTTAACATCCAATACGCACTATAGATTAGCAAATAACGAGGGAGAAATCAAGCGAAACTCTATCACGCACTAGAAAACAGCGACCAAGCCAAGGCACTCGCATAAGAATAGGCGGAAAACAAATGGCCAGCCTTACAAGTTGCGGTGATCAGGGTTTTGAACCATGGGCTGGGAGGTTTTCACGGCTTTCGGCAAACTGAAGGTTGTGGAGTGCCGCGTACAGACCATCTTGGGCAAGCAGCTCGTGATGACTTCCTTGTTCAACAATCCGTCCTTTGTGCAAAACAACGATTCTGTTCGATTCACGTATAGTAGACAACCGGTGAGCAACAACAATAGAGGTACGTCCACTCATGATCTTACTTAACGACTTCTGAATGAGGTTCTCGGTATGCGAATCAATGCTCGCTGTCGCCTCATCCAACACCAAAACACGTGGATCGAACACTACAGCACGGGCAAACGAAAGCAGTTGGCGTTGCCCAATCGACAGGGTAACCCCACGTTCCTTAACCTCGGTATGGTACTTATCGGGGAGATTCTCCACAAAGTCTGCGCTGACGAACCGCGCCGCACTTACCACCTCTTCTTCTGGGATATCTGCTCTCAGTCGGATATTGTCCATAATGTCCCCCGAGAAGAGGAAAACGTCTTGCAGGACAACAGCCATTTGAGAGCGAAGAAAGGATAACTCAAGCTCTTCAATCGGAACGCCATCAAGAAGGATCTCTCCTTTTTGGATTGGGTACATACGAAGGAGAATACGGATGATCGTTGTTTTCCCTGACCCAGTAAACCCAACGATTGCGATCCGCTCACCTGGAGCCGCGCTGAATGATACCCCTTTTAGAACCCACTCTCCTTCATTGTAGGCAAACCAGACGTTGCGGAACTCAATCTTACCCCGACAGTGAGCCAAGCTTTTCCCTTCGCCGTGCTTCTCCTCGGGCTCTTCAAGCAAAAGAAAGATCCGTTCAGCAGCAGCCATCGCTCCCTGAAGAACGTTGTACCCTTCGGAGAGTTCAAGAATCGGCTCAAAGAGCATCCGCACATACTGGATGAACGCAGTCAATGCGCCCAAAGAAAGCCCTCCGCTCAGGGCATTCAGCCCTCCATACCAGATAACAAGAGCCAGGGCAAACGAGCTCAGAAAGCTCATCAGTGGGCGAAAAACTGCAAAGATGACCATCTGTTTCATACTTGCAAGATACTTGTCACTGCTGATCGCCATGAAACGTTTATTTGCCTCACGTTCCTGTACAAAAACCTGCACGATTCGCATTCCAGAAATTGACTCTTGGAGATAGGCGTTCAACTTTGCGATCTGCCGGCGAACCTCACGATAGGCACTGCGTACACGGTTTCGAAACTGGAATGCAGCAAACACAATAATTGGAAAAAGGGCAAGGATAACAAATGCAAGCCGCCATTCGAGAGCAAACATAATAGACAGAACACCAACAATCAAGAAGGCATCGCGGAACAGGTTGACAAGCATTGATGTAAACATCTCGTTAATCGCCGCGACATCGTTTGTTACACGCGTGACAAGCCTTCCCACCGGCACGCGATCGAAGTACGACACCGGCAAGCGAAGGATATGGGCAAAAATCTGCTGGCGCATGTCGTACATCACCTTCTGTCCAGTAAACTGGAGGAGATACATCTGAAGACCACCGAATAGGAATCGGACTAGAAGCGCAAAGGCAAAAAGACTAGCAATCCGCATCACACCAGCAATTGCTGGATCTCGAAGCACAATCAGCTCATGAGAAGGAACCTTACGCAGCGATTCCTGATCAGCAAGATACCCTCCAGATACCAGGCTGAATGCCTGTGGGTTGCGCATCGCAATCGAAGCATGCGAACTATCCTCAGCAACAAACAGGTAGCGCTCACGAGAGAGCATGCCCGTTGCTTTCCAACCTTCTCGCGTCTCTCTATCAACCAGACGAAGATCAATCAGGTAGCGATTATCTCCAAGCAAGATGAAATTGGCAGACGACGGTGGCTCCGGAAGGGAAACGATCCCAAGCGAAGGGGTCATGTAATTATCGATCGCCATCTTGGAAAGGTATGGAATTCCGATCTGGATTCCGGTCAGAGCAAGAATCAAGACAACACAGGCAAGCAGCAAAACCTTATACGGAACAAGAAACCGTAGGAGCTGTCGCGTCAGACGAAGGTCAAACGCCTTTCCTAAGATCTCGTCACTATCGCTAATCAGGAAGACACCTCCTTTTCAGCCTGCTGCAGACGCCAAATATGGTGATATGTCCCACGCAACCCAATCAACTCATCATGCACCCCGGACTCTATGATCCTCCCGTGATCAAGAACGATGATCCGATCTGCGCGCATCACCGCGGAGATGCGATGCGCAATGAGAAGGACTGTCCTTCGGGTGAAGAACTTACGTAGATTCGCAAGGACAAGCTCCTCCTTCTCTGCATCAACTGCGGAGAGAGGATCATCAAAAATGAGGATCTTTGGGTCAAGGAGAAGGGCACGGGCAATTGCCACCCGCTGTTTCTGCCCTCCAGAGAGAGAAACACCGCGCTCCCCAACAATTGTCTGATACTTGTCGGGAAACTCACAGATCTCATCGTGCACTCCAGCAAGCCGAGCCACTCGCTCGACTTCACCCACAGATGCCTTTGGATTCCCAAAGGCGATGTTCTCATGAATCGTATAGGAGAAGAGAAAGGGGTCCTGTGGGACAAATCCAATCGCCCGTCGCAGCTCCCTAAGTGAGAATTCATGCACATCGGTCCCCCCAATTCGTATGCTTCCCTGTGGCGGGTCAAACAAGCGCAGTATCAGATGGGCAAGGGTGCTTTTCCCAGCCCCGGTCAGTCCAACAACTCCAAGGGTCATTCCCGATTCAATTGATAGGTCGATGTTTATAAGGCTAGGTTCAATTCTCTTGTGGTCTTGTCCGGGATAGGTAAAGCTAAGATTATGGATCTCGATGCGTGTATCACGGAGCTGTTGCGGTGCCCGGGGGTCAATAATCGCTGGAGGCACAGTAAGGAGACGATTGATTCGCCCCAGTGAGGCACGCCCCCGCTGCACCACATTTACCGCTATCCCCAGCGAGATCATCGGCCAGATGAGCATGACAACGTACTGACTGAAGGCAACGAAATCTCCAAGGGAGATCGTTCCCACAATGACGCCTCGTCCTCCAAGCCAGAGAATAATCCCTAGAGAGGTCCCGCCTAGAAGCTCGATCAATGGGTGGAAGATTCCCCACACACGGACGAGGGACATGTTCTTATCGACCAACAGTTGACTTGTCCGGTTAAAGTCCTGATTTGTTCCTTTCTCCTGGACAAAAGATTTCAACACACGAATACCCGCAACATTCTCCCGCACCTTCTCCATCACCTCGGAGAAGGCCGCCTGTACTGCCTCGAATCGTCGGTGGATTAGCTTCCCAAATCCAAGCATGAACAAAGTCAGAATTGGTAACGGGAGCACTGCATACAGGGTAAGGTGCGGTTCAATCGAGAGCATAATCCCAAGTGAGACCGGGATCATAAGGAGAGGATCGGCGATTGTAAGCACTCCAAACCCGCATGCTCGGCTGACGGCGTCGACATCATTGGTGGCATGGGCCATCAGCTCGCCAGTCTTATGCTCAATGTAAAACGAGGGAGAAAGGATCAGAAGGTGTTCGTAGAGCCGCTCTCGCAAATCTCGCTCAATCCTTCGCGCTGTCCCGATAAAAAAGTAACGCCACAGAAAGCGAAAGCTCATTGCCACAGTTGCGATCAGAACAATGTAAATACCCCCGCGAAGGAATCCCGTCTCTCCGCGAGAGAGTCGATCGATCACGTCTCGGATAACCAAAGGGACCAGAAGTCCGGCTCCATCTACCACCAGTAGGGCAATGAATCCGGCAAGCACTCGTCCTCGATATTGCCATAACCACGTCGTTAACCGCTCCATGTAGAATAGATCCTACACGAAATGGTCAGTGCTGCAAGTTGATAATCTCAGTTATCGTTGTCTTGCTGACGGATCACGAGTGCATCGGCCATCGCTGCAGCATCGATGCTAACATGGTTCCCTTTACTAATCTCACCAGAAATAACCTTCGTTGCAAGTGGATTCTCCACCAGGCGTTTCAATGCTCGCTCCAGCGGCCGCGCACCATAATGAGGATTGTATCCCTCTTTGGAAAGAACTTTTCTCGCTTCATCAGTAAGAGTAAGTGTAATCCCTTGTTCAAAAAGACGTTCACTTAACTTAGCAATTTTCAGATCAACGATCTTCAGAATGTCCTCTTCTGAAAGCGAATGGAAGATAACTATTTCATCAATTCGGTTTAGAAACTCTGGGCGAAACGTACGTTTCAGATCCCCCTGAATCCGTTCGTGAATCCACTCTTCTGCCTCATCACTAGTAAAGTGCTCACTCCCTAGATTCGAAGTCATAATGATAATCGTGTGCCGGAAATCGACGGTATGACCATGTCCATCGGTCAGCCTCCCTTCATCCAGAAGCTGTAAGAGAATATTCATTACTTGCGGATGTGCCTTTTCCACCTCATCAAACAGAACTACCTGATAAGGGCGCCGTCTGACTACTTCCGTAAGTTGACCGCCTTCTTCGTATCCCACGTAGCCAGGAGGAGAGCCAATCAAACGTGCAACAGCGTGGCGTTCCATATACTCGGACATGTCAATCCTAAGAAGCGCACTTTCGCTGTCAAACAAGAAAGCAGCAAGTGCTTTAGCAAGCTCTGTTTTTCCTACTCCCGTTGGCCCAAGAAAGAAGAACGTACCGATCGGCCGATGAGGATCTGCAAGCCCGGCACGTGAATGCCTCACCGCTTCTGCGATGACACGTACACCCTCTTCTTGATCAATGACACGCTCATGAAGAAGCTCCTCCATTTTGACAAGCCGCGTTCTCTCTTGTGCCAGCATCCGGCTGACTGGGATACCGGTCCACTGAGAAACTACCGCCGCAATCTGTGCTTCAGTTACATCATCTTTGCTTCCTGCCACTCGTATCCGACTGGCAGCCTCATCAACAAGATCGATCGCCTTATCTGGGAGAAAGCGTTCGGAGATGTAACGCTCGGAGAGTTTCGCCGCTGCATGAAGCGCATCATCCTTGATTCTCACATGGTGATGCTCTTCTAGCTTCCCTCGTAAGCCTTTCAAGATCTCTACGGTCTCTTCCGGAGTAGACTCGCGCACAAACACCTTTTGAAGGCGTCGCTCAAGGGCAGAATCTCGCTCAATGTGTTCACGATATTCATCAAGGGTAGTTGCCCCAATCAGTTGAAACTTCCCACGTGATAGCGGCTCTTTTAGCATGTTGGAAGCATCGATCGCCCCTTCAGCTGCTCCAGCTCCGACTATGGCGTGCAGCTCATCTATGAAAACTATTGTTTTCCCAGCAGAGGCCTCAATATCCTTGATTACCGCTTTTAACCGATCTTCGAACTCACCACGAAACTTGGATCCCGCCACCATCGCAGCAATGTCTAGGCTGACTATCTCCTTTCCTTGCAAGGTGTCAGGAACCTCTTCTGCGACGATTTTCTGAGCCAACCCTTCAACGATAGCTGTCTTGCCAACGCCTGGCTCACCAATGAGAACAGGGTTGTTCTTGCGGCGGCGAGAAAGAATCTGTTCCATGCGACGAACCTCCTCCTCACGCCCGATCACCGGGTCCAGCTCCCCGCGGCTAGCCATTTCTGTGAGGTTCGTGGAGTACTTCTTCAGGATCTGATAGCGTTCCTCCGATGATTGATCTGTTATCCGTTGTTCTCCTCGGACACCACGCAGTGCAGCGTAAATTGACTCCACACTAATCTGATGTCGGTCAAGTACGCGCTTTAGGGCTCGATCGGTTGTTCGACTAATCGACAGGAGAAGGTGATCTACTCCAGTGTATTCATCATGTAAGCGCTCAGCCTCCATCTGCGCCCCTGCAACAACCGCATCCAAACGAGGTGTGATATATATTTGTGCACCAACAGGACCAGAAATGGATGGTTTGCCTTCTAGCAGAAGATCGAGATCCTTGGCTAATCCAACTAGGTTTGTCCCCATCTCCTGCAAAATATCTCGGCCAACCCCTTCTTTACTAACTAGCACGCTGAGGATGTGTTCTACGTCAAGTTGATTATGTTTGTAGCGGGTTAGCAGGTCTTGTGCATCATGAAATAGTTCCTGTGCCCCTTGTGTCAACTTATCGAATCTAATCATCGCGCTCACCTCTAATTAGCAGTCGCATACCTTAACTGCTAATTATAGATTGAGAGGATGACTAAGTCAAGGGCAACCTCATAGATAGTGGCTGATTATGCTCAGTCCACGAGGTCAAGAGGACTTTGAGCTTCCCCTTTCATCTGTTGGGAAACTTTGGGAG
>Ga0163203_1000553_pt1 | contig 10240 bp, 16 predicted proteins | sample PL_2010_330m_FD_113534 | JGI IMG/M metagenome (GOLD analysis project Ga0163203, IMG submission 113534) | Freshwater microbial communities from Powell Lake, British Columbia, Canada to study Microbial Dark Matter (Phase II) - PL_2010_330m | ecosystem: Environmental > Aquatic > Freshwater > Lake ... | reverse complement strand
TCGGGTGCCGCTTCGCCTGTGACTCTCTGTAATCTGTAATCTGGGGATCTGTTTTAATGGAAAATCTCGTAATCTACCAGCGAGTGTATGACCTGATGCTCTACCTGTTTCCGATCATTGACAGATTTCCGAAATATGAAAAGTTTGTTCTTTGTACACAGGTCAAAAATTGCATAATCGATATTGCTCGGCATATCATTAAAGCAAACAAAAGCCGGAACAAGCGGACCCTGTTGTATAATATCGATGTGTTTATAGAAGAACTGCGACTCCTGGTCAGGCTGTCTCACGATAGAAAATATCTCGCACATAAGAGTTACGAAGAAACGAGCAAAAGAGTGAACGAAATAGGCCGTCTTCTGGGCGGATGGATAAAGTCTTCGGGCTGAGGGCGCAGCAGGCGGCAACTGGAACAACGGCGTGATCGCCGGTTCCCGGTGTGTGAACGTGAACAACTATCCGTGGAACGTCAACACGAACAACGGGTGCCGCTTCGCCTGTGAGTGTAAACAAAAAACCAGAGTCGGACTATCTATGGATGTCCGCCAGTGACGATTATAGTCAGGCCCTCAGTCCATGCCGCAAGGCAAAATAGGGGTGAATGTTCCGGAAAAAGCTCAGAATGGGGCCGTAGAGCAGTCTGTATTTTCCCTCGTACGTAGACGGTGCCTGATGTTTTTTGACCCATTCGAGATAGGGTTCGATCAAATGTTCGATCGTCTCTGTTTTTTTTGGGATATTCCCGAATCCGCTGACCGTGCCGGCCGTTTTCATAAACGTCAATTTTGCTTTTAATCTCAAACACTTCAGCCTATTGCCGAAACTATTATTCGATAATTCGATATTTTTTCTTGACATTGTTCGATATCTCGATTATTAATTCCCTTAACAATGTATTTTATACGAGGTAAACATTATGCAATCACATGCCCTTTTTAACGACCTCGATGGCGACGCTGTTGGCGAATTCCGTCCGAGCATCGGCATCGATATTCAATCCTCGATTCCGACACCACGCGGCGAATGTATCCGGATCAATTTCTGCCTTCACGGGGACCTTGCCGCTTCTTTCGATCAACTCATAAAGCTGCTCGGCCTTAAAGAGCCATTCGCCGTAGCTCGAGGGCAAATCCTGGGCATCGTCGAAGATTTTAAGGGCCCTTCGATAACTGCCTCCATCCCTGAACCAGGCAATCCCGATCACATTGGCATCGATATTTGTAAACATACAGCACCATTAAACAAGGTAAAGTGATTAACTATGGAAAAAAATAAACGAAAAGTCAATAAAAAACTCATTCAGGCCCTCCTGGCCTATGGCGGTCTCACCTATACCCATATCGGGCAGCGCTGTGATCCGCCCGTAACCCGGATGGCTATCTGCATTTTTCTCGGCGGCGGCTATGTCGGGGGCGAACGCCTCAGGGAGCAGATAGCGGTAATGCTCGATCCGATCCTGGACGATATGATTGATGAGGTACATGCCGATTCCAGCTTTCGTCCATATCCGAGAGATATCTCAAAAATTCTTTTCCCACAGGTTAACAATGGCGAGCCCGCCATGAATATACAAGAGGAAAGTATCGTCAATTTGCACGTAAAAGAGGGGGAAAATCATGCCAGTGAAACCTGCACACCTGGAATGTGCGGAGAAAACGGTCAGGCTCCTCATGTGGGAGTTGGAGAATCAGGGGTTTACCCCGGCCGATCTGTCTGAAAAAATCGGCGGAGCACCCCGTACCTACGAGAATTACAAATACAGCGCCATGCCCTCGATGCCGGTGTTTTGCGGTATGATCAGGATCGGACGCCCGGCGCGCGTCATGAAAAAGCTTGCCACGGCCTGTGGCGGGTATTTTATCCGATTGAAAAATAACAACACGTGCAGTGGCACCCTGGCGAAGCAGACATCGGACATAATGTCAGAGACCGCCGACGTGATCAGGGTCGTCGCCAGGATCCTCGAGGATGGGATAATAACGTCGGGCGAGCGGTCCATGATCAATCGTGAGATCGATGAGGCCATCGAGGCACTGCTGAGGGCGAAAATATGTCTGGAGCAATAACGGCCGAGCAGGCCGCCCGGATTGAGAAAAAGCTCGATCTGATAATGTGGCATTTTAATATCAACGCCCCGGCGCCGGAGAGATCGCGGCGCGAGATCAGCGATCTCGTGACGATCGCCATAGAGAAGCGTCGGCAGCGAGAGGAACGCAGAAAATTGAAAAAGGGGGATGGCAATGGATCAGGCTCAAACATTAGGCCAACGGATCAAGGCGGCCCGGAAGGCAAAAAGATGGACCCAGGCAAAGCTCGCGTATGAGGCAAAAAGTAACAGCGTCAATATAAGTACCTATGAAAACGATTTACACCGACCTCGTGATGGTAAGCTGGCCATGATCGCCACCGCCCTCGAGGTCGATCTCAACTGGCTGAAAAACGGCGAGGGTTCGGAGGCGATCGAACAGGAACAATCCCAAACACCCGCGCAAAAGGACCTGGCCGACTTCTCAGCAGCGGAGCGCGTGGGTCAACTCATGCGGTCACGCATCGCCGGAAGCGTTGCACCGGCCGCTGCCGGGGGCCCTCATCAATCCCCGGGTACCTCCGTCGATGGCACCGTGCCTGAGTGCTGTCCGGATTGTGGCGGCGATATCGTATTTTCGAACCGCCCGTCCTGTCACGAGCATGGATCCATCGAGTGTTCAGTGTGCGGATGGCTTATGCCGGCGCCCGAGCAACTGGCCGGGGATCCGGAGGCGGGCATCATCTCCCTCGCGCAGCACAGAAAGCCTCACCCCTGCGATCCGTTACTCCCCATTCTCCATATCGTTTTCGAGAACGAAGATTCCGAAATCTTCCGGGCCCTCGAACTGGCCACAAAACAGGAACGGCGGGCATCGATCGAGGATCAGGCTATATATATTCTGGAACGATACCTCGAGGATTACGCCCTGGATCTCTCGGCCGATGCCGATGCAGTCCCGGCTATTTATTAGAGGAGGTTACGTCGATCATGCGGGTACCACTGGGAATCAAAATAGCGAAGATCATCATCGATGCATGCTACCGGGCGGCCATGCGGTGGCCCTGGCTCTGGCGGTTCGAGGTCTATCCCCGCCGGGCCATAATGATGAAATACGGGAGGGTTATATGAACTACCATGACAGAGAATTCGCGACGATAGTGGTCCAGGCGCTCATCACGGTATTGTTTTTAGTTATACCGTGGATTGTCGGCATTATCCAACTGATAAGATCAACGCTGGGGATATAGGAGGGATCATGGATAAACTCAAGCGTTATATCATCGATACACCCTGGGACAAATGGCTGGATCAGGAGCACCATTATCTCGATCGTTTTTGCTGGGCGGTGCTCTGGATTGCCCTGTTATATTTTGGCGGCCATTGTTTGGCCTGGTATCTCGGGAGCTGATCATGACCATACACCGCCGCGTCAAAAAATCTGAGCCCGTCGAGGTCCCGGCGTATGATACGCACAAGGGGAACATCGTGCTCAGGCTGCCCCTGGGATCCGGCAAGGATGGCACCCGTTACGATTTCGCGTTCGGGTACCGAAAGGCCCTGGCGATCCTCGATCACCTGGAACACATCCAGGCTTTCGTCGACCGCCACGAACAGGGCGGCGAGCGCTGGGGGATAGATAAATGATCACCATACACAGAGACCATGACAGCGCCTCCCCGGGGCGCCATCAATACCGGGGACGATAAACCTCCTTCTGAGGCCCGCCGGAGCCAACGCGCAAGCGGAATCCGGCGTCTATATCACACGGTTATCATCGTGAGGAGTCCGCTCAAGTGATATCATACATCACCCACCATCGCATAGTCGGGGCCGCTTGGCCGGCATATAACAAAAAAGGCCGCTCGCTTTTCTTCTCGTTTCTTTTGTTTTTTCATTTCATTTTAATAATCAGATCAACTATCTATGGGCCTCCCTGTGCTCGCGGGTCCTTCTGGGCTTCTCGTTTTAATACGGTTTCCGCCAGCGCAATATTCGAGTCCGCGTGGATCATATATTGCTGTGTAAAAATGGAATTCATGCAGAGTGGATGTTATTTGACGATCGCCGGCATGGCGCCGGGGTTCCGATCGCGAACTGTTTCAGGGGATAACTATGCAGGATCGCCGTGTATGCTGTCCTGAATGTGGCAGCGATAATATTGTTCGATACGGCCGCCGGAGTAACCGGCAGCGGTACCGCTGTCGCAATGCTCAGTGTGTCACGCCGGGCGGCCATCAGTTTATTGAGGATCGCCGGGACCTGTCGATCGATGATAAAACGCGGCGCGTCGTTCATGGGCTGCTTGCCCAGGGCGTCAGGCCGGGGAAAATTAAACAGGCGATTCCGGAGGTATCTTTGCGCTGGATCCATACGCAAAAGTCGAGGTTGAAAACGAGTGGTGATTGAATCTGATAATGATGTTCGCAATGGCGGAATTCAGGATTCGGTGAAAGCCGGGCCCGATACGGTCGACGAGATCCGGCGCCAGGTCGAGGACCGGGTTGCCCAGGAAGATGATCAGGCCCCGGCCGGATCAGGCGGGGGCGATGGCGGCAGCGAGATCTCCAGTAAATTGATCGGGGAGTGTCTTTTCGCCAACGAGCTCGGCGATGGCACCCTGTTTGCCGCCCAGTTTCGGAACCGGTTTCTCTACGTGAAAAATACCCAGGAGTGGTTCGAATGGTCCGGCGCCTACTGGGAGCGGGACGTCATGGGGCGGGCCCTGGCCGCGGTCGAACAGATCGTCCAGCTCTATCTCGACGAGTATAACAAGATCGCCTTTGAGATCACCGAGCAGGTAAAGCGTGGCGATTCCGATACAACTACCGGCCAGGCAGAAATAAAAAAGCGCGAGAGAAAACAGTCCCAGATCCTCAAGCGAGCCTCCCAGCTCCGGGGGGATAAGCGCCGCACGGCCTGCCTGAAATTCGCTCACACCATCGAGGATCCCCTGGCGATTACCGGCGATGACTTCGATCAGCGCCCGATGCTCCTGGCCTGCAGCAACGGCGTCATCGATCTTGCCACGGGCAAACTCCGCCCGGGGAAACCATCGGAATATCTCTCTCTGGCCAGCCCGATCGAATGGCAGAAGATCGCCGCGCCGACGCCGCTCTGGGAAAAAACATTACACGAGATCTTCAACAAGGATGATGAATTGATCGCCTACATGCAGCGCCTGTTCGGCTATGGGATCACCGGCCTCGTGACGGAAAAGGTGTTCCCGGTCCTCTGGGGTAAGGATGGATGGAACGGCCGGAGCACCATCGTAGATACGATCGGCCATGTCCTGGGGCCGCTTGCCGGCGTGATCCCCGCGGAGATGCTCCTCAGCTCCAAGTACGCGAAGGGCTCCGCCGGTCCGTCCCCCGACATCATGACTCTCCGCGGTCTCCGGATGGCCTTCGCGAGCGAGACCGACGAGGGCCACCGGTTCTCGGCGGCCAAGGTGAAATGGCTCACCGGGAAGGACGAGCTTGTCGGCCGGAGCCCCCATGATAAATATCTGACACGGTTCACCCCGTCCCATAAGTTGTTTCTCATGACGAACTCGCAACCCTCGGCCCCGGCGAACGACCGGTCGTTCTGGGAGCGGCTTCACCTGGTCCCCTTTCTGATATCGTTCGTGAACCGCGAACCCCAGGAGCCCCACGAGCGCCGGGCCATCCTCAATCTCGATGAGCAGCTCAGGAAAGAGTCCTCGGGCATCCTGGCCTGGCTGGTCCGGGGTTGTCTCCTCTGGCAGAAACACGGGTTGTTGCCGCCCCGGTCCGTCACTGAGGCCACGGAACAATATCGCCGGAACGAGGATCTCCTGGCGGATTTCATCGACGAGTGCTGCCTCCGGGAGCCCGGCATCAAGGAAAAATCGGCGGTGCTGTATGCCCGGTTTATCGAGTGGTATCACGCCAACGTCGGCAAAAAAGAGCCCTCCGGGACCTGGTTCGGCAAAACGCTGAGCCAGAAGTATGAGAAAACCAAATCGGAGGGGTGTGTCGTCTACCACGGCATCGGTCTGATTTCCGACCAGGGAGGGTTTGAGGGTTATTAATATGTTATCGACTCACAGTGAAAAAATGGAAAACAACCGTATATGTCTGGCTTTCCCTCTATCTATCCCCGGAGCCGGCCACGGGCAGGGAGGGTTTGAATTTCCGGCCGCTACAGGCGCGTCCCCGGTAACGTGCCGCGATCATTCGGGGATTGCCGTAGATAGTTTGGAATGTGTCTCTTTTCGGAGAGGGTTGGAGAGTGTTTCCATATATACTCCGTTTATGCATTTTAATGTTTTTCACGAGGGCCGTATATAGGCGCAACCCTCCAACCCTCCCCGCCGAGGGGGGATATTATTATAATTATTAACTAATAATGTAATGAAAATAAATAGTTATAAAAAAGAAAAAAAGGCAGGGCAGGATTTAAACCCTCCCTGAAATGGTTATAGTCTAAATATTAGGGCAGAGGAGAAATCACTAAAACATGAACGTCCTTGATCTGGCATTAAAGCATGTGAAACTCCGGCGCGTCTCCGGCACGAAGGGGGGCGAGTATCAGGGCCCCTGTCCGGCCTGTGGTGGCGAGGATCGATTCCATGTCTGGCCGGAACAGAACGATCGGAGCGGGAGTTATTGGTGCCGGGGATGTGGCAGTGGCGGCGATAATATTCAATTCCTGCGAGATTTTGAGGGGTATTCCTTTCAAGGGGCCTGCGAACGGCTCAATATCACCATACCGGATCGGCCGCGGCCGGGCCCTGGGGGCGCCTCCCGGGCTCCCGTGCCGGGATTCGTGCCGGCTGAACATACTGCTCCCGCCGATCGCTGGCAGGAAAAAGCGGAGAAGCTCGTCACCTGGGCCGCCGAACACCTCGCAAAAAACACAGATGTCCTGGCCTGGCTTTCCGAACGGGGCATCGATCGGGCCGCGGTGGATCAGTACCGTCTCGGATGGAACCCGGGCGAGGAGGGCCGCGATATTTTCCGCGCCCGTAAGGCCTGGGGGCTGCCCGATATCCGGAAAGAAAACGGCCGCCTCCGGTCCCTCTGGATCCCCGTCGGCCTGATCATCCCCGCCGTCATCGATGGCGCGATCGTCCGGATCCGGATCCGGAGGCCCGAGGGCGAACCCCGGTATTACGTCATCCCCGGGTCATCGTCTCACGTCATGCTCCTCGAGGAGGGCCGTCGGGCGTTTGTCATCGTCGAGTCGGAACTGGATGCGATAGCCGTCGCCGCGGGCAATACCCTGGCCGGGGCCGTATCGGTCGGAACGTCTCATGGGAAACCGGATGCCTACGCGCACGAGATCCTCCGGCGCTGCCTGCAGATCCTCGTGGCCCTCGATTTTGATAAGGCCGGCCGCGATGCCTGGGCGTGGTGGCCGGAACAATTCGAGCACTGCGATCGGTGGCCCGTGCCCCAAGGCAAGGATCCCGGCGATGCCGTCCGGATGGGGACAGATTTTGATATGTGGATAAAGGCGGGGCTCCCGCCGGTGCTTACGATGAACATGGATCGAGCGCCCTCGGTGGATCTACTGCTGGCCGTGGCCGCGCCGCCAGAAGCGCCGCCAGAAGCGCCCCGGGAGCTGCCCGAGGCCGTCCGGGAGCTGTACGGATTGCTGCGGCAGAATCCCGCCGTCATGATCATCAACTCGGCCGAGCGGTTTACCGTGCTTCGCCAGGGGAAATACGTCGGCGGCCGGATCAATGAGCTGGTTTTCCAGGTTCCCGAGGTACGGGAATATATTTTCAGGCACCCCGCGGAGGAAATAACCGGGGATAATTTTATTCAAGGGAGGGATATCCATGTTTGATGAATTAAAAAAACTCATAGCGGAGAAGAAAGAGATCGAGGAGAAAATTATAAAGAAGGCAAATAAACTATTTTACGTCGGCGCCCCGGTATATTTTGAAAAATTCGGCGGGTATATCGAAGGGAGAATCATCTGGCAATCGGATTTTAGCCCACGCTTTAAAATACGGAATATGTCGACGGGGAAAGAATATTTTGTGGAATTGTATGATTTATTAAAAGGGAAATAACAAAGGAGGAGGTGAAAAATCATGAAAGCAAAAGCGAAGTATCAAGAGATCCCCCTGGCCGTCCTGGATCCCAACCCCTGGAACCCGCGTACACGGTTCGAGGGCCCGGCGTTCGAGGAGCTGGTCGCGTCAATCACATCAAAGGGAGTCATCCAACCGATCTTCGCCCGGCCGAAAAAGGACGGCCGGTTCGAGATCGTTGCCGGCGAACGGCGATTCTGGGCCGCCTGCAGCTCCGCGGAGTCGAACGGAGGCATCGGGGATGCCACAATCCCGGCAATGGTGCGGTCACTCACCGATGGGGAGGTTTTCGACATTACCCTCATTAAAAACCTGCAGCGGGACCTCCGCCTGTTTAGCGGAGAAGCAGAAAAAGGCCTACAACGGCGGCAGGACTCCCGGCGGAGACCGGCCCCTGGACAGGGACGGAGAACTCATACCATGGTGAACGGATCATGACTACTGAATCAGGCGCAACAACCGACACCCGTTTCCCCACCATCCTCGCGGTCCTGGATTATCTGGATCAGGAGGGCTGGAAAATATCACAGGCGGGGATCTACAAACACCGGAAAGAGGGGAAGCTCCAGCCGGATCAGGACGGGCAGTATTCGAAAAGCGCCGCCGACGCGTACGCGAAAACCTGGCTCAAAAATAAGATTACGGGCAAGAAGGTACGTGACCGGCTCGATGATCTCCAGCGGGACAAGCTGGAAAAAGAACTGGAAAAGCTCGAGATCGACAACACCCGGTCCCGGCTCAAGCGGGACATCGAACAAGGGAAATACATCCCCCGGGATGAGATGTATCTCGAGATGGCCGGTCGTGCCGGCGTCCTCGACTCCGGCCTGGAATACTGGATCCGGACCAGCGCCGCCGAGTGGGTCCGCCTGGTCGAGGGAGATCTCCAGACGGTGGGCGCCCTCATCGATGCCATGATACGCGGCAAGGACGCCTTGATCAATCAATATGCCTCGATCCGTGATTTCCAGGTCGTCATCGATGGGATAGGTGATGAAGATGAGGATAATATCGAACTTTTAAAGGGACATAAAAATGTTGATGTACTGTGAGCGCATGCGCTGCAGCATGTCAAAAACAACATGTATCAAACGCCAGAAATACGGGATCAGGCTCCACACAACGAACGGCACGACACGAAAAGGGCTCACCCCCTGGGAATGCCAGGACTGCGAACAGGGCGCCGGAATCCTGCGGGAAATCGAAGAAAACGGAGGGAAAGAAGATATGTCAAAAAAGGGAATGTGCGAAAACTGCGGGCGCGGGCCGATGGATCTGCCGGGAAAAGGACTCTGCTGGTCATGTTATATAGCACAACAACATCTTGAAGGCGAGTACCAGGAAAAGGCACTGGCCGAGGCAAAGGAAAAATACGCCGGCCGGCCGATACGGAAGATAAACAAAAAAGAAAAGCCGGCCCGTGACTCCGAAGTCGTAGCGAAAGGAACTGCGTTCGGCTACACGCCGGAAGAAATCACCGGCACCCCCCTCGAAAAGCCCACGCCGATGCCCGCGGTTCCGGAAGAAACCACCGCCGATTCATTTGCGGTACCGGAATCAACCCCCCCGGATAACGAAATTGAAGCGGGAAAACCCGATCCCGTAGAAGGCGGACCTCCGGCCACGTCGGAAAAACAGCCGATTCCCGGACAGATTACTTTTCTCAAATATGACGCCCACCCCGCAATCACACTCATATTCTCCGATGACGGAGATCGCGAGATATTCGACTGGATCGCCCGGGAAGCAAAACAGGCCCGCCGCGATCCCGCCCAGCAGATCATGCACATAATCGACCACGTCTACACCCCGGGGGCATGATGGATCACACAGAACGTGAAAGATTGTACCAGCAGTCCCTGGTACGTTGGGGAACAGACACTCAGTTGCTTATGCTGTTTGAAGAAATGGCGGAGTTGACCGTGGCCTTAAATCATTGCTTCCGGGACAGCTGTGTGGACTGGGAAAAGCACACACGGAAAATTGCTGAGGAGATAGCGGACGTAAAAATCATGCTGGAACAGATTATGTTTATGTTTGAGATTCCGGATCATCTGGTAGCAAAACAAGAGAAAAGAAAGTTATTTCGATTAAAGAGGCGACTATCTCCCCATAAAATACCGGAACAGGCCGATTTTACCCATGCT
>Ga0163203_1000552_pt1 | contig 10242 bp, 12 predicted proteins | sample PL_2010_330m_FD_113534 | JGI IMG/M metagenome (GOLD analysis project Ga0163203, IMG submission 113534) | Freshwater microbial communities from Powell Lake, British Columbia, Canada to study Microbial Dark Matter (Phase II) - PL_2010_330m | ecosystem: Environmental > Aquatic > Freshwater > Lake ... | reverse complement strand
GGACACGTCTGAGAAGACTCAGCGGCAGTTGATCGAAGCAATACGAGACAAGGTCCGGACTGGCGTCCGGGCAGACCATACGCTCGGAGGCTTGGTGCACCGGGCGAACTTCCTCAAGGGCGGAAAACAGACGCCGGTGGACTTCTTCGGCATCCTCTGTTTCCGCGTGGAATTGGACTTCACTTGGACCCGTCAGATCGCATGACGGACAGGAGCTAGGTCATGGTAGCAATATCCGGTGCACTGAAACATCTGCGTCTCGACAAGGAAACGGACTGGGGTACTTGGGCCGGCAGCGGGTATCTGTACATCCCGGTGCTCGGCGATGGGTACACGGTCAAAGGCAAGAACGTCGTGTACGATCCGGAGACTGGCATCTTCGGATACAGGCGCGGGCCGTTCGGGCTCGTGACCAAGGATGTCAGCGGCGAACTCAAGTGCCTGTTGCAACTGGGGTACGTTGAGCAGTTGCTGGACTGGGGAATCAAACGTGGCGCGACATACGAGGCCGAGTCCTACTCCGCCGAGTTCCGGGACGGCGTCACCGCGTTCCGCCATACGGGCTTGCGCGTCAACACGTTTACGCTTGCGGGCTCAGCGGACAGCGGCGAGCTTGCGGCAACCCTGGCGCTCGTCGGCAAGGCCGAAAGCATCATCTCGACGTTCGACGTGCCGAGCGTAACAGGCGTTGTTTCCACGGGCTACGTGGACGAGGACTTCATCATCTTCCAGGACGGCGATAGCTTGGAGCTGCCCGATGGCAGCGCGGTCGGCACGATCACCGCGTTCTCCCTTCAGGTCGCGAACAACCTGACCATTGGACCGGCCGGTAGCGACAACACGATCATCTACGCCGGCGCGAATCGCCAGGTCATTACGGGCTCCATCAACCTCCTATACGAGAACGACACGGAGGCGGCGAAGCTACGCAACTTCACGACCAGCAGTCTGGACTTGAACTTCCTGAGCGCCGCGGTAGACGTGCAGATCACATTGCCCAAGATCGTCTACTCGGAAGCCCCGCGGGAAGGTGCTCCGAGCGCCACGCAGATGCTCACCCTGAACTTCGAGGCAGAGTACGACTCTACCCTTGAGTACGCGATCACGTACACGGTAGGCGCGGCATAGGATAGTCCGGCAGTAGAGGCAGAGGCCAACAAACATGGATTTGGGACCGCAGTGGCAGCCGACAGATGGCCTCTGCCGGACGCGTTAACGCGCGTTCGCTGCCGCGCGGTCCCTTTTCATTTGGTGAGGATGTGAACGATGGCGCAGAAACAACAGAGACCAGGTGGTCAGAAGCGCGCGGTCGGTGAAGCCGACCGGTACGAAGACACACCGGATTGGTACATCGAGGAGGGGTTTGAGACCGCGACCGTTGTGCTCGGCAGCCCAGACAATGCGGAGGCCCCGCGCGTGCACTTGCGCGCCGTCCCGTTCCGCGACATGCTCGCCCTGCAAGGCGAAGGCGACAGCGGTCCGTCCAGCACCGCGGCCGTCAACGTGCTCACGCGCGGCATCGCATCGTGGACCCTGACCGCCGGGGAGCGACTCGTGGTGGTCGTTCGGGACGGTGAGGAGGTATACGATCCATGGGTCGCGGCTGAGGGGGCTCTTGCTGAGGGCGAGACGTTGGCCGTGGTCTGCGAGGCAGGCGAGCCCCTTCCTGTACCGACCGCGATAGAGACGGAGGCTCGGCGCAAGGCGGTCGTGTTCTCGCTCAGCACGCGCGCGTACAACCGCATCTTCAGCGGCCTGGGTTTTTTGTCACGCGACTGACCAATGCCGTCGAGGCGTATCTCGATGGCAGAGGCCACGCGCCAGAGGCGTATGATCTCTACTGGCGCGCGGCGCACGGACAGCCGGTCGCGGAGGAGCATTGGACGGTCATCAACCTGGTTCGTGACACGGTGCTGTTGCACGGACTGACAAACCGCAGTGAGAAAGAGGAGCACTCATGCCCCTTGTTCGACGCCTTGGCTGGCCCGGAGGGGCAGACGCAGAGCCCCGGCCCCGGCACATCAGCGACCTTGCTCTCGGCGATCAGGGCGTTACCGTCGTCGAGCGATACCGAGGCGGGGCCGGAGACCTGATTTGCGCGCGGCCCGCAATCCAGGCGTTGCGTGAGCGGTATCCGGACTACAGGATGATTCTGCATTTCCCCGAGCAGTACCGTGACCTGCTCGCGGACTTGGGCGACGAGTTCTACAACTACCGCGAACCTGAGCAGTCGTTGCTCTACTGTGAGGCGTGCGAGCTGCGCGGGCCAATCAAGCACCTCGTGTACTACCACCTGTTCTGCCCGTGCGGTGTCCACGAGTTGGAGACGGACGGCAGGCCGACGGAGTGCCGGATCGACAATTTCTGCCGGCTAGTCGGAGCGCAGGGTAGGCGACCGAATCTGGCGCACCTGGCGGATGATGAGTTCGCGTGGGACTCGGGCGGTTTGCCTGTCGTGGGTATCCAGTTGCGCACGGCGACCAGGGCAAAGGAGTGGCCCACGGGGCACTGGGTGACAACGATTCGTGCTCTCCAGGATCGCTGTCGATTCGTGGCATTCGACGACGGCGACATGACCCAAAAGCGCCTGGCTGATGTTGGCCTTGATTGGGGTAGGCAGCGTGGGCGGATGCTGGCCCACGCGGTCACGGTCTGCGCCGGGCAAAGTTGGGGCGAGACGCTTACTCAGGCCGCGGCGTGCAATGCCTTTCTGGTACCCGACAGTGCCATGCTGCATATCGCCGGGGCGTTGGGGAAGCCCTTTGTCGGCATGTTTGGGCCGACGGACGGGAAGCTCACCCTGACGTACTACCCCGAGGGGGAAGTGATTCAGGGCTGGCCCAACGTCGGGACGCTATCCTGCCATGCGCCCTGCTACTACCACGAGAGCAACACGTATCGCTGCGCCGGAGTTTGTGGTGAGTGCATGGTCAACCTTCGTCCCGAACCGGTCATTGAAGCCGTGGAGCGCCTGCTGTGAACGTCTGCTTGATCCGCGTATGGAATGACGAACTGTTTGATCCTCGGCTCCAGTCACCGCTCGGCATCGGATACCTAGCTGCGGCCTTGGAGGAGGCGGGGCATGGGGCGAGCATCTGTGACCTGGCGGACGTGCCGCCAGACAAGTGGGACGAGAAGCTGCCGGCCGACGCGGACTGCTACGGGATCAGCGCGACCACGGGCGAGTACGTGACCGCGCGTAACACGATGCACCTTTGCCGCAAGCTCAATCCTGCCGCGGTGCAGATCATCGGCGGAGCGCACGCATCCTGTCTACCCGAGCAGTGCGTGATGGACGGATGGGATGTAGCATTCATGGGCGAGTCTGAGCGAACCATCGTGGAGTTTGCACGAGGCGACGAGTGGCCGGGCATCGCGGGTATCTGCTACCGCGAGGGGGATAGGGTCAAGCGAACGCCCAAGCGCGAACTGATCGCGTGCCTCGACGATATCGCGTTCCCGGCCCGCCACTTGATGGAGTACGAGACGGTCGTTGACGAGCAGCTCGTGGGCAGTGGTGTGCCCGGGACCGTCTTGACGGCTTCCCGCGGTTGCGTGATGGGCTGTTCGTTCTGCTCGACTCAGGGCGTGTGGGGGAAGACGTTTCGCATTCGTTCGGCCCCAAACATCGCGGCTGAGATCCATCAGGTTGTGGAGACTCTCGCTGTTCGGGGAATCAGATTCGTGGATGACCAGTTTGGATATTCGGACGAGCAGGTCCGGATTGTCTGCGAAGCCACGGGCGGCTTGGGTCTTGCATGGCGAACGCACATGCGCGTGGAACACGCGAAGCCGCACCGGCTCGCCATGATGGCTGCCGCCGGATGCGTGGAGGTCGCCTTGGGGTGTGAAGCCATGGCTCAACCCATTCTGGACCACAACAACAAGCACATCACGGTCAAGCAAATCGCGCAGGCGGTAGAGAATATCAGGGCCGCGAAGATGCGCAGCAAGGCGTACATCATCATCGGCCTGCCCGGCGAGTCGCCGTCTACGATTGAGCAGACGAAGCAGGGCTTACTCCGAATCCGTCCGGACCGAACGAACCTTTCGACGTTCGTGGATTATCCTGGCTGCCCTGTGTGGAACGATCCTGAGAGGTACGACTACACCCTTGAGGATACGGACTGGGCGAAATTCTGGCTCCTGGGCGGGACCGAGAAGGGCATCCCGTTTGTCGGGCGCACGTTCGCAATGTCACGCGACGATCTCTTTGAGGCCCGCATCAAGCTAGAGGAATGGCTTTATGCGAACCAGTTCACGACATGGAAGGACCAATTCAAAAAACCCGAATTGTCCGGCACGCATCCCTCGGACTAGGCGATGCCTTGTGTCTGACGCCTGCGTTCCACGTGATGCACGAGGCCGGCCTGCGGGTTGGTCTGGAGTGTACGCGTGTGATCGCGGTGCAGGATACGCTGTGGGGCAATGACGACGTAGCCGTAGTCGCTGAGCCAGGGATGCTGACAGGCCCCGTAACGGATGTGGAGAACGCCCTGTGGGACTACGAACGCGAGCATCTTCCCGATGTGCGGATGAGCCGGCCCGCGATGTTTCTGCAAGCACTTGGTCTCAGTGGCATGGCCCCCATGCGGGTGTGTCTCCATCCGCGCGCCGTGGACTTTGCAGAGGACGCGAAGGTCGCCGCGGGTATGACGCGGCTGCCCTGGGTGTTCGTGCAGACCGAGGCGTCAGAGCCGTACAAGGAATGCCCTCCAGAGGTCGGAGCGGGCTTGATCGAAGCGCTCCTGGCGGCTGGGTACCTCGTGCTGACGATCAGTCGCGTGTCGGCCGCGACGGTTGCGGGCGCAGGCCATACGGACATTCAAGTCGGCTCGCCGCAGCAGGCACTTGCGCTGTTCAATCTCTGCGAGGCCGGCATTGGGTACGACTCGTTCTACCTGCACGCGGCGGCCGCGCTTGAGAAGCCGTTCGTGGCGATACTCGGCTCCACCACATGCGTCGGTCGCGTTGTGGATTATCCGCTTGCGCGCGCATTGTCCATTGATTGCGACTCTGCTTGCTTCCGCAACTCGGAGCAGCCATGCAAGCGGCTCGGCGCGGTAAGCTACTGCCTGGCCGCGACTCAATCCGAGCCTGTACTACGAACCCTTGAGGAGGTGCTACGATGCCAGACGAAATCAAGGACCGCCTATATTGGCGGAACGAACGATTCAACGGAGGCCGAGTGCCCGATGGCACCGACGCCCCGTCTCTGCACGCCATTGAGCAAGGCGATCTGACCGACGAAAGCTACAGCGACGCGGATCAGCAGGAACGTGTCGAGTGGGTCGTGCGCCATAGCATCGGGCCTGTGCTCGATATTGGCTGCGGGCACGGGTACATGCTGCGGCAGTACGATGTACCGAGCGTGGGCATCGACTTCGACCGTCGGCGGATCATCCGGGCGCAGACGCAGTACCGGGACTACAAGCACGTCTTCTTCTGCGTCGATGCGGAGTTCGGCATACCGTTCGGCGATCAACAGTTTGAGACCGTTTGGCTCTGCGAGGTGCTAGAGCACTGCCATTGGTCGGACGCTCAGTACATCTTGACCGAGGCGTTGCGGGTCTCCTCCAAGCGGGTCATTATCACCCTGCCGAAAATGGGCGGGCCGACCGAGCCCTACCACATGGGCGATGTGGAAAACGACGATCACCGCTGGTACGCCACGAGCGATATGCTGGCCCGACTTCTGGGCGACCTCAACTGGACCCAGGCCCTGCTCGCCAAGGACCGCTTTATAGGACTCGTGATTGACGAGTGATATCCGATGCCTGCCCGCATGGAACAGTCTCGCCGTGTGGAGGAAGCCATGAACCGATGGGCCGTGATCGTCAGCACGTATGGCAGCAGTAGCGAACGGCTGATGCACACGCTCCGGTCGCTCACGCTCGGCACGTCTGTTCCGCATGACCTGTGGGTCCGCGGGGCAGTCGAGGACTATTGGCAGCAGTGCGAGCAGCGTCACATTGCTGAGCAGTTCGGGGCGCGGTATATGGAGGCGGCTCGGTGGCGACACTGGGAAGCGGCGAGCGCGTTTCAGGTCGTGGATAATCCGATGGCCGTGCTGATGAAGGACGATCTGATTCTGCCACAGGGCTGGCTAGAATCCATCGAGTATTTCTGGGACAGCAACCAGGGCGTCCCCATCGGGTTGGCAGGCCTGACGTTTGTCGAAGCATGGGAACTTGTAGCGTGCGGTCTACTGGAGACCGAGGATGATATGTGGCGCGTCGGCCTGGGAGTTGAGACTCGTGCGCAACTAGCGAAACTCGCCTTTGACCGCGGGGCGACGATCACGCATGGTATAGCCGAGCCGTACCCCATGCGCAGCATCGGCGCCTGTCCGTTCGCCTACGCCGTCAATCGAGAGCAGTGGGAAGGGTTGGGAGCGCCGCTTTACTGCGGGCCGGGGGATACCTCGGTTCTGTACGGCGCGCTGCTTGCCCGCAACGGCTTCCTGTCCACCCTGCTTCCCTGGCCTGTAGTGCTTCACCGCAAGTGCGCGTCGACGCGCGAGTACTGCGCGGCACATGGGCTGGAGAGCCTGTGGGACCCCAAGGCCCAGGGGCGCTTCTGGCATTCGGCCGTACTGGAGGAGGACTTTGTGCGGCGGTGGGGGGCGACGTTCAAGGAGGTGGAAGCAGTGGGGAACAGAGACCTGGCTGAACTTGACAAGCGCTGGCACATTGAAAAGTTGGCCTGCCGCTATCCGGCGCAGGAGACGTAGTGGACAGCTACCAAGACAAGCGCCTCTGCTCAGACCGGCTGGACATGATCCTCCGCGCGTTTGACATGCGCGGCATGAGCGTGCTGGACATCGGCTGCGCGGAGGGCTTCTTCTGCCGCGGGGTGATCGCGGCTGGCGCTCGGCAGGTGGTAGGGGTCTGCACCGAACTGATCGACAACGGCTTCGTATTCCAAGACGTAGAGGAGCAGGAGATAGCGGGCATAGACGCCCGGCCAACCGCTGGAGCGACGTGGGCCAAGATTCCAAACCTGCAAGGCCGACAGGTCATTGCCCAGTACATCGAGGAAAAGCCTTGGCCTTTCGCGAACGACTACTGGGATAACGTCGTCATGGGCGAGGTGCTGGAACACGTAGCGGAACAGCATTGGCCGTTCGTGCTGCAAGAGGCGTGGCGCGTCTGTCGGACGCAGGTGCTGGCCTCTCTGCCGGTATGGAACGATCTGCACAAGGACATCCGGTCCGACAGGGTAGGCGTAGACGAACACAAGTACCGGCCCAGCTTTGAGGCGTTGCCCGGCGTAGTGCGTGCAGCCCTTGGCGACATTCCCTGGGATTCCTACCAGCACATCGAGCATCAGGATCGTGACCCAGACGGTGACGTGCCGGCGTACGTCGGCGACAAGATCGGGTTCATTTACATGCGGCTCGTCAAACGGCCCTGGTGGAGTCGAGTATGAACGTCGGAGCCATGCAGGTCAGTATCCCCGACGAGGCCCTTGTGCTCGACGTAGGAAGCGGACACGAGCCGCATCCGAGAGCGAATGTACTGGTCGATCTGTACCCAGACGCTGAGCACGACATAGAGCAGCGGGGCGGCGGCGCAATGGTTCAGGACGCTCGCTCGTTTATCGCGGCCGACCTGTGCGCGGGCCTGCCCTTCCCCGATCACCATTTTGATTTCGTGATCTGCGCCGAAACACTCAACCATGTACCCGACGCGGATGCTGCCTGCCGAGAGCTTGTGCGCGTAGCGAAGGCTGGGTACATCGAGGTTGCGAACTGCCGGCTTGAAATCTTCCACCCACACTCGGAACACCTATGGCGCTGCTGGCAGGCGGACAACGTTCTCCATTTTGCCCGGAAGCGCCATGATGATGATCTTGCGAAGGCCGAGAATGTGATCGGGTGGGCGACCTGCTTCTCGGACCTGCCGCAACGCCAGTACTACCTTGATCTGATTCACGCCAACTGGTTCTTGTTCTTCGTGACCCTGGCGTGGGAGGGTTCGTTTCGCTGGGAGATTCACGAGTGATCTATCACGCGGCCGATGATCTCTTCTGGGGCGGGCACTTTGTGGCCTGGGACGAGTTGACCCAGGCTGGCGTACGGGCCGTGCTCTGCGTTGCTTCGGACGTGGATATCTGCCCGAATGCCTATCCGATGCCGTTCCTCCGCGTGCCCATGTCTGATGCGTGCCCGCTTGCGGAGTGGCAGGTCCGGACCCCGCTGGCGTTCCTGCGCCTGTGCAAGGCGGAAGCACTGCGGCCCGTGTACGTGATGTGCCGTGCTGGTCTGTCGCGGTCGGCCGCGTTTGTCGCCGCGGGGCTCGTACTGTGGCACGGCATGTCGTACGACGAGGCGATGGACCACATCCGTTCTGTACGGCCCGACTGCTTTCCCCATTTGTTGCCCTGGCAGCAGGTCAAGACGGCCATGGAGTCCACATGAACCTGCGATGGCATCTGACGGAGAGCATCGACCAGGTACTGGCCGCGGCGCGATACCTCTGGCTCCGCCACATGCTGCTGCCCCCGCCCGCGACGTTCCTGGAAATCGGCATCGGGTACTGGCAGGCGAGCGAATGCGCCAGCGGCGACCTGGACCCCGAAACGTGCGACATGCACTGCGACGGGTACGGGAATGCCGGCGTTGAAGGCAACCCTGAGCACGCGGTGATTGCGGCTGGTATCAGGCCGAACGACCGCGTGGTGACACTGGACATCGGCACTGACCCACTGCCGTTTCATACCAGCTCCTATGCTACGGTCATGTGCCCAGAGGTGCTTGAACATCTGGACCGCGAGCAATGGGACTTCGCCGTCGCCGAGTGCTGGCGTGTAGCGGCCCGCCAACTGCTTATCACGATTCCCTATGTTGCGGAGACTCAGATCGACCCGCCGTTTGACCGCCTGGACTTCCCGCAGTGGGACAGGCATCGCTGGCTGCCATGCCCCGAAGACATGCTCGCGGTCCTGCACGATGCCTGCCCTGACGCGGTAGGCGAGACGTGCCGAGTCGTGGCGGGCCACTTTCTCTGCGCGCAAATCGTGAAACGTGCATGGTGGTAGCCCTTGACGAGAGTTGCTGTTACGGCTTATAGTGGAGAGACCTGACACCCGAATTGGAGCGCAAGAATGGCAGAGGTCACAATTCACCTGAATACGAAGGACCGGCCGGAGTACGCCACGGCGATGCTCGCGAGCCTGTTCGCCCAGACGTTCTGCGATTGGGACTTGATCGTGAGCGACGCCAGCGCGGTCCCGTGTACGGATCACGAGCACTTCGCCCGGCTGTTGGACGTGATTGACAGAGACCACGATGTGCGGTACGGACGGGACGAGGGGCTCGGCATTCCGCAGACGTACGAGCAGATGCGCACGATAAGCAGCTCGCCGTTTTGCTGCCGAGAGGAGGATGACATCCTGTGGGAGGGCAACTGTCTGGAGATTCTGATGAGGCACGCGAGACTTGAAGGCGTTGGCGCGGTAGCGCCGAGCACGCCCGACTGGCAGTACTCGCGGACGCCGTTCTCGCTTGACCCGCCGGTGGAAGGCGAACTCGATTTCGAGAACGGCTTCTACTGGGATGACAAAACGCTGGACGTGCCGGGGTATCCTTGCGGCATCTGGTGTGCAGACGATGCGCAGCGCCGGTGGTATCCCGACGCGGCGGACGCGGACGCCTACGATGTCTGCACGCTGCACGGCGGGGGCGTTTACCGCCAGGACGCACTGGAGGCCGCTGGCGGCTTCTCGGCCCATTTTACGCCCATTGGTCACCGCGAGGAGACGCACGCGTGGTGTAGGGTCTACAGGGCGGGCTGGCGGCTACTCGTGGCCCCCGCGGCGCGGGTCTGGCACTTTGAGGCGAGCAGCGGCGGGTCGCGAACCAACAAGGCCGGCTCGCCCGAACGGCGGGCCATGCAGGTGCAGGACGAGCAGCGGTTTCAGACCGACTTCGCCCAATGGTACGCAGACGAACCCGAACGATGGAAGATTCTTGATCGGACCATGACGCACTGACGCAGAGGCCCCGAGGCGCAACCATGCCCGACAACGAAGTGCAACTTACGATCACGGCCAGGGACCAGGCTACGAAGGTCATGGCCTCCGTGCGGTCAAACTTCAAGACCATCACGGCGGACATCACGAAGCCGTTCAAGGTCGCGACCGCGTCAATCTCTGGTGCGTGGCAGGGGTTCTTCCCGTCACTCGGCGGCATTTTCAAGACGGGCATTTCTGGGATAGCTGGCATCGTGCGCACTGGTT
>Ga0163203_1000550_pt1 | contig 10256 bp, 7 predicted proteins | sample PL_2010_330m_FD_113534 | JGI IMG/M metagenome (GOLD analysis project Ga0163203, IMG submission 113534) | Freshwater microbial communities from Powell Lake, British Columbia, Canada to study Microbial Dark Matter (Phase II) - PL_2010_330m | ecosystem: Environmental > Aquatic > Freshwater > Lake ... | reverse complement strand
TGTCAACCTCACCGATATAACGGTCACCGACGACCAGGGCCTCGTCCCGGTCATCGTCGGCGGCAACGATGATGACGGCGTTCTCGGACCCGGCGAGGTCTGGATCTATCAGGCCACGGCCTGGCCTGTTTTCGCCGTCAGCAACGTAGGGACCGTCACCGCCAAAGATCCAATAGGGGGGACGGTATCCGATTATTCGGTAGTCGCAGTCGTGGTCGAGATACTAATACCGAGCATCGGCATAGAAAAAGACTGCATATACGAGATGCCTGCTCATGTAGGAGACATCGTAACTTACACCTACAACATCACCAACACGGGAGACCTCCCCCTTACAGACATCAACGTCTCAGACGACCAGGAGATAGGACCGAGCTGCAACCCGGTATATACAAGCGGCGACCTCGAAAGAGACAACGTCCTGGACCCCGGTGAATCGTGGATGTACGAGTGCGTATACGAAGTACCGAACCCCGTCGACTACGAGCCGCTCGTCGTCATGTCGGACGGGTCAGGATCCGTCAACATGATCATGCTGATCCAGAAGCTCTCCCGGATGAAGACCCGGCTGGGGATCAAGCTGAATAAGCTGATCGAGCTGAGGGAGAGCTTCGACAAAACCAAGGCCCGGCTGGTGGTGACTCATGAGATTATCGAAGAGAAGAGCTATACATTTTACAATTATACAGACCCTGTCACCGACGAGTGCCTGGACCTTATGATGGACGAGTATGGGGTCGTGGTAAGGTCTGAATATTATGATCCCATATCCGATGCCGTCTTGACCACCGAGTATGACCCAAGAGGCGAGGTGGTATCTGATACCTACCTCTGCAAGCCGACGATGGAATATCTCAGGATAGAGTACGAAAAACCAGTGGTGGGTCAACGCACCTATTACACAGTCATAGATTACAGAACCGGCGACACCCTGATCAGCGTGATCGATGTCAGCGGGATGGTGGTCAGCATGGAGTATCAGAAGACCCCCGGCTATATACCTCGCCCCAAGACATTCTGGCTCAGCAACATCGCCACGGTGACAGCCGCAGATCCGAACGATAACACAATTACGGAGTGGGATATATACTCCTTAGAAGTCGCCATGCCCGAGCCCGAGTTCAACGTATCGAAGAGCGCCTACCCAGATCCTGCCGAGGCGGGCGGCCTCATTTCGTACACCATAAGCTACGAAAACCGGGGGCGTGGTGTAGCTCACGATGTCGTCCTCGTGGAAACCTACGACGATAACGTGACCTTCAAGCACTCAAATCCGATGCCAGATATTGGAACCGACGACCGATGGACCATCGACGAACTGATGCCTGGCGGTTCCGGAAAAATCATCGTCACCGCCGAGGTCGGTCCCGACGCCCCGAGAGGGACGATGCTGAAGAACACGGTCAACATGACCTGCGATGGAGACATAAACGCCAGCGTGGTGATCGTCACCGGCGTGGTCGGTCCCGAGCTGGAGATCTCAAAGACCGGGGCGCCGGATCCTGTGGCTGCGGGAGGGAACCTGAGCTATACGATCGCCTACAGGAACATCGGTGACGGCGATGCCCATGAGGTGGTAATCAACGAGACCTATGACGAGAACGTGATATTCAACGGCTCGGATCCGGACCCCGATAAAGGCACCAACAACCGGTGGACCCTCAGGAACCTATCGATCTACGAGACCGGAACGATCATCATCGCCGTCAAGGTGCCTCTCAACACGACGAACGGGACGATCATAAAAAACGCGGCCAAGATCACCTGTAAAGAGAACGTAAGTGACGAGGTCATCATAAACACCACCGTCGGCGTCCCCCGGCATACCGACCTCTGGATAAACAAGACCTCCGAGAAGTCCATCTACTCGGCAGAAGACAAGGTCAGTTACATCATACGTTACGGTTACGGCAACGGCAACGAGTCTGGCCAGGATCTCACAGACGTGACGATCGTGGACCTCCTGCCCGACGTGGAATACGTGAGCGCGACCCCGCCGCCGAACCATATCGACGGCAAGGTTCTGGAATGGGTCATCGGAAAGCTCAGTATCGGTACATCCGGGTCCATCAAGCTGGTGGTCAAGATCCCAAAGGAACAAGACCTCATGTTTGAGGAGACTTCGTCGGTTACCGGTGAGGGTTTCATCTTTCTCAACAACCGGCTCACGACCTCCAGAAAGCCTTACGGGCTGACGAACTACGTCAATATAACAGGTAATGTAACGAATATTCCAAAGAACGCCTCGGCGACGGCGACGATCACGGTCAAGACGCCGGGCACGACGATCAGGACCGTGGAACATGGGAGCGGGTACTACGAAGGAGACCGGCTCCTCGGGGTCAGCACCGCCAACCGGAGCGTACGTCTGGATAAAGATACCTTCGTCCAGCATCGAGAGACCACGTTCTCGTTGCCAGGTAAAAGAGAGATCGACTACGACTCGTTGTGGTCCGACCGCACCTGCGCCAAGAACCACGCCCGTGGCGAGTCGGTATCGGAAAGCTACCTCTACATGAACAACGTCGATAAGGAGAGCTCTTTTCTGGTCGATGAGAGCCAGACTACCTACGCCTCTTGTGCCGAGTTCAACGGCGGGCAGGTCAGAATCGGTTACCTCAAACGGGACCCAAATAGCGGCGAGACCCTGATGGAACTCTACGAGGGTTATCACGGCAGCTTCCGGACGGAAGAATCCCTGGACTCCTACGGGAGCGGCGTCGCATTATCGAAGTACGCGAAGGGAACGGGCTTCGTGGCCGTGGATAAGAAGATCGGTAACATTCAGAGGTCTTTCGAACAGGGGAGCGGTTACTACGAGTCCGAGGAGCTGATCCAGACTGGCACCGTATACAAGGATTCTTTGATGGATTACATCCCCACGGCTCAGAGAGCGGGCGGGATGGAGACGAACTACAGCTCGAAATGGTACGAGGGGATGATCACCAGAGGCGAGGAATCGATAATATGCGAGCGCATCGACTCGGCCGACTACATAGATAAAGAGACTGTGATGGACTCGGCCACCATGACTATCGTAGGGGAGTTCCAGGGCGAAGCCGAGATAACGATCGCGGAGAAGACGGGCAGCACCGAGAACGAGAAGATCCGGGTGGACCAGACCTTACGCGGCCGCTATAATATCACCACATCGATCGGCATCTACGGTATACCGACGTACCTAACCCCTCATGTCAACGTGACCAAGAAAGCCGCGATGCTGGACGAAGATCGGGTGCTCTTCACCATAAACATAACCAACGACGGGAACAAAGCCCTGGGGCCGGTCCGCCTCACCGACGCCCTGCCAGAGGGTCTGACCTTCATCAACTCGAGCCTCCGGCCGGTGATTGAGGGGCCGCGGCGGCTCGTCTGGACATTCCCGTCGCTGCCCATCGGCGGTTTACAGACGGTAGAGCTGCAGACCGTTTTGGAAGGGACGGAGCCGCTGGTCAACCTCGTGAACGTAACCGCCGAGTACGGGGGAGAAATTGTCACGGCAGAGGCCTCGTCCGAGGTCGTCACCGACTGGCTCTCGTTCTCTGCCGTGGCAGTCTTGCCCCTGCCGACACCTGTGGAGGAGGAGGAGGAGGATGAAGAGGAGGATCTGGTACTGGTCAACCTGATGATCGACGCCGACCTATATCCGTACGCGCCAGAGACAACCCCCGAGGAGATGGTGGCCCTCGAGGCAAACTCTCTTTTGGATATGATCAACGAGATCAGCCTGAGGAAGCTCAACGTCACCGTCTATACGACCGGTGACTTCGTATCCCAGCGTACCGGCGACGCCCTGTACAAACTCTTCGTCACCCAGATCGGATCTGATCCTCGCCATGAGCTGGCCATACACGGCATGACCACCGACGAGCTATTGGGTCCCATGCCCGACGGAAAGCAGTATCCCCTCCTCAGAGAGGCGAAACGGCTCGTCGAGTCTGCCTACGTCTGCGAAGGCCTGACGGTCGAGGCAAAGGGCTTTGGACCCCAAAGGTTCAACCAGAGCGAGACCACGTACAAGATCCTGGACAAGATGGACATCGTATACGACGCAGGGTTCCAGGCAGGTCTCATCTACCTCCCTGGTCACGAAGACGATACATGGCCCTATCAGGCAGAAGGTCATTCATTCTATGCGGTACCGGTGAGCACCCACACCCTATCGGGAGAAGAGGTCCACCTATCTGACCGTCTTGCCAAAGAGGAGTTCGGGCTGGACGGTTCTCAATGGTACGACCTCCTCGTCGACGAGTTTGAGGAGTGCGCGAAAAACGATGACCCCATGGTGGTGGTCTTCCACAACTTCATATTCGGGTCGAATGAGGGATATCGAGATGCGTACGTGGACTTCATAGACTATGCCACATCGAAGAACGCCGTCTTCGCAACGACGCTGGAGCTAGTCGAGATCGCGAAGAACGACCGCGTCTATAGCAGGCTGGAAGAGCCACCAGGTCGCCACGAGATCGAGGAGGCAAAGCCCGATAAAGAGCCTCTCGACATCTCCACCCTTTATGGAAGCTGGGATACTCCCGGATGGAACCTGACAGTCTACGAGATGGACTGCAACAAAGATATCGAGGAGTACTACAAGCAGATTGGATAGGAGACGAGTACACGATGTTATACATTGTATACAACCAGCGGGCTGGAGACCGATGACGAAAGAGCTAGTTGTGATAGGAAGATCTAACGTGGGCAAGTCCACCCTCTTCGGTCGGCTCACGGGCCGGAAGGTCAGGACCGGGCGAAGGCCGGGGGTCACCATCACGCCCTTCAAGGTCCAGGTTGGGAACGTGATCTACGTGGACATGCCCGGCTACGGCTTCATGAGCGGGATTTCTAAGAAAGTTCGAGAGAAGACCAAGGACAATATCGTCCACTACTTCGAGGACGAAGCCGACGACCTCCACCTGGTGATACAGGTCACAGATGCCTCCGCCTTTCTAGATATAGCAAGACGATGGGAGAGACGTGGCCAGACGCCAATCGAGGTTGAACTCTTCGAGTTTCTCCAAGACCTGAATCTGGACGTGGTGCTGGCGGCGAACAAGATGGATAAGGTCTCCCGTCCGGACGATACCCTGGACGAGATCGTCGAACTGCTGGGGATGCTGCCACCCTGGCGTCAGTGGATCGACCGGATAGCACCCGTATGTGCCAAGAAAGGTGAGATAGAACCCCTTCAAAAGATCATCAGGTCCCGGCTGTAGCTCTAGGCCTCAATAGGCCTGGTCGTCCTGGATATGCAGACCCTGGAGATCCTCATGATCCGGCCCGTGGATGATGAGGTTCTGGTAAGGAAAAATCACTTAATCTGTGAAGTATAATAGCATAACCTAGCATGAGAAAGATCGAGTACTGCCCCATAAGCATGAAAGAGCTGCTGGTCAGGATGAAGGACACCAGCGAACTCATGATGGACCTGGGATATTCATCCGTCCTCTACGACGACGAGGACCTGGCCATGGAGGTCCATCACCTGGAGGAGAAGATGGACATCTACGATTACCACGTCCAGATCTCCGCCATGCTGGCAGCCAGGACCGTGGAAGAGGCCGAGGCGCTCTCCGGTATCCTCCAGATAGCCTCGGCCGCCGAGATAATCTCGAACGCGGCGGGGGACATAGCAAGTATCCTCCTCCTCAAGATGGGCATCCCCTACGAGCTGAAGAAAGACCTGCGCCTGGCCGACGAGACCGTAGCGCGAGCGGTGGTGGGGGCAGAGACGTCGATTCTAGGCCGCAGTCTCGAGGATATCAGGTTCGAGACCGAGGCAGGCATGAGCGTTATCGCCATCAGGCGCGGTATGAGCTGGATCTACGACCCCGAACCGGAGACGTTGATCAAGATTGGCGACATACTCTTCGCGCGGGGTCACGACGAGGGCGTGCCCCTCTTCATGGAGATTGCCACCGGGAATTCCTTCGACTACAAGGTCTATCCGGAGACCGGGATCTCCCAGCTCGAACGGGCGGTGGACATAATCGTGGAGATGAAGAACATGTCCGAGCTGGCCGTCGGCCTCGCCTACACCGCGGTTCTCTTCGAGAACAAAGAGATGGCCGTCGAGGTGAAAGAGATAGAGCAACAGATGGACGATATGAAGTATGACCTCCAGCGCTGGGTTCTCCATGCGGCAAAGCACGTCGACGACATAGAAAACCTCCGGGGACTTCTTCATCTGGCGGTCTCAACAGAGATCATAAGCGATGCCGCCCTGAAGATCGCCAACGTGGTCCTTCATGACATCGAGCCCCATCCCATCCTGGCCATGGCCATAAGGGAGTCCGACGAGGTGATAACCCGAGCGGAGATTCGGCCGGGAGCCATGATGGACGGGAAGACGCTGGGTGAGCTGGAACTGGAGACGGACACCGGCATGCACGTCCTGGCCATCAAGAGGGCCGACCGCTGGACCTACAACCCCCGGTCAAAGGTGACCCTGGGGACGGGCGATACGATCATCGCCCGGGGGACGAAGAGCGGGGAGGAGAAGCTCCTCAGGATGTGCGAGGCCCGCTCTTGAAGAGGATCATCTTCTGCTGTGTATCCTCCGGTGCAGGATAAATGTCGAGGTGACGAAGTAGCTCAGGGCGAAGATTATAGCCGCCAACAGAGATTCGAATATGTTGAAGTTGTCGATGTGGACCATGTACACCGAGTAGACGGCAAGGAAGATGGTCCCTGCCACCACCGTCTGTTGCAGAACGCCGTACCTTCTGAAGCTCATGAGCAGTTTCATGTTCGGGCCTCATCGATCTAAAGGTACTTCACCTCTTCGTCTTCGTAGAGCTCCTCCCCCATCAGATCTTTTCCGGTCCTGCTCATATAGAGCCTCGCCCACCACACCGCGGAGAGGGGGGCAAGGACCGCTATGCTGATCACGGCTTGCAGTACCGACCAGATCGCGGTCGCCAGCTCATATCTCGAGAAGACCGTGCCCCCAATGCCAAGCGCCATCGATATGGCCAATATGACCAGCCAGACCAGAAACACGTCCATGACGTTAGACCTGAAGAAGCATATCCCCGCCTTGATCGCCGCCACGGGTCCAAGACCATCGATCACCAAGGCGTAGGGCACCAGGACCAGAGCCAGCGAGATCAGCAGACCGTAGATGACGAGCAAGATGATCCATATAATCATCGAACCCATCTGAGGCGCGTCTCCCTGGATATTTCCCATCACCACGGATAGGAAGGGAAGAGACAGTATCACGAATCCTGCAACCGCTATAATCCCTACCAGGATATGAGCGAAGAATAAATTCAAGAAATTGTCTTTTCCCGCAGCCCACATGGCCTTCAATCTAGTCGTTCTTCTCGCCGTAGCCTCTCTGGCCATGCCTATGGCACCGGCGGTGAAAAACGCGTTCACTAGCGCCGCTGCCAGCACAAAGATGATCATGACCGCCACCAGCAGGCCGAGAGAGCCTTCGATTGCGCTTCCAATCACGGCCGCGATCTCATCGACGTTCTCGATCTCTTGCGACGATGAAGCCAGATCGGATAACGTGGGTACGATCGGCAACAATACCGCGAGAACCGCTACGGACATCAGCAGGCCGATGACCACGACGTTGAGCACGAAGGGGATGGCCAGGTTGAGGTTGCGCTTCCAGGTATCGAACCCCTTCCCAATCAGGGCCCCAATGTCTTCATACATGCAATGCCCTCTATACTCAAACGGTTATATATCTTTCCAACCGACACCGCCGTCGATCCTCTGCCCCATTGTTTACTTGTCAGATCACCTGGACAAATCCCACAGGTCATCTCCTACGTGATGAATCGATCTGACCACCTTCCCCGTTCCATGCATCTCCGTCCCCGGGACGAGGGCCTGACCGATGGCCAAGGGCTTTCGGTGCCTCTCTTCCATCACCACCACCATATCTCCCGGAACGATCTTCGGGTCGGCCTCCACCACCCCGGGAGCCATCACGTCTGCGCCGTTCACGATGTAGCTAACCGCTCCCGAGTCCACGACAACCAACCTATCCTTGGGACAGAGCTCTATCGCGCCACGAATGGTGAAGAACGGTTCGTTCTTGAAGATCAGGAGGAAAGGCTTTCCATCTACGAAGATAAGATTCGGCCCCTGGTCTGTCTCGGCAATCTCCAGGACAGATCCTCGCAGAGCGGATACATCCCCGACCAAGGGTTCAATAATCCTGGATATCTTCTTGGCATCGCTCCCCTTGAGATGGTGCCTGGATTTGACGTTCATTGTCTAGATGTTTCCCGATAGGTTTAAATACGCAACGAGCGAGTCTGGCATATAGCTGTTGTATTTATGACTGGAGAGAGGCCGATGGCTCAGAGACCCCTTGATATTTTAAACGAATCACTAAATGAACCCGTAATAGTCAAGCTCAAGGACGGGAGAACGTTTCGCGGCGAGCTCATGGGTTACGACATACACATGAACCTGGTGCTCGATGACACCGAATACATCGAAGACGGAGAGGCCGCACAGAAGTTGGGTACGGTCGTCGTCCGTGGGGACAACGTAGTATACATTTCACCCTGAGGTGCATTTAAATGAGTAAGGGAACTCCCTCAATGGGCAAGCGTCAAAAGAAGACGCATATCAAGTGCCGCCGGTGTGGAAACGTTTCGTTCAATTACCACACGAAGACTTGTGCGTCCTGCGGCTTCGGTAGGACGAAGAAGCTCCGAAGTTACAACTGGCATAAGAAGAACTGTTGCTGATGGTGGAGGTCCAGGTGCACGACATGTGCGGCGTAGTCGGGGTCTGTTCCAAAGATCCCTGCCGCAACGTGGCTAGGTCGGTGTACTATGCGCTTTACGCACTCCAGCATCGAGGTCAAGAGTCGGCCGGCATCTCGGTATATGACGGAAAGATCGTTCGCACCGAGAAGGCGATGGGCCTGGTCTCGGAGATATTCGATAACGCACGGATCAACAAGCTCACCGGACCAACAGGCATAGGCCACGTCAGATATTCTACTACAGGCGAATCGACGATCACGAACAGCCAACCTCTTCTGGTCAGGTACAAAGATGGCGCAATCGCTATCGCTCACAACGGAAACCTGGTCAACGCCGGAAAGCTCAAGGAAGAGCTGGAGGCGATGGGGAGGATCTTCCATACCACCTCTGACACGGAGGTGATAGCCCATCTCTTCATGAAGGAGTTGCTGTCGCAAGAGGAACCTGTGAATGCGGTCCGTGCCATCATGCGGAAGATAGTGGGCGCATATTCAGTAGTCATCCTTATCGGAGATGTCATAATCGGGTTTCGCGATCCTCTGGGGATCAAACCGCTTTGCATCGGCAAGACAGATACCGAGATGATCGTGGCCTCGGAGAGCGTGGCCATAGATACCCTGAACGGGGAGCTAATCGGAGACGTCAAGCCGGGGGAGATGGTGATGATCAAAAATGGCGATATCCGGAAGTATCAGATCACACACCATCAGTGTCCTGCTCAGTGCGTATTTGAGTACATATACTTCGCCAGACCAGATAGTATCCTGGACGGAAAGCTGGTCTACGATGCCAGGATCAAGATCGGAGCCAACCTGGCAGACGAGCACCCCTCAGAGGCAGACACGGTGACTCCAGTTCCCGATTCGGGCATAACTTTTGCCATAGGGTACCACCAGCGTTCCGATATCAAGTACTGCGAGTGCCTGATGAAAAACAGATACATCGGGCGGACCTTCATCATGCCCGGCCAGGAGATGAGAGAGACCGCAGTCAGGCTCAAGATGAACACCATAAAGCCCAACATCGAGGGCAACCGGATAATCATGGTGGACGACAGCATAGTCAGAGGTACCACCAGCAGGCGGATCGTGGACATGGTCTGGAGGGCCGGGGCGAAAGAGGTTCATGTCAGGATCGGCAGCCCACCCATCGTGGCCCCCTGCTACATGGGGATAAACATGGCCACCAGGGAGGAGCTGATAGCGGCCTACAAAACCGTAGCCGGGGTGGAGGCCGTGATAGGTGCAGACTCGTTAGGTCACATCAGCCATGAGGGACTAGTGGATGCCATAGGCATACCCAAAGAACGGCTCTGCATGGGATGTCTCACAGGAGTATACCCTCTGGAGATACCTGGAGAGAAGTGCCACATGGCACAAGCCAAGATAACAGAATACATCTGCGAATGAGCAACATTTTATCCAAAGGGACCGGAAGCCCCGGTTCGGCGTAGGCATATATACCTTTCTTATCCTAAACGCTAGAGTCTAGGTGATTATAGATGAGAAAAATTAGAGC
>Ga0163203_1000549_pt1 | contig 10257 bp, 13 predicted proteins | sample PL_2010_330m_FD_113534 | JGI IMG/M metagenome (GOLD analysis project Ga0163203, IMG submission 113534) | Freshwater microbial communities from Powell Lake, British Columbia, Canada to study Microbial Dark Matter (Phase II) - PL_2010_330m | ecosystem: Environmental > Aquatic > Freshwater > Lake ... | reverse complement strand
GCCTCGCTTCGTTAAAACCCTCGACGGGCTGCTCGAGGACCCGGAGAGCGGCGTCTACATCACCAACAGCGGAGGCCTCGGCTACACGTGGGAGCTCACGGAGCGTGACCTGGAGCTCTGCAGGGAACGGGTGGAGAAGCTACGGGAGGCCAGACATGCCCGATAAACACGGTTTCTGGATACAGCCCCTAACACCGATTAAATGTGCTGTGTGCGGTAAAGACTACGCTTCAAGTGGCCGCTGGGCGAACCGGGCCATTGTGTGCCGGTACTGCAGAGCCAAGAATCGTAAGATGATAGAGTCAGGCCAGACCACATTAAAGGAGGCTCACCATGGCGAAGGCTGAGGACACTGTCCTGGTGGTCCACGTCTCGTACCCAAACGCTGAGCTAGTGCCCAAGATCGAGGCTAGGCTAGAGAGATACGGGGCGGTGGTGGCCGAGCTTCGCCTCAGGGCCCCGGATAAAAATGGGCGCTGGATAACCAGATCCGCGTCATACATCATACTAACAGAGGACGTCAGGGCCTTGAAAATAAGCTTAACCCAGATCCAGAACCACGAGAATCTGTTAATCTCTTTTTAAGGCTGGGAAAAAATCCCCACCTGAATCAGGTGCTCCGCGCGGGGGTACACCGGGCCCTGTGTTCTCCCCCAGCACGGCCCCGTCGCCCCGGCGCGGCGCCTGGTCAGGAAGACACACCAAGATGAGTGAAAGTAAGAGCAGGGCGACCCTGCTCCTGATAATTTGCCTTCTCACATCCGTTTTTATTGCGGTACCGGCGGCCATGGCTGCCGACGCGCGGGTGTACATCCACGCGGTGAGCCCCTCGAAGAGCGGCTACGCGGTGGATGAGGCCGTGACGGTCAACGCCAAGATCAAGTGGGAGGACCTCTCGGCCAACAAGACCATCGAGATCACGCTGTGGAACAGCACCGACCAGCTCGAGAGTCTTGAGAACTACACGATCCCGTACAACGTGAGCAGCACCCTCACACCCGACGGGACGTACAGCGGATCCTGGAGCCCCACCACGGAGCTCACCGAGGCAGTCGGGTCCTTCACGTACTACCTGAAGATCAGCGGCACCGACGGCCTGACCCTCGACAGCGAATCCTTCGTGGTGCTGGTGGCCGAGGACCAGGTCACGCTCAGCACCGTCTGGCAGGACACCAACAACGACAGAGTCGTGGACCAGAACGAACAGGTTACCTTCACAATATACGTGAACTGGGCCTTCATCGAGACCACGGAGAGCCACAGCCTCTACGTAAACTGGGGCACAGGAACCGACGAGCTGCTGACCACCGTGAGCGTCACAGCGGGCAGCGGCAGCGAGACAGCCACCGCCAACAAGGGCTTCGACGCCACAGGCGCCAAGACGATCACGTTCAAGCTGAAGGACAGCACCGGCACCGTGATCAAGACCAGCGTATGCACCATCAACGTAGGAGCAGCAGCTGCGACAACCACCACAACCACAGAGTCAGCCGGCATCGTAGCCCTGATCACAGCGAACTGGCAGATAGCCCTGGTAGCTGTGTGCGTGCTCGTCGTGTTCGCGGTCCTCTACAAGAGAGGAGACGACGACAAGGGCAAGAAGAGGAAGTAGGAGGCCTCAGACCCCGTGAAGGACAACCGTCGTATCCTCGTTTTTTTACTCCTAGCCGTCATCGTGGTGGGGTGCCTGGCATACTATCTAGGCGTCCCTCAGATGCTTCTAGGGGCGTCGGCCGGCGGAACTTCAGCAGCTGAGGACTCGACACCCTACGGGGAGAGCATCAGCATCACGCTGGGCAGCGAGTCATCGACAAGCGGGACAGCCAGCATCATGGCCAGCTGGGTCGCCAGCTACCAGGACAACGACCAGCAGGACGTCTACGAGGTCAACAGCACCTACAAGTCTCAGGAGGTCGTCACCATCGAGTATGACCTGGACGTCACCTACAGCAACGTCGACACCATCAAGGCCACCGTCAAGATCGACGCCCTCGACAAGGGCACCCCGGCGAACCACAAGGAATACACTCTGGCCGACGAGAAGGGCCTGAGCGGAGCCAGCCCCATCAGCGACGACGACAGCACAGCGCCCAGCATCAGCACCCACCTCACAGACATCGGAGGCTCCGTTACCGACGAGACCGTGCAGTACAAGATCTACTGCCAGGTGACTGCGCTGGGGACCGTGAGCGGGGAGACCCTCACAGCCACCATCGCCTACACGCCGTTCGGGACTCTGCACTACGTGAAGAGCAGCGAGTCAAGCACCGCCGACGTCGTCCCCGCCATCAACGTGACCAGCTGGCTAGACGAGGCGCTGGGCCTGCCCGGGGAGACGGTGCTCACCACCCTCGCCGTGGTCGCGGCCCTCGCCACCGCCGTGATCGTATGGAGGAGGGCGTGAAGATGAACCCCATCTTCTACGCCTTGGCGGCGGAGGCCTCCACCATCGACTACATCGAGACCATAGGCACCATCCTGATCGTCCTCTACCTCATCAACAAGGTGGGTGAGGTGAAGATGATCCTGGGCATCCTGGTCGTCTCGGTCGCCATCGTGGCTGCGTTCTACGTGATCCCGACCCTCAACGAGTCGGATCTCTTCCCGATGGTCAACGACTTCGTGAACTCGATCCCCGCGGTGCTGGGGGATCTCATCGGCAAGATAGGAGGAATAATATGATCGCATGGATAATACTGGCGTCCCTACTCGGCATCAGCGGCCTGATCTACGTCCTCAGGCAGCCCGGCCTCGACACGATCGCGACCGGCATCTTCGGCGAGATCATGGCGCCCATCAGCCAGACCGTGACCCAGGGCTTCGTCATACTAGCGTACCTGGCGCCGCTGCTTCTCGCAGTGGTGCCCGTCTACTTCGTCATGTCGAGCAAGACCGACCTTGAGAACCGAGACAGGTACCTGGCGTTCGCCGCCATCTTCGGCTTCGGCCTCTACGGCCTCGCCTACGTGACCGGCATCGACAAGCTGCTGATCCAGGATATACGAGGCTCCTGGTTCGTGGGCTCCACCCTGGACGCGGTCGCCGTGGGCCTGGGCCACGCCGTGGGCTACGCCGTCAGCGTGGTCGAGGTGCTGGTCCTCTGGGGCGCAGGCCTGCTGCTCACCCTGCTCGACATCTTCCTAGATGGCCTGGTGGGCCTGGGGAAGGCGGCGGAGAAGGGAGGCAAGCGGGTGCGGAGCGCCCAGAGAGGCGTCCTTGAGCGGCTGCTGGGGAGGAGCTGACCATGACCCATTTTTTTAATCTGAAGTGCTCCACGTGGAGCAAAACCCGAGGAGGTGCTGAGAGTTGAAGCCCGACCACCTGAAGATCCTCAGCGTCATCCTCATAGTCGCGGCCCTGACGCTGGGCGGCGCCTACTACTGGGGCACCAACTGGAGTAACACCACCATCGTGGCCGACACCACGCCGCCCGTGATAGACGAGTCTTCGTCGACCCACGGCTCCATCGCCTACGGCGGCGGGAAGCCCACCGTGCTGCTGTTCGTCGACGAGAACACGGGCATCGAGTCAGCCACGGCCGAGATCAAGACCAAGGGCTGGCTAGGGCTGGGCAGCACCACCGTCGAGAAGATCACCCTGAGCTTCGACAAGAAAATGGACAGCGACACCTACAAGTACAAGGGCACCTTCACCACGCAGCTGGAGCAGAACATCGAGTACACCCTCATCTACAGAGTCACCGACCAGGCAGACCACAGCGACACCTGGACCACCACCCTCAAGACCGTGAACCTAGCCGGCACGGTGTACGTGAACGGCATCGAAGTCAAGGACCCATACGACAAGATCTACGTTAGTACTCTTCAGCTGACCATCGAGGTGAAGATCACCCAGGCAGCCGACAGCGTGGCGAGCATCTACGGCATAGTACACGGCGAACGACTGACCTTCACGCAGGGAGGCAGCAGCGTCGGCGCCGGCTCGTCCGGGTCTCAAGACAGCTGGCTGGCCTCGACCCAGAGCGACACGTGGGTCGCCGAGTACCTTCTGCCCAAGGATGGGTCCTACACCTTCCAGGTGCAGGTGCTGGACATAGCGGGAGGCGACACCCAGCTGGCCAGCTTCAACGTCGAGCTCGGCGGCATGTACCAGACTGAGCTCGTGATCGCCATATTCGCGGTGCTGGCCGCCGCGGGCCTGTACCTATACCTCAAGCCGCTGGAGACAAAGAAGCAGCCCAAGGAGAGCAAGAGGAAGTGACCGCCTCCCCACCCCCTTTTTTTCGTTCTAGCCAGCTGACCCTCGGCAACACCGTGATCCCACAGACCAGCAAGGACAAGCTCTACCTGGGCTGCCTCGTCGCCGCCATGGTGGCCGGCATGTACTTCAGCCTCAACAGCGTGGGCTACCTGCTCGGCTTCAACGCCACCACCCTCGCACTCTACGGCCTCGTCTTCACGGTGACGAGTCTCAACTGGATCGTCAGGGCTAAGCCCCTGGAGAGCCAGCTGGTGTACAGCGGCCTCGTGGTGATCCCCATCGTCACCAGGATCTTCTTCAACATGACGATCTTCGAGCAGCTGGTGGCCAGCACCATGAGCTTCGAGCAGGTGTTCTACATGACCCAGGTGCTAGGGATCTGGACGATGGTGGCTGTCTGCGAGGAAGCGTTCAGGGCCACCATGATGAACACCGCGATGGCGTGGATGCCGCAAACCCTGGGCGTCCGGGGCTTCGAGATCAGGCTGAAGCAGGGAGAGGAAGTCAGGGGATGGGATGACCTCACCCCTGAGGGAAAAACCGTGGCACTGGTGTTCGCCTGCGTCACGTGGATCGCTTTCCACTTCCTGCAGAGACCCCTCGACTTCCAGCTGTACTGGAGGTACATGGTCTGGCTCTTCGTGTCAGGCATCACGTTCGGCTACGCCTTGGTGAAGGCAGGCCCCGGCTGTGCGGTGGTCATCCACATACTGACGAACGTGACGGCGTAGGAGGATGAAAATGAACATCAACATCGAATCTAAAACCCGGAGAGCAGCCCTGTACCTGGGACTGGTCCTAACCGTAGTGCTGATCCTCAACCAAGGCCTGCAATTCTACATCAACGCCACCGATACCTTCACGGCCAGCATGGCTGCCGGCGACCAGGAGACCATAGACATCAGCATCCGCACCAACATCGGCAGACCGTCTTTCCTAGAGCACCTTCTATACAGGTTTAGGGAGCTCACCGCCACCTGGTATGTGGGCGGGATCCAGAAAACCTATGCAGAGACCGGTGTCGAGATCTCGATCACCGGCACAAACATAGCCAGCCAGGCATCAGTCGACTACTACATCGAAGCCAAGGCGAGCGACAGCTCAGGCACCCCATACCGGTTCCTCGAGGGAAACAACACAGCCGTGACGGTAGGCGGCGCCGCCCTAGACCTAGACAACCAGACCACCATATCGGCCCACCTGGAGGCCATGGGGCTCAGCACAACCCAGAGCCACACCATCGACTACTACGTCTACGTGACAGCCGAAGCCACCGGCGCCGTGAGCGGCGAGACCCTCACCACCGAGATCACGTACACCAAGTTCGACTCAGTCACCTACCAGTACGGCTCCATCGTCACCGAGAACTACCAGGTAGCTTTCGGGTCAGACGACGAGGAGATAATCAGATCTGCAGAGTACTACATCGACTCCGGCACCTACCTCACATGGGGAGACAAGGACAGCGGCTCATACGACCACGAGATGGCCCTCCAGTTCAGATACATTGAGGTCCCCCAGGGCGCCGACATAACGTATGCTAAAGTGACATTCTGGACCAAGACCTGCTACGGCTCCCCCGTCACCAAGATCCAAGGCGAGAAGGGCCCGACGACCGGCATCTACAGCTACGCCACCTTCGTCGGGAAGGAGCGGACCACGGCCAGCGTCACACTCACCAGCAGCGGGTGGGGAGACAACATCTGGAAAGCCAAAGCGATAACGGACATCGTGCAGGAGATCGTCGACGAGCCCGACTGGGAGGCAGGAGACTACCTGGTGATTTTCTGTTCAGATCAAAGCCTTGGCTGGGGAGGCGCGGACGCGAGGCTCCGCGCGGACAGCTACGAGGGAAACTCTGGGTTAGCTCCTAAGCTAGAGATCAGGTACCTGAGCTACGGGGCCAGCTGGTACAACATCCCGCCCCTGAGCGTGGTGGATCTGCCCGTCACCCTGGACGTGGTGGCGGTGCTTGCCGCGGTCTCGACCACGGCGTTTATCGTCCAACAGACAAGAAGGAGGAATGAAAAATGGAGAAAATGAACCCTAAGATTTACATGGTGATCGGCGTCGCGCTGATCGCCGTGAGTATCCCACTGGCTGCCGGCCTGATCACGCCGTGGCCAGCCTCGGAGACCTGGGAGTACACCGAGGTCCGGGCCGTCTACGCGCCCAAGACCCTGGAGCCAGGCACCCAGATCAAGACGGTCACCGTGCTAGCCTATAACGGCTGGAAGAGAAGCGGCGACGTCCTGATCGACGTCTACATACCCGGCCACTCTGTGTGGCAGTTCACCGAGTACGTGAAAAGCTACACTGAGGCCAACCTGACCCTGTCGTTCTACAGGTCGATCCCCGTGATGCCTGAGGAGCCCCTGACCATCACAGCGATGGCCGAAATGGGCAGAACCCAGGCCACCGCCACCATCTACCCGGCAGCCACGACCGCTGAACCCACAAACACCACAGACCAGACGCCCACCAACAGCACAGACGGGTCCGGCATCATAGACACGATCACGGACCTGATCAATGACGTCATCGGCGGCGGCAACGAGACCGACCCCACAGACAGCGACGACGGCGCCGACAGCGGATCCGAGGAGACCGGGACCAACGAGCTGGCGATCATCGAGTACCTGCAGACCATCGCCCCCAGGCTCACCGTGGAGACCCTGACCATGGGCATCGTGACTATGATGCTGGGTCTAGGCTTCTCGGGATACGGCTTCAGCATGAGGGACCAGTGGTGACCCACAGGCTCGAGGCGACCAGGGCAGTGCTCCACGTGGAGCACTCCCTGAGGTTTACTCACCTTTTCCTCGCAGCCCTAGCCGTCACCCTCTTCTTGTTTCCAGCCTTGGCACACGCGGAGGCTGATGAGCCCCAGGTACGGATCGAGACCCTGCCCCGTTGGCAGAGCGCCACCCTGAACATCTACATATTCGGGATGCCCAGCGACGGCGCCGAGCTCACCCAGACCTCGATCATCCTCAGGGTGGCCGTGTGGGGCGCCACCGAGGACGACCCGCTGATCATCCAGCTGGACGGCGACGTCGCCGCCAGGATCACCTACGACGGCCTTTTCACGTTCGAGTGGAGCCTCCGAGGCAGCCACCACCTGCTCCTCAGGGACAGGTACAAGATATTCGACCAGGCCACGTTCAACGTCAAGGCCCCGCCGCCACCACCCATGAGGATAGCGATCACCGAGTTCGAGGAGAAGCTCAAGGAGCAGTTCACCACCATGCTCATGGCCATGATCTCGGCCACGGCCCTAGGGGTGCCGAGCGGGATCTGGATAAAGAAACGCACCAAAATCACCAGCCAGTGGGCTTTCGTCTTACCGGCGGCAGCCATGGGTTTGGGCGTCAAGTACCTGCCAAGCCTCTACATGATGATCCCGTGGGGCATAGCCGCAGCCCTCACCTATCAGCTGGCGAAGCCCTACGCGACGCCTCTCACGCTGCTTAGCCTCGAGACCAACCAGATAGACGGCTCTCAGAGCCTGTACGTCGACGACGACGGCATGGCCATCATCGGCGTCGGGCCCAGGTACTGGAGGCACTTCTTCATCCTGAGGAAGAACATCAAGTTCGTCGACGCGTACCACGTAACCCTGAACCACCATGGTCTGCACCGGGGCGTATGCGTCAAGAAACTCGAGGAGACGGAGAGCCTGATCACCGTGGAGTGTGACAGGGCCCTAGCGGAAGTGATCGTCAAGAAGGAGGCCCTCGAGAAGGCTACCACCATGGTTCAGGAGCTCTGGACTGAGAACACCACCCTCGAGGCGCTTGGTGAGCTCAAGAAGGAGAAAGAGATCAGGCAACAGGTGAAGGCCCGGGTCAAAGCTGTGCTCGAGGGCAGAGGAATGGAGAAACATGTCTAAACGTAGCTTCGAGTGGGACATCCCCCTCAGCGAGACAGCCGAGACCACTGCCCGGGCGAACCCCTTCCTTCAGAGCCTGCACGCCCCATACACCTACAGGGCTCAACGGATCTGTGAAGAGCATGGCTTCCTTGACGACGACGCGGATCCTGAGTTCAAGGAGCTCCTCGTAGCCCATCTAAAACGCATGAGGGCCGAGGAGGTGCTTTTTAACATCAGCGATGCACTGCCGGAGGAGAAGGCCTTCAGCCTCATGGTCATGGCGAAGGCCCAAGAGTTCCTCGAGAATGAAGCCAAGAAGGCCAAGAAGAAGGAGGACAAGAAATGACTCCTCCATGCCCGAATCCTTGTGGCTACTACGATCAAGACGGGGTGGTGTGCAACGAGGAGCCCCACAACTGCCCCAAGCGCCAAGCTGGCGATGACCCTCAGGCATCCATGACTGAGTGCCGCACGTGCGGCAACCTCCTCGAGCTAGACCGGCAGACCCTGAGAGCCCAGGAGGCCTCTGAGAAGTGAGCCGTCGACGCTGGGCGTACGCCCTGCTACTGCTAGGCTTCCTCATCCTAGCCGACCAGCTCATAGGGTGGGGCTGCATCGACTGGGACCAGGTGCTGCACCACGAGTTCTTCGCCGGCGTATCCCTCGCCATGGGCGCCGGCATCCTCCTCGGGGGGTCTCAATGATCAACCTGGGCAAGTACCTGCCCAAGCTGAGGTTCGGAGGCTACTTCGAGAAGGACAAGAAGACAGAGCTCAAGGACTACACGAAGGAGTACCTGAAGACCCTGAAGAGACCCATGCGCCCCGGGCTCATCGAGTTCCTCTGCACCATCATCATCGGAGTCATGGGGTACGGTAAGACTGAGCTCGTAAAGTGGATCGCTACGCGTGTCAAGGAACACTACGGAGAAGACGAGGTCAACTGCATCATGAACCGGAGCGCAGACCTTGAGGCTCTCCTGGAGGCCATGGACACCAAGCCCGTGCAGCTGCTCTTCCTGGACGACAGCTTCGGCAAGATGCCTGAGGACATAGCGCAGCAGTTTACCCTCATCAGACACAGGTTCAAGAGTGTGCTCGAGGAGTCGGGGAAGCCTGAGATGGGAGTGATAATATCTTTTTTCGGTATCCAGGAGACCTATTCCCTGGACAAGCTGGCCCGCCGGGTCAGCACCGCCCTCATAGCCAAGAGCAGCACCGGCGACAAGTGGTACAAGAACGACCTTAAGCAGCTGTTCGGCGCCGCCGGCGTGGACGAGCTTGACAGGATCACCAGGCGGGTCGTCCACGACTACGATCAGGAGGCCAAGAGCCGCAGCGTCATCACCCTCACAGGCTACGACAAGACCGGGTACCTGGAGAGCAGCATGGTGGACATGAACCCCTTCACCGAGATCCTGAGCTCAGAGAAGAAAGCCGGCTCTCAGAGCAATATTGAGGTTGCGGAGGCTAGGGTAAATGATGCTGAACTCGTTCGGCAGGAGGAGGATCCCGCCTTCGTCGAGGAGCTGCTGGGCTGTCTCCCATCCTCCGATCGAGACGCCCAGATCTTCAGGATGTTCATCGACGGCTCAAGCACGAGGGACATAAGCCGCACCACATTTTCTGAGGTAGGCCACCGCCAGGTGCAGAACATCGTCAAGAGGATAAGGGAGAAGGAGCTCGGCTACGCCGCCGAGGACGCCCTCCACGAGAGGAACCCCGGGTGGGCACACGCCGGCGGCAACACCCCTGACCCCGACTTTATCGACCATGAGGGCCACCGCGTCATCAGCCTGAAGGCGTACCTGAACCCCGACATATCGAAGGCCTCCGGGGGCTCCCTCTCCAGGCGTATAGCGAAAACTGAATTTAGCGAGGCCCGCCGCCTGGGGTACGACCTCACCCTCCTGGTCTACGAGCTGGACCGCCGCACCTGGTACGAGTGGAAAATCCCGCTGCCCAACCCCACTCCCCTTCAACCCCCGGCTCAGAGCCCCGTCGAGGGCACCGAATCCCTCGGCGCCGAACCCCTCGAGGGGAGCCGGGAACAGACCCACGCCGAGACGGGGCTACAGGGTCATTCCCAGGAGACCCGCGGACGCCCCAGCGGTGGGATGGGGGTTGGGCAGTCTGGGGAGCTGGAGCTGGAGCCTCTGGCCG
>Ga0163203_1000548_pt1 | contig 10264 bp, 9 predicted proteins | sample PL_2010_330m_FD_113534 | JGI IMG/M metagenome (GOLD analysis project Ga0163203, IMG submission 113534) | Freshwater microbial communities from Powell Lake, British Columbia, Canada to study Microbial Dark Matter (Phase II) - PL_2010_330m | ecosystem: Environmental > Aquatic > Freshwater > Lake ... | reverse complement strand
GTGGTGATCCTCAACCGCAGCATAAAGCGTGCCCAGGAGCTCGTCGAGCGATTCAGGGGAAATGCGCAGCGAGCGCGGCTGCGCGCCGCGGCATTGAACGGCCCGAACCTCGTCTCGTTGAGCGAGGATAGCGATCTGTTGGTGAACGCGACCCCGGTAGGGATGTGGCCCAATGTCGGTCGGTCGATCTGGCCTTCGGAAAGCCCTATTCCCTCCCACCTCAGCGTGTTTGATCTCGTGTACAACCCTCACCAAACACGCTTGCTCAAGCAGGCGCGAAGTGCAGGCGCACGGGCGATCAGGGGCCTGGAGATGCTGGTCCAACAGGGGGCACGTTCGTTCGAACTATGGACGAATAGGCAGGCGCCGATCGATGTCATGCGCGAAGCGTGTGTACAGCACCTCGCTTGCCAAACGGAGGGGGAAAGATGATCATCACGCCATCGATCGTTCCCGTTCGCTATTTTCTCTCCTGGCGCTTATCTCTATGGTGGCGCCCCATCTAACTCTGTGTCGTTGTGCGGTTTTTCGTGTTCAAGCGATTTCCCAAAAAGGAGTTAGATGATGTATTATCCTACAATTGATGAAGTGAAAAAACTTGCTAGAAATGGAAATTTAGTTCCCATATATAAAGTGATCAGCGCTGACTTGGAGACACCGGTATCCGTGTTTCTCAAGCTTCGCGGAACGGGCCCCTCTTTCCTGCTGGAGAGTGTGGAGAAGGGCGAGCAGTTGGGACGCTACTCGTTTCTGGGAGTGGAACCGACTGGCGTACTCACCGCTTCTGAGGGGACGGTCACCCTGCGTGAGGGAGGAGTGATCAGGGAGTTTCATCCCCCAAACGGGGATCCGTTGATCACGATGAAGCAGATTCTATCGCGTTACTCTCCGGTGCCAAACGCGATCATTCCCGGGTTCATTGGGGGGTTGGTTGGCTATCTTGGGTACGACGCGGTGCGTTTCTTCGAGCGCGTTCCCCTGTCGAGCAAGGAGGGGCTCGGGCTCCCCGATGCCGTCTTCTTGTTGGTGAGATGCTTGGTGATCTTCGACCATGTTAAGCATCAGCTGATGATGGTGGCCAACGCGTACATCGAGGACGATGTAAAGAGCGCGTACGCTGCTGCCACCGCCACCATCGACACCCTCATCGATCGGTTGCAGTCCCCGTTAACGGAGCAACCTGTGCCTGCCTCTGGAGCGTTGTCCTCTGAGGACTGGCAGGCTAATCTCTCCCGTGCGGCATTCGAAGAACGAGTGAACAAGGCCAAGGAGTACATCCGTGCCGGTGACATCTTTCAGGTCGTGCTCTCCCAGCGCCTCTCCCGTAACTGTGCTCTCGATCCGTTCACCATCTACCGTAGCCTGCGCATGCTCAACCCCTCTCCGTACATGTTCTTCTTCCACCTGCCAGGAGACGTGCACATCATTGGTTCCTCACCGGAGCTACTCGTCCGCCTGCAGGGAGACCAGGCCGAGGTGCGCCCGATCGCTGGTACCCGCCCCCGCGGGGCAACGCCAGATGAGGACGAGGCCCTCACCGCTGAGCTATCCACCGATCCCAAGGAGCGGGCGGAACACGTGATGCTGGTTGACTTGGGGCGCAACGACCTCGGCCGTGTCTGCCGCTACGGCACCGTCTCCGTCCCCGAGCTGATGAAGATCGAACGCTATTCACACGTGATGCACATCGTCTCCAGCGTTCAGGGAACGTTGCAACTGGGAAAGGACGCGTTCGACCTCCTGCGCGCGACCTTCCCTGCGGGGACGGTCTCCGGTGCTCCCAAGATCCGCGCAATGGAGATCATCGCTTCCCTGGAGGAAGAAAGACGCGGTCCCTACGCCGGAGCGATCGGCTACTTCAGCTATTCGGGCGCCATGGACACGTGTATCGCCATCCGCACGCTCATCATGCACGGAAAGAGGATCCATGTGCAGGCCGGAGCAGGGATCGTCGCCGACTCCGATCCGGCACGGGAGTATCAGGAGACGCTCAACAAGGCGCAGGCGCTAGCAGAGGCGGTCCGCCTCGTGGAGGAAGAGGTCGGCGCCGATGCCGCGGTAACCGAGACCAACGGAGGTGGAGCATGATTGCGGTCATCGACAACTACGATTCCTTCACCTACAACCTGGTCCAGTATCTGGGAGAACTCGGGGCAACACTAGAGGTGTATCGCAACGATAAGGTGACAGTGGAGGAACTGGAGGCGCTTCACCCCGCGGCAATAGTGATCTCCCCTGGACCGGGCCGCCCCGAGGCGAGCGGAATCTGTCCCGATGTTATCCGCCACTTCTACACCCGGGTCCCCATCTTGGGGGTCTGTCTCGGCCACCAAGCGATCTCCTATGCCTTGGGCGGAGTGGTCGGGCCAGCCCCGCAACTGATGCACGGGAAGACCTCGAACATCTACCACGCCTCGCAGGGGATCTTCTCCACCCTTCCCAGCCCGTTCCCCGCCACGCGTTACCACTCGCTCATCGCGGAGGAGCCGCTCCCCGCGGAACTTACGGTAACCGCGTTCACCACCGCTGGGGAGATCATGGGGCTACAGCATCGTAGCTATCCTGTGTTTGGCGTGCAGTTTCATCCCGAATCGATCCTCACTCTCGTAGGAAAGCGATTGCTGGAGAACTTTCTCCTCGTGGTAAAAGGAGGCGACAAATGACGATTAAATCAGCATTAGCAACCCTAACCCAGGGAGAGAACCTTTCTGCCGCGCAGGCCGAGGAAGTGATGGAGGAGATCATGAGCGGTGGGGCGAGCTCAGCACAGATCGCGGGCCTGTTGGTCGCCCTGCGGATGAAGGGGGAGACGGTGGAAGAGATGACCGGCTTTGCTCGTTCCATGAGGAAGAACGCGGTTCCTGTCCCTTCGCGTCATCCGTTGTTGCTCGATGTCTGTGGCACGGGCGGGGACGGCCACGGTACGTTTAACATCTCCACCGCGGCGGCGATCGTCATCGCTGCTGCCGGAGTCCCGGTAGCCAAGCACGGGAACCGCTCCGTCTCCAGCAAGTGCGGCAGCGCGGACGTCCTCGAACAACTGGGAGTTAGGTTCGACCTCTCCCCCCAGGAGATCGGAAGGTGCATCGATGAGGTGGGGATCGGTTTCCTCTACGCTCCTCATCTCCATCCCGCCATGCGTCACGCCATCGGGCCGCGGCGCGAGATGGGAGTGCGTACCGTGTTCAACATCCTTGGCCCGCTCACCAATCCTGCGGGGGCGAACGTCCAACTCCTCGGCGTCTACCGCCCGGAACTCACCGAGGTGCTGGCCCGGGTATTGCGCTCCCTCGGTTGTCAAGCGGCGTTTGTGGTGCACGGGGGCGACGGCCTGGATGAACTGTCCACCACCGGGTGCAACCGCGTCACCCAATTGCGGGACGGGGAGGTGCGCACCTTCACCCTCGATCCACGGACACTCGGCCTTCCCCCTGCTTCTCTCTCCGATCTACAGGGGGGGGACGCCGAGGTCAACGCCGCGATCATCACCCAGATCCTCGCTGGAGAGCGCGGAGCGAAGCGGGAGGTTGTCTTGCTCAACGCCGCGTACGGGCTCGTCCTCGGTGGGGTGGTGGCCGATCTTGGTCACGGGTTGCACCAGGCAGCACAGGCAATCGATTCTGGGGCGGCGCAACAGACACTCGCTTCCCTTGTCGCGTTCACCCAGGAAAGGAGCGGGAAGCGATGATTCTCGATGAGATAGTGGCCTACAAGAAGGAAGAATTGCGACGGCGCCAGGTAAATGCCCCGCTATGCACGCTGACGGCACAGGCGAAAGCCCAGCCAGCGCCTATTTCATTTGTCGGGGCGCTGCGAGGGGAACAAGCAGCGCTGATCGCGGAAATAAAACGAGCCTCCCCTTCCCGCGGGGAGTTTGCCCGGAAACTCGATCCAATAAAGTTGGCCCTGACCTATACTGAACACGGCGCAGCAGCGATCTCGGTCCTCACTGATGAGAAGTTCTTCCACGGCACGCTTGCCGATCTAACCGCGGTGAAGCAGGCGCTGTTACACGCCGGCTGGAAGGTCCCGGTCCTGCGCAAGGACTTCATCTTCTCCCCTTATCAGCTCCTCGAAGCGCGAGCCGCAGGGGCGGACGCCATCCTCCTCATCGCCGCTCTGCTGTCGGAGGAGTTGCTTTCCTCTCTCCTTGCGGAAACACATCGGTTGGGGATGACCGCGCTGGTCGAGGTGCACGATGAAGCGGAGGTCGAGCGGGCGCTGCGCCTGCACCCAGGGGTGATCGGGATCAATCGTCGCGATCTGCGGGACTTCCATATCGACCCTGATATCTTTGCCCAACTGCGTCCTCTGATTCCCGCTGGCCCCCTCGTCGTGGCGGAGAGCGGGATACACAGCGGCACGGATGTAAATCAGCTGTGGGAGATGGGAGCCGACGCCGTGCTCGTGGGAGAGGCAGTGGTGAGCGCGGTCGATGTCGGGGCCAAGGTAGCGGAACTGCGCGGGGGTGGTAAGGGATGACCATGGTTAAGATCTGCGGGATCACCGGTGAAGAGGACGGGCTCACCGCCGCGGAAGCAGGAGCTGATCTGTTGGGGTTCGTGTTCTACCCGCCGAGCCCCCGGGGCATCGATCCGCAACGGGCAACGCGGATTATCAGCGCTGTGTCGCGGGCCGGATACGCTGTTCAGTTCGTGGGGGTGTTCGTGGATGAGCGCGAAAGCTACGTGCAGGAGGTCGCCGCTCGCTGTAACCTCGACTATGTCCAGCTTCACGGGAGCGAACCACCGCAGCTCGTTGCTCGCCTCGCCCAGAACGGACTGTCCGTGATCAAAGGCGTGCGCATCGCGGGCAAGGAGTCGTTACGCGAGCTTGAGCGTTACTCTCCCCACCTCTATCTACTGGATAGCTACCTTCCCGGTTTACCAGGAGGAAGCGGCGAGACCTTCGATTGGCGAGTTTGCTTGCGAGCCAAGCATCTCGGCCCGTTTCTCCTTGCCGGCGGACTGAACCCGGATAATGTCGCTGCTGCGGTACGCACGGTGAGGCCGTGGGGAGTGGATGTCTCAACCGGCGTGGAGAGTTCCCCCGGGCATAAGGATCACGCTAAGATGCGCCGGTTCATCGCGCGCGCCAAAGGAGCATGATAGGAGAAGACATGGTTAATAACGCCCAATTAAGCGGTAAAATCTATCGGGGAGCTTTGCCCGACCCGCGCGGCTATTTCGGGCTCTACGGGGGGAGATACGTCCCCGAGACGCTGGTCGCCGCGCTCGACGAACTGGAGGCCGCCCACCAGGAGGCAAAGGTCGATCCTTCGTTTCAGCGGGAGCTGGATGGGCTTCTCGCCGACTACGTCGGGCGGCCGACCCCTCTCTACTTTGCTCGCAACCTGAGTAATAGCTGTCACGGGGCTAAGATCTACCTGAAGCGGGAGGACCTCGCCCACAGCGGGGCACACAAGATCAACAACACCCTTGGGCAGGCGCTGCTGGCGCGGCGGATGGGAAAACAGCGGTTGGTGGCGGAGACAGGAGCCGGGCAGCACGGCGTTGCCACCGCTACCGCCGCTGCCCTGCTGGACATGGAGTGTGTGATCTACATGGGGAGCGAAGACATGGCCCGGCAGGCCCCCAACGTGGACCGGATGCGTCTGTTGGGGGTGACGGTGCGGGCGGTGGATGCGGGGAGCCGCACCCTCAAGGAGGCGATCAACGAGGCGATCCGCGACTGGGTGACCAACGTGCGTTCGACGTATTACCTGCTCGGTTCGGCACTGGGCCCTCATCCCTACCCCATGATCGTGCGCGATTTTCAGACCGTCATCGGCCGGGAGACGCGGGCGCAGATCATAACTGCCGAGGGGCGTCTCCCCGATGTTCTGATCGCCTGTGTGGGAGGAGGATCGAACTCCATCGGTTTGTTCTATCCCTTCCTCGATGACCCGGTACACATGGTGGGAGTGGAGGCAGGAGGGAAGGGGATCGAGACGGGGAGACATGCCGCCCGGTTCGCTGACCCGACGCGGGGGCGGCTCGGCGTGCTGCACGGCACGCGCACCTATGTGCTACAGGACAAAGATGGGCAGATCCTCCCCACTCATTCCATCTCCGCTGGTCTCGACTACCCAGCAGTGGGGCCGGAGCATAGCTACTTGCGCGACCGGAAACGGGTGGAGTACACCTATGCTACGGACGCCGAGGCATTGGAGGCGTTTCACACCCTCTGCCGCAGGGAGGGGATCATCCCGGCATTGGAATCAGCGCACGCAGTGGCTGAGGCGATCAAACGGGCAGCGACCTTGAACCCGGAGCAGGTGATCATCGTCAACCTGTCGGGACGGGGGGACAAGGACCTGGCGACCGTGATGCAGTTCGAGGAGGGAGCTGATGAACGTTGATAGTGGAGCGACACGTATTGCCCGCGCCTTTGCCACCGCGCGGGCACAGGGACGAGCAGCAATGATCCCCTATCTTCCCTTGGGATATCCACAGCAAGAGCGAGCACTCGCCCTGGCACAGGGAGCGATCGACGGCGGCGCGGATCTGTTGGAGCTGGGCATTCCCTTCTCCGATCCGCTGGCGGATGGCCCGCTGATCCAGCGCGCGACGCACATCGCCCTCAACAAAGGAACGACGGTGGCTCGCTGCCTGGAGATGGCAAACCAGCTGCGGAGAAAGGCGAGCTGGCCCCCTTTTGTGTTCATGGGTTACTATAATCCCCTCCTCGCCTACGGGGTGGAGGCGTTCTGTCGCGGGTGCAACGACGCAGGAGTGGATGGACTGATCGTCCCCGATCTCCCGCCGGAGGAGGGAGAGGAACTGGAAGGAGCGTGCCAGGAACAAGGGGTCGCCCTGATCTACCTCCTCGCCCCCACCAGCCCTCTGGAGCGGGTGCGGCTCGTCAGCGAGCGCTCGGTGGGGTTCATCTATCTCGTGTCGGTGACGGGAATCACTGGTCCGCGGAATCAGCTCCCTCCCGATCTTGCGGCGTTCGTGCAGCGGGTGCGCAAGGTGAGTGACAAACCACTGGCAGTCGGGTTCGGCATCTCCTCCCTGGCTCAGGCAAGCAAGGTAGCACAGCTCGCCGATGGGGTGATCGTAGGCAGTGAACTGGTACGCCGGGCGCAAGGGAAGGACGGGGTGGAACAGGTGCGCGAGTTTGTCTCCGGGCTGCGCCGGGCAGTAATAAGAGGACAAAAAGGAGAACGATGAGCGCTATTCGTTTCTTGACCGCAGGGGAATCACACGGCCCCGCTCTCATCGCTATTGTGGAGGGATTCCCCGCGGGGCTGACAGTGGACGAGGAGGCGATCAACCGCGACCTGGCCCGTCGTCAGGCAGGCTACGGTCGGGGCGGAAGGATGGCGATCGAACGTGATCACGTCGAGGTTCTATCGGGGGTGATCGCTGGTAGGACGACCGGCGCCCCGATCGCCCTACGAATCGAGAACCGCGATTGGGAGAATTGGCGCGCCCGCTGGGAGGCGGGCGACCTTCCCCCGCTCACTGTCCCTCGCCCAGGCCATGCCGACTACGCAGGGATGATCAAGTACGGCCTCACTGACGCTCGCCCGATACTGGAGCGAGCAAGCGCGCGGGAGACCGCAGCGCGAGTGGCAGCGGGGGCGCTAGCCAAGGAGCTCTTGTCCTCGTTCGGGATCAACCTGGGAAGTTGGGTCAGCGAGATCGGCGGGATCGCCGCCACCATTCCCGACCTCCCCTTAAGAGAGCTATGGGAGCGAGCGGAGAAGAGCGACGTCCGCTGTCCGGATGAGGAAACCGGGCGCCAGATGCAAGAAGCGATCGATGTCGCACGTGAAGCGGGCGATTCCCTCGGCGGCGTGTTCGCTGTTGTTGCCAACGGCGCCCCGGGGGGGTTGGGAAGCCACGTCCACTGGGAGCGGCGACTGGACGGACGCCTCGCTGCGGCACTCATGTCGATCCCAGCGATCAAGGGAGTGGAGATCGGACCGGCGTTTACCAATGCCCGTCAACCTGGCACCAAGGTACACGACGAGATCCTCCCCGATGAAAGAGAGGGGACGCAGCGCGCCACGAACCGCGCTGGTGGGATCGAGGGGGGAATGACGAACGGCGAGCCAGTCATCGTGCATGCGGCGATGAAACCGATCCCCACCACCGTTACGGCGCAGCGATCAATTGATCTCGCCACGGGTAAACCGGCGCAGACGCGCTATCAGCGTTCCGATGTCTGTGCTGTCCCGGCAGCGGCGATCGTCGGCGAGGCGATGCTTGCCTGGGTCCTCGCCGACGCGCTGGTGGAGAAACTGGGCGGGGACAGCGTAACAGAGATGAGAGCCCACTGGGAGAAGACGTATGAAAAATGAGCGAAACATCGTGATCACCGGGTTCATGGGGATGGGCAAGACCGCAGTGGGGAGAATCGTCGCCCGCCGCTTGGGACGACGGTTCGTGGACATGGACGAGGAGATTGAGAGGAGAGCTGGAAGATCGACCGCCGAGATCTTTGCCGCGGAGGGAGAAAGCGCGTTTCGAAAGATGGAGACCGCACTCTGCCAGGAGCTAAGCGAGGAGAAGGGGTTTGTCATCGCCACCGGTGGGGGAGCGCTGGTTGATCCGGTCAACCGAAAGCGGATGATGGACAGTGGTACCGTGATCTGCCTCACCGCCACGGTCGACGAGATTCTGCGCCGGGTGAGTGGTGAGCAGTCGCGCCCGTTGTTGCCCGCTGTTGATCCACGCGCGGCGATCGAGGAGATCCTTGAGGCGCGTGCAGACGCCTACGCCGCCCTCCCCTGTCAGATCGACACCACCGCTCTTTCCCAAGGAGAGGTTGCCGCGCGCATCATCGCTCTTGCTAAGTGCGCTCTGTTCACGGTGCACGCCCCGGGGAGAAAGTACCAGATCCACATCGGCTCAGGGATGCTCGCCCATCTCGGAGGAACGCTGCGCGATGCCGGTATTCCAGCGGGAGGGCGAATAGCAGTGGTCTCTGATACGAACGTTACCTCTCTTTACTGGGAGCAAGCCAAGGACGCACTTGCGCGTGCCGGGTTCGATCCTTTTCCCTGTACGATCCCTGCCGGAGAAAAGCACAAGACGCTTAACACGGTCGCTTCACTCTACGAGCAGTTCCTCACTCACCGTCTCGATCGTAGCGGGACGGTGCTCAGTCTCGGCGGTGGAGTGAGTGGGGATATCGCCGGGTTCGCTGCGGCGACGTACATGCGCGGGGTGGGGTTTGCCCAGGTCCCCACTACCCTGCTGGCGATGGTCGACGCCAGCGTGGGGGGAAAGACCGGGGTTGACCTCCCCCAGGGGAAGAACCTCGTCGGCGCGTTCCACCCACCGCAAGTAGTGGTCATCGATCCGGAGCTCTTGCGGACGTTGCCTCCGGAAGAGATCCGCTCCGGCTTAGCCGAAGTGATCAAACACGGGATCATCGGCGACGCGGACTTGTTTGCCTCTTTGGAAGGAAGGTACGATCTTGGTGCGTGGAAGGAAGGCGGGGGGAGTGAGTGGGTCGTGCGTGCGCTGCGCGTGAAGATCGCGGTCGTAGAGGAGGATCCGTTCGAGCAGGGCCGTCGCGCTGTGCTTAACCTCGGACACACACTGGGGCACGCACTGGAGAGGTTGAGCAGGTACTCGCTGCGGCACGGGGAAGCGGTCAGCGTAGGGATGGTCGCGGCGGGGCGCATCGCCGTCAAACTGGGACAGGCCGATTCCACACTGGCCGGGCGCATCGTGGCGGTCCTCACCGGCTGGGGACTACCTGTTCGCTGTCCTCCATTCTCGGTTGACGAAATATGGCAGGCGCTCAGCCACGATAAGAAGCGCCATCAGGGTAGCCTGCGCTGGGTGATCCCCACCGCGATCGGGAAGGTGAGGATCGTCACTGATCTTTCCCCGGGCGTGGTGAAGGATGTCATGCAACAATTAGGGGCAAGGAGTTAGCTATGACCGACACACAGACCGAACAGAAGCTCAAGGTTCTCGTTCTGCACGGGCCGAACCTCAACCTGCTTGGGCGGCGCGAGCCAGAGATATACGGGAATATGACGTTGAGTGATATCGACGCCGCCCTCAATGAACAGGCAGCAAAGCACGATATAATACTGCGCATCGTGCAATCAAACCACGAAGGAGTCCTCATCGACGCCATTCACGCTGCCATCGACTGGGCTGACGGGATCCTGATCAACGCCGGTGCGTTCACCCACACCAGCATTGCCCTGCGGGATGCTCTTGCCGGGGTAAATCTCCCCGCGGTGGAGGTGCATCTGTCGAACATCTGCACGCGGGAGGCGTTCCGTCACCGC
>Ga0163203_1000547_pt1 | contig 10275 bp, 8 predicted proteins | sample PL_2010_330m_FD_113534 | JGI IMG/M metagenome (GOLD analysis project Ga0163203, IMG submission 113534) | Freshwater microbial communities from Powell Lake, British Columbia, Canada to study Microbial Dark Matter (Phase II) - PL_2010_330m | ecosystem: Environmental > Aquatic > Freshwater > Lake ... | reverse complement strand
CAACGCCATAAACATCTGGATAACCGAGACAGGAGTGTCGGCGTCGCAGCCATGAACCTAGAGACAGTTTTGGCCGCCATCTACCTCTTCCTACCCGCATACTTCGCCAACGGCAGCCCCGTGATCCTCGGCGGCGGCGAGCCCCTGGACGGCGGCAGGAAGTGGCTCGACGGCAAGCCCTTCCTGGGCAGCCACAAGACGGTCAAGGGGACGTTACTCGGCTTCGTCGTCGGCGCCGTGGTCGGCGTCCTGCAGGGGAACCCCCTGGGCGGCGCCCTCCAGTCCGTCGGCGCCGTGGCAGGCGACATAGTGGCCAGCTTCTTCAAGCGCCGCTGGAACCTGAGGCCCGGGGAGGGCATGCCGCTGGTGGATCAGCTTGACTTCATCACCTTCGCCGTCCTACTGAGCTACCCCGTCCAGCGCACGTCTCTGGAGGCTATACTGGTTATACTCGTCCTGACGGTGCCCATACACTACCTCGTGAACTACATAGCGTGGCTTCTGAGGCTCAAGGAGAACCCCTGGTAGCTAGACGAGTCTGCGCCTCGGCTCCTTCCCGGCCTCGAACATCCTGCCGCAGTAGTTCACCACGAAGCTGGTGGGGAACGCGTTGTAGAGCATGGCCATGGCTTTGAAGCCGGTGCAGTGGCATGGGCTCAGGAACTTGAGGCCGAGTCTGCGCAGCTCCTCTATGGTCTTTTCGATGTAGGCGTCGTCGCGGCCTACCAGGTGGGTGCCCCCGATCAGGCCGTGGAGGCCGCTGAAGCCGCCCAGCTCCATGACGTGCAGCGCCGTATTCACGGGGCCGGAGTGGGCGCACCCCGTTATCAGCCAGGGTCCGACGCCCTCAACGTCCGTCCACAGCGCCTGGTCGCATAGTATCTTGTCGTCCCTCTCCTCGCCGTCCACCACAACTATTCTCCTCCCCCCGTCCGTGGGCGGTGAGATCTCCTCGAACCCGGTCACCCTGGGCACCTGGCCGGTGGTCCAGAGCCCAGGCACGACCTCCACGGCCTCGTCGGAGACTACGAGCTCCCCGCCGACCGCCTCGATGTCCTCCACGCCCTGCCCCTCGGGGACGCCGCCTCTCGTCCTCTTGCCGTGCCTGTCCTCGTAGTAGCGGGGCAGGAAGCAGTGGGGGTGAGCGTAGACGGGGCACCCCCCGGCCGCCTCCACCACCTCCACCGTGGCGACGGTGTGGTCGCCGTGGCCGTGGCTCAGGACCACGGCGTCCACGTCGCCTAGGTCCACCTCAAGCTTCTTTATGTTGTGGAGCAGGGGCTCCCTGTCGTTGCCGGTGTCGAAGACCACCTTCCTCTCGTCGCCTCCCTCGTCTACGATCTCCAGGAGGTACGAGAGGCCCCACTGGCCGTGTAGGCCCGCCCGTAGCACCAGGTTGTCTGCGAGGGTTGTCAGCTTGAGGGACTTGATCGTCATGGATGTTAATGTCCCGATGACAGATAATTATGTATCTGTTTGTTGTGTGGCCTTAGTCTGGGAGACCAGCCAACTGGATGCTTACTTAACTTTAAATCTGGTTCCGAGCCTGTATTGTGTAGGTCGTGGGCTGTCTAGATCTGTTGAGGTTGGGAAGCGCGAGTGTCGGTCATCAGGTATGGTAAAAAGAGGTTTCCATTGGTCTCGGCGCTGTATTACCAGGTGAGCTGCGCCCTCAAGTCCCCGTGGATGACTCTAAGGAGCCTAAGGCCAGACCCGGCCCTCGCCGGCGGAGAGGTAGCAGGCATAATGTGCGTCTGGGACGAACAGACGAACGTCGGGCTCGCGTTGGAGTCCTCCAAGGAATTTGTTGACAGGTACATCGTCGTGGATAAGAACGGCGGCACCATACCCGTGGTCGAGAGGCACGCCGACGAGTTCGGCCTCGACGTGGAGTGCTACGTCAAGCCCAATCTGAGTCTGGCTGAGTCCAGGCTCTTCGCCATCGAGAAGTCAGGTGCGGAGTGGCTTCTGGTCCAGGACGGCGACGAGGTCTTCAGCACCAGCGGCGATAACGACATCAGGAACCTTCGGAGATACATGGCGTATCCTAACATCATCGTAAGGAGCCGCAAGAACGTGCTTGTCTTGGACTACCTGCACACCCAGGAGATCAACAACGGCTTCCACAACTTCTTCTTTCACAACAACGGGCTCCTGAGGGCCACGAAGGAGCGGGACATTCCCTTCGGTATGGGCCGCGTCATCAACCTGCAGCCTATATACATCTTCAATCTTACGGGAGTGAAGCCCCTCCAGGAGCTCTACTACCGTCGGAACTACTGGAGAGACTATAACCTGAGCGAGGGGTATCTCCGGTTTAAATCCATTGAGGAGTTCGTGAAGGTTGAGCTGGGTGTGGCGGTAACAGACGATATGGTGGACGAGTGGTTTAATTTGTACCGTGGGGGAGCCATACCCTACGATGAGCGGGTTCAGGGGGCTCTGCCCCACGTATTGTTGAAGAGAATTATGAAGTGAAATACGGGCAATGGAGACCCTGTGGGAGATGTATAAGATATTAACGTAGAAGTCGGAGCTTGTTGAGCTGGTTAGACAACAACGTCTTCCTTAGGAAAGACTTCGATGCCGAGGACTCTCTAATCATATGTGGTTCAAGAAGGTCTGGCACCACATGGCTGATGGAGTTGCTCTCCAAGATTCCGGGCTACATAACTCTTTTTGAGCCTTTTCAGCCGCGCTGGTTTCCCGAAGCTAGGAGGTTCAGCCCGGATCCGAAGCCGGACCAAGAGTGGGTCCACGAGTACCTGCGGGACGTTTTGGAGGGCCGCGTGAGGTGCTCTTCTTCTATCTATAAGGTGAACTTTTTCAACTTGAGACAGAGGATTCTGGGCGACAAGCTGCTGATAAAGTTCGTCAGGGCTAATGGGTTGGTCGGCCTGATAAAATATCGATTAAAGTCTAGGTGCATCATCTACCTTATTAGGAACCCCTACGCTGTGGTGAGCTCCCAGTTGAGGACAGGCATCATGCCCGATATATCGCACATGGGTATGGCGGCTCCTGAGCCCATGGAGTCTAAACTAACCTCTATGTGGTGCGAGGAGCAGGCGGTTCCTTTGGCGACTGAAGGTATCTGTAAGATCAAGTACGAGGACCTAGTCCTCGATCCTAGGAAGGTTCTGGCTCCCCTTTTCTCGTATCTAGGCTACGAGGAGTGCCTTGACGATGCTCTGAGAGGCCTTCGTGTGGCCAGTAAGCTGGCTTCGAGGCCGTTTAAGGAGATTGATGGTTCCATCCTTGATAGCTGGAGGAGGGAGTTAACTGAGAAGCAGATAATGAACATAGGTGAGGTATTATCTTCACGCGACTTCAACTATGATGAGATCAAGTTCATGTGAGCCTTCACTGGCCGCGTTATTACTATCTGACCTCAAGTTAGCTGCGCCCCTGTTCAAGAAGTTTGAACATCCGTTCTAAAACGTGGAGCTATACCATCCTTCATATTTATATGGTATATTGTTGATGTGAATGTGAACGCTCCGAGGGTGACGGGTGTGAGGTGGCTGGCTTAGATGTCGAGTTCTAGACGCAAGATGCTGGCCGCCCAGGAGGACATCGCCAACAAGATCGTGGAGCTGGCTAACCGTAAGGATATGACGGTGTACCAGACGGTGAACGACATCCTGGAGCAGGCGCTGAGGGTTGAGGGCATAGGGCTGAGCCTTACGCAGGTGGTGGACGAACGGTGGATGCTGGAGCGGGCCCAGGAGATTGGGTTCACCTTCACCATAGAGCAGCTTCTGTACCAGATCGTGGACGCCGCCTACGAGGAGGACCCGGAGAGGTTCACCGGCATCTTCAAGGAGATGGGGCACTGGTACGGCAAGTATTTCCAGGCCAAGCATGACGAGCCCATCGGCGCCCTCAGGGACGCGCTGGAGCTGTTCACCCTGGGGAACACCGAGTACAGCCTCGAGGAGACGCCGAGGCGGCTGGCGCTCTCATTCATCGGGGAGAGGCTGTCCCCGGGCTACACGGAGCTGTTCAGCGTCCTCATGGAGGAGATACTGCTGGTCCTGGGGTACAAGATGAACGGCAAGGAGATCCGTAAGGGTATGCTGAAGATGGAGTTCAGGAGGTGACCCGGTGGTCGAGGAGCTCCTTGACGATAAAAAGTTCATAGTGGTCCCGGCGGATATTGCGAACCGTCTCAGGATCGTATCGGGTAGGCTGGGGAGTAGCGCCGTCAGTTACGCAGAGGAGGTTTTCACGCAGGCCTTCAGGGTCGACGAGATGGGCTCCAGCCTGGAGGAGGCCGTGGACACGTATCGCCTCGTCACTGTCCAGAGGGGCGCCGGCAGCATCTTTGTCAACCGCGCCCGCTTCAAGGAGCTGGTCGAGAGGCTCTACCTTGAGGACGCGGAGGAGTTGTCCAGCATCTGGTATGAGTCCGGTAAATGGTACGGGGCGTATCTGCTCACGAAGCTTAACGGGGAGAGCATCTTCGGTTTTCTGGAGAAGGATCTGCTGGTGACGTGGAATCTGGATGAGGCTGAGATCAGGCTGGAGGATGTCATCGTCTCTATACGCTGCACGTCGTTCGGCTTGTCGAGGGAGCTCACGGAGCTTCTGGTTCATTATCTCGTCGGCTTCATGGAGGAGATCGGGTACAGCGAGAACGACAGGGAGGTCCTCCGCGGCCTCGTCATGTTGAAGTTTCTGAAGAAGATGAACTAAATAACATTTTTATGATGAAATTTGTTTTCGTAGTGGTGTATTTTAACCTTTTTTTTCGAATGTGCTTGCTTTATTCGTCGTCACTTTCCTAAAATTAGCTTCAAAGTTCAATAATCGAATACATATTTAGTGTCTAATCACTAGTATCTGCACTAGTGATCTTTATTTTTATCTCATTTCTGTATACATCGTCCGCCTCGTTGTAGACATACCTTAATATATGAAACTCTTGTTGTGAGTCCTGATCGAAGGACAGGGATGGGTCAGCATTATTGATCGCCCTGTCTAGCGATGAAAAAGGTGAAAAAGGAAAATGAATAGTAAAAAGCTAATAACGCTACTAGTATTAACAACGATGCTGTTCGCGATGGTGCCAATGGTGCCAGTCGCGAATGCTGTACTTGTTTCAGGAAATATTGATTTCGTCAACCAAACAGTTACTTACGCACCAGAATTCGATAAAGCCGGTGAAAAGGGCCACACGATCGAATGTCATGGTGACCCTAACTCCGTTGCCTCTGGCTACGAGGTCTCACTCTACTGGGACAAGATCCAGTCATGGGACGGCAAGAAGGGCCACCTGAACACCACCGACGTCGACGCCGCCGGTGGCTTCGAGATCTGGTTCACAGTACCCCAGGCCTCCGAGGGCTACCACTATCTGTGGTTCACAGCCACTGATCAGGAGACGAAGGTGCAGGTGAAGTTCAGGATCGTTACAGACACTGACCTCAGCACTTCTTCTGGTCTGGCAGGCGCTAAGATCCTCGTGGATCTGTGGGGCTACGACGACAGCGAGGATATCGCCATCGTCTTCGCACAGGACGGTGACGCCCACAACTGGGGCACCTACACTGCGGCAAACGATGTGATATACACATACACGACAGCTGACCTTGCAGCCAACAAAAAAGTTTTCACAGGCCTCCAGTTCAGGTACTATCCCGTAGCACGAAGCGGTACCACGCCGGTCATATACGTTAACAGCGGCGGAGTTACTCAGATTGCTCACTGGGATGGAGCAGCTTGGGTGGCAGATACTGGGCTCTTTACATCAGCGACTCTAACAGATACAACTGGTAAGATGACACTTACGCTTTCAGCTAATTTAGTAGTTGACGATACGATCGAGGTAGACTATACAGCGGCTTCCTCCGCTTCCATCAAGGATAACGAGGACCAGGATGAGGCTACTAACGCTGAGGACAAGAAGTACGATGGTCGGACCAGTACCGGCATGATCATACCCAAGACCTTCTCACTGCAGTACGGTGCCGTCGGCGCAGACATCGCGACCGACGCACTCGGCGATGGTAAGCTAGCAGGCGCAGGTGTTACTTCTGGCTCAATTGACTATGTCACAGGTGAATGGTCGATAACGTTCGCGGCCGCCCCTGGATCCAATGCTCTATACGCAGACTATGTCTGTGTCAAGACGATCACAAACTACGTACATGTGCTGACCACGACAGTCACCAACGATGTTGGTACCATCGAGGACAGGAGAGTCACAATCCCATCCGGCGCAGCAGAAGGCGCCTACAAGATTGTGGGCTTCGACGGCGACTCAAACAACGCTACAGCCACATTCACGATCGGAGCGACCATCACCCTCGACACAGATACGGGAGAAGCGGGCGACAAGATCGAGATAACCGGTGAAGGCTTCCCAGCCCTCACTGAGCTACAGTGTGAACTAACGAGAGGTACTACAACCTGGGTCGCTCACATCATCGGCTCAAAAGATACTGCTGGAGCGGATAAAGACGAGACAAACGCCTATGGAGAGTTCACGTTCGATATCATCGTCCCTGACACAGACAAGAAGGATGATGACTTCAAGATACATGTATGGGGCGGCGGTTATGAGGCTGAAGCAAGCTTCGAGGTCACCGGCCTAACCAGCGTATCTGTCGATCCATACTTCGGTCCACAGGGCTCAACAATCACTGTATCGGGCGAGAACTTCCAGAACATCAAGGCCAAGACGGTTGATATCACGCTAACGACAACTGGCGGCGCATATGTCGCTGACATCAAGAAAGGAGTCAAAGTTGAGTCAGACGGAAGCTTCGAAGCTGACGTCACTGTCCCGACGGAGAACGACGGTCCCTACACGATCAAGGTCGCAGATGTTGCCGATGAAGACGGAACCTTTAACATTGATGATAGCAAGGAATTCAGAATCGGTACAATCCTGATCCTCCTCAGCAAAGATGAAGCTGTGGTCGGTGACAAGATCGTACTTACAGGCAACGGATTCACAGATGGCGGCGAGTGGAACGCAACCTTCGGAGACGTCACGATCTTCGACGATGAGCACGCCAGCGGAACTGGACTGCTCAAAGTAGGCTCAGACACGCCCGAGTTCTTCGTTCCCCAGTTAGAGCCAGGAGTCTACACGATCCTGGTATGGGATGTAGCCGCGGCGATAACGGTCGACACAGATTTCACTGTAACTGACTATACCGTACTAGATTTCGAGTTGCTGGAGGCCCCCAACGATTTCAACGTATCTATTAACGGATGGTACTGGCCTGAAGTCGACGGAGTAATCAACACCGAGGACGAGATCGCGTTCACGTTCTGGAACGAGTCAGACAAATGGGATATGGATGTACGCATGTTCGGAGACCCCGCTGGCGTAGTTGACAACTCAGTCACTGCTTTCCTCAACGGAACAGGCTTCCTGAACGAGGCTTGGTGGGTAGTGCCTGACAAGAACACCCTCGACAAGGGCTCCTACACAGTCAACGCAACAATCGAGACAAGCAACGGCCAGGAGTACCTCATGCAGCTCGGGTTCATCATCGGCGACGTACACAAGGACATCTCGCCTAGGAAGGCAATCTTCCGCGTAGGCGACACGGTGTCCTTCAACATCGAGCACACGTTCGGTAACGACGCGAACAACGTCGTTTATGGCGGCGATGTCAAGGTCTACGACCCCGATGACAACCTGTACTGGGATGGAGACGCTCTAGAGACATGGTCGAAGGTCGCAACATGGTACGAGGTACCGTACTCGGCTCAGACCGCCAACAATAACCCGATGGTCCTGCTCGACGACGCTCCTCTCGGCACATGGGAATACGTGTGGAGAGAGAACGGGGCGGGTGGCAGAGATACCATCATCGAAGGATCATTCCAGGTCGAGGCAGCAGCCGAGGACATCATCGGCAAGCAGATCGAGGACCTCAACAGCGCCATCGATGACCTGACGAGCGACATCTCGGCCGTCACAGACGCAGTCGCAGGCGTGCAGAGCAACGTCAACAGCGCCATCGCAGCCGCCAACGCGGCCGTCGACGCAGCCAACGCAGCAGTCCAGGCAGTCAACGCGGTAGCCGGGGTAGCCGGAGAGGCAGCGACGGCAGCCCAGAACGCAGCTGACGCAGCAACCGACGCCAAGAACGCGGCAAGCGGACTGACAACACTCGTATACGGCGCCATCGGCGCAAGCCTAGTAGCAGCATTAGCAGCCATCGTATCCCTCATGCAGATAAGCAGAAGGATCGCAGGCTAAACAGCCTAAATAACCCCTTTCTTTATTTTATTTTAATCTTCAAAACCAGAGGATACTTTATGTCAACTTGGTTAAAGTAGATATGTTGAAGCTGTAAACATGGACTCGCCTCACCAGGCAGTAAATCAGGTAAGTATACAAACACGTTTAACATTGTTCCCACGAGCTGTCGTTTTCCCTCAAATGAAATATCAGCTAAACCCAAACAGCCCTAACCGAGATCGTCAACCATCTTCAACATAAATCCGTTAAACGACTTCACGAACCCGTAGAAATCGGCCTCATCAATCTCCTCAAGCAGTAACTCGCGTTCCTCTCCCCCCGTGAAGGGCTCTACACCTAGGAGGGCTCTCCGGGCATCCAGGTTGCGACGATACTTCTTATACAGCTCTAGAGTGAACCGCATCTTCTCCAACGCCTGGTCGATCACATCTTCAGGCCTGTGACCAAACCTTTTCCAGATAACATATACGTCCACATAGTCCCGCGCCTTGACCCCTCTTCGCGTGAGAACAGAACGTATCTTCTCGGCTAGTATCTCACGGGCCTCATACGCCTTGAAGGGGATCAACCTAAGATAATCGGACTGCTCAGGGAAGAGCAGCCCCATCTCCCGTCTCGTATCTGCATCCTTGCCCGTCAACAGGCTCCTCAACATAATCGTCTCGGATGGGTACAGCAGCCTCTCCACAAAGTTGACCTGAGCCTTGATAAAGCTCCTCCGCCCGAGGGTCTCGGAGTCGTACCACAGCTTGAAGGTGCACATCCTGTCGCTCCCGCCCAGCTCAACATAGTTTCTGTCCCGCTTATCACACCTGAAGTCGAATCCGCGCTGGGCCGACACCTCCTCGAACAACTCTCCCATGTCATCTATGAGGGTGGAAAGGTACCGGCGTACCTCCTTCCCAGATTTGCCCTCAAACACCGACGGGTCGCGCCACGTAAAGTCGACGTCCTCGGAGAAACGATGATAGCCGATATATCCCTTGATCAGGCACGTCCCGCCCTTGAATAGGAAGTTGTCTGAGAAGAAGGTGTCGGATGAAAGGTCGGTCAATATCTGGTGTAGCAGGAGGTCTTTCTCGATGAGGTCTGCCCTCTTGACGCCTGTCCTCTTCGAGGCCTCATTGACGAAGGGCAGTCTCAACCTGTCGCCTCCACTATGCCGCGCACCGTTTTAGGGTAGTGGTCGAGATATGTGTGTAAGCGTTCTAATGACGCCACGCTCATCCATTCTTCGATGTCCAGCAATATCTTCTCCCTCGGCACCCCGTTGTACCGCCAGATGTAGACAAAGTCTAGCACGGTCTTCTCCGGGTCCGAGTACCGTACGCCATCAGTCTTTATGCCGAACCCGAAGAGCCTCGGCGCAAGCTTCATGAACCTGAACCTGTAGCCGGCTATGTTGATGGGTTTCGCCCTGAACATGGTGTCGCTAATGACATAGTCGACGGAGAAGTGCTCATGGGTCATATTGTTCAACTTCAGGGCGCTGTATAAGCCGTAGTACCCGTTCTCCACGCCTTTCAGCTCCAGCCCCTTGGCCACGAGTTCAAGATGGGTGTAACGGGACTTTCCCAGCTCCTCCTCTTCAAGCGATTTCAGATAGAATATGCCTCGAAATACGCGGATCAAGTGGCCTTGGGCGGTGAGGTACCTGACCGTAGCTGTGTAGTCGACATCCATAGCCTCACAATAGCGTTTAAGCTCGTCATTCTTCACGAACTCTTTCCCGTCGAGGCGGAGCTTTTTCAGCAGCAGAGGCACACTCATTCATATCACAATGTACCATATTTTAGCACATTATGATATATATCGTTTTATACGGCTGGGTTAACCCATTGCACCACACATACAATCTAGCATGGATAACGTTGTTGAAAGAGAGTATAAAACTGAAGTCAAACGAGGCGCCTGTAATCCATTACCCTACCAGCCTTCACGTCCTCCTCGGCCTCACGGAGAGACGCCGCAGCCCCCTCATCATCAAGAATCTCCAGATTCCCCATGATACCTTCAAGTAGTTCCTCGACCCGGAGCAGAAGCGCTCT
>Ga0163203_1000546_pt1 | contig 10277 bp, 6 predicted proteins | sample PL_2010_330m_FD_113534 | JGI IMG/M metagenome (GOLD analysis project Ga0163203, IMG submission 113534) | Freshwater microbial communities from Powell Lake, British Columbia, Canada to study Microbial Dark Matter (Phase II) - PL_2010_330m | ecosystem: Environmental > Aquatic > Freshwater > Lake ... | reverse complement strand
TGGTGAGCTGCCCGATGCAATGGGCCGCGGATCACGCCGCGGTCGACTGGAAGCCAGAACATCCGATCCAGATGGCTAGCGTGTTCGGCCGGGGCGCTTACGAACCGCTGGATACCGGGTGCGCGGCCCGGTCGTCGGATTCGAGCCTGCCGTTGCCCCATGTGGTCGGACCCGACACTTTCGAGGCGGTGATTGCCGACCTGAATCAGGATTCGTCCTTCAGCCCGGTCGGGCTGTCGCAGGAGAACGTATCGCAGCTTTGCTGGGCCGCGTACGGCGCGACGCCGCATTTGACCTACAACCGCCGGCAGGGACTGACCGTGCCGAGCGCGATGGCCAACTTCTATCTGACCGACCGCATCTACGTAGTCGGGGAGTACGAGGTCGGCCGGTATCACAACCGGCTCTTGTCCGGCACCGACGCGGCGAGTCGCGACCACCGGTTGGAGCGGGTTGCAGCCGGCGACCGCCGGCTCCAACTGCGGGCGGCGTCAGCACGGATTCCCGGAAGCGCGCCGACCTACTTCGTAGTCTGTGTTCCGGACACGGGCGCAGCCCCGGCCATGATGGAAGCAGGATTCGCCGGGTTCCAGTTGCTCGCGCAGGTGCGGGCGCTCGGGCTCGCCGGCTTCCTCGTTGCGCCGCTCAGCCGGGCCGAACGGAGAGCAATTGCCTCTGCGCTCGAGCTGCCCGCCGGCCACGTTCCGGCCTTGGTCTTCGCCTGCGGTGAAACCGGAACTGCCGTCGCGGAGCGTGGGCCCGATGCCGGCGCTGTCGCAATTGTCCGAGCCCAGCCGGCAATCCGCAGCGGAAACCTGCGGGTCGAATACCGCTTGAGCCGGGCCGGGCAGGTCCGGGTAGAGGTCTTCGATATGCTGGGCCGGCCGGTGAAGCTGCTGCTCGACGAGCAGCAATCATCCGGGTATCACGCCGCGGTGTGGGATGGAACCGGTGAAGACGGCGCACGGCTGAAGCGCGGCACCTACCTAGTCGTTGTCATTTCCGGCGGGACAGTCGCGAAGCACAAAGTCAACCTCGGCTAGCGGCAGTATCGGCCGCAGGCCACAAGCCGCAAACTCGCCGGACATCAGCAAGCGCAGGATCCCGGCCTGAAGCCGGTCGCGAACGACCCCTGCGGCCGGTCCGTGTCGCTCAAAGGATACTTGACGACGTTTGTTCTTGACGAACGGATGGGGAGGGGGGTATTATTCGGCGCTGGCCTTCGGGTTAGCATTCATGAGAGCATCACTGCTGACATTCTGGCTGTGTGTTGTGCTGGCGGGGGTGGCACCGGGCGCTGATTCGCTCCACTGCCGGCTCGTCGGCGAATGGGGCCGGCAATACATGGTCTCAGGCGTAGCTGTGAAAGGGAAGTATGCTTACGTAGTTGGGGGGTCAGGGTGCCTGTCCGTCATCTCGGTAGCCGACCCCGCACATCCCGTCGAAGTTGGGCGCTGTTCCACGTGGGCTGCATCATTCGATGTGGCCGTGCACGGGGACTACGCCTATGTTGCGTCCGGCGACTACCTGCAGGTTTTCTCAATTTCCGACCCGCTTCATCCTGCAGAGGTCGGACGCTGCAGCACGCAGTATGCCTATGATATGTACGCCGTTGCGGTCAGCGGTGATTACGCTTACGCAGTTGGGGATCGTGGAGCGGGACTGGCGGTCTTCTCAGTAGCCGACCCGGCACACCCGGTTCAGGTTGGGAGCTGCGGCGTGCTGGATTGGGCCGGGAATGACGTGACTATTGACGGGGATTACGCCTACGTCGTGACGTCAGACGGGCTGCACATTATCTCAGTTGCCGACCCGTCGAACCCGGTTGATGTGGGGAAGTACGCGCCCGGCAACGTCAATGGTGCGGCGGTTGGCGATGGCTATGCCTACGTCGCGCTCCCCGGCAGTTTTCTGGTGACATCTATTGCCGACCCGACGAAACCGGTCGAAGTCGGACGCCTCGATTCGGCAGTACTGACACCATGGGGAATAGCATTGACCCACGGCTATGCCTTTATTGCAGGCGGGATCAACGCCGGGCTGTGGGCCATCTCGGTTAGAGACCCAGCGCGTCCGACTTTGGCCGGGTACTACGGGGGCAGATTTGCCTGGTACTCTGTCGTTGCCGATGGAGACTATGTCTATTACGGTGAATTTGGGCTAAGGATATTCCAGTTCTACCAACTTGGGGACCTTGACGTGGACAACGACTCGCTCGACGTCGCTGCCGATACCTTACGGCTGCGGCGATGGACGACTGCGATGGGAGGAGCGCAATTCGAGTGTGCCTACGGAGAGTTCATCCTGGCCAACACGAGCGCTTCATATAATCCGGATTCGGTGGACGGGCCGAGCGTGTCCCCGGTAGATTCGCTGAGCTGCACAGGCTCACTTGCGGGTCCAGGCGGGACTATCGACAGCATCGTCATACCGGACTTGCCCGATAAGCTTGCGCAGGGCCAGTCCGTCGTCTGCACCCTTGCAGCATACGTGCGGCCGGGCCTCAGGGACGGTGACTACACAGGCTCAATCTTCATCGGCGGCAAGGATACGGCAGGGCTGCAGGTTTACGAGAGCTGCTACGTTTCCCTGAGGAAGGCCAGCGATATCGACATCGACAACGACTCGCTCGACGTTGTCGCAGACACCATTTGCGCCCGGCCACGGCTGCTGTCCGTCGGGCCGCCACCGACATATACCGAGTACGCGCTTGGCGCGTTCATCCTTGCCAACACGAGCGAATCGTACAACCCCGACACCCTTGACGGCCCGAGCCGCTCTACAGCCCGCTCGCTCCGATTCTGCGCTGCCCTGACCGGGCTGCACGGGACGATTGACAGCGTCCTTATTTCCAACCTGCCGGAGTCGCTCTCAGTGGGCCAAACCGTTATCTGCACGCTGGCAGTGTACGTACCGCCAGAACTGCCCGACGGCGACTATTCAGGGTCGATTGTCATCACGCGCGCGGACTCGCTTGAGCCCGAGCTGGCGGAGACCGTCTACGCCCGCGTGACCAAGCTCGGAGACCTGGACGTGGACAACAACGCGCTGGATGTGCTCCAGGACACGGTGAATTTGCGCACGCAGCCGGCCGGGCCGGTCTACTCGCCTTATGCCAAGGCGAGGTTCATGCTGGTCAACTCCGGCGGTTCCTACAACCCGGATGCAGAGGACGGACCGAGTCGCTCACCGCTCCGAGAGTTCAAGGTCGAGGCTGAGGTCGAGGCTCAAGGTACGTCCATGGACAGCGTCTACGTGCTCAACTTGCCCGAGTCTCTTGCCGTCGGTCAGGCCGTCGAGTGTACGCTCGCGCTCGTCCTGCCGGTCGGCACGCCGCTTGACGGCTACACCGGACTGGTCTCAATCGACGCCTATGACACGCTCGGCTACCTGGTGCGGGATAGCTTCTTCCTTGCCGTGTATGGCCCAGAGCCACGGCAGAACCTGGACTCGCTCCGAGTGGCGCCGATACCGTTCAAGCCGAATCAGGACCCGGAACACGATGCCATCCACTTCCAGGGACTGACATCAGGAGCGAGGGTCGTTGTCTACGACGCTTCAGGGCAGTCGGTCTGGAGCGCGACCGAGACCAGCGACGGCCACCTGAAGTGGGACGCAAAGGTGGCCAGCGGCATCTACGTCTACGCGGTCGTCGCCAAGGACGGCCAGAGCCGCGTCGGCAAGCTTTCGGTTATCCGCTGAGCGGAAGATGAACCGCCGGAGTCTTACCACCAAGACACCAAGACACAAAGAGAATGACCACGGATGGACACAGATGAACGCGGATTCGCGCGGCCCGGGAAATGGGGACTCTACCGCAGCGAGTCCGACGGAGCTGCTCCGAGGGACTGCCCCCATTTTCAAGGTCACAGGGCTGAATTCCCATCTCGTGAAGAGGCTAGAATGAGACAAATGACTTCACTTCTGCTCCTGCTGGTGCCCGCGCTGCTTTCGGCCCAGACCGGGGCAGCGTTTCTGAAGATACCGGTCGGGCCGCGAGTCTGCGGAATGGGCGAGGCAGCCGTGGCCTATATCGACGACGCTTCAGCCTTGTTCTACAACCCGGCCGGACTTGCGAACGTCCCCACCTACAACGCCGTGTTGGCCCACAACCAATGGCTCCTGGATATGAATCACGAGTATGTGGCAGGAGTGCACGGTACAGAAGCGTTGGGCAAGTTCGGCCTCGCGTTCGACTACTGGGGTTCAGGCTCGATCCAGGGCATCAACATACGAGGGGAGACCATTCCCGGTTATACAGTCTCGGCGGCGGACTGGTCGCTGAATGCCGGTTACGGTCGGAGCATCTCCGACTTCTCGTTCGGCCTCGGGCTCAAGTTCATCCACGAGCAGCAGGAGAGCCTCTCGACCTCGGCGGTGGCACTCGACGCGGGTGCGATGTACAAGACTCCGCTGCCCGGTCTGAGTGCCGGTGTTTCGGTCGCCAACATCGGAACTAAGGCAAAGCTCTATCAAGAGAGCTACAACCTGCCCTTGCGGGTCCGTCTGGGCTGGCGCTACGACCTCGGCATCGTCGGCGTGACGCAGGACTTCATACTCTCGGAGACCGAGAAGCCGGGCATCGCGGCCGGTGCCGAGTGCCGTCCTGTCGAAGTCTTAGCGCTCAGGGTCGGGTATCGGACCGGGTCTGATGTTGACGGCTTCTCGGGTCTGCGTGCCGGGCTCGGCTTATCCAGGCACGGCATCGGGGTGGACTACGCGTACGCGCCATACGGCAAGCTCGGCGTGTCCCACCGAATCTCGCTCTCGTACAGAGGGCCTGTGGCACCAGTCGAGGAATACGAGGAGTAGACTAGGAATGGACTGGTCAGCAGAATGCCGAGGGGCCGCATTTGTCGTACTTAAGCTCGGGAGCATACTCATTGACAGGAGGTATCTGTGAAAGCATCAGTGTTCGTATTTCTTCTGACCTTGTTGCTGGTCGGCACTGCGCCGGCTGTTGATTCGCTCAACGTCCGGTTGATTGGTTTCTACCATACGTCCAACATGGCCCGCGGGGTTGATGTTGGCGGGGACTATGCTTGCGTCGCGGACAACTACGCCGGACTGCGGGTCATCTACGTTGCTGACCCTACGGCTCCATCTGAGGTCGGGCATTACGACAACCCTGGGGTTACGACCCACTTGGCTATCATCGACACGGACTACGTCTACCTGCCGGACTCCGGTTCCGGCGTGCACGTCATCTCGCTTGCCGATCCTGCCCATCCGGCTGAGGTCGGGTTTCTCAACACACCGAGCCACGTCGGTGGTATAGCTGTAGCCGGGTCGTACGCGTATGTCGCGGTAGGCGGAGAGCTGCTGGTTGTCTCGGTCGCTGACCCGGCAAATCCATCCATTGTCGCGAGTTGCGATACGTCAGGCACAGCAGTGAGTGATGTGGCGGTGAGCGGGGACTATGCATATGCTATCGACTTCAACCAGGGGCTGCAGGTCATCTCGGTCGTCGACCCGGCGCACCCGGTCGAGGTCGGGCACTGCGACATGACGGGCGCGTGGAGCGTGGCGGTTTCGGGCAGCTACGTCTGTGCTGGAGGCTTGGGCGGGCTAAGTGTCATTTCCGTTGCCGACCCGGCCAATCCGACCAAGGTCGGGTCCTACGTCACGGCAAACGCTGTGAATGACGTGACCATGGACGGGGACGTTGCGTACGCCGGAGTCGGCGCATACGGGTTCCGGGTCGTCTCAATTGAAGACCCGGCCCATCCGCTGGAAGTCGGGCACTATAAGGAAATTGGCCAGGCCTATGGTGTGACCCTCGCCGGCGGGTACATCTTCTTGGCGGATGGCTCTACCGGGTTGCTGATACTTCAGTACTACGGTGCGGGAGTCGAGGAGACGCCCAAGCCGCATGCCCTGAGCCGCAAGTTGGCCGCGACCGTCATGCGCAGCCTGCCTGCGGGTGTGGTCGCGTTCGACGCGATGGGCAGGCGTGTGCTGAACCCGCGGGCAGGCATATGCTTCGTGCGGGAGGCCCAGGCGCAAGCTCAAGCCCAAGCCGTCCGCAAGGTCATTGTGACGCGGTAGTCGCTGGCAGCTCCAACACAGACAGATTCGGCAGTCGTTCCGGGACGCTCGGTCCCACCCTTTTCGGCCCGCGAAACCCGGCAGGGCAAGTTCAGAGGCGAAATCGGCACGGCTAGGTGAGCCTCCCTTTGTCTAAGTAGCCGGAATAAGTCGCTTTAGACGCGGGCGATGTCGCCTAAGTAACGATTCTGGGGACCACCTCGGAGACCGTTCCCGGGACGGTTCGGGAGGTGGTTCGGAACGTGACCCCGAAGGGCACTTGGATGACGATTCTCAGCTCGGTTTTCCGGGCGACGGGCGTGGCGATTGGGACTCTAATTTCGTCGGCGATTCCGGAGCGCATGGGCGTGCCCACTCCCATCACGAATCGCCGTTCGAGTCTCAAGGCGACTGCCACGGCGATTTTGGCGTCGATCCGAAGGGCGGTTCGTAGCGCGACTTCCAGGGCGAGATGCGAGGGGAATCAACCACAGATGGACACGGATAAACGCAGATGTAGTGTCCGGCCGAAGTCAGAGGTCAGAAGCTAGAGGCTGGAAGTCAGAACTGAGGATTCAGAGAGGACATCCGTAGTTTGCGCAGATTCTGCGTCCTTCCCCGAATCCGATGTTGGACCACCAAGGCACCAAGAACAACAAGCATACAAGGGGCGTTTCCTTCCGCACCATCTTTGTGTCTTGGTGGTGAACTCCGATCCCGGTTCTCGGGACACTTGCGCTCCCTTGACGCACAGATTCCGCGTTGTAGGCTTCTGTCGAGGTGGACTCGTTGTTGCGGTGCGACCGTTTCGTGAGCGGACGAATGCAGCTCGTGGTTGAGGCACTCTGATGCCGGGCCCGGAGAAGCTCGGCGTGCTGGTGTGCGAGCGGCTCCACCCGGCCGCAGTCGAACTGGTTGAGGCCGCACGGTTCGATGATGTCCGCCTGATACCATACCCCGGCGACTGTCTCAGGCAATTCGAGGGCTGGCAGGAGATTGAGGCGGCCGCGACAAGCGGCAGCGACTGTCTGCAGTTCCGCATACTCGCCGGCGCGTGCGTCCCCAACTCTACTTCCAAGACCATCGCCGGCCGGCGGGCATCTGTCGTACGCCGGTGCGAGGGCCTGCCCGGAGCGTTGTCCGAGGCCGGGCGCGAGCGGCTCGGGTTGCTGATAGAGAAGGCGGTGCTGGAGTGGCGGCTGGAGTTTCAGCGAACGCGGCTGAACGCGATACTGGCAAGCGCTTACCGACGACTAACCGACTCGAACATGGTGCAGGAGATGGTGAGCGGGCTGGCCGAAACCCTGGCCGAGGAGAAAGTGGTCGAGAAGGTATTCGACTTGTTCGCGGCGATGCTGGCGCCGGCGACGATGGTCTTCGTGGCGCTGGAGGACGGCAAGCCGCAGAAGGTCTGGTCGCGGCCGGCGGCGTTCGGCGAGTCCGAGGAAGTGGAGCTGCGGCTTTCGTCGTTCAACCAGTCATACGCCTGGACCGAGAGCGGGGCCGGGCTACGGCTGAGCCTGCGGCACCGGACCAAGACCCTTGGCGTGCTGGAGGCCGAAGGGATAACGTTCTCCGAGTACAAGGACCATCACCTGGACATGGCGCTGGTCGTCGCCCGGGCAAGCGGGCTCGCGATCTCCAACGCCCGGCTATACCGGGAGCTGAGAGGACCGAGCCGGACGTACCTCGAGTTCGCCGAGGACCTGCAGGACGCGCTCGCCGCCCGGAAGCGGGCCGAGGAGAGGCAGGCGCAGTTGCTGAAGCAGGTCGAGGCGGCGAACCAGGAGCTGGCCGATTTCGCTCACGTGGTTTCGCATGACCTGAAAGCGCCGCTGCGGGCGATCGACTCCCTGGCGAAATGGCTCGCTGCGGACTACAAAGACAAGTTCGACGACGAAGGCCGAGAACAGCTCAACCTGCTGCTCGGCCGGGTGAAGCGGATGCACGATCTGATTGACGGCATACTGCAGTACTCGCGGGCGGGCCGGATTCGCGAGGAGGCGGTCGAGGTCGACCTCGCCGAGTTGGTGCCGGAGGTGATTGACCTGCTGGGGCCGCCGTCTCGCATCCGGGTGGCGGTGGAAACCCCGCTGCCCACGGTTATCATCGAACGTACGCGCATCGCTCAGGTGTTCCAGAACCTGCTCTCCAACGCCATCAAGTACATGGACAAGCCGGAGGGTTTGGTCCGGGTCGGCTGCGCCGAAGAGGGCGGGTTCTGGAAGTTCTACGTCAGCGACAACGGGCCGGGAATCGAGGAAAAGGACCAGCAACGGGTCTTTCAGCTCTTCCAGACCCTGAAGCCGCGTGACCGGGCCGATAGCACCGGCGTCGGCCTCGCGGTTGTGAAGAAGGCCGTCGATCTGTACGGTGGCAAAGTCTGGATTGAGTCCAAGGTCGGTGAGGGCAGCACGTTCTACTTCACTCTGCCGAAGCCGGGCACAACGGGCAATGCGAAAGATGAAGGAGAACGCGTTAAGGGGGAGGGGAAGGGATGAAGGAGGAGCGATGAAGGGGGAAGGGGAAGCAAGGCAGGACGAGGCTACCAAGGCCAGCGCGCGCTACCGGGTGTTGCTGGTCGAGGACGACGTCATCGACCAGCTCGCGTTCAAGCGGGCGGTACGTGAACTGGGGTTGCCGTACGAATACGATGTGGCCGGCTCGGTGGCCGAGGCGCGCGACCTCCTGGCCCGGAATCAGTACGACGCGGTCATCACCGACTACGCGCTGGGCGACGGCACCGCCTTCGACGTGATGGAGCTGGCACGCGGGATTCCGCTCGTGTTCACGACCGGGGCCGGCGACGAGGAGGTTGCGGTCCGGGCGATGAAGGGCGGCGCGGACGACTACCTGGTTAAGGACCACGAACGGACTTACCTGAAGAAGCTGCCGGTCACGGTGGAGAACGCCATCCGTCGGCATAAGGCCGAGGAGCAGGTGCGCAAGCTCACGCGCGCGGTAGAGCAGAGCCCGGCCACGGTCGTCATCACCGATACCGAAGGCCACATCGAGTATGTCAACCCGAAATTCACGAGCCTGACCGGCTACACCTCCGATGAGGTGGTGGGCAAGAACCCGCGCGTGCTGAAGTCGGGCAAGCAGTCGCGCGAGTTCTACGAGCAACTCTGGACGACCATCCTCGCCGGCCGCGAGTGGCGCGGCGAGTTCCACAACCGGAAGAAGGACGGTGAGCTGTTCTGGGAGTTTTCTTCGATATCGCCGGTCCGCGACCGGGACGGCAACGTCACCCACTTTGTCGCGGTGAAGGAGGACGTGACCGAGCGGAAGCAGTTGGAGGAGGAGCGCGAGCGGTTGATATCCGAACTCGACGCCTTTTCCCACACCGTAGCCCACGACCTGAAGAACCCGCTGTCCGCCGTGCTTGGGTTTGCCGAGTTGTTGACGGCCGAAGGCGTGGAGCTGAGTCAGAAGGACGTCCGGGAGTCGCTGGAGGCAATCGACCAGAGCGCGAGGAAGATGCACAGCATTATAGAGGAGTTGCTGCTTTTGGCCGGCGTGCGCAAGGCCGAAGTTGAGCGGCAACCGGTCGAGATGGCCGCGGTTGTATCCGGCGCGGTGCAGCGCCTATCGCACATGACTGCGGAGTATGGGCCGGAGTTAGTTATGCCTGAACAGTGGCCGGTTGCACTCGGCTACGGGCCGTGGCTTGAGGAGGTCTGGGCCAACTACCTGTCGAACGCGATGAAGTACGGCGGCAAGCCGCCGAAGGTCGAACTTGGCGGCGAGGTCGTGGGCGAGCAAGCCCGGTTCTGGGTCAAGGACGATGGGCCCGGGCTGACGCCGGAACAGCAGGCGCGGCTGTTCGTGCCTTTCACCCGGCTGCACCAGGCCCGCGCCACCGGCCAGGGACTGGGACTTTCCATCGTGCGCCGCATCATGGAGAAACTCGGCGGCGAGGCGTGGGTTGAGAGCGAGCCGGGCAAGGGCAGCAAATTCGGTTTCACGCTGCCGCGCGACCCCGCTCCGCCCGAAGCGTAGCGAGCATCCGCGGCTCTGACTCCTGACTTCCTCGGCTGTCCTGGATACGCTTTCCGGTCTATAATCTCTGGTGGCGCTGTTCACCGACGCGCTCGTCATCCTTTTCGTCGGGCTCGGCATCTTTGCCGAGGTGCGGCGCGGGCTCTTCTTTGCCCTGTCCGATGTTGTTCGGATAATCGGCGGCATCCTCGCCGGGCTTGCCGCCTACTCCCTTTTTCACCGCCTCTTCCACTCGTACACTGCCGGGT
>Ga0163203_1000545_pt1 | contig 10278 bp, 13 predicted proteins | sample PL_2010_330m_FD_113534 | JGI IMG/M metagenome (GOLD analysis project Ga0163203, IMG submission 113534) | Freshwater microbial communities from Powell Lake, British Columbia, Canada to study Microbial Dark Matter (Phase II) - PL_2010_330m | ecosystem: Environmental > Aquatic > Freshwater > Lake ... | reverse complement strand
GTTTCAATGTAATAATCAATATCACCGCGCTTACCACCTCCATTTTTCATATCAAGCAATTTTATTGTCACCCCGGAATAAAACGCTTTTTTCAGCTCCCAATGTTCCTGCTGATACCTCACCCAACCGCTCATCTTCCAACCATCCTCCGGTATATGACTAATAACGCCTCCACGAATAACCAACCCAGAGCCGCCAACCGTATTATTGTAATGGACATTAGAATCTCTTGATTCTTTTTTCTCAATGTCATTATTTTGCCAACTTATATCTGCTATCTGGTTAGGAAACGCCACCCGATTAGTCATACAAGTAAACAGACCACATTGAGGATATTTTTTCACGATATCTTCTATTTGCCTGCCATAATATACCGTCATAAACATTGCGTCGCCATCGGTAAAGCAAGCAAAATCATCGTCATCTGGCAACAGCTCCATAAATTTGTTGTAATAAGCGCCGATATTTTTTTTTGTTGACCAAGGCTGAGAATAGTAAATTTGAGTCATTCTTATCTTCTTTTAGTTTTTCTTATGCGGCACCATATAGAACTCCGCATCCTCATTAGACCCTACCTGCCAATCAATAGTGCCGAATTTATAATTACGCTTCCACGCCACATAATTAATAGCCAACTGGTCGCGCCTGGAATACTTTTTGACGACTTCAAAGACTTTATCACAGAAGATTTTAACCGCCCTCGTGTTTTTTCTCATTATCACGCCGCCTGCAACCAACCCGTTATGTTCCGGGTAATTCTTGCCACGCAGGAATTTAACCTGAGCGTCAATAACCCCTACCTCGTCCTTTTTATATATCTTGCAGGCTTCCGCTTCAACATAAATGCAATCACGCTCAAAATGCTTCATAAACACGGCTTCTACGCCGTTCACATCCATTTCCGCTAACAAATCATCCGGGTCTTTATTGAGTTTTATATTACCGTCGAGCCAAAGCCACACATCGTAGTCCGGCAAGTATTTATGCGGGAGCCATTTGATTTCCCTGTCTTTTTTGCTGTCTCCTTTCGGGTCTATGTAAATCACCTTACCCGTTTTACTGATAACATCTTTTCGGTCGGTAAAAATAACATAATCCCACCCTGGTTTAAGCTCTTGTTCAACCGGCTTGTCATAGCCTCCCGTAATTGCCGTATAGACGACCTTGCTGTTTCCCTTTTCCTCTATCTCTATCGGTTTACCATCCATTTCAGCAAAGTGAATTGGGTTTAATTCTTTTAATCGTTTATCAATTATGCGTTGATAAAGCTCATATCGTTTTTGCGCCCAATAAGTCGGGTCATATTTCGCCTTACTATCCTCATAGGCGTTCTGGCCGATTTTAATACGTTTTGTCCTGTCGTTAATCAGTTCTTCCATAGCGGCAGTCCAGCTACTCGCACTCTCATCGACTAACATTCCTGTTTCGCCGTGGACGATAGCTTTGTAGGCTTCCATTTTGCTGGCAATTGTTGGGATTTTCCTTGCACTACCCTCCAGCCATTTGATATTTGATTTGCTGTTCGTAAAAGGACTCGCCCATAGCGGAGCCAGGTTAATATCAAAATTCCACGAAGCAAACCCCTCCGGCCACTTCTGTATTGTAACCCGGTCAAGCTTTTTCGTCTGGTTAGGGAATTTACCACACATCCAATTAGTTTCTTTCGTATCAATACCAGCCCAATGAAATTCAACATTAGGATATTTCCTAAGAATGTTTTCAACCGCGGGAATGACAATCCTTAAATCGTGTTCGTGCTGTGCGCCACCGGCCCAACCGATAATAATTTTGTCATCGTTCGTCTTATGAGGCGGTAATTTATCCCAAATCTCGTAATCAAGAGTATTCGGTATTACATGAACATTATCATCGCCCCGGTATTTCTTATAAACGTCAGCCAGAAAACTTTGCGTAGTAGTAATAGCGTGAACTTCTTTTGCCAACTTACGACTAACCATCCCCGCGCCCGCCGCTATATATTTCAATGTCACCACCCAAGCGGTTCCGATTTCATACGGGTCTTTTTCTGCCATAACAAAAAGCTCTTTAGGGATTTTTGGTATAGAGATTATTGGCACCTTGGCGGTCTTGAATATCTCGGAATGGCTTTTTTCCCGGTAAACATCATAAAGCGGATGGTGTCGGTCAATATCAAGAAAATTGTCGTCTAAATCCAACACCACCGGTTTTTTATACTCTTTCTGGATGGCATGGATTAAGGACATATTCTTAAACGAGTCAACCCTCTGAAAAACGCAAATCTCTGCGTTTTTTATGGCGGCACGCAATGACATACCCATATCGTCATTGGGTTCATCGTATTTAACTTGCCTCATTCCGCCAGTAGAATTGACCAGAACACCCTGTATTCTGGACATATATTTATTCGGAATCCATACCCTATAGTCTCCTACGGCACTATCCTCTGAAAAATGCCAGAACAGACGCATTTTAACTCCTTTCTTTCCAATATGTTAATATATTTTCTTTTGAAATCCGTTTCATCGTTGCTTATTCTCTTTCAGCAGTTCCGGATTCTCGAACCGGTTACCGATGATTTCAAATGCTAATCCTGTTCCGAGAGAAATCCACTTATATTCTTCTTCCGGTGCGTCCATATCATAAAATCTCGCCCAACCAGTTTTAGCCCATTCTATACGAAAAACGCCATTAACATCTTTGCCTATATCGTTATGATAAGACTCCTTGTCGTTCTTGTCTTTTAAACCTGTGTAGAAAACAACGATGTATCTGTCCTTTTCTACTTCTTCAATGGTCTCAATGCCATCACCGCCATAGTTGGGTTCAACTAATACCCCTTTCGGGTTTAAATACATTTCGTCTGTATAATGACTAAGTGCCCACTTCTTTTCTTTCTTATCCCAAACCCTGTATTTATGTTCTCTCATCTCTACGTTCATATACTTCATACCTTGCTCTCCTTGTCAGGAATTACTTGAGTTTTGCATTTAGGACATTCCAATATAACTTTGCCTTTCACGCCATCGCTTTTAACCTTTAGCGGTGTCATGCACGAACCTATTGGACACTTATATCCCGCATAAGGCAATTCCTCCTCAACTAAAGCCAGAACGTCACTTTCATTAACGACCAAGACCGCCGTTTTATCGTCAAGTTTAACCACATATCCTGCGTGATTTGCGTATTGGACAACCTCCCCGACCTTGACAGTCGGCTTTGCCCTGGTGCCGTCTTTCTTTCTTATGCCATGACCGACAGCAAGCACTTTTGCCCGTTTGTGACGCATACCGACACCTTCAGGGATAATCAAACTGCCGTATGTTCTCTGTTGGTCCTCCGGCTCTAAAAAGAGACGCTCGCCCATTGGTTTATAATTCATTAGACGACTCGCACTCGCTTTCTAATTTCAGGTTTAGAGTTGACATAAAATTCCCTATCGCCTTATCTACCGCTTTCACCATGCCCTTCTCTATGTTCTTTTCCCTATCCGCCATCCGTTCCTCAAACACCTTTTTTATCCTCGGCACTACTTGTTCGCTAATGTATTTATTTACAGCCGTAGCGATTTCCGCATTAGCTTCCCGCGATATCATCTCAGGCATTAGCTGTTCAATTTGGGTTTGTATTCTCTCTTTGAGCGCGGCCATATCGACCTTAATCTCTAGCTTTATTTCTCCCGTCTCCATGGTTAGCTCCTTTCTCGTTAATAAAGTTAAGACGCCATATCGTCAATGTCTTTCATTGCCTGAGCTTCGTTGATTAGTTTATCTTGCGCCAAAGCTTTGATAAGCTTTACCCATCCGCGCCTAATACCCTGGTCTTTTTGGTCCTGTGTCGGCACTCCCGGAATTATACCTGACGGAACACCGCCGAGGTATACGTCACCATGATATAAACCGCAGGGAACACCCGCATCGGCGAGTCTCTTATCGGCATTAGCGGCAATGCGGAACCGCTTGTCTTGTTTCTTGAGAACAATCTCTAATTGTCCTGGTGTGATAACCTTCATGTTTGCTCCTTTCTCGTTTTGTAAAAAGGGGTTTGGGGTGCCGATGCCCTTTTTTAATTGAAGGCTATCGACAACCCCATGAATACCCCTTTAATTAACCGGTGAACTTGGTTTTAATAACCCGAGTCCTGGCCGCCTCCAGGGCCCTCGCCACATAACGAATCTTATAGGCGATAGATCCCCTCTTATTGGTCGGGTCAGCCGAGCCTGAAGAACCGATAGGTTTGACGATGATCTGCGGGGTGACATAGTTAGCCGCGTCATCTCCGCCGATGCCAATATTACCAAACGCCTGGTCGCCCATGGCATAGGCATAGTGGACATCGCCGTCAGCGAGGTCCTTGGTCTCGCTGGAGGAACTCATCGCCGTAGGATTGGTCATCATGATTACCCGAGCGCCGTAGATATCCCCGATTTTATTCAGAGTGATATCCTGGGTTTGGGTATACTTATACACATCGAGCTTGGCGCCTGTGTCTGAGTCACCCATCATATCAAACTTTTGGTCGGGAGAAATAAATACTGGGAAAAGACTCGGGGTCAGCCGGTGAGTCGGCACATAAGCTTTCTCCAGGGCACGAATCGCCTTGCGCACATCAATGGCCTTCATCACATCGCTGGTCGCCAAATCCGACAGCGTTGTTTTGGCTCCGGCAAACTGTTCGGTTCCCCCGGAATCCAAAGCCTGGCAAATCAGACGATGTATCACCCATGAAGCGTGACTTGCAAAAACTGGGAGTACTCCCTTGACTTTTGGGTCAATGCTCATCAACGAAACGTCATCCGTGATGGTTGTGAATTTGCTGTAAGAGGACAGCGCCGCGCTGACATTAACCGCGGACATCGGAGTTGAGTCTCCGGTGGCGCCTTCTGTGTCCGCCGTGGGCTCGGAAGTCATCGGGAACAGACTATAACGAGACCACATTACGGCGTTGCCTTCGTTCATCGGAACGACCTCCTTCTCGCCGTATTTGTGAAGGTTAAGGGTAGGCTTGAGAATCCCAAGCATATCCTTTTTATAATACGTATGCACGTTCTGCGATAGGGTAGACGTGCTGGTATATGAAGTATCAACTGACATAAGTCAAATCTTTCCAGACAGGGAATTACCTGGTGCCTCCCAATTCCTTCGGCGGTGTTACACGCGTTAACCCGGTTACTTTGGCAAATTGGTCAGCCGGCATATTATCCAATTCCTGTGGAGTATATTGCTTAGCCGGTGTACCTGGCGCATTTCCGCCCAACACCACAGTTTTAGCTGTAGGTCGGGGCGCTGGCTGTGGCCGATCCGCAGTCAGAGCTTTATTGCGCCATTTCGACGTCTGAGTTTCGTAATAATTACGCACTTCAGGGATTCGCCAAAATGCCTCTTTCGCAGTAACTTTATCCCGAGCCATAATAGCCTTAACGTCATCTTCAAACCCGTAGCCCTCACCATTGGGGTCAGGAACTAACACAGTATTTCCTTTTGCGTCTTTTCCTTCCCGGTAGGTTGCGTTTTTGATGATGAAATCTTTGCCATATTTCGCTTCAAGAAAAGCGATATCCCGCTCAAAGGTTATCGGTTCCACCTGCGCAGAAACATTGCCCACAGACGCCTTAACCACCTCGTTAATAGCTTCCCCGAATATGTCATTGTATTGTTCCATCCACTTCAGGGCTTCGGGGTTAATATCGGGGTGAAGTTTTTTAGCGGCTTTTATCAAATCCAATTTACCACCTAAACTCGCAACCGCCGCCTCAGCGCGCTGGCCGGAGGGTAGCTGTTTCGGGTCACCTGTCGCTAATTGCTTCAGGTAAGCCAATACAGACGGATTTGTCTCAAGCTGAGCAAATGCCTCCGCCTTAGTCTTGTAACCTTTGTAAGTTTCCTGTTCAGAGTCCATCGTCTTACGTTTTTCAGCAAGACCTTGAGTTTTCCGCGTGTAATCTCCCAGCAACGATTTCCGTGTTGCGTTAAGAAAGTCCACAACCTTTTCAATCTGAACCTTAGCCAGCGGATTATCCGTTTTCAGTTGCTCGACTTGCTCAGCCGTAAATGGCTCAACAATTTCGGGTTCCTGCGTGGTTTGTTCAATTGTTGGTTGCGTGCTCGCGCCTTGGTCCTCCGGCACCGTGGGTGCAGGTTGGGGTTGAACAGTGCCCGGTGTCGTGCTCTCGATTGGTTGCTGTTCCTCTGGCGCTTCCTGCACCGCAGTCGGTTCAACAGCCTGTTCGGGAGTTACTTCCGGCTTGCTGCCTTCCTCTATCTCTGGCATATAATTCCTTTCGTCTTAAACCGCCCTACCCAAGTTAGGGGCAGGGTCGGGAGTTTATTCTTGTAATCCATTTTCGTTCCAAGCTATTAATTTACTCATTTACCAACCTTTACTTTTTTGAAAAACCAATTCAATTAATTCTTCAAGCTTTGTTCCGTATTCCAAGATTGTTTCCGTAACGATGCCGGGCTCAACCTCCTGCTGAACCATATCGTTTATTTTTACCCTTAATGCCTTCGCTTGACCCTGCAAATGTAAAACGTCATCACTTCTTCTTGGCATTACCCTTCTCCTTCTTCGTAAGCTTGCTGGATGACCTTAACTGCCAAACATAGAGAGCCGTATTGGCAACCTCGGCCAGCGCAATAATTAGCAATAAAAATGTTATAGTTTTCATAAGTCAGTCTCCTTATTATCGTCAATCCCCGGTCCGAGCACATCGGGTTCTTTTGGCGCATCTTCCGGAGCAACAGGCACTTTTGCCGTTTTTGCCTCGTCAACAAAGTTCCGCAAGGTATCAACCGCGGTCCTCGCGCCGATAGCACGCTGACAAGACTCGCCAAAGTTGTTTTTAATAGCCATCAACATCGTATCGGCGGAATCTAACAACCATTTCTCGAATATTTTCCAACCCGTGGTGTTAAACATTGCTTTAAGTTTAAGTTTTTCGTTATATACCGCTACTTCCTCGGCATATTCCTTCTGTCTCTCGGTTTGCTCCATTTTAATTCTCCGTGTTCGCCAATCTAAAAAATACGGGCTGTTCATCGGTTATTTTTACCTTTTTGGGCTTCTCTATAGCCGATAAATGCTTATGCTTCGAGAAATCACCGGAGATAATATAAAAAACCCCCTCATTATAGGTTCCCTTGTCATCGGGCACCGGCCCCGGCACATAAAAGTCCTTATACATAATCCTGCTCCTTCTCTATACCACCGGCTCTTTTTCTGCCGGTTTTTCATTCTCCTTTTCGGGTTTTTCCTCTACTTCACCCCCTTTTCCCATGATATTAAGCTCTTCGGCGGTAAATCCATTCAATGTATTTCGTAACCCCTTATTCTGAATCTCCATTTGCATCATTTTAGCCTCAAGTTTCGAGAAAGCTTTAAGAAATTCCTGATATTTAGCCTGAATTTGTTGTGCCTGCACCTTGGAATCGACATCATCCTCCTGTTCCATAAGCTCATCCGGATTAAAGCCGTATGCTATGGTATCTTTCACGGCCAGTGCACGTTGTTTGAACATCGGGCTCTGTTGCCATTTAGCCACAAAGCTACTTGTCCTATCAAGCCTTATTGCTTCCATCCCAAATTCTTTTGCCGGCAACACCTCGATAATGCAGGGTATTTGGAACAGCGGGTCTGGTATCATAAGGGGTATTGGTTTGCCTGAGGCATCCACTTTCGTGTTTCCTGCCTCATCCATCTCAAACATCGGGTTTCCTTCCGGGCCCTGAGCCTGGACAACGGAATTTTCCTTATTCAGCATCCACCATTGGCCGACAATATCAGTAATAAGTTCGTCTTGGATGTTCCCGATTTCGTTTTGGCGCGGTGTATTAGCTTTTTCGATAGTCATAGCCAAGCCAGCGGCAGTTTTTGTCATCCCGACACCGCTACCACCGCCGCGCTGTAAATCCCAAATAGACATTATCCGGTCACACTCGTCTTTTATGGCTTTTACACGCTCATAAGCCATGGTGACGAGTGCCGGCGGGATATTTTCACGCTGAAAGGTGCTTGGGGTAAGGTTACTGACCTTGGTTATCTTGCCCTGGTATATGCTATCGGTGTTAATCTTATGGCCGAGCTCAAGGAACCATATACCCTGGACAGCCAAATCGAATGTCCGGCCCCAATCATATTGGGTACGGTTATAGGTTTCCTGCTCAGGCAACAGCACCTCGACCTTGCTTTTACCCCAACACAGCCCTTCCTGCGGGTTACTCCGGCCAATAACATAAGGGTCACGATATTCGGTCCTGACGGCATAATCGCTGTCGTGAGGCGAGACGCTCAGGATTTCCTTGGTGGTAGGCTCAATGAGATAGCATTTATCGGTGATAATATCGTATTCTTCCGGCGCCTCAATATCTTCAGGATTAGGCGGTTTCCTAAGCACAGCCTGCTTTATCCACATCTGGTATATACATTTACGCCCTCCGGTATCCTTCCCGGCAACGTCAAGGTCTGCCTTATCAATATTGCGGTTTTCATACTTCTTATCATCCATATCCTTACCGGTTTTCGGCACCGGGTAGAACACGGATTTGATATTCTGTATATCCTGGATAAACCCTTGGCCCTGCATTATTACCAAATCACCCCAATCGACCTCCTGGCGTATCAGCTTAATATTCTGCTGATGAAAGTCCCTGGTCGGGTCAACACCGACATCGTTGTTGCCGACACCCTCGAAATTCGGCCCATTGAGTATGCTATCCCACGACACCTTACCTACCCGACTCCCCAAATAGCTCATAGACTGCAACAGCATTTTTAGCTTGGGTATCAAGCGGGCCTTCTTCATCTGGCTCTTCATCCGCTTCTCAGCCACCAATAATTGCTCGACCACCTCATTATCACTGTTACCGGCTAACGACACCAAGTTGAAAAAGTTCTTATCCTTGAACATGCCCGATACCCAAATATCATAGAGCAAATCGGCATAAGTGCCTAGAAAATAGTGGAATAGGTATTTCTTGCTATGCTTCATGTCCATCGCATCTTGCAGTTTACCCCACAGCTTGCGCTTGGTATCGTTGGCGTTATCGTATTTCGACTTGGTCTCGTCAAATAAATCAGCAATTCGTAAATCTTGGCTCATATTTTAACTCCGTCTAATTATCCCAATTATCATATCTTAGTCCTCATTTAGACTCTCACCATCTAACTGATTCTTCTCCCACCAGCCATCGTCATAGTTAAACTTATATTGCCTCAGCTTGGCGTCCATCCGCTTACCCATATCAAACGCCTGCGCCAACTTGGACAAGAGCGGGTCTTTCTGGTCCCGGCGCTTCAATTCCCGGTATATCTTCCGGTGCACCTCGCATATCGTCTGCAACGGGTTGATTACATTTAAGTCTATCTCAAACCTGAACTTTGCCTTATCCATTCTCTTACCCCATTTAAGAAGTTCTCACGCCTAAAGCCATCGACCCGTCATCGGGGTTGAGCTGTTCATCGTAGCCACCGGCACTTTCAGCCTGCTCACCGGTCAGCTTGCGTAGCTTGAGGATGCGCCATCCTTCGTTGGCGTAGTTGATAGCATCCCAATAGTCAGGCGAGCAGTGGTAGTCTGTCTTGATGTCCTGCTTGCTCGTCATTAATATCTTCCTGGTCTTGGGGTGGTGCCAGAAACTAAAGAACTGGCTCTCTTCTCTTGCTCTTGGGTGGTCTATTAGAGTTATAGCGCCGGACAACATTGACTCCTTCAGGTCAAACGCCATTCTGGACCTGGCATTGTAATAGGTGTCATTGCCTTCGCCTGCCGGGTCAATAGGTATTACTTCTATATCTGCATTCGGATCATCGTCAGGCGATATCAACCGCTTGAGGAACTGGTTGACCACCTTGCCACCACCGGCATCATCAGGGAAGAGGTAGCGTAAGTTATGTTCTCTTGCCCATATCAACGCGCGACTTGCCGCTTCAGGCGCTTCCATCTTCGGAAGGATCAAGTGGTCGAATTGCTTGCCGTGGTCGAAGGCTACGAACACGCAACTATCAGCGCCACCATAAGCCCAATCAATACCGCCATACTTCAGCGGGTAAGGGTGCTGTATCGTTACCGGGTTACTAAAGCACCTCTCCACCAAAGCAAGAGGCCACACGCCATCAATACTGATGCTTGGAAACTCACCGAGACACCGGGCTGGGTATAGTGGGTTCTCTCCCAAGTCGTAGAGCCGCTTCTGCTCGTCCATAAAAGACTGAGTAATCAGACCCTCGATGCCTGCCTTGACCGCTTCTTTGCCACTGATGGTGATGCGCCTGCCTTTGCCCGGTATTTTAAATCCTTTATGG
>Ga0163203_1000543_pt1 | contig 10299 bp, 10 predicted proteins | sample PL_2010_330m_FD_113534 | JGI IMG/M metagenome (GOLD analysis project Ga0163203, IMG submission 113534) | Freshwater microbial communities from Powell Lake, British Columbia, Canada to study Microbial Dark Matter (Phase II) - PL_2010_330m | ecosystem: Environmental > Aquatic > Freshwater > Lake ... | reverse complement strand
GGCTGGAGCTTGAGGGGAGGCTTGCCGTTTTGTTATTATAGGATGGAGAGAGGAGTACTTTGGCAGAACAGAATCTGGATATTCTTGCCCAAAAGGTAGCCGAGCTGATTATCGGCGCCAGGAAGCTCGTGGTCTTCACTGGCGCCGGCGTCAGCACCGAGTCGGGGATTCCCGATTTTCGCAGCCCGGGCGGCATCTGGAGCCGCTTTGACCCCGATGACTTCACCTACCAGAAGTTCGTCGCCGACCCCGAGTCGAGGAGAAAGCAGTGGCGGATGCTGGGGGAGGGGCATCTAACCACCCTGGCTGAGCCCAACCCCGCCCACTACGCTATTGCCGAGCTTTATAAACTGGGCAGGCTTGATTGTGTCATTACTCAGAACGTGGATAACCTTCACTGCAAGGCGGGGGTGCCCGCGGAGATGGTCTTTGAGCTCCATGGCAACACGCAGCGGGCGGTTTGCCTGAGCTGCGGCCGGCAATATCCCTTTGAGGAGGTTAAAGCCAGGCTGGATGAGGGTGAGGAAATCCCCGATTGCGAGGAGTGCCACGGCATCTTGAAGCCGAGCGTTGTCTTATTTGGCGAGCCATTGCCCGCAGATGTGCTTGAGGAAGCGAGCCATCGCTCATCTAGCTGTGACCTGTTTATCGTCATTGGCTCAACCCTGGTTGTCTACCCCGCTGCCTATATGCCCATCTATGCCCATCAAGCCGGAGCCAAGCTGGTAATTATTAACCTCAGTTCCACCCCGATGGACGGGGAGGCTAGCGTCCTCATCACGGCTAAGGCGGGGGAGGCAATGTCAAAAATAATGGACAAGTTGAAAGAAAAGATAGGTTAAACGGAGTAAGTAATGGTTATAACCGAGTTTCTCGACCTGTCGGCGATGCTTGTTCCGGAGAGAACGGCTATCGCCTTTGAGGGCAAACGATACAGCTATGCCCAGCTTAAAGAAAGGGTAAACCGCCTCGCTGATTCCCTGAGCCGGCTTGGGCTGGAGAAGGGTGAAAGAGCCGCCATTATTGAGGTCAACTGCAATCAGTATGTGGAGGCCTGTTTTGCTACGGTCAAGCTGGGTGGTATCTTCGTCCCCCTCAACTTCAGGATAAGGGAGGACGAGCTAAAATACCTGGTAAATAAGGCTGAGCCTAAGATTCTTTTTGTCGGCAGCCGCTACGCCGATATGGTGAACAGCGTTAAGAGCGAGCTTCCCTCGGTGGAGCATTTCGTTATCATTGGTGGTGAAGACAAGGGGATGCAGGATTATGACGGGCTTATCGCCTCAGGCTCGCCGGAAGAGAAGAGCTTTGCCGAGGTAGCCGATGAGGACGTCGTTATGCTCATGTTTACCGCCGGGACCACCGGCTTCCCCAAGGGGGTGCCTCAGGATAGCAATGCCTACAGCACCTACGTCCTGACTAATGTTGAGCCGCCAAGTATTGAAGCCCCCGCCGAGACCAATGTTTTGTGCATGCCCCTCTACCATGTGGCTGGAATGCAGGCGTTGATGGCTGGCATCTACGGGGGGAGGACCATTGCCCTGATGCGGCAGTTTGATGAGAAGGAGTGGTTTGATACAGTACAGCGGGAGAAGGCAACCAGGGTGATGCTGGTGCCGACCATGCTCAAGCGGATTGTTGACTACCCCGACTTTGCTAAATACGACCTTTCCCGCGTCCGGGTGGTAACCTATGGTGCCGCCTCCTGCCCTTACGAGGTGCTGAAGAAGACGATTGAGCGCTTCCCCGGTAGAGCCCTTATCAATGCCTTTGGCGGTACCGAGACCTCCTCCACCATAGCCGCCCTCAGGGCCGAAGACCAGATAATCACCGGCAAAGAAACCGAGGCGGAGAGGGAAAAGAAGTTAAAGAGGCTGGCTACCTCCATCGGTCTGCCCATGGAGGATGTGGAGATTCAGGTTAGGGATGAAGGTGGTAAAGAATTGCCCGCCGGGGAAATTGGCGAAATCGTAGTCCGCGGCTCCCGGATAATGAAGGGCTACTGGAAGAGTGATGAGGATACGAAGAAGGCTTTTACCGCCGACGGCTGGTATCGCACCGGCGATATGGGTTATAAAGATGAGGAGGGCTATATCTATCTTACCGGGCGCGCCGACGATGTTATCGTCAGGGGTGGGGAGAACATCGGCCCCGATGAAGTAGAGAGCGTTCTTTACTCCCACCCCGCAGTTGAAGAAGCGGCGGTGATTGGTGTCAAAGACCTTGAGTGGGGGCAGCAGGTCAGGGCTATAGTAAGGCTCAAAAAAGGGGAAGCTGCCGCCGAGGAGGAGATTATTGACTTCTGCCGTCCCCGGCTGGCGAGCTTCAAGCGCCCCAGCTCAGTAGTCTTGGTTAAAGAGGAGCTGCCCAAGACCTCCACGGGCAAGGTTTTAAGGAGGGTTCTCCGCGAGAGGTATGGGCAGCCTTAGCTCTTTTACTCGCGCACACGGCGAAGCTCAAAAACAACCGGATTGGCTGGGTCTGGACAAGCAGCCATAATCCTGTCGGGGTCACTCTCCCAGGGGAATGCCCCACCAAACATCAGCACGTGAATTCCGGGACATAAAACATCGAAAGCTGAAACGCATATGCCTTCCGGTGTTTTTTCACTAACCACCCATTGGTCGCCAACCTTGTGCCCTGCGTCACAGCTCCCTTTCTGGCTTACTACTCTTATGCTGACCTTGTGGACTTCTGCCATCTCTAACCTCCTTGACGATTACCTTACTATCGTGCTTTCTACCAGCTCGGCAATATCCATCACCCTGAGCTTTTCCTCAGCCGCCTTTGCCTTAATCCCGTCATCAAACATTTGCAGGCAGAAGGGGCAGGCGGTGATTACGATTTGAGCCCTGGTCTCAAGTGCCTGCTCGGTGCGAAGCTCGTTAATTCTACGCCCGGTGCGTTCCTCAAGCCACATATGCCCCCCGCCGCCCCCGCAGCAAAATGCATTCTCCCGGTTTTGCTCCATCTCCACCATCTTGGTCTCGGGGATGCTTTTAATAATCTGCCGCGGCGGCTGGTAGATGTCGTTGTATCTCCCTAAATAACAGGGGTCGTGGTAGGTAACAAGTTCACCCATGCCCTTCTTAATTTTTAGCTTGCCACCTTTTATTAGCTGGGCAATAAGCTCGGTATGGTGAATAACCTCAAATTTTCCGCCGAACTGGGGGTACTCGTTCTTTATGGTGTTATAGCCGTGAGGGCAGGCGGTAACTATCCTTTTCACCCCGTAGCTCTTGAGTAGCTCAATATTTTTCTCCGCCTGGAGCTGGAAGAGGTACTCGTTACCAAGGCGGCGGGCGGGCTCGCCGCAGCAGCTCTCCTCAGCCCCTAAGATGGCAAACTTAATTCCGGCCAGCTTCAGCAGCTTGGCTAAAGCCTGAGCCACCTTTACGCTCCTATCCTCCAGGGCTTCGGTGCAACCCACCCATAAAAGAAGCTCTACATCCCTGTCCTCGGCTAGAGTCTTAACGTCAAGCCCCTCCGCCCAGTCCGTCCTAGCTAGGGTGGTCCCCCGCCAGGGGTGCCCCCTGTCCTCAATGCTTCTAAGTGCCCCCTCTGCTGTCTCGGGGACCTTCGCCTGCTCCATCACCAGGTTTCGCCTCAGGTCAATAATCTTATCAACGTGCTCAACACTGACCGGGCATACCTGCTGGCAGGCGCGGCAGGTGGTGCACGCCCAGATTACGTCCTCGGTTATTACCCCACCAATCAGGGACTTGCCCGGCTTGTCGGGGGCTTCTTTCTTGAGCAGGGCGGGCCCTACCTCCAGAAGGTGTTGCTTCAGGTCGTCAATCAGCCTCTTGGGATTAAGTTGCTTACCGCTGGTGGTTGCCGGGCAGACCTCCTGGCACTGACCGTAGATAACGCAGGAATAGAGGTCTAAAAGCTGCTTCCAGGTGAAGTCGGTTATCCTGGAGACGCCGAAGGTCTCTGCCTTCTCCAGGTCAATGGGGCGCAGGGCTCCCTTGGGCGGTGGCGACTGGAGCAGGACATTGAATATGGACGCTATCATGTGCAGGTATCGGGAGTAGGCGATGAACACCAGGACGAATAAGACGATGCTCCAGTGCGCCCAGAAGAAGGCTAGATGTGCCATCTCCACCGAGCCCGGGCTGGCGCCGGCAAAGAGCCCGCTTAATGCCGAGCTTATCGGCGGCAGGTTTGCCCCCAGACCCAGCGGCGGATAGCCCATAGCAATGCCCGTCGCCTCCTTAAAGAGGTGGGTCATGGGGTGAATTAAAACCGTAACCAGAATGACCATCGCCTCAACGGTCTGCTCCCCCTCCAGCCTTGGCGGCTTGATGATATAGCGGCGGATGATGCCCCACAGGGCACCGAGGATGATAAAGGGGGCGGCGATGTCCATAACCCAGGTATAGTAGAAGAAGAAGCTGGTGTGTTCTAGGGTCTCGGAGAGACCGAAGCCGCCACCGATGATGATGAATATCAGGTAAAAGGGAATAAATATGAAAAACCCCCAGGCCATAAAGGCATGACCCAGGCTGGCTCTATCCTTGGTGGTCAGGTTCTTGAACTGGCACCACTGCCCCAATACCAGGACGATGGTACGCAAGACCCTCCTCACCAGGTGCCCGAATTTTCCCTCCCTCCTGCCCAGGAGCATATAGCGCCCGAGCTGGTAAATCCGTTGCAGGAAGAGCCCCACCGCCACGGCGAATATAACCCAGAAGATTATATACCCCGAGATTCCCCAATAACTTATGCTGACCGGCGACATAATATCTCCTTTCTAGTTTGGTCGAAGGGCAAAGCCCTAGCGCAGTCGGCTGACAGCGATAAATATACCAAAAGCCAGGGCTATCAGGTGATATATTGTATTGAACGTAGCCAACGGTAGTACCCGGTAGAAAGAAACACCAGATAAAAGACTGATAAGCCAGAGGCTAACGATGTAGCTTACGACAAGGGCAAAGCCGCCGACAGTGGCAAGCCCGGTGCCACGCTTGTGGTTGACGGAGAGGCTGACCACCTCGCCGATGGCAAAGCCAGCACCCGGCGCCAGCAGCAGATTGAGGGAAAAGAAGGGGATTACCCACTCTATTGCCCCCCAGGCGGCACCGCAGATAATAGCCATGCCCAGCGCTGCCCCTCCTGCCATCAGGTAGTATCTGGTGGAAACGCGGTAGGTGGGCAGTTTATGTAGCTTGGCGCAATCCGGGCACTTAGCCCCCACCGGTGTCTGCACCATACACCGGGGGCATATCGGCTTATCACACTTACTACATCTCAGGTTGGTTTCAACATCGGGATGATAAGCACATCTCATTTTGTCAGGGTTAACCTCCCCTCGTTTTTCTCTTCGGCTTGAGAGGCTGCCGGCGTATCCAGGTTTCCCTGTCCCTTATGTCGCGGTCAAAGAGCAGCCGGTTGAGCAGGAGCTGGGGGGTAGAAACCGATGCCGTAAGAGAAGTCCTGGGTGCGGTTAGCCGCCTGATGACCAGTAATAAGAGCACAGCCAAAAATCCCAGGGTGAGGGGGAGCGCTCTTTCAATGCCGAGCGGTTCACTCAGAAACCAGCTGAATATCGGCAGTAAAATCAGGGCACAGAGTGTACCCAGGGCTAGCTGCCGGAAGAGAGCCCAGGCAAAGGCAAAAGCCACCAGTATCAGCGTCAGCCACGGTGCTAGGGCAAAGAGCACGCCCACGGTAGTCAGGGCACCCCTGCCGCCATTAAAGCGGAGAAAGACGGGCCAGTTATGCCCGACGATAGCGGCTATGCCAACTGCGACTTGCTGGTAAACCTCCAGGCCTATCAATTGGGCAATATAGACAACCGCCATCCCTTTGACCAGGTCAAAAACGATTACGGGGATAGCCCACCGCCTGGAAACAGTGGCTAATACGTTTGACGCCCCCACGTTACTGCTGCCATGTTGCCTGATGTCTATCCCCCGTGACCACCTAGCTGCCAGATAAGCGGCAGGAACCGAACCCAGGAGATAGCTGCCAAGCAGTAACAGGGCAAAGTTAATCGTCATAAGCTCCTTTATAGCATAAGTTTGGGGTTTCTCTGTTTCGCCAGGGCTATAAGCTTTTCTACGGCTTCTATGGGCAAATCAACCTCACCGATGGCAGTCTCGGTATCGTCAATACCGTGGTAGTCACTGCCACCGGTGGTAATAAGCTCATGCCTGTCGGCAAGCGTTACCAGTCTATCGATTTCCTCTGCAGTGTAGCCGTTATAGTAGGTTTCAAGCCCTACCAGTCCCGCGTCCTTTAGCTCCGCAGTCATCGCCTCCGGGTCGGGGAGGGTAAGGGGGTGGGCGAGCACGGGCAGCCCTTGGGCTTTAATTATTAGCTCCACCGCCTCTTTAGGGGTCATCTTTTCCCGCTCAACATAGGCAGGGCGGTTATGACCCAGATACTCGCTGAACGCCTCCTTGAATGAGGCGATATAACCCTTCTCCAGCATTGCCTGGGCAATATGGGGACGCCCGATAGAGCTGCCGCTGGCTATCTCCTTGACCCGTTGCCAGTCAATATTGATACCCAGCTTCCTCAGTTTCGCCACCATCTTTTCCCCCCGCTGGAGCCGGGAACTCTTGAATCTATCCAGGGCGGCGTTAAAGGCAGAGTCGGTATAATCAATGAAGTAGCCCAGGACGTGAACCTCACCCTCGGCGATATCGGTGCTGATTTCAACGGCGGGTATAATCTTGAGCCCGGGAAAGGCTTGGGCGGTGACTTGGGCGGAGGCAATGCCGTCTATGCTGTCGTGGTCAGCCAGGGCGATAAAACTTAACCCCCGCCTCGCCGCCTCCAGAACGACATCTGCCGGGGTGAGCCTGCCGTCGGAGGCGGTGGAGTGGATATGGAGGTCGGCCTGGCCCATTACTATTCCACCTCCCGGTAGATTCGCTCAATGCTCGTTGCCTTGCCTGTCTTATCATCCACCCCGACCAGTATGGCGTTAAGGGCGGTTTTGCCCTTACCCACCCCTAAACGGTGGGGTATCTGGGTCAAAAAGCGCTGAATTACCGCCTCGGTGTCATCACCTATGACCGAGTCTATGGGGCCGGTCATACCGATATCGCTGACATAGGCGGTGCCCCCGGGGAGAATCTGGGCATCAATAGTCCCGACGTGGGTATGGGTGCCGAGCACGGCACTGACCCTGCCGTCCAGATACCTTCCCATGGCTACCTTCTCTGATGTCGCCTCAGCGTGGAAATCAACGATGATAATTTTCGGCTCAAGCTTTGCCAGCAGCTGGTCCATAGCCCGGAAGGGGCAGTCAAAATCGCCGATAAAGACCCTCCCCATCAGGTTGACCACCGCCACCCCCTTGGTAATTAGATAACCTTTACCCGGCACACCAGGAGGGTAATTTAGGGGGCGGAGGATGGGCATATCACTATCAAGGTGGGGGACGATTTCCTTCTGCGCCCATGTGTGGTTACCTAAGGTCAGCACGTCAGCGCCGCTTTCAAGCAGTTCCTTGGCGGTATCTGGGGTTATCCCCACACCGCCGGCGACATTCTCGGCGTTGGCGATAATAAGGTCCAGACCATATTGCTGGCGCAGACCTGGCAGAAGCTGGCTTATTGCCTTCCTCCCAGGTCTGCCCACGAGGTCACCTATTACCAGTATCAGCACTATCTTCCCTCCTCGGGGCCCCCATGAAAAAGAGCGTAGCGAATTTTCATGGGGAATTACTTAGCATAATCTACGGCTCTTGTCTCCCTGAGCACGGTAACCTTTATCTGACCGGGGTACTGCATACCCTCTTCTATCTTCTTAACGATGTCCCGGGCGAGCCTCATTGCCCCGAGGTCGTCAATCTCCTCCGGCTTGACCAGGATGCGAATTTCACGGCCGGCTTGAATGGCATAGGACTTTTCCACTCCCTTGAAGTTATTGGCTATATCCTCCAGTGCCTTCAGCCGCTTCAGGTAGTTTTCCAGAGACTCACGCCTGGCTCCGGGTCGAGCGCTGCTGATGGCATCAGCCGCAGCCACAATAAAGCCCCAGACGCTGGTGGTATTTGTCTCAAGGTGGTGCTCAGCGATGCCCTGGACAACCTCAGGGGACTTATCCCATTGCTTGACCAGGTCAGCGCCGATGGCGGCATGAGAACCCTCTATCTCCCTGTCCACCGCTTTGCCGATGTCATGAAGCAGCCCGGCTCTCTTGGCGGTGACAACATTAGCCCCCAGTTCCCCGGCAATCGTGCCGGCGAGGTGGGCAACCTCGACGGAGTGGACTAATACATTCTGCCCGTAGCTGGTGCGGTACTTAAGCCGCCCCAGCAGCTTGATTATCTCGGGGCGTAGCCCCTGCACCCCAACCTGGTAAGCCGCCTGCTCTCCGGCGGTATAGATAGCCTGTTCCACCTCCTCCTTGGTCTTGTTCACTACCTCTTCAATGCGGGCGGGGTGGATGCGACCGTCAAGGATAAGCTTGCTTAAAGCCAGGCGTGCTACCTCTCGCCGCACCGCGTCAAAGCAGGATATGGTTACCGCCTCCGGGGTATCGTCAACTATCAGGTCAACGCCGGTAGCCTGCTCCAGGGCTCTTATATTACGTCCCTCCCTGCCGATTAGCCTCCCCTTCATCTCGTCACTGGGGAGGGGGACGGTGGCCACCGTTGTTTCCGCTACCACCTCCGAGGCGCTACGCTGTATTGCCTGCGCCAGAATCTCCTGGGCTTTCTTATCGGATTCCTCTTTTAGCTCGGCTTCCCAATCCCGGAGGCGTCGCGAGGTTTCATTACTAATCTCCGTCTCCAAGGTGTCAAGCAGGGCTTGTTTTGCCTCGGCGGTGGACATGCCTGAAATCAACTCTAGCTGTTCAATCTGCTTTTTCCTGGTCTCCTCAATTTGGTTGCGGATGGAATCCGCCTCCTTTTCCTTGTTCACCATATTGCGTTCCCGCTGCTCCATACCCTCCAGCTTTCGCTCCAGGGTCTCCGTCTTTTGTCCCAGGCGGTTTTCTTGACGCTGCAACTCAGCGCGCCGTTCTCGATTTTCGGCATCAGCGGTTGCCTTAATCTTATCCGCCTCCCGTTTTGCCTCATCAGTTACATGCTTGGAGCCAGCCTCGGCTTCACTGGTTATTTTGGCAACCTTCCGCTGGGCAATGCGGAGCTGGCGGTTTACCAGCATCCTCCTGAAGAGGAATGTAGCCATGCCGCCAAATACCACGCCTATGACGAAGCTGAAGAAAATGCCTAAAACGGCTAAAATTGGTTCTATTCCCATTTCTCTCCCCCCTTATTTGTTGTTTTCCTGCCACAACCTTTTCACGGTATGAGTTATCACCCTATAGCCGAACCCCCGACGCTTAAGATATCCGCTTAACCGATGGCGAAAGCCCTCATAATCAGAGTCAGGCAGACGGTGAGCCCGGCTCTGGGCTGCCCGGTAGGCGCTATCTTCATCGTCAACATCAGCCACTACCTGGTCTATGATGTTATTAGCCACTCCCTTTTGCCTTAGCTCCAGCTTGGTTAGCCACTGGCTGCGGGGACGAAACGTTTCACGGTTGTCCTTCCAGAACTGAGCAAAAGCTAGGTCATCCGCCAGCCCTTGCTCCCTTAGCCTGACGAGCACTGCCTCAACATTATCACCCTCAAAGCCGCGCCGCTTGAGCCGCTCCCTTAGCTCAGCCTCGCTCCGCGGTCGGTAGTCAAGGTAGCGAAAGGCGGCATTAAGGCAACGCTGGAAAAGGTCAGCCCCGGTGAGTGCCTCAATTTCATCTTCAGATAGCTCCTGCCCCACCTGGAGGTTTTCTTTTAGTGCTACATCAGCCTCCAGGCTGAAGGCAAAGCGGCTGTCTAAGAAGACATTCACCCGTTTTCCTCTTCTCCCGGCACGAATGGTAGTGACCTTTTTCATCCTCCCCCCTTCAAAGACAAAAGGCTGGAGTTCAGGCCCCAGCCTTTTTCAAGTGCCATTTAAGTTTTAGACAAGTTCAAGATTAACGACTAGTGGTGATGGCTGAGGCTCTGACCTGTTCCTCGATCTCCCGGGCAAGCTCAGGATTTTGGCTCAGGTACTCTTTGGCATTCTCCCTGCCTTGCCCCAGACGAATATCACCATACGAGAAGAAAGCGCCCGCCTTCTTAATCAGTCCGAGCTCAACACCGAGGTCAATTAGATTGCCTTCTCGGCTTATGCCACGACCAAACATGATGTCAAACTCTGCACTCCTAAATGGGGGAGCCACCTTATTCTTGACTACCTTGGCCCTAATACGGTTGCCTACCGCGTCATTCCCTTCCTTGATGGTTTCAGCACGTCTCAGGTCGATCCTGACTGAGCTGTAGAATTT
>Ga0163203_1000540_pt1 | contig 10310 bp, 17 predicted proteins | sample PL_2010_330m_FD_113534 | JGI IMG/M metagenome (GOLD analysis project Ga0163203, IMG submission 113534) | Freshwater microbial communities from Powell Lake, British Columbia, Canada to study Microbial Dark Matter (Phase II) - PL_2010_330m | ecosystem: Environmental > Aquatic > Freshwater > Lake ... | reverse complement strand
TCGCGACGGCTACGACAACGCCGTATACAACATGTACGCTTATTGATAAATAATTACATTGAGTCCCGGCTCCCGACGATTTAAGAAGAGACGCGGCGTTCTTCGCCGCGTTCTTTATGAGAATAGCGTAATGTGCCTTGTTTGACGCTGTAGGCAAGGCACATTGAGAAATTGCATGCCCTGTATCGTAAAAGCTTGCTCAAGCGGCCTAAATTCTTACCAATAGGCTTGTGCCGGTACCCAACTAAAGCGAAACTGCGGGAAAGCGAGGGCTAATACAAACAAAGCGGACATAGTTCAACGCGTCCCACCTTCCCCGTATTTAGAGGAGTCTCTTTGGGTTTTTGCTCTTTAGCGCCCCTTACTCAAAAAGCGGAAGATGGAGTGTTTCTTGAAGGAGTCCCTTCTAATTAGCGGCTGGGTATCGTCTGGTATTGATTCCGGTACTTCTTCGCTTGCCCGGTTAGACACTCTGATACCGCCTGGACGGTGTCTAATGGGGCTTGGCTCGACAAGTTCCCCACAACCGCCCTTTTGATTGGATATAGCTATAATCTTCATGTTTTATTTTCTCTTCTTTTTAGATTTAGGGCTTTCTTTATGCTTACCTATTTCTTCTTCAATGGGCGCTTGGCAGTGGCCTTTTAAGGAAGCCCCTTCATTAATAATTAATACCGCAGCTTTGATATTGCCTATTACAATTGCAGAAGCAAAAAGTTCAAGACGTTTGCTACTCACAATATCGCCTTTTACCTTACCCTCTACTTGTATATCTTCCCCTTTGATTATTTTAGCGTTTACATCCGCTTTTTCGCCTATTATTAAGACCCCTTTGGTTTCCAGCCTTCCGTCAAATTTTCCGTTTATTTTTAAATTAATCGGAGTGCTGAATTTAAGATCGCCTGCCATCCCGGCTTCAATGTCAATAAAATTCTCTTCTTTGTTTGGCCCATTTTTCTTTTTAAACATAAAATCCCCCTCTATTAATAACGCTTTACCACACCTTTTCTTCCATCTTTAGCTATATGGTCATATTTTCGGATGAACTGCTGCACAGCAGAATGACAGTCTACACAATCAGAATTTCTGGCGTTATAATCCGGGCAAAACAAGAGAGTGTTTGACTCGAGTAAAATATCCTGTGCATAATATCTCTTTTCCGCAGCAGTTCTTGGCTCTTTTATTTTGGCCTCTGCATTTTTAATGACTCTTTCGACATCCCAAAAAGTCTTACATTCGATATTATGCTTTTCGAATTCCATTATTTATCCTTTCCTCTTTTTAATATAACTTTAACTTTAGCTCTTTCCGAACCTTCCATCCCAAAAAGACCTTTGCTTTCTTCCCTTAACACTTTTACTTCTACTTCATCTTTTTTAACACGTAACTTCCTAAGAGCCGTAGCAATGGCTTCTTTTGTGGATTTACCTTCAACTTCTATTTCCCTCATAGAATACCGCTTGTTTTATCCCTCTTCCTTTATAAAACAAAAATCATACGGCAGCAGGGGGCCTTTGCAATCGAAAATAAAGCCTTTATTGGAATACTTTGTTGTAAGATATTCTAATACATTTTTAAATTCTCTTATTCGCTTCTTGCTTATTAAAAAGGCAACATTTAAAACCATATTATCCTTTTTCTCAAGTTTTTCTTCTTTGGGTAATATCTTAACAATCTTAGTTTCTAAGCACATTCTTTTTAGTCTTTCAAAAGAGTCTTCTGTGTATTCAGCAATTTTTTCCTTTACAATATCTTCTATAAACTTGTATTTTTTCTTCCTTAAAAAATATGCCGCGGGTTTGGCTGCGGAGGCTATCTTTTGCTCTTTTTCCTTAATCCTTTTGTCTTCTTTCTCAAGAGTCGCTTTAAATTTCTCAAGATCACAATATGTCTTAAGAGCCCACTCTTCTTTACCGTCCAGATTTGCTATTATCCTTTTAAGTTCTGTGTTCCGTTCTTTAAGTAATTTCTCTACGTCCTCTTCTTCCTGAAAAACCGTACCAAATTCAAAGGGAAGTACTGTCATATCTTTCATAATTTCTTCTATTACTTTCTCATGCTGCTCTTTGCTGAACTCATCCGGCGAAACCTTACCAACGATTGCATAAGTGCCTTGTGAATAAATTGGGTAAATCTTGCCCCCTATATCTTTAAAGTTACTATAATCGGGTTTTATCTTAGTAACGCAATATAAATAGATTGGTTTTCTTTGTATTGCCTGCATATTCACCCCGTTAGAAATTCTTACTTACCCTCATTAGAAAAATTGATATTTCTAACGGGGTCTGGACTTCCGTTTGATAAATTATTCAGTTGTTTCAGGATACTTTATTTCCTCTTTTTGCTCCTCTGAAACTTGTGGTTCTATTTTCTTTTTTTCTTTAGCTTTAATCTTTCTCGAGTCATCTTTACAAAACTTCATATATTGTTTTGCCTTAGCGGTCACATCTATAACCACATTGAAATTATCGATAACTTTTTGAAATTCAATAATTGCTTCTTGATAATGCCGTTTGTAATAAAGCAATATACCTTTTTCAAACTGAGCGATTGAATTAACCCTCTTTATCTTTTCCTGCTCTGACATTGTTTCCCTTATAGGTTGCGGAGGAACTTTTTCCTCTTGAATCTCTCCCTCTTTTAAGTCCTTTTTAAATTCTGTCATTTTTTGTCTCTCTTTCGGTTTCTTTCCTGTTGATTCTCTCTTAACTTTTATCATTTTAATGTCTGAAAGCCCATAAATCTTTTCTGAGACCATGAACCTGTCTTTGTTATTTCTGACTTGTATGATCGTTCCATCTTTCCGAAAAATGTCCAACAAGCTTCTAAACGAATCCGCGCCAATCGGATTATTTAAGAACATACTCTCGTTTACTTCTTTCAGCAAATCATCATATTTGTTTTTTTTAATTTTGAAAGATGCGTCTTTTCTCTTTTTAACCAATGTGTTCTGGCGTTCGCATAAAAAATGCTGCAGAGTTGTTATTGCTCTCCACCCGATTTTCATATTTTTACCCCGTTAGATAATTTAAGCTCCCCCATTAGACAAGAAATTATCTAACGGGGTTTATTTCTCTTTTGGTTCCCGAAATTCCCATTTTACCCGACGGATTCGGGTTTTTATTTTTTTAATCTCTTTTTTATGTTCGTCTATCTTCTTTTTTAAACTGTTTATCTCTTTCTGTCTCTTAAGGCGTTCTATGTTCCGGGTATCTCTCAACTCCGGCCACATCTTCCATTTTGATTTCAATTCCTTCGGGGACTTAATCAGAATACCTGGTATCCTTGATATAAACGATAGAATCCGGAGACTGCCTACCCTGCCTAATATAGAACCCAGGGCTATTCCCAAGAATAACCCTATTATGCCTATTATTACGGAAACTGCCGGTATTACCACTTGTTTTCCTCCGGGTAAGTCGTCATTGCGAGGAGGTCTGAAAGGCCGACGAAGCAATCCCTGTTTGAGATTGCTTCGGCCGACTTCGTCGGCCTCGCAATGACACTACATTACTTTTTCCCTTCCCATGTATTCCAATAGTATTTCTGCTTCCCTCGCCAGGTCTGCATTAGGGTATAGCTGGATAATATCGCTTAACAGCCTTTTTGCTTTGCTGGAATCCCGTTTTTTAAAAAGGTAAAACTTTGCGAATTGCATCTTAACTTCTTTTGCCCATTTGCTCCGCGGGAATTCATTGAGAAATTCATCGAATTCTTCTTCCGTCTCTTTTAAGAATTCTTCGCCATATTCGTAACCTTCCATCAAGGTGCGTATATAGTAATAATGGGCGTCTTCGCTATATTTACTTGCAGGATAATCATCCAATACAGTGGCAAAATCATCCATTGCAAATTTTAAATATCTTCTACATCTGCCAAAGAGTATTCTAAGCGTTCCTCCTCTTTTAGCCTCCTCATAATGCTCAAGCCCTATCCTGTAATAAAAATATGCCTCTTCGTCAACCCTTCCTTCAGAAGGTTTTCCCGTCTCTATATTACGGCCGACTCTATCATAATCCCGGCGGGCCGCGGAATCACTAAGTACCTGGTAGGCCTCCGAGATTTCGATGAATTTCCTGTGCGCCCATTCCTTCTTTGCCGGATCATGCCTGTCGGGATGATATTTTACCGCCAGAAAGCGATAGGCGTTCTTTATCATCTCCCAGCCGGCATTCGGGTGAACCTCCAATACCTCGTAGTAATCCTTCTCTGCCATTTAGTACCATAACTATTAAACGGATACAGGGGAAACGAGATATCCGGCTAACTCTTCAAACTTTTCTTTATTTCTGTTAGAGTGAAGAAGCATCCTTTGATACCCCCTTACTTTCTTTGTTTCCTTTATCTCGATTATCCGAACTTTTTTAAGGAGCCGGGGTGTTATGTTATGGTATGCTCCCGTGAAAAGTATTCCCGTTTCTCCGTGATTTAAGGTTTCGTCTATTCTTCCGGCTATGTAAGCATCCCTTCTCTTAAGTAACCCATTCTTGATTAATACGTATTTAAAATAGGCTATTAGTTTCGGCGTGATCGTCTTAGCCTGAGTAATGCCGACGATTCTGTCTCTTTCTTTTTTAACAAGAGAAAAGGCCTCCGTCTGGATTAAAACCGCGCCCTTTCTTACCAGGCTTTCGACAATTTCGAAATTTTTACTGCCGGCCTTTATCCCTTCTTCCACTATTTTTTCTGCAATTTCTCCGTCGGTTACCATGCCGTCCTGATATATCTTGAAGCCTTTGACTTCCAGATTAGCGAAATATTTCGCGATCGAATCCCAGAAGCCGGAAACGGTCTTCCCGTGCTGCTTCCAGAATTCTTCTCCAAAACCGGCGATACCCCTTTTATTTACCTGCTTCGCAACGCTGCCGAGATCCGCGCTCATGTGAATGATGGGGACATAGATTAGGCGTTTCATCCCGTTAGAAACCTTCCTTAATTCCCCGTTAGATTGTTTCTAACGGGATTCACTTACCGGACGAGTCCTTTCGCTTTTATCAGAAGCTCGGCTGTTTGTTTACGCAAAGAGGATATTGCTTTACAGTTTTTGCAATCTTCGTTTTTCCCGTTATATTTTTCACAGGCGAGGAGCAATTTTACCTGATTTTTAAGGCGCTCTGCCCTCTCGGCTTTGTCAACAACTGTTTTTGCCCCATTAATGTCACGGGTCAATTCCTTAATTGTCCACTCGCGCTTCAGGAATATCGGGCACTTGATTTCCGGCCTCTGTTCAGTCATCTGTCGCTACGCTCCAATTACACATCATTGCGAGCACCGCGAAACGGTGCGAAGCAATCTCTGTCGTGCCTCGAGGCTCTCATTGAGATTGCTTCGTCGGCGCTTCGCGCCTCCTCGCAATGACGGTGCTTACTTCATTTTTAATTACTTTTTGCAGCCTGATCTCCAGTATATTGTTATGATACTTTTTACTAACGCTTTCAGTATCGACCTTTGACGGAAGGGAAACCTCTTCATGGTAATTAGATTCAGGTGTCCTGGAGGAGAGGGTAAGCTTGTCTTCATCTACGCCTAATAATATGTCCTCTTCCCGGGCGCCTTTCAATTCCATAACAATGTTCAGATGGTCTCCTTCGTCAAAGATATCCAGTAGGTTTTCCTCTTTATCCTTTTTTAATTTATCCCCTCCGATAATCCACCAGCTGAACATGACCTTCTTTCCGGTAAATTCATCGATTTTACTTCTTTCAAATGTTAAAACCGGGAACCCGATCAACCTTTCGCTCGTCGGATTGATGATTTTTCTTATTCTTTGGAGAACATCCATATGGTTTAGGGCATCATAAAGGCGGGCTAATTCGTCAATAGCGGCGTGCCTATTTTGCCAGACAAAGAGAAGTATGCTCTGGCTGGCAGGCTCCAACTCCTTAAGAAGTTTATCTATCGCTTCCTGATTTATCTTTAAGAGGCTCCTCTCAAATATCCTGCTCTTCCACACCTCTACATCCTTTGTCATGATCCATGCTCGCGTAATTATTGCATCGCTTTGGTTCTTGCCCTCCGTAGCTTTAGCGAAGGAGGGAGTGTACGCAACGCAGAGCGCATCCTTGCTCCTTAAGATAAAACCTCTCGCTTGAACGCTGATTTCTTTTATGTTTTCCAGGGGTGTCTGAAATATGATTCTCGCCGGCTGCCAGAGGAAAAGCCGCGTGTTGGTTAGATATAGATGCCCGGGCTTCCAGCCGCTTCGCAGGTTATCCTTATAAAAGCCCGGATTGGTCAGGATAACTTCTTCATTCGCTTCTAATGCAGGCTTATTTTTCACCCCGTTAGAAACTCCTCTTTTTCCCGTTAGAGAGTTTCTAACGGGGTTCATTTTTCCTGTAGCGTTTATAGGTAAAACCGGGATGCTTTGCCCCGCCGCGTTTATCCGCTTCATATTCTTTTCGCCTATACCTTACATTTTCCCCAAGTGCTTTTCCCGTAGAATGTGTTATCCGGGCATCTTCGCCGGTTGAGTACTTAGCTGAATATATTCTTTTCTTTTTTTTCCATTCATCCCATTCCATGGCGGTAGAGTGCTTTACCTTTGTACCGCGGCCGATAGAACATCTTGAATGTCTTGGTGTCCTGGATTTCATCCTTCGACTCCTTTCAGTCGCTTGGTTCGACTTTGCTCACCATGCCTCGAACCATGCCGAGCCTGTCGAGGCACAAGATGACCCTGAGCCTGTCGAAGGGCCGAATGGGTCATCTATTGTCACTTCCCTTGTTTCACTTCTTCTTCCACGCTCTCCTCGAAAACCATGCCGCATTTCGGACATTCGGTATCCTCTTCTTTTACGGATGTGCCGCAACTCGTGCACTCGTATTCTTCTGTCTCTTCAATTTCTTTTTTGCCTTCTTCTTCAACACCTATTTGTTCTTTGATTTCTTTCTCGCTCTCGCCTTCTTCCCTAACCTGTTCTTCGCCCAATGGTGTGATTCTGTATCTTGCAAACATGCCCGGCAAAAGTCTTTCCAGGTACCCTTTTTTGCACAGCCTTCCGCATGCTTCACCGGCATAATTTATCGTAACCTCGAGAGTCCCGGCTATGTTTACAGTATTACCCTCTTTAATTTCTTTAAACTTTATTAATGCTCTTTTTTCATTTGGTGTCATTTTTCACTTTCCTCCCATCGGCCTATTTTCTTATACTAACCACGCCAATACCCTTGCAGTGAACACATGCAAGGCTTGAGCCTCGTGTCCTACCAAGGCCGTTACAGATAGAGCATATCTCTACGGGTTTGGTAACGCTTACATAACCTTTTCCCCGACACGGCGTGCAGGTGATATTGGACCTCGGTTTTTCTTCGCCCCTTCCCTTGCAAGAGGCGCATCTAACTACCGGAGGTGTAAGTTGAATGCGTTTACTGCCCCTACATGCAGAGCATAAAGATCCCTTTGGTTTTTCACCCGTTCCGGCGCAAAAACCGCAATCGTACCACTCGCCTCTTAAGAGCTCAACCGGTTTTTTTACTTTTTTAGGCTGCGCTATTTCTTTCTCTTTGTTCTTTGTCGCTACAGGCGCAAATTCCCACTCCATATGTATCTCCTTCCTAATACTCCCATTTCTGAGTCTGCCACTTTTTCCCACTTTTTCCCGCGCTTCTCCGGTGGCCCATTTTCTCCTGAAGTGTGGTCAACCTGTTGGGTCCGCGATTACGAATTACGAGCCATGACCCACGCTTGGGCCCGGCTACTTTAATCTCAGCTCGATAGTGAGGCTCAAACTTTGCCTCCCCTAACACCCCTGGTTCTAATGTAAGTCTTCCGCTTTCGCCTATGTCGCCCCGGCTTTCCATCATGGTTACTTCGAATCGTGAAAAACGGGGATTGCTTCGAGGATGATAAACAACGAGGTACGGCCATCTTATGCTTCCTTTGATCCTGACTACTTTAACTCCAACCGGGCCCGCAAGATCCAGGTCCGCTTCTTTTCGAATATTTGACGATATGGACATCTTTCCATCTTTGTCGATTTCGCTAAATCCTCTTATAAGCGGCATCTTTTGTCTCTGTCTCTAAATTTCTCTTTTTTCGTTTGAATGCATTATAAACAATCTCGACTAATTTCCTTAATTCATCGATTTTCACCCGGGTCTCTTTATACTCACCTTTGGATAGGGTGGTTTTAATTGCCAGAATTAATTTCTCTATTTTTTCCGCATCGGGCTTTTCTATTAAAGCGCCGCCTTCCTCCATGACAGTTCCGGCTGCCCCTATGATGCTTTCTGCCCGGATACCTATTTGAATCTCTTCTTTGCGCTTTTGGTCTTCTTCGGCATGAATCCGGGCATCCTCCAGTATTTTATTAATCTCATTCCCGACCAAATGAGAAGAGTTAACCCGGATACTTTTTTCATTATCGGTATGCAAATCTAAAGCCTTGACCTCTAAAATTCCGTTAGCGTCTATATGAAACATTACCTCAATTTGAGCTTCACCCCGCAGGCCTTGCGGTATATCGGTAAGTTCGAATTTACCCAAACTTATATTATCCTGAGTGAGCAGCCTTTCCCCCTGTAAGACATGAATATCTATCTGAGTTTGATTATCTTTGGCATTGGTAAATATCTGGCCTCTGGATGTAGGAATGGTGGTATTGCGCTCTATGATCTTAGCGAATAATCCGCCTTCGGTCTCAATCCCTAAAGAAAGGGGTGTAACATCAAGCAGCACCACATCCTTTATTTCTCCGATCAGAATATTCGCCTGAATTGCCGCGCCAAGGGCTACAACTTCATCCGGATTTATATTTTTATAAGGTTCTTTACCCAGAAGTCTTCGGGCCAAATCGACTACAACCGGCATTCTGGTAGAGCCCCCTACCAAAACCACCCTGTCTATTTCCTGAGGTGTAAGTTTTGCATCGAAAAGCGCCTGTTTGGTAGGCTCTATCATCTTCTCTAATATATCCCCGGTCATCTCTTCAAACTGATCCCTGGTTAGAGTGAGACATAAATCCTCTTCCCGGCAGAGAAAGGGAATTTTAATATCCGTGACTTCTTTATCGGAAAGGTCCTTCTTTGCCTTCTCCGAGACCTCTCTCAAGCGCTGCAGGGCCACTCTGTCTTTCCTTGGATCAAGGCCGTGCAGTTTCTCGAACTTATCAGCCAGATAATCGCTTATTCTTTGGTCCCAGTCATCCCCGCCAAGGGCGGTATTGCCGTTTACGGCCTTTACCTCAAATACGCCATTGCCCAATTCGAGAATGGAAACGTCAAAAGTGCCCCCACCCAGGTCCCACACTAACACATAGTGCAATTTTTCTCTATGTAAGCCATAGGCCAGAGCAGCGGCAGTAGGTTCACTTATAATCCGCATTACTTCTAAGCCGGCCAAAGCGCCTGAGGCCATGGTCGCCTGGCGCTGGTTATCATTAAAGTATGCCGGAACGGTGATTACCGCTTTTTCTACTTTCTCGCCTAAAAAAGCTTCCGCGTCTTCTTTGACCTTGCGAAGGATTAGGCTTGAAATCTCCTGCGGGGTAAATTCTTTTCCCTCGATTTCTACTTTATAATCAGTACCCATCCGGCGTTTAATAGAGGCGATGGTGTGTTCAGGATTGGCAACTGCCTGGGTTCTGGCAAGGCTGCCTATCAGTTGTCTTTGTCCTCCGACAAATGCAACCACGGAGGGAGTAAGCCTTCCGCCTTCGGCATTGGGTATAATCTCGGGCCGGCCGTCCTTCATGAAAGCGGCTACTGAAAAAGTAGTGCCCAGGTCTATTCCTATTACCCTGCTCATCTTGCTACCTCGGCCATTTTTGCCTGTGCGCGAATTCTTTCGTCCCATTCCTTCATCACGCCGTATTTCACCATGGTCTCCATGCCGGCAAGGGCAGCCCTTAAATTAACGCCGATCAAAGGAATGCCGGCTACCGAGATGATGATGTCAGCGTTGATGATAAGGCCCTTATCAAGGACCCTGTCCAGCAAATCGACTAATGTGATACGCGCATCTCTTGTTGGTTCCATGTGTCGCTACGCTCCATGCACAACCGTCCCTACTCTTTCGTTTCCTCCGCGATAGCCGAGATCAGGGCGCCGTTGGCGACCGCGTTTATCGGCTCTCCGGCCATCTTTACTTTCCCTACCGCGTGCGGTAACTTAACCCTTTTTAACATCCAGTTAAACAGCTGTAAAAATCCTTTAGGGAGAGACGTTCCCCCGGCTATAACAATATCGACCGGCTTCTTCAGCTCGGGCATTTCCTTGGTGTTTTCGAATTTCTTCTTAAGGTGCCTTAAAACATACTCCGTGAGATTCCTGTAATAAACGGAGAGTGCTTTTTCCATCCTGGAAAGCCC
>Ga0163203_1000538_pt1 | contig 10314 bp, 9 predicted proteins | sample PL_2010_330m_FD_113534 | JGI IMG/M metagenome (GOLD analysis project Ga0163203, IMG submission 113534) | Freshwater microbial communities from Powell Lake, British Columbia, Canada to study Microbial Dark Matter (Phase II) - PL_2010_330m | ecosystem: Environmental > Aquatic > Freshwater > Lake ... | reverse complement strand
CCCTCCACCATGGTCATCATGCCGCCAATAAAGATAATGGTCTGCCAGTTTATGCCATGCGATATTATCGGCTCGTGCCCCGGTACCCAGAACCTCAATTGTCCCAGCTGCTCAAGGTTCAGTACGCTGAGAACCGCCCCCGGACTTTGCATGATAATAAGGAGGACGATTGCCAGGGTAAGGCCGGCACCGATAAGGGCCGGAATAAAGCGATGCACCTTACCCACTATAATCGCCACGAACATGGCAATGAAGATAGTGATGGCAAGGATTTGGCTTAATGCTAGCACCTATTCCAAAGTCCTTTTCAGCAAAAACTACGACATTATAACAAAAAAATTCCGCTATGGTATAATTACGGTAATCGGAGAGGTGTCCGAGTGGTTCATGGTGCCGCTCTCGAAAAGCGGTCTTCGCGCAAGCGAAGCGTGGGTTCGAATCCCACCCTCTCCGCCGTGGAGAGGTGCTGGAGTGGACTATCAGGCACGCCTGGAGAGCGTGTGTAGCCTTTGGCTACCGTGGGTTCGAATCCCACCCTCTCCGCTTTCTTTGATTTAGGAAACCTATCCCCCTGACCCCCTTCCCTTATCGTTGACAAATTTTAATTGTCAGTAGTCTGCCCCTGTGCTAGAATTGCCTTGGAAATGAGCAAAAAAGACATCAAATACTGGGTTGGCTTCAGCCTCATCCCCGGCATCGGGCGGGTGAAACTGTCACAGCTGGAAAGCCACTTCGGCAGTCTGGGAAAGGCGTGGCAGGCTACCCCGGCGGAACTAAAACGCGCCGGGCTGGACAAGGGGGCAATAAATGCCGTCACCTACTGGCAGTCAAGAATCTCCCTGGATGAGGAGATGGAGAAGCTGGACCGCTACGGGGTAAAGGTGCTCACCTTCCATGACCCGGATTACCCACCCCGGCTGAAAGAAATATATGACTACCCGCCGGTACTATACGTGAGGGGTTCCCTGCTCCCCCAGGACGAGTGGTGCCTGGCGGTGGTCGGTACCCGCCGGGCGACGGTCTACGGCAGGCAGGTGGCGGAGGAGATAGCGGCTGACCTGGCGCGAAGCGGAATAACCATCGTCAGCGGCCTGGCTAAGGGGATTGACTCCGTAGCCCACAACGCCACCCTTGAGGCGGGGGGTAGAACTATTGCCATCTTCGGCTCCGGGCTTGATATTGTCTATCCCGCCGAGAATGCCGCCCTGGCCCGCAATATCATCCAGCACGGGGCACTAATAAGTGAGTATCCGCTGGGCACCAGACCCAGGGCGGATAACTTCCCCCGGCGCAACCGAATTATGAGCGGGCTGAGCCTGGGGGTACTGGTGGTTGAGGCTGATGAGACGAGCGGGGCGATGATTACCGCCAGCCGGGCACTGGAGCAAAACAGAGAGGTGTTCGCCGTCCCCGGCAGCATCCTGTCGCCAGCCAGCAGGGGGGCTAACCGCCTCATCCAGGAGGGGGCTAAGCTGGTTCGCAACTACACCGACATCCTGGAGGAACTGAACCTGACGGCGGTAGCCCAGCAGATGGAGCTTAAAGAGGTCATACCCGCCTCCGATACCGAAGCCCTCCTGCTCAAGCAGCTGAGTGCCGAGCCTACCCATATTGACGAGGTCTGCTGCAACACCGGTCTGCCGATGTCAACCATCAGCAGCACCCTGACGATGATGGAGCTAAAGGGCCTGGTAAAGCAGGTAGGAACTATGAACTACGTCCTGTCCCGGGAAGCAAGAGAGGGCTATAAGGTAAAGGTAGACTAGGATGAAGAAGAAGCTGGTCATAGTTGAGTCGCCAGCCAAAGCCAGGACGCTGAGCAAGCTCCTGGGGCAGGACTATAGCCTGAAGGCGTCAATGGGGCATGTCAGGGACCTGCCCAAGAGCCAGCTCGGGGTAGATATTGAGCAGGGCTTTGCCCCCAAATACGTGGTGCCCAGAACGAAAAGTAAGATTGTAAAAGAGCTCAAGCAGGCAGCCAAAACCGCTTCTGCCGTATACCTCGCCACCGACCCCGACCGCGAGGGGGAGGCTATCTCCTGGCACCTGGCCGAGGTAACAAAGACCAACCGCAAACCATACCGCCGCGTTGTCTTCCACGAGATAACCAAGACAGCTATTGAGCGTGCCTTTAAACACCCCCACCCCATAGATATGCAACTGGTCAACGCCCAGCAGGCGAGGCGCATACTGGACAGGCTGGTAGGCTATAAGCTCAGCCCGCTATTGTGGCGGAAGGTGAGAAGGGGTCTATCGGCAGGCAGAGTCCAGTCAGTAGTACTGAGGATTATCGTTGACCGCGAGCGGGAGATTGATAATTTTGTCCCCGTGGAGTACTGGACGATTGATGCCGAGCTGGCCAAAACTGCCCAGACGCCAACCTTCAGAGCGACGCTGGTGGGACTTACCGACGGCACCAAGCTGGATATTCACAACGAGCAGGAAGCGACTGAAATCGCCGGTGAGCTGAAACAGGCCAGCTACAAGGTTCTCAAGGTAAGCACCAAAAAGGTGAGCCGCCAGCCGGCGCCACCGTTTATCACCAGCACCCTGCAACAGGAGGCATGGCGCAAGCTCCACTTCCCGGCCAAGCTGACCATGCAGGTGGCTCAGGAGCTTTATGAGGGTCTACCCATAGGCGATGAGGGAAACGTAGGGCTAATCACCTACATGCGCACCGACTCCACCAGGGTAGCCCGCGCCGCCGTTGCCGAAGCCAGGGAGTTTATCACAAGCAAGTACGGCTCCCGGTATCTTCCCCCTCATGCCCGCTCCTTTACCACCACGGTGAAGGGGGCGCAGGAAGCCCACGAAGCTATCCGCCCCACTAAAATCTGGCGGGAGCCTCCCCTGCTCAAGCCCTACCTCAGTGACGCCCAATTTAAGCTATACCAGCTCATCTGGAAAAGAATGGTGGCAAGCCAGATGGCTGCCGCCGTCTTTGATAATACCACGATTGATATTCAAGCCAGGCGCCGCTACTCTAAAGACGACTATTTATTGAGAACCTCAAGCTCGGTTAACGTATTCCCCGGTTTTATCACCCTCTATAGTGAAAGCAAGGATGAAGCCGAAGTAGAGAAGAAAGCCCCCACCCTCCCCCAGCTGGAGAAGGGCGATAAGCTCAAGCTCATAAAGCTTTTCCCCGAGCAGCACTTCACCCAGCCCTCACCACGCTTCACCGAAGCCACATTAATTAAGACACTGGAGCAATGGGGCATCGGGCGCCCCAGCACCTATGCCCCCATCATCTCCACCGTTAAAGAACGGGGGTATGTCACCAGGGACGACGGCAGATTTCAGCCGACGGAGCTCGGCACCGTGGTCAATGACCTGCTCAATAAATACTTTGCCGACATCGTTGACATTGAATTTACCGCCCAAATGGAGGACGAGCTGGACAAGATAGCCCGTGAGAACAAGGACTGGGTGATGGTGGTCCAGGAATTTTACGTCCCCTTTGAGAACAGCCTTAATAATGCCTCCGAGCTCATGGAAAAGGTAAAGATGGAGGAGGCAACCAAAGAGACTTGCCCCGACTGCGGTAAGCCGCTGGTAATCAAATACGGGCGCTACGGCAAGTTCATTGCCTGTAGCGGCTACCCCGATTGCAAGTACACCAAGCCATTTCTGATTAAAGTCGGGGTTAAATGTCCCCAGTGCGGCGGCGAGATTGTGCAGAAGATAAGTAAAAAGAAGCGCACCTTCTACGGCTGCAGTAACTACCCGAACTGCACCTTCGCCATAAATCTTAAACCCCTCCCCAGGCCCTGCCCCAAGTGCGGCGGGCTACTCACCATATACCGCAGAAACTGGACAAAATGCACCAAGTGCGAGTATAAAGGGAGATTAAAGGGGACTGTTTAGAAACCTATCCCCCTGACCCCCTTCCCTTATTATTTAGTTAGGGAAGGGGGAGTAGAGTAAGAGAGGGGGCAAAGCCCCCTCTCTAAAACCTCTTCCCCCTCTCCTTAAAAGGAGAGGGGGATAAAGGGGGTGAGGTTACAACATATGGTTACTATGCAGGAAATCTTTAATAAATATATCAAGCAACTTGAGGCGGAGCAGAGCGTCTCGCCCTATACCATACGCAACTACACCACCGACCTGTGCGGCTCGGAGAAGGTAAAGGGCTTCTTTACCTTCCTCAAAGAGAAGGGCATTGACTCCCCGGACAGGGTGGATAGAACCGTCCTGCGCGATTACCTGGCTTATCTGATGGAGCAGGGGATTGTCAAGGCAAGCATCGCCCGCAAGCTCTCCGCCATCCGCTCCTTCTACCGCTATCTGGTGCGGGAAGGAATATTAGCCTCCAACCCCATAGAAAAAGCTTCCTCGCCCAAGCTGGACAAGCGCCTGCCTTCGTTTCTTAGCCTGGATGAAGTAGAGCGACTGCTCAATGCCCCCGACCTCTCCAAACCACATGGGCAGCGTGACCGGGCATTGCTTGAGCTGCTCTACGCCTCCGGTCTCAGGGTAAGCGAGCTGGTACACCTAGACCTGAGAGAAATTAACCTTGGCACCAGTGAAATCCGTGTCTGGGGAAAGGGTTCTAAAGAGAGGATGGTGCTGATGGGCAAGCCCGCCACCGAGGCAGTGAGTAATTACCTTGAGCAGGGCAGACCCAGGCTCCTGGGGGAAAGAAAAACCAATGCCCTGTTCATCAATCGCTATGGGCAGCGCATACCGGAGCGAAGGGTGCAAAAAATGCTGGAGGGCTATGCTAAAAAGGCGGGCATAGAAAAGAGGGTCCACCCCCATATACTGCGCCACACCTTCGCCACCCACCTCCTTGACGGCGGCGCCGACCTGAGGGTGGTCCAGGAGCTCCTGGGGCACGCCCAGCTTTCCTCCACCCAGATTTACACCCATGTAACCAAGAGCCAGGCAAGGAAGGTATATCTATCAGCCCACCCCCTGGCAAAAGAAGAAGATGAGCCCGAAAATAAAAAGTAGAATACAGAAATTGCGCCAAGCCCTAACTGAAGAAGAGATTGACGGTATCCTTATCTCGCAGGCGGAGAACAGGCGCTATCTCTCCGGCTTTGACGGCTCGGCTGGCTTTCTTTTGATTACGCCCAAAGAAAAAATTTTAGCCACCGACTTCCGCTATACGGCGCAGGCTAAAAACCAGGCTCCTGGCTATGAGCTTTTTTCGGCAAACGATGATATAGCCAACTGGTTTCCCAAACTGGCGGCTGAGCTAAGGGTAAAAAGGCTAGGCTTTGAGGCGAAAGACGTTAGCTTTGCCCGGCACCGGCAGTTATATGATATACTGAATAAAGGCAAGTCACAGCTCAAGCTTATACCGGTAGAGGGAATGGTAGAATCCCTCCGGGCGATAAAAGAGCCTGAGGAGATTGAGCTCATCACCAAAGCCGCCGAGATAGCCGACGCCGCCATGGAATATATCCAGGACAAGATTCAAGCGGGAATGACGGAGGAAGAAATCGCGTGGGAGATAGAGAAATTCATGCGGGAGAAAGGTAGCCAGACCATACCCTTTGATGTTATTGTCGCCTCCGGGAAAAACACTGCCCTGCCCCACGCCCAACCCTCAACGAAGGCGATTAATAGCGGCGAACCGGTAATGATTGATATTGGCGCCAGAATCGGGGGTTACGGCAGCGACCTGAGCCGGACTATCTGTATCGGCACCCCCGATGATAAATTTAAAAAGCTCTATGACATTGTTCTTGGCGCCCAGCTCGGGGCAATGGCTATAATTAAGGAAGGTATGACTGGCGCCGAGGCTGATAACCTAGCCAGGGTAATGATTGAGGAGGCAGGCTACGCCGAAGCCTTTGGTCACGGCCTGGGTCACGGCGTAGGGCTTGCCCCCCATGAGCAGCCCCGCCTCGGTCCGGGTTCTTCCGACAAGCTGGCTGAGGGCATGGTATTTACCATTGAGCCCGGCATCTACCTTGATGGGTGGGGAGGGGTGAGGATTGAGGACCTGGTCATAATGGAAGAGGGAAAGGTCAGGGAAATCTCGAAGGCCAGGAAATAACACCACGGAGCTAACATGATAGATAGCGGTGAGCTAAAAAAAGGGATTATCATTGAGCTTGAGGAGAAGCTATATCAGGTTCTTGGCCACCAGCATATTAAAATGGGACGCGGCAGTGCCCAGGTCAGACTTAAACTCCGCGATATCCGCAGCGCTCACACTATAGAGCGGTCTTTTCAGGCCAGCGAAAAGTTTGCCCGGGTGCGCCTGGAGCAACGCACCATGCAATATCTCTATAATGACGGCGATTTACATTACTTCATGGACGAGAAAAACTTTGAGCAGCTACCACTCACCTCCAGCCAGCTCGGTGATGCCCTCAACTACCTTAAGGAGGGGATGTCGCTGGAGGTATTAAATCATAAGGGCGAGCTGGTGGGTGTGGAAATGCCGATTACCGTCGAGCTCCGGGTGGCTGAGACCGGGCCCGGCTTCAAGGGGGACACCGCCACCGCCGGCAATAAACCGGCTAAGCTGGAGACCGGCATCACCATCCAGGTCCCCATCTTTATCAATAATGAGGATACGGTTAAGGTTGACACGCGTACTGGGGAGTACCTAGAGAGAGTTAGTTGAAACAAGTTGCTAAAAGCTGACCTTCATGTTCATACTAAATATTCTGTGGACTGCAATACGCCGCTGGAGAAGATAGTTAGCCGCTGCCTTGAGATTGGGGTAAACTGCATTGCTATCTGCGACCATGGCACCGCCGAAGGGGCGTTAAAAATGCGGGATATGGCACCCTTTAAGGTAATTGTCGCCGAGGAGATTATGACCCCAGACGGCGAAATTATGGGCATGTTCCTGGAAAAGACCATACCCAGCGGACTGCCGGTAAAAGAGGTGATAGCTCAAATCAGGGCTCAGAGTGGCCTGATATGCATACCCCACCCCTTTGATATTCTGCGCCGTTCTGCCCTGCGCAACAATATGATAGAGAAAATAGCCGACCAGATTGATATTGTAGAGGTATTCAATTCACGGATTTTCTTCCCCCAGAATTCGGCTAAAGCCCTAGCCTTTGCCGCAAAATATGGCATCCTAAAGAGCGCCGGCAGTGATGCCCACACCCTCCGCGAGATTGGTAATGCCTACGTTGAGATGCCCGATTTCAAGGGCAGGGACGACTTCCTCCAGGCTCTGGAAAGGGGTAAAATTTCAGGACATGCGACAAATCCCATCATTCATTTCGCCAGCGCCTGGACAAAACTGAGGAAGCAGAGGAAGCAAAGGCGAGGATAGCGCCGATGTATAAACTTGGCTGGTTTTCCACGGGCAGGGATAAGGCAGCCAGAGACCTGCTGACAGTAGCTCAACGGAGCATAGCCCTGGGCGAGATTGAGGCTGAGCTCGCCTTCGTTTTCTGCAACCGTGAGGTGGGGGAAGCAAGCGAGAGCGATTTATTCCTCAAACTGGTAGAGGGTTATGACATACCCCTCGTCTGCTTTTCCTACCAGAGGTTTAAAGCCGATAAAGGGGGGGCATCGCGGCTTGAATATGACCGTGAGGTGATGAAATGGCTACAGGACTTCCACCCCGACCTCTACGTTCTAGCTGGCTACATGCTCATCGTTGGCGAGGAGATGTGCCAGAGATACAATATGATTAACCTCCACCCCGCCGCCCCGGGCGGACCAAAAGGAACCTGGCAGGAGGTAATCTGGCAGCTGATTGATAGTAAGGCTGGGGAGACGGGGGTAATGATGCACCTGGTAACCCCGGAGCTGGACATGGGACCGCCGGTAGCCTACTGCACCTTCCCCATCAGGGGCGAGCCTTTTGATAAACACTGGCACGAAATAGAGGAGCAGCCGGTAGAAGAGATTAAAAAAAGCCAGGGCGGGAATAATCCCCTCTTTCAGCTCATCCGCAAACACGGGCTAGCCAGGGAATTCCCGCTGATAATAGCCACCATCAAGGCTTTCAGCCAGGGCAAGGTCAAGATAAGCCCGAAAAAACAGGTGGTTGATGCTGAAGAAAAACCGATTAGCGGCTATAATCTAACCGACGAGATAAACGAGCAGATAAAAGAGGCTATTAGTGATAAATAAATTCATCTGCTTTGACCTTGAAGGACCCCTGGCACCTCAAGATAATGCCTATGAGTTGATGAAGCTTTTCCCCAACGGCGACAGGCTCTTTGAGGTTATCAGCCGCTATGACGACCTGCTGACGCTGGAGGAAAAAGAGGGCTATGAACCCGGTGATACCCTGGCCCTTATCGTCCCCTTCCTCATCCTCCATAATATCTCCGAGGCTAATATCGCTGCCCTAGCCGCCGAAGCCAGCCTAACCGGCGGCGCCAAAAAGCTTATCTCCCAGCTTCAGTATAGCGGCTGGAGGGTATTCTGCATCAGCACCAGCTATGAACAATACGCCCTTCGCATCACCCAGAAACTGGACATTTACACTCACAACGTCGCCTGCACCTCCTTCCCCCTGAATAAGCTCCGGGCAACTTTATGTCAAGAAGACCAGAAGCTACTGCAGCAGGCGGAGAAGGATATTCTGAAGCTGCATCCCATTACCGATGATAAGCGGATTAAGCAGAGCCTGGACCGCTTCTTCTGGGAGAAGATACCCTCCACCAGGCTGGGGGCGGCAATAAGCCAGGTGAAGCCGGTTGGAGGAAGACGCAAGGTAGCCGCCCTAAACAAATTCGCCGATAAATACGACCAGCCGCTATCCAGCTGGGTGGTGGTGGGTGATAGCATTACCGACTTCAGGATGCTACAGGCAGTGGAGGAGGCGGGGGGGCTGGCCATTGTCTTCAACGGCAATGAGTATGCCCTACCCTACGCCACCATGAGCCTGGCTTCCACGCTTCTCAGCGACCTGCAGGAGGTGCTGGAGGCATGGCAGAAGGGTAAGCGAGGCGGGGTGGAGAAGCTGGTAAAGAAATTAGAAAAGGCTGGCGGTGCCGAGGACAGGGGCTACTTCCACTGGCTATCGGGGAGAAAAGACATAGACGAGGTCACCAAGATTCACAAGCGGATGAGGCGATTAGTAAGGGAGGAGGCAGCCAAACTGGGGTGAATACTATGGAAGTAATCGGGCTGGGGGCACTGAATATAGACCACATCAAGACGGTAGAGCGCATCCTTGAGGATGGCGAGGCGGTGGCACTTGAGACTAAATCATCCCCCGGCGGCTCGGCGGCTAACACCATCTACGGCCTGGCAAAGCTGGGGGTGAGCACCGCCTTCTGCGGAATTGTCGGTGATGACGACTACGGCAAGACACTGCTCCATGATTTTCAAAAAGTGGGGGTGGATACAACTAATATCAAGGTAAAAAGAGAGGCGAAAACAGGCACGGTATTATGCCTCAGCGACAAATCGGGCAGGCGCTCCCTCTATGTCCTGCCCGGCGCCAATAACCTGCTAACCATGGACGACCTTGACCTTGCCTATATCAACCGGGCGGGGATGCTTCACCTCTCTTCTTTTGCCGATGAGGCGCAGTTCAAGGTAGTGCTGGAGCTGATAGCAAAGCTAAACTCTTCAGTAAAGCTCAGCTTCGCCCCCGGGGCGTTATACGCCGCCAAGGGAATAAAAGCCCTCGCCCCGATACTGAACAGGACCCAACTCCTCTTTCTTAACCAGGATGAGATGCGGCAACTGACGGGGGAGGATGTTACCGCCGGGGCTGAAAGCTGCCTCAGGCAGGGCTGCCAGAAGGTGGTGGTTACGCTGGGCACAGGGAAGAAGCTGGGAAAAACTACCGCCGCCGGCTATATCAAAGACGCTGAGCACAAACATATAGTTGAACCCTTGAGCCCAGATATGGGGGCTGGGGTGGATACCACTGGCGCCGGAGATGCCTTTGCCGCCGGCTTTATCTATGGACAACTTAAAGGCAAAGGTCTTGAGGAATGCGGCCGTCTGGGAAACATTATGGCCCACTTCTGTATTGCTAAAACAGGGGCAAGAGAGGGCTTGCCCACCCTAAATGAACTGGCTCAGCGCTACCGGGAGCTTTACCAGCAAAAACTATAGCTACTTCGACGGCTTGAGCAGGATTTCATCTATAATGCCGTACTCCACCGCCTGCTCCGGGTTAAGGTAGAAGTCCCGGTCGGTATCATGGGTTATCTTCTCCAGCGGCTGACCGGTGTGCTTAACCAGGATATTACGGATTAGCTCCTGCATGCGCATAATCTCACGGGCGGCGATTGCTATGTCGCTTGCCTGCCCCTGGGCGCCACCAACCGCCTGGTGCATATGTATCGTCGAGTTGGGCAGGGCAAAACGTTTACCTTTGGCTCCAGCACAAAGTAACACGGTTCCCATGCTGGCCGCCAT
>Ga0163203_1000535_pt1 | contig 10351 bp, 11 predicted proteins | sample PL_2010_330m_FD_113534 | JGI IMG/M metagenome (GOLD analysis project Ga0163203, IMG submission 113534) | Freshwater microbial communities from Powell Lake, British Columbia, Canada to study Microbial Dark Matter (Phase II) - PL_2010_330m | ecosystem: Environmental > Aquatic > Freshwater > Lake ... | reverse complement strand
GAGTTGGGCCACGACACGATCGCCGTGTCTCGATTCGACGGGGACCCTCGGGAGCTGACTAGGTACGCCATCGCCGACAATCGAACCGCCGAGTTGGCGACGTGGGACGAAGAGGCGCTGATTCGACTGGTGGACGATGGGGAGTTGGAAACGCTCGGGTGGACGGAGGAAGAGGCCAAGGGCTTACTTCCGGCGGACGATCGACCAGAGGGCGATTCGTCTCAACAGCTAGGATCTCTTGCGTTTCAAGTTGTCGTCGAGTGCATAGATGAGGATCATCAGTCCCAACTGCTGGCAAGGTTCGACGAAGAGGGGTTGAAATGCCGACCATTGATGTTGTAGTCGAATCCGATATCAAGCGGCCGGGGAAATCGCAGGGCAAGAGCGGCACCGCACGGTGCAGCACGCTCGGCAAGCGGTTCAACTGCGCCGTCTTCGAATACTGCGGCGCCCCGATGGAAGACAAGCGAGCCGCAATGTCGCTACTAACGGGCAAGACATAATGAGCGCAACGGGCCGTCGAACCAAGTTCACGCCCGAGGTCCGCGCCAAGATCATTCAAGCGATCGAGTCGGGCAACACTCGCGAGGCTGCGTCCGGGTTCGCGGGGATAGACGATGGCACGCTGTACACTTGGCTGAGGAAGGGCAGGGCCGCAAAGTCGGGCCAGTATCGCGAGTTTTTGAAGGCGGTGACGCGCGCGGAGTCTCGCGCGGAGGTCGGCTTCGTGAACGTCGTGGCCAAGGCCGCGAAGGGCGGCGATTGGAAAGCGTCTCAATACTGGCTATCCGTCCGCAAGCATCGGGCATGGTCGGAGCGATACCTCGCGGCAAAGGCGGCGGAGGAGGCCGCGCGATCCGAACGAGCAGGCGCAGTCGAGCTGTTCGACGAGATCGACATCGAGGCGGGCGAATGAGCGCGACTATGACCCGGGCGAAAAAAGTCGCGTGGTTCCGACGCAACCCCGCCGAGATCGTCACTCGCATATTCGGCGACGACCTCTGGTCGAAACAGCGCGAGATCATCAAGGCGCTCTGGGAACATAAGCGCGTGGCCGTCCAGTCGTGTCACGGGGCCGGTAAAACGTTCCTCGCCAGTCGGGCAACGGCGGCGCATTTCGTCGCTCACTCCCCGGACCTTATCGTCACGACCGCTCCGACGTGGAGGCAAGTCGACGGGCTGCTCTGGGGAGAGCTCCGCAAGCTGTACGAGTCGTCGCGGATCAACGTCGCCGCGGAGGGCCCGAAGCTGACGCCCAAGTGGACGATATCGCCGACCAAGCGGGCCATTGGGTTCAGCGCCGACAGACCGGTGTCAATCCAAGGCTGGCACGAGCGCAACGGGATGCTTGTTTGCGACGAGGCTTGCGGCATTGACGCGCCGCTCTGGCCCTCGCTCGATTCGCTGACCTCGGCGGGCGATTGGATGGAGTTGCTAATTGGCAACCCCGACACGCGGATGTCGGAGTTCTATCAGCGGTGCTCGAATCCACGGCTCGGATACCACGTTATCAAAATCAGCGCTTTCGACACGCCAAACCTCACCGGCGAGGACGTCCCCCCGGAAGTGGCGCGGGCGCTTGTTAATCGCGAATACATCGAGCGCACGATCGAGCGACACGGCGACGACAGCGCGATTGTTCGCGCCAAGGTTTACGGGGAGTTTCCGAGCGAGGACGCGGACGCGCTGATCCCGTCTTCGTGGATCGATCGAGCCGAAGAGCGGGCGCAGACTCACGCGCAGAACGTCAAGCCATACATGGGCCTGGATATCGCGCGACAGGGTTCCGATTCGTCCGTGCTTTGGGGAATATTCGGGCACGTCGCCAAGCTGATGAAACAGTGGCGCGGGCTTATGTCGGATGACTTGGTCGGTCACGTTCGAATGGTGGTCTCCCATCGAGGCTGTATCGCGATGATGGCGGACGCGGACGGCATGGGCGGGCCGGTCGCCGACTTCCTGAGACAGGCAAACATCCCGGCGCACGATTTCCACGGGGGGGCAACCGCGCCACGTCCGCGAGAACAAGGCGAGACGTGGTGCTACAACCTTCGAAGCGCGGCGTTCTGGGCGCTGCGCGAAGCCTTGCGCGATTGGCTCGCCATCCCGAAGGACCGCGAACTGCGAGAGGAGTTAGAGTCGATGCAATACGGGTTCGGCAACGTGGGGAAGCGCGTCGCCCTGATGGTGGAGCCGAAGGCGAAGATCAAATCGCGGCTAAACCCGCAACGAAGTCCGGACAAGGCCGATGGACTGGCTTACGCCGTATGGGCCAAGATTCATGAGTCCAAGATGTTCGGGACGGTCACGAGCGTAAACAATTGGGGAGCGAGATAAATGGACCACGAGACTATTATCAATCTGGCCGTCGGGTTCGCTCGCTCCGGCGCGCGTCGCCTTGACGACCCGAGCGCGACACGGAAGACCAACGCTCGGCGATACATCGACTATTACGATGGAGACCAGGACAAGAACGAAGATGGGTTCCTGACCCCCAAGCCGTCCGAGTCGGTTGACGCATTCATCAAGCGCCCTCACGGGTGGATCAACATCACCAAAGACATAATCAAGCGCGTGTCGCGAATCTATGACAGACGCCCGCGCCGCTCACTGGACGGATCCAAGCTCTCGCCCGGTTGCGCGGAAGCGATCGAGTCGTTTTGGGCGCGTGAGAAAACGCTGCTCAAAGACCAATTCACCGACCGGATGACAAGGCTTGGCGGCTCCGTGGCTCAACGGATCTGTTACATCGACGACAGGCTTGACGTTCAGCTGTTTTACCCGGATCAAGCGGACGTTGTGCCCCACGAAATGGACCCGTCAAGGGCGGTCGCGACGGTGCTAGAGACGACGCACCGCGCGGGCGATACTCGCGAGATCGTGTTTCGGTACGTCTACACGGACGAGGAGATCCGCCTGTATCGCGACGGGACCGAGGTTGATTGGTCCGACGATGCCGACTGGGGCCGGAAAAACCCCTATGGAGTCGCGCCGGTGGTGTGGTTCACCGACGAGCACCCGACCAAGGGATTCTGGCCCAAGGGTTGGGGCGAATCCGTTACATCTATGAATCGTGAGATCAATCGAATGGTCGCCGATTTGATGCACTGGGTTCAGATGCAATGCTTTTCGGTGCCCGTCTACACGAACTGCGCGCCGACGGATAGCAAAACGGGGGTAGGTTGCGGCAAACCACTAATCGTTAACGTGAACGACATGGACCCCCGTGCCGGGTTCAAGTTCGAGACCCCGGCGACGAATATCTCGGGAGCGCTGGCAGTGCTCAACATGACCATGGACGCGGCCTATTTCACCCACGGGTTGAGCGCTTCCCCCATGCGGCTCCAAATTGCTTCGTCGGGTATCGCCCTCGCGATTCAGCGGGTGGACCTGCTCGACGATTGGCGGTCGAGACAATCCTCCTGGACGGAGTTTGAGCGGGACAGAGCCTATCGACTGGCTTGCGTTTGGTGCGCGGAGAACGGGGAAGCGTTGCCCAAGCGTGACGACATCGAGTTCACGATCAACTGGGGAGAACCGCGCTTGCCAATGGACACCGACGCGCAGATGAGATGGCAATCGTTCCTCTTGAATAATGACCTCACCACCGGCCCGGACGTGATTCGGACGAATGATCCGGACCTCACCGAGAAAGAATCCAAAGAGCGATACAAATACAATCAGGAGTTCAACCGGGCCAATCGTCACGCTCCCGACATGAACGGGACCGCCGACGAGATGACCACCGGACTAGACGACCCCCTAGCGGCGTTTGACGAGGCCGTCGAGTAATGACCGACGAGCGCAAGATCCGGGCGGCGATTAAGGCGCTCAAGGTGCGCGAGGTCGAGTCAATCGTCGGATCTGTGGAGTCTATCCTTGACCGCTCGACCGAAGAGGCGCGGGCGATTGTCACGAAAGAGACCACCGCGCTACAGGGCAGGCTCGACCAGTTCCTCGCTCGAATCACGTTCGACCGATTCGGGAACGCCGACCCCACCAATCCGCAAAACGTTCTACTCCTCAACGCGCTAAAAACGGACCTTGAGGCGTACTCGGCGACAATGGCGGCGGGGATCAACAGCTCGATGGCGATGGGCCTGGGCAAGGCGATCAAGGCGAGCGCGAAGCTCTGGGTTGACTCCGCGAAACCGGCGATGGTGGTTAGGCAAGGAATGGCCGTCGGAGTCGGCAAAATCAAGGGGATATCGGACAAGGCCGCGCGAGACGTGTTTGACGCGTTCAACAATTCGCTCATGACCGGCACCGTCAAGCGCGCCGACCTCGCGGAGCGGATCGGCGAGATCGTCGGTCGCTCGGAGGGGCAAGCCGCTCAGCTAGTACACGACATCTCGTTCGGTGGGTATCGGCAAGCGAACCTCGCGGCGGGCAACGAAGCGGGCGCGGATCTCTACATGATGACCGGCGCGATGGACGATCGAATAACTCAGATCTGCTTCCGACACCTCGGGCAGATCAAGACCCGCGCCGAGTGGCTGGCGATCAACGCGAACGTGTTCCTGTGGGGCCTTCATCATCGATGTAGGCACGCATGGATAGCGGTCGATAAACGAACGTACGCGAAATTGAACAAGTCGGGCGCGATTGAGGGCGAGAGACTGCTTTACTCGAATGACGCCCGACGACAGATCAAAACAATTGAAGAGGAATACGGCGGCGACGTGAGAGCGTGGTTCAAGGCCACCCGTCGAGCCGATTCAAACGGGCGAACGGCATCATGAGAGACTATGACGCCAACGCCGACGGAGAAAACACCATGAACGGAACGCCGACCGAACCGACCGGCCAAGAGACCGCGCCGCAAGGGACGGACACGCAGACACCCAAGCCGCAGACAAGCGGGATGAGCGACGGTGACGCGAAACTCCTCAAGGACCTGATGGGGTGGAAGGACAAATACGCCGAGCTGAAAAGTCAGTTCGGGCAGGCCAAAGCCGCGCTAACCGAAGCCGAGACCAAGGCCGCGCAGGCGGATCAATACCGCGCGGTGGCGGACGAGGCGGCGGGAAAATTCGCCGAGTCGATGACCCTGGTTGAACGTTTCAAAGCGCAAGTCGAGGAGCAATCGGCGGTCCTATCCACCATGTACGAGGCCCGGACGGCCAACCTGGGCGACGAGGCCAAGGCGCTACTCGCGGACCTTCCCCCGGGAATGAGCATCCCGCAGAGATTGGCGTTTGTTGAAAAACATCAGTCGATGTTCGGCGCGAGCGGAGGAAGCGGGCCCAGGCCGCCAACGCCACCGGCGCATCAATCATCGAACCAAACACAGCGTCCAGAGTCGCCGGAGAAGGCGATTGCTGACGAATACGTAAAAACTGGCAGGCACGAACGCGGAGAGAGAGCGCATTTGAAAAAGCGATTCTTCGACGCGCTTTGGCCCATAAAATGAGGTAACAATGAGCTTTTCAGGACAGGCAGCATATGACACCTACACGAGCGAGGGCGCTCGCTCCGTCTCGAACTTGGTTCGGATCGTCGGGCTTGACGACGTCCCGTTCCTAAACGCCCTTGGCGATGCGGATTACCCGGTAACCAACATTATGCACGAGTGGCAGGACCATAAGACCTGGTACGCCACCGACACGGTGAACGACAGCGGGGCCTTCGCGGCCGCGGACACGACTCTCACGGTCACCGACGGGACCAAATTCCGCGCGAAAATGATCATCCGGATCGATGAAGAGCTGATCTACGTTTCGACGGTCGCGACGCACAATCTGACGGTAATTCGCGGGTTCGGCGGCACCGCCGACGCCGAGCACGCCGACGGCTCGACGATCTATATCCAGAGCCATCCGCAACTTGAAGGGTCCGAGTGGGGAGACAACGCGTACACGATCACCCCCACTCAGAATTACAACTATACGCAAATCATCAAACACGACGTCCAGATCTCCGGCTCCGAGATGGCGATGGCGACGACCGGCGCTCCCGGCGGAAAAGCCAAGCTCAACCTTGAACTGGAAAAAGCGACCCGGTACGCGTTGCGCCAGTTGGAGCGCTCCGTTATCGCCGGCGGACGTCGCGCCTCGTCTCCTCAAGGATCGAGCGCGCTCACTCGCACGCTGGGCGGGCTTCACGAGTTCGTGACGTCGTCCACCGATGCCTCCACCGCCGCGCTTTCCGAATCGACTCACCTTGACGTCGCGATCCAGGCGATTCGCGAACTTGGCGGGCGACCGGATATGATCCTCGCCGGGACCTGGGCCGGGATCGGATTGTCTCGACTCCAAACCCCGCATCGTCGAGCCGAGAACTCCGACGGGCGGATCATGCGCTCGGTGAACATGTACGATCACGTATTGGTTCCGGGCGGAATGCAAATCATCGTCTCCGAGCACTGCCGACCCAATGAGCTCTATGTTCTCGACTCGACCGAGATTTTCGTTCGACCGCTGCAAGGTCGCTCCTTTTCCTACGTCGAAGGCGCGAAGACCGGCGACTATGAGGGCGGCTGGATCGTGGGAGAGTACACGCTGGAAGTGCAAAACAGCGGGACCCATCACTATCGCATCTACGGGCTGGCGACCTCCTAGGGGCACCCATAAGGAGGATGACAAAATGAAGCGAATCATTACCGTTTTCGCGGCGCTGGCCTTGTGCGCCTGCTCCGTTTCCGCCGCCGACTTGGCGACGAATCAAGTCACGTGGCTCAATCAAACAATCCCCGGCGCGAACGTCGGAACCTTGCTCGACGCTCTGCTCAACGGCGGAGTCACCGCGAGCATTGCGCTTGGCGCGGGTTACTACATCGTGTTCGAGGGCGCGACTGACGACGCTCACGAGACCACCGTTTACGTGGTCGATCCGACCGGCGACAGGACAATCCTGTTTCCTGACACGAGCGGGACGGTCATCTGTTCCACGGCTTCGCCCGACGCGGCGAACGCCATCTCAGGAGCCGCGAACGCTTTCGTGTTCGAGGGCTCAGCGGTCGATGCTCACGAGACGACACTTCAGGCGACGAACCCAACGGCCGATGTGGTCTATGCTCTGCCCGATGCGGGAGCGGGGACCTATTCGCTGATGAGTTCGACGCTCGCGACGAACGCGCCGGACATTGCCGACTCCGTCACGGGCGGGACCAATAGCCTTATATTCGAGGGCACGTTGGACGCTCACGAGATCGCCATCACACCGGCCGACGCAACGGCCGATGTCATCTACCAACTCGCCGACGCCGCGGCCGGAACGTATGGAGTGGTTAGCTCAACGCTCGCCACCAATGCGCCGGACATCGTCAACTCTGTGACCGGAGGGACGAATCAGATTATCTGGGAGGGCACGGCCAATACGGAGGAAACCGTTCTCCAAGCCACCGACCCGACCGCGGATGTCGTTTATGTTCTTCCCGACGCGGCTGCCGCTTCTTACGCGCTGATGATGTCCACCTTGACGACTAACGCCCCCGAAGCCGCGAACAGCGTAACCGGCGGGACTAACTCGATCATCATGGAAGGCGCGACCGCCAACGACTTCGAGACGGCCGTTGGGCCGGTCGATGCGACGGCGGACAGGACGATCCTTTACCCCGACTCCACCGGCGCGCTGATGATCTCGGCGCTCACGACAAATGCAATCGACTCCGCAAACTCGGTCACGGGCGCGAGCAACGCCGTGCTATGGGAAGGCACTGTCGACGATTTCGAGACCAGCCTTGTCGCGACGGACCCGACGGCGGACAACACCGTCACGATTCCCGACGATACCGGATACCTGGCCGTGTTCGAGAACGCGAACACTCAGGACGTGAACATTGTGTTCGAAGGCGCGACAAGCGACGACTTCGAGACGACACTCACCATGACCGATGCGACGGCGGACAGGACCTTCACTTTCGGAGACGAGAGCGGGACGGTTCTGACCGACGGATCGAACCCAACACTAAGCCAATCTTGGAACTTCGGGAAAAACGTCACCTTGGGCGACGCGATCACCGACACGGTCACGCTGACGGCCACCCTTTCTTCCGCCGATACGGCGTTGAACGGCGCGACCACAGCGGCTATTCGAGTCAAGGGCGTCGGATTATACTCTGACATCGTCTCCCTCGGGGCCGGCACGAACGGCACGACCGAGACGACCCTATACACCGACGACACGCCCGCCGGGGAGTGGACGGCCGTTGACGCCGACGTGGTTGTCAGCGCAGATGCCACCATTTACAGATACGCTACCGGCTCGCTCAAAATGGCGTTCGCGGACACCGCGGCGAACACCGACGGGGCCGTGGGCACTATCGGCGGGGCGGACGACCTTGAGGCTGACGCTTCCGTCGGCTTCTGGGTTTACTCCACGGCGACGCTCGCGAGCGGTGACATCCAAATGGTTCTCACCGACGACGGCGGCGCTCGGACATACGATTTCGTGGTCGCGTCGGCGGATGCCTGGTCGTGGATCGAGATCGATATCTCCGCTCTCGCGGGGGGCACCGGCGACGCGGTCACGGCCGCTTCGTTCCTCATGACCGCGCAGGGAGAGGCGGCGCTCGGCGCTTTCGATCTCTACATTGACGGCATGTACAAATGGGCGGTGGCCGATGAGGAAACGCTCGGCGCGAACATCTGCTATGACGGCGTCAGCGGCGGGGCAATCTGGGGAAGCACGTCCGCTGGTTGGACCACCCCGACCGTGCTGGTCGAGCAAACCGATTATTTCACCCATTACGAGGACGGCGCGGATTACGTCGTTTGGATCTCCGATCAGTCGGCTCGATCCAACATGGCGCGGATTTACACCAAATAACGACTAACGGGGGAGGGGGAGACCTCTCCCCTTTTGGAGGCATGATGGCGACTGGATACGCGGCGGCGGTTAGTGGGGCCTCGGACTTCGCGAAGGTTTACCCGAAATACACCGTGTTCCTGGGGGCGATGTCTCTGGCCGATGCCATTATCGCCTCCGCTTACACGAGCATTTACCGGCAGGTGCTGAAGCGCTGCACCGCCGAAGGGCGGCCAATCGCGGAGATCGCCGACGGGGACGTTTTCATCCTCGCCGAGGTTTACCTGGGGCTAGCGCTCATATTCGAGGCGAACATTGACGTGTCGTCTCGTGGCGTCGTCGATGCGCTATCGGTCGCCAACCACTGGCGGAAGCAATACGAGAACGAAATGTCGGCGGTCGCTTGGTCATACGATGATAGCGTTTCGGGCACGACCGACACGGAGGTCTACACCGAATACTCGTACGAGTGGGAGGCTGGCTAGGATGTTTAGCGTTCAGGGCGGGAAGGGCATTGCGACGATGTCGGCTGACCTGCTCGACATCGTCAAGCGGGCGCATCCCAACAGTCAAGAGTTCGATGAGCTGCGGGCCAAAATTGGCAACCTGATAGTGCTGCAACAACACCGCGCGGTCAATAAAGAGATCGACACCAGCGGCGACCCGTTCAAGTCGCTGTCGGAGAAAACGATCAATCAAATCCGAGACGGCGCGAGCGGGGAGACCGTTCGAGGGCCTTATCACATACTCCAGGACACGGGCAAAATGGTCGGTTCGGTCCACTGGCGAAACGTCGGCGGAGATGTCCATGTTTCCCCCGGAGACGACGAGATGGGCCGCGCGTTGGGCCACCAGCTCGGGATCGGCAGGCTCCCCAAGCGCGAATGGGTCGGGTTTCGACCGGGCGACGTTGACGAGGTTGTCGAGTCGGCGCTTGGGTGGGTAGAGGAGATCATACGGCCATGAGTTTACAAACCACCGCGTGGCACACGCTCAGCAATTCGATCGTCGCGACGCTGACCCCGGTAACCGGCGACGCGACCTTCATCGCCGCGGTAACGGCGGCAACGACGCTGACCACATGGAACGCCGAATTGAAGCGGCGAGACGACATCCCGATGGCGGGTTTCGTGAACCTGCTGCCGGCGATTTACGTTTCCCCGGAGAACAGGACAAACGACCCGGGGGGCGATACCACCGGCTGCGAGTCGGTTCCCAGTACTTTTACGCTCCATTTTTTCCTACATCGCCCCGTCGCCTGCACCACGGACGGGTTGGCGTGCAATGTGTGCCAACGACTCGCCGAGGCGCTTAGGCTGGCGATTTACGCCAACGCGTACGGCGGGATCGTTCGCGTCAGAAACCAAACCATCGACTCTAATCTGGTGGTCGATGGCAAAACAACCCTATACGCCGGAATCGTCGCCGAATACGTGACGCACTACGGGAGGTCATAATGTCCCAACATACTCGGAATTTCTTACCGATCGCGCGATACAGCGCCCTGGCCGTGTCGCTCGGCTCTCGGCAAACGGCGGCGACGACCGCGCAAACCCTCGATACGTCCATGCTCTGGGCCGTGTCCGGGATGCCGGACATGGTG
>Ga0163203_1000534_pt1 | contig 10360 bp, 13 predicted proteins | sample PL_2010_330m_FD_113534 | JGI IMG/M metagenome (GOLD analysis project Ga0163203, IMG submission 113534) | Freshwater microbial communities from Powell Lake, British Columbia, Canada to study Microbial Dark Matter (Phase II) - PL_2010_330m | ecosystem: Environmental > Aquatic > Freshwater > Lake ... | reverse complement strand
GCTATGGTTACACTACGATTTTGACTTCTTCAAGCGTTGTCGGCATGACTACGAAGGCCAAGAGCCATCCGTAAATCGTGGTTTGGCCTGTGTTGCTGACGTTGTTGAACCTGAAGCTTTGGTCGCCCCTGAAGGCGTAGGCTTCAAGGTTGCCGCCGTAGGCGCCCTCCATTTCCTCGAAGAAGTAGACGGGTCTAACGTACCAGTCGCCGATGTAGTGCGTGCCTGCGCCCTCGTACCACTTCATAGCGAACCATGTGTCGTCTTGGTTCATGACTCCCCAAGGAAATAGTCCTACGTTGCTTTTGAGTGTGTAGTCTGCGTTTGCGCTTCCGGGTAGAGTGAAGATGGTTGCGCCTGTCGGGGTGTAGCCGAGGTGTACTGGCCTCAACAGTTCTATCTTGGTCTGGATTTTTCTCTGCTGGAATATCATCATTGCTTCTTGCTTTGCGTTGGCGTAAGCTTCGTCTATGATCGCGTCGAATTCTGGTTTGATGCTACTAACGAAGTATGGACGTTTTGATGCCATCTTGTTCACCTTAGATTTCCTTTATGATTTGGCTGACGGGTGAGGTGAGGCCTTCTCTGTCTGAGAATCTTCCCAGCGGGACGTCTTCCCTGAATGTGTAGCCTGCGCTCTTGCGGAGTTGTTCGAGTACGAGTATGCTTATGCCCGTTGCGAGGCTTGAAGCGCCGAATGCCAACAGTGCGTGCTTGGATTCGTCCTTTAGGCTGCGGAAGGGGCCAGCGTTTGAGTAGACCCCGATTATGGGTACTGCCCCCATGACTACGCCGACTACGCCGCTTATTTTGACGGGAACGCTTGAGTGTATGTCTGCTCCTTTAGCCGCGAATTCGATGACGATGGGAACGAATACTCCTCCCATCCCAGCTAATACAACTTTCGCTGACGTGTCTTTCACCTTTTCAGTTTGATGAGGTTTCTATGTGCGGTTTAGCCTAAAAGCGTATCCTAGAAGGTTAGAGTCTGTTGTTTCTCCAAAAGCTTCCATCTGTCGAGTATCGCTTTCCTGGTGTCTTTAGCACGCTTCAAATGAAGGATTGGGTACTGTGGAAGTTCGAGGACACTGTTCATTTTCTCTCCCGTAAATTATTTATCCATTCCTTTATTCTCTCAGCCTCCTCAGCAAAATTCGCATCCTTCTTGAACTTTTCCGCTGTCGCCTTACATACCTCGATGTGGCGGTCTGGTTGTGACCACGTTCTAATCATTTCAATCGCCCTTTCAGTACCAAGATCCAAGTCTATGCAGTTCACCGAGTCTTCAAGTAGATTTTTTTCTGGGTTGTTGTGTACTACCGCGTATCTTCTTCTCACGATGCACGGTCTGCCACATGCAAGAGCCTGTCGAAGGACAAAGCCACCGCCGCCATGTGCTCTAACATGCCATACGAACGCCGAATACTCCAGCGCTAGAGGCATCCATAGACGCGGCATTTCTCCGTCTCTTCCCTGATGACCGTGCATTTTAAAGGTAAAATCGGGCAGAGAAGATTCGCATTTGTTCCATTCGGTTAAATCGTATGAGTAAACAGGAAAGTCATGGACAAAACTGTTCACTGTTTTGTGGTTGGTTGGTGGAGTGTAGCAGTACCCCTCATAATGTTCGGGGTGATAAATTATGTAATTAACGTTTGGGGGCATCGGCTCACATGTTACGAGTAGAATATTTTTGCAGAACCCAAGGGGTAGTTCGTGAATATTTCCTATCTGCCTAACGAAAACGGCATTAGGCTTGTAAGTTTTAGTCAAGTTGTAGAATACTTCTTCATGCGCACCGTAAATAGTTACCATAAAATCAAAGTCCATCTCTAAAAACTTGGCAAACGTGATGGCCTTCTGAGTGTAGTATCCGCGATCCTGTTCCATCTTCATTGGAATATGATAAACACCCTCGATAAGTTGAGCTTTAGGTTCCATCAAGGTAGGGTCAGTAGGGTCGCTGAAGTGAAAGCCTTTTGTTTGCCATTCTGGGCCTATTGGTCTAAACAGGTTCATCTTCAGTCTCTTTTCAAAGAGCGCATGCAGTGAATAGTAGTGGTCGCTATGAGGGGTATAGTCTACGAAAACGTTCATTTAATCCCTCTTCAGACTGTCTAAGAACTGCCCTATATCTTTAGCTTCTCCCTCGAAGTTTACGTCTTTTTTGAATTTGTCAGCCGTAGCCCTGCACATTTCAATGTGGCGTTCAGGCTGGGAAAAATATCTTATCTTCTCAATGTTCTCTCTGAGGCTGCCAGCATCCAGGTCTATGCAGTTGACGGAATCCTCGTATAAATCTCTGGCTAAAGCATGAAACTCGGCACAATAACTCTTTTTTATGATGCAGGGTCTACCGCATGCTAAGGCTTGACGAGAAACAAAGCCGCAGCAACCCCACCGTTTAACATGCCATACGAACGCGGAGTCCTTAATGGTTTGAGGCATCAAGTCTCCTGATATTACACCGTCTCTTCCGAGTATTCCGTGCATCTTGAAAGTATAATCGTGGAGAATCCTCTCGTACTCGTAGAATAAGGGTAGGTCGGGTTCAGCGAGAGGGGCAGCTATGAAGCTCTTTATCGTGTTATGATTGGTTGGTGGAGCGTAACAGTAATCCCTATGGTGTTCGGGATGATATGTTATGTAGTTCACGCCGAAGGGCATTGGCCAATAACCCGCGACCAGAGCATTTTTGGTCGAATGGGGATACTCAAAGGCATTTCCTATCTGTCTTATGTATATAGCGTTAGGCTTGTGTTGGCGAACGAGTTCTCCGTATGCTGATTCGTGCCCCCCGTAAGATGCCACTATGAAGTCGAAATCCATTTCTAAAAACTTGTCAAACGTGATCGCTTTCTGAATGTATTCTCCGCTGCCCACTTTCACGGGAATATGGTAAACGCCATCTATCAACTGCGCCTGGCCGTATCTCTGGGTTGGTTCTTTATTTGCGTCCCACGTTTCTCTGGGTATTCCTAAGAACTGGTCAATAGTGTCGGGTGCGTTGTGGTAAGGTTCAGCAATTTTCCAAAACCCTTTCTGAAACCATTCTAGCCCTATGGGTCTGAACAGACTCATCTTCAGCCTATCCTCAAAAAGCAGATGCAAAGAAAAATATAAGTCGCCGTGGTGCAAGTCACAGAAAATATTTCGGCTCGTCTTGGTCATCCTCCTAGAGGCTTTCAAAGAAGGCTTTCCAAGCGGTTTTTATGGGTTCCTTCCCGAACAGTTGTATGGCTTTTTCTCTGCCTTGGCATGAAACCTTTTTGGCGAGTTCATAGTCTTCAAGCAACATGGACACGTAGTTCCTAAGTTCATCATAGGAGTCTGAAGTGAACCCGTTTACACCGTTCACGATCAAGTGCGGAACCTCAAACCACGGCCATCCTGCAAGCTTCGGCCCGATGGACACAACAGGAGTGCCAGTCATCCAAGCCTCCATGAAACCCATAGTGTAGGGCGCTGGAAAGGTGCATGTGTAGAAGAACACTCTGTTTTGTCTAAGTGCCTCTTTAAGCTCTGCATAGGTTAAGGCGCCTCCCCAAGGCAATTCAGAAACGTTTTGATTTGAGAAACCATAGAGTGCGCGGGGAAAACCGCGAGTGCATGCCTCAAATACGCTAAACTTTAAGGCGTCCTCTCGTGTCTTCATGGCTTGTGCGACGGTTATGACCTGTTTCTTTTCGCCCGTCCATCCCTTGTACTCGTTGGGGTCTTTGTAAAACCTGATTGTGGCGTCTGCCCCGGTATAGCCGGGTATGGATCGTTCAAATTCAGAGTATCTTACTATTTTTAGGCCTTCAGGTCTGTATCTGGCTAAGACCCGTTCAGTTCCTTCGACCGCTTGGCCTATTGACCTGAAAACCACGTGTTTGTGTTTGATTCTGTTCCAGTTTGGGGGGAGCCAAGCTTCTATTCCCAAAATGTAGATCAAGTCGGCCCAATCAATGAGGGGCTGGGGGATGGGGTCTCCCCAAGCTAACTTAAGAAAGGGTTTAAGCTTCTCGTTATGATACGCTTCAGGGAGTGAGGGTCTTGCCTTCTCTCCGGGGTTGTCTGGATCGCTGTAGGCTCCTTGAGAAAGAACTTCATGCCCTAACTCTGTGAACAGTAACACGTCCTCGTACTCATTAATCGCATGGCAAGACAAGTATAGAATTCTCATTTAATCGCCTCAAGAATACAAACGCAACGGGCACCCTTGCAGGGGTCGTATTGGATTTTGTCAGCATCGTCCTGCGAGATTTCAGTCCAACCAGAAATAGCGTAGACTACTTCGTTGAAGTAGAACCTCATCTTGCAGGCATCCTTGGGAGCAGCCTTCAAGAATTCGTCAAGACGATTTCTCGTCATGTTAACGGACTGTCCCTCCTGAAACGCTGGCGTACTCGCGTAGGGGAAAGTTACGTATATGAACCGCTTTGAAGCATCAACCACTTTTTTGAAAAGGATATTCTGCTCCTCCACAAAATCAGTAACTCTGTATCCCGGCATTATTCCAGCGTGCTCAAGGGTGGAGAGGCAAATCACTAAGTCGTACTGTCCCAACGGGTAGGTGACGGCGTTGCCAACGAAATAGTTTTGTAGAAACTCCTTTTCTACTGTGCCAGGCTTAATGTCAATTCCGTCCACGATTTTACCTCTTTCTTTGAGTTCTTTGAGGTATTGAGATCCATAGCAGCCAACGTCTAAAATCGTTGTTATTTCTTTAGAATGTGCATCAACAAAATTAAGTAACTGTGGCACTTCGATGTTCCTCTCGCTGAAATACGAACTCATTAACCTCGCCTCATGTGCTTTCGAGTGTCATTTGAAATCGCTAAGAATCTTATCTAAAAACTTCGCTAAATCCTCTTCGCTAACTCTTCTTATGAATTCCTGATAAAATTCTTCTGGCAGTCTCCACTTCGTATCAACAGTTTCTACAACTTTTGCTGGAACACCATAAGCAACAGAAAAGTCCGGCAAATCCTTAGTAACAACCGAATGTGCCCCTATTACACACTCTCTGCCTATAACAACTTGGGGGAGCACTGTAACATTCACAGCGATTCTTGTACCAAATTTAATGTGGGGTGCTTGAGGAACGAACTTCTTTATGTGTCTCCTTCCGTGTAGCATATCGGGGTCGTTAGCGCCAACAAACTCAGGAGCTATAAACGTCCAGTCTTCAATAATGAGTCCTGTAGTTAGGTGACATTGACTGTGTATTAGAACATTGTTGCCAATCCAATTCTTCCCTTCGCTGGCACTCAATGACCCAAAGATGGAGTTGTCGCCAATGTTGGTTTCTCTTCTTAACACTGCGTGGGTGCCTATCCTAGTGTGACTTCCTATGTTACAATCGTTTTCTACAAAAGCGCCAAACTGGATTGTGCTGCCGTCTCCTATTCTGGTGTTTTCGCCAACATACACGTTAGGAAATATAGTAACGTCATTACCTATGGTGGCGTTATCTCTGAGGATACTGTTTATTCCTATCTTTGCATTCTTACCGATACTTACGTTTTCATTTATCACTTTCTCAACTCTCAAATAGGGAATGAACTCTCAACCATAAGGTTTGTCCATAGTCTAATATGCATTTCCACTCGTTACTCTCTAGCAGGTATTTCTTTGTAAGTCTAGTTTTACCCCCGTTCGCAAAATTGTTGTCGTCTATGAGTAGAATGCTTCCTTTGGGTAGTTTGTCGTATGCTGCTTGAAGCTCATTCAAGTTGTGAACCTGAGATGCGGTGGCATCTGCGGGTGGCCAAGGGCAGTCGAGACTATCAAGATAGAGCAGGTCAATCTCGTTCCCGAACTCGGCGAGGAACTTCACGGAGTCCATGAGAACGTAGGTTATGTTGTCCTTGAACTGTTCTGTTACTTTCTTGGAGGTTTCGATGTGTTCAGGGTCGTTATCAACTGTTATCAAGTGCCTTCCGTACCTTTCGCAGAAGGCAGCGAATAGGAGGGTTGAGCAACCGCCAGGATCATCGACCATTCTTTGGGTGCCTGTTTCGACTATGGTTTCGCCGCCGTTTTGCAGAAAGAGGTTGAGGGCAATCTTTAGAGTAATGTATTTTGGGCTTCTTATGATCTCTAAATGCTTAAACTGCTTCTTCATCCAATCGTTCTCGAAAAAGATAAAGTCTCCATCATCCACTTTCTGCTCCCCCATGCTTCTGTTTGTACTCTTGGCTACCCATGAGCATGCCAGGCAGATCCTCGCGTTTGAAAACGCCCCGAATTATGGCGTCTGTGTAAGCCTGTTTTCCCTTGTCGTCAGCGTTTCTTCCAAGAACCTCTAGGTACTGCTGCTCAACGTAGGCCATGACTTCAGGGGGGCTTCCCTTCGACGGAGGTCGCGGGTTCAAATCCCACCCCGCCATTTCCTCCGGGAACAGGGCGCGATACCAGAGGAAGGGATCTCTTGACTCGTTCTCCCAATCCCATCCGGAATCGTTGCTGTGGTCGATGAAAAGCCAAAACAAGTCTGACTCGATGTTCCCTACTCTTATGTAGGCGCGCATTTGTGGCCAATCTGTTACGTTGTGTTGTTTGGCCCATGCGTGCCATTGAACGTACATGGGGTTTTTGTCTAGGACGTTGTTGCCGCCGCCTCCTACGAAGACGTTTCTGGCGCCGCGTTCTTTGACTTCCAACATGCTCTTGATGTGTTCATAGTAGTAGCGGGGGTCTAGGTTGGTGCCTCGCCATCCGTGGATTCCGGGTAAGAGTGTTTCGTGGACGCATCCGACGTATCTTACGCCTTCCTCGAACTTGAATATGAGATTCTTGAACTCGCTTGAAACGGTGTTTGTGACTTTGCCATCAGGTCTGATGTCGTGAGTGTTTATTCCCAAGATGTTTATGCCTTGTTTTTCGGCATCTGTGAGGATATCCCGCATGTCCTTGAGGAAGCTGAGGCTGAACAGTTCATCCGGGTCGGAGACTATGACCCATTCGCCTTCGTTAACATGGTCTAGGTAGGCGTTGCGTTGCTTGCTGAAGTGGTCGTCCCACTTGCGATAAACGAATTCTATCTTACAGTGCCCTACTTTATCGAGTTTGTCTATGTCTGAATCCTTTACGGTTCCGTCGTGGACTAGCACGCATCTGTCAACGTATGGAGCTACTCTTCTGAGGCATTTGGCAACTTGGGGCACTCTTTCTCCGTAGAAGGTCATGCAGTACACGATTTTCACGGGAGCGGGGTTAGGGTTTTGGAAAGGTTGCCTCCATGAAGTTAAGATTTCCTCTTTGAGCTTAGCGACTTTTTCATAGACTTTTCTTTTTTCTTCCTCTGATGTTTCTGGTTTAGCCGGCATCATTTCATCCATCTCATAATCTTGGGGTATATCTGATTCATGTTCCAGTCGTCCTTTTGTTTTTTGGCGTTGACGCTCATTTTTATGCGTGTGTTCTTGTCGCACATGACGAGCATCGCGTCTATGAGGCTGTCAACGTCGAAGTGATGGAGGCGTATGGCGTGTCGCTGTTGCCAGATGATGTCTTCGGTTTTTGTGACGGGCAGCAAGAGACCGGTGTATCCTTTCTTGACTATTTGGTTCGTGTTGGGGCAGTCTACGCCTATCACCGGCTTCCCTTGAGCGAATGCCTCTAGGTATGTCAAGCCGAAACCTTCAACTTCGCTGGGCTGCACGTAGAAGTCGCATAGGCGATAAAGCGCCGTGATCTTGTACTTGTCCAAGAGGCCCCACGAGTTTGTGAAGAGGAACTGTTTGAGGTCTAGCATCTGTTGGATGGCCATTACGTTCGTGTCTCCCGGGCCTGAGTGGAGAATGAGGAAGCAGTCTTTCACTGTTCTTTCGACTGTTTTGTAGGCTATCATGAGTTTGTCTATGGCTTTTCTCTGGACGTTTCCAGCTATGCAGAGCATTATATTTGAGGGAGGAACGTTTGAGGGCTGCGGAATCAGCGTTTTAATGCGTTGCATGAACTTTTCATCAATCCTAAGTTCCGGGTCTATGCCATGGGGGATTACTTCTTTAACTTTTAGTCCGACGGCCTCCAAACATTCTTTCGTGAACGGGCTGGGTGTGATGAAGGTTATGTCTCGCGCTGCGTCCAAGCTTACTGGGTCGAGTATGGGGTTTCCCTCGGTTATCGCGTAGAACACCACGTTTTTTTCGGGGAGGAACCTTTGAAGATAATTGATTGTCAGGCTGAACACGTTTCCTAAGAAGAGTACGTTGGGTTCTTTGATGTCGGGCGTGTCCCATGAGTAAACCTTGCAGTCTACACCTAGTTTCTTGAGGACTGAAGCGATCTGCTGCGAGATCTCCCAGAAGCTTACGGCTTTGGGTTCAGAAACTATGGCTACGGGTTTAATCTGTCTCCACTCCTAAGAGTTTGAGTGAACCTTTGATCCATGTCTTTAGGAACTGCGTGCCTCTGTCGCCGTACTGCATTATGAGGGCGTATGTAGGCGGGTTCTCGAACCGCAAGGTGAGGAGTGCCAGGTCTAGGGTTGCGACTTGTCTGAGCTGGTCTTGGTACTTTTTGGCTACTTTCAGGAATCCTCTGGCTGCGGCTATGCCGAGTCTGAGGGGGCTTATGCCCAGGGCCTTGTATGCTTGTTCGGGTGTTGTGCCCTGTTCTATGGCGTCTATGACTTCTCCGGGCTTGAGGGATTTGAGCCATTCAAAATACGTGGCGACGTGGCTTCTGGCGATGGGGTTGACCTGTTGGAGGCGCTGCTGTTTGAGGGCTTCGTAGAGTTTAGGCGTCATCTCTACGATTATCGTGGTCGGTAGCTCAGGTTTCGATGAAGGGCTGTTCTGTTTCGGGTGGCTGTTCTGTTTCTCTTTTCGCTTCGGCGTTTTGATCACCTACTCCTTTGGGTTTCTTCTGTGGGGGAGCTGTTCGGACGTTTATCCATCCTTCGGCCATGAGGATTTGATATGCCCATGACACGTGTTCGGGGGTTAAGCCCAAGTTTTGAGCTGCTTCTTGGATGTTCATTGTTGCTGCCCCGGTTTGAATCCGGGCCAGAATGTAGTTTTGCACTTGCCTCTTGATTATGGCCTGCATCTCTGGGTTAAGTGTGGTTGACGGTGCTTGTGCCTGCGATTTTGGAGCACCTGCTGCCTTTGCGGTCTCCACTTCCTTGTATGTTCTTACAAGTTCTGTGCCTATCTCTCCCAAGGTACTTACCGTCGTGGTTTTCCAGTCAAATTCCCCTTGCGGCTCCTTCTTGAACCTTGCTTCTAAGCGTTCAATGAGAGAAATAATAGGGTCAACGTCTGCCAGCGTTAGGCCTTTGGCTCCCGCCTTCTCGCCCAACTTGTCAACGGCATCTTTAATCGAGGCACTGATCTTTTGCATCTCTGTCATATTAGGTGTGGTTGAAGTTGGGGGCTGTGTTGCCAATGCAGTGACCTGGGACTCTAAAGCCAGTAGCCGTGGAGTTATAACCGAATTGACTGTTTTGACGATGTTTTCCGAGAGCTCCTTTTGTTCCTCGTTTGCCCTCTGTTTAGACAGTAGTTCCGTTATGTTTGCGACTGACTGTTTCAACTCTGTGATTTCGGTTTTGACTGCTTCGGGAAGTTCAGTTTGGGCTTGGGGCTGCGTCTTCTGTTGGCCGGGTTCGGCTCTCATGAGTTCCCCGACCATTTTCATCCCCATTATCATGGGCATGTACTTGTCCATGATTCGCTCCATTTTATCCATCATGGGGTCTTGGTTTGTGAACCGAGGCATCCTTTCAAGAATGGCTCGTCCCGTTTTTGCCGCGAACATGCCGCCCAACGTGTCTTTAACCTTCATTGACGTGGGCGTGTTTGGCAAGTTCTTTAACATACTGTTCATTTCCTCCATCGTTCCCTGTAAATCTTTCAACTCTGAGTACGGGTCTAAGCCCATGTCGTAAAACATGTTTGTGAGCGCGATTGCCGACTGTTTCCTGTCGGTCAGGCCCATTTTCTGCATGAAAGTTTCTAGGAACCAGTCAAATTCCGGACGATCCAAAGGAGTCTTGATTTCGACCACTGTTGGACGTGCCAGTGCCTCTGGTTCTCCAGGGGCCAGTGGTTGTTCCTCCCCTAATTCTTCTTCAACTTTATTTTCCCCAGGTTCTTGAGTCAAGTTTTTCACCTTACACTATTCGTATTCCCATGGCCTCTTCTATTCTGTTGGTTATGGCGTCTATGTATTGTTGGTTCACGTCTATGCCGAGGGCTTGAAGCTGCATTAGGCCTGTTGTCCAGTCGAGGTACATTCTTGTGGCTGCTAACTGCTTGAACTGCGGTTTGACGGCTTGCGCGAACATTGTGCATAGTGTTTTGAGCATGTCGTTTTCTTGTTGTAGGGTCTCAATTTGGTCGCCGTACTGTTCTCTGAACTCGAT
>Ga0163203_1000532_pt1 | contig 10368 bp, 13 predicted proteins | sample PL_2010_330m_FD_113534 | JGI IMG/M metagenome (GOLD analysis project Ga0163203, IMG submission 113534) | Freshwater microbial communities from Powell Lake, British Columbia, Canada to study Microbial Dark Matter (Phase II) - PL_2010_330m | ecosystem: Environmental > Aquatic > Freshwater > Lake ... | reverse complement strand
GTATGAACTGGCCGCGGAACTCCTGGCGACCATCCCCAAACGGGTTCGTATAGTGGTCTCTCCGGGCAATCACGACATGGTGAGGCAGGCCGAGCCACAGCCTGCCCTCTTCGAGCCGGTGCAGGACCTATTTGGAGACAACGTATCTTTTCTGGGCAACCCGGCCTGGTTTAGGTTGGGCGGCGTGGACTGGTTGGTGTATCACGGCCGGAGCATCGACGACCTGGTTCTCAAGATACCCGGCCTCTCCTACGGCGAGCCCGAGAAGGCGATGACGGAGATGCTGAAAAGGAGGCACCTCTCTCCTATCTACGGTAACAGGGTTTCCATCGCCCCCGAACGGGAGGACCTAATGGTGATCCAGAAACCGCCTGCCATCCTCCATTGTGGCCATGTTCATACCCTGGGCATAACTCGCTACAAGGGGGTGACCGTGGTAAACAGCGGTACCTGGCAGTCTCAGACCGATTTTCAGAAGAAGATGAACATCCAGCCGGTGGCGGGGATCGTGCCCCACATCGATCTGAAGACGATGCGGGTCAGAAAGCTAATCTTCGCCTGACCGCCCGTGCCGAAGATGAGGCTCGGTCGATTATCCTATATCATTCTACGGGTGGCGGACGATAGCCCTGCTTGATAAATACCATCCGAAAACGTCTTCGGCCCACGCTATAAGGGCTTTCGAGATGGGTCGGGGATGTGACGGTTATAGTCTTTCGGAATATCAAAGTTACCAAAAATTATAAGTATGATTCGGTAGTAGCTACAAATACATTAGCAATGAAGGGGTGAAGTTATGAAAAAAATTGTGGCACTATTAGTGTTGGCCATGGCCATCTTCGTGCTTCCGGCCGTGGCACAGGATTTGGATCTACCCACGGGCGTAGCCTACATGGAGTTTGATGGCATGCGGTTTGGTGGCGGTATGTCATTATTGATAACCGCGCCTAACACCAACTTCGATGCTGTCGATCTGGGCAGCCAGCGAGCGTTGGCATTGTCGAACGGACGGGCGACGAACTTCTTCGATCTCGTGAAAAGTCAGACGGCGGGGGGTGTGGCTGTTACTCCTACTATGAGAGCACAGGAGATAGTAAAGTCTCAGTCTAACGGAAATACGTCGTTGATCTCCAGCGAAACTGGTAGATTACAGATTGAGGAGCGCTCTGATTCGATGGTGGTAAACGTCGAGCTGATCCGCACTGGAGATCAGGTCTCCATGGCTGCTGGTACGGGGATCTTTGGCAGGGCGGTCGCGAGTAACAGTGTGTCTCTAGATACAACTCAGGCCTAGTAGCGGCAGAAGGGAAGATGCTTCTGTACAATGTCGAGATTGGGATGCTATGGTTACAAAACGATGGTCCATCTGCTTGATGCTGGTGGGCACAGCCCTTCTTTTTAGCTCCGTCTCCTCGGCGGGTGGAGATGATATTTTCTCTGGCTGGGTGGCAGATCAAAGCTATCCGGTGTTTAGCGAGTTGGTGACGTTTCGCTCCAGCTTTGCAGATCCGCCGTCTTTCGGGTGTGCCCACAATTTATCGGCGGCCTCGGGCGTATTCGACGCAGGAGCGCTCCGGATTCGGCGGCCCGATGATTATCCCTTCGGCGACCCCGAGCCCGAAGAGACCTTTTACGGCGTGGTGGCTATCAACACCGATAAAGGCAACACGGTGATCTGTACCGATCGGTTCGGCGCAGAATCTCCTGATCTGAACTTCATGGATATCGACGTTAGCAAGATAATAGTGATAGCCATTAACACCGGTAGGGGTGGCACTGCCATAGCGACTTCGGATATCCTCGTCCAACCCACCCAAGGCGTCATCGGGCCTTAGCGATTATCCATGGGCCGGTGCCTGGCTAGGTCTTCGGCACAGGTCGGATATCCCGGCGTCATTTTTTTTTGCCTGGATACCTGGCAGGTCACGCCACTTCTACGTTGCTCTTCTCCTTGTGTCCCGTGTCTTCGAGAAGCTTAATCTCTCCAAAGGTCGATTCGTACTTCTGTAGGTTGGCCGTCAGCGCCCTGAGCAGCCTCTTGGCATGCTGGGGGGTTATGGTCACCATGGCCCGCCCCATGGCCAGGTTTGTCTCTGGCATCCGGTGCAGGAAGGTCAAGGTGAACTCGTCGTCCTTGTGGCTTATCCTGATCATATTGGAGTAGACAGGCTCCAGCGTATCTGGCATCTTGACGCTCAGCTGTTGCACATTAGCTTTTTTGTTCAATTTTGCTCACCTCACCTCACATCGGTATGATGATTGTACTTATTCCTTTGCCCATGGGAAAATCCTTTTTAACTGCCCGGACCTAAGTCACATCGCATGATAGAACTCAGGAGCGAGCCTTACGTCCTGAGGCCGAGACCGATCCAAGAGACTGAGACGGATTTCAGGGTGAACCTGAACATTGGATGGTGTCGTGGAGTTCTCTTCAACGTGGTCGCTCTCAAGAACGCCGTAGCCTCGGTAGAGTACGATGCCATCCTCTGGGACGATGCCTCACTGATGTTCATGGAGTACAAGGACTCGGTCGCCGCCTACAAGAGCCTCTCTACCCGGAGGATCCAGCAGGTGAGCAGCCTTGCCAAGAACATCGCCAGAGGTCTGGGCTACAAGAACTACACCTTCCTGGTAGTGGTGAAGGGTCTCACGGCTCCCACCACACGGGGCGGTGCGACGGTGATTCCTCTCTACCTGCTGGGAAGCTACGAGCCCGTATTTGGCTCCACCATCGAGGAGCTGGATTTCCTCGATAACCTGATCGGCAAGTATTCTCGTAGCGGGAACGGAGAAACCACCAAGGAGCTGGAAAAGCTCAAGACCATCATAGAGTCGGGGTTGTCTTGAGGGGGCGAGGTACCGCGCTGGGCGCGGCGACGGTTCTGAACGCTGTCGCCAACTGGAAAGGTTCGGCGTTCGGGGTAGACCTCAAGACTACCGCCGAGGTGGTGCTGGACGGATCCCCAACGGTGAGGGGCGAGATCCCCGGAATAGACGATAGGCTGGTGGTCAGGTCCGTAGAGCTGGTTCTGGAGCGGTTTGGCTCCGATTGTGGCGGTACCGTGCGTACCACCAGCCAGATCCCCCTTGCACGAGGTCTCAAGAGCAGCAGTGCTGCAGCCAACGCCGCGGTTCTGGCCACCGTAGACGCACTGAGCGAAGATATGGAACTTCTTGAGGCGGCCAAGATCGGTGTAAGAGCCGCTCGTGACGCAGGAGTGACCATAACCGGAGCCTTTGACGACGCCGCAGCCTCTATGCTGGGTGGGGTGGTGGTGACGGACAACAAGAGGATGGAGCTGCTCCGCAGGGAGGATCTGATCTCCGTGGTCCTTCTGCTGGTGCCGGGAAGAAAGATATACTCCAGGAACACAGACGTTGGGCGGTCTCGTCTCATAGCACCCTTAGCGGACCTGGTCTTCGACCTGGCTATGGGGGGCGAGTACGGACGGGCCATGACCCTGAACGGTTTCATATACTGCGCCGCGCTTGACCTTCCCAATGATCCCATTTTCACCGCTCTCGAGGTTGGTGTTGACGGGGCGAGCCTCTCGGGGACCGGTCCTGCCTATGCCGCCCTGGTCGGAGATGATGAAGTCGATGAGCTGGAGGCCGCCTGGCACGATCTGGGCGGAAAGGTGATAAGGACCAAGGTGAACAACAGGGGTGCATCTTTCGGCTGAGAGGCGATGGACATGAGCCTGGTAGATTATCGTATAGAGGGTCAGAATATCGATGAAAAGATCGTACGGCTGATCGGCGAGCGCATCAGGCTCTCGGAGAAGATCTTCGGGGCCAAGAGGGCAGAAGGTGTGGATATAGAAGACCCTCTGCAGGAGATGCTAGTAATGACGAGGGCGTTGGACCTGGCGACCGAGCTGAACTTGGATGCCGGTGCGGTAAAGGAGATATTCACGATTCTGATCAATATGAGCGTGAATAAGCAGCACGAGCTATTGGGCGATGACAACCTTCCCTAGTTATGACCGAAATTGCGGTAATATCTGGTTCAAAGTCTGACAAATCCGTTGTGGACCAGGTGGTTCAGACGCTGGAAAAAAACGGAGCGAGCTACGAGCTCCGAATACTTTCTGCCCACCGGAACCCCAAGGAACTGGAGCGGTACATCGAAGAGACCGATGCACGAATATTTGTAGCGATTGCCGGGCTATCGGCAGCGCTTCCCGGAGTCATAGCATCGAGGACGGCTCGTCCTGTCATAGGTGTTCCCGTAAGCGGAACGCTGGGTGGCCTGGACGCTCTCCTTTCCATAGCTCAGATGCCGCCTGGGGTGCCTGTTGCCTGTGTGGGCATCGATTCTGGCGAAAATGCCGCATTATTAGCTTTACGGATGCTGGAATCGAAAAGATAGCTATTTATATCAAGGCAGCAAGGATAAACTTAACAGGTGCAGAGGGTTGTAGGGATTAAATATTATTGAGAGGTGTGTTGGGAATGTATGATCGAATTTTAGTCACTACGGACGGTTCGGCGAGATCCAAGGTTGCAGTAGAGCACGGCATAAATCTGGCCAAGTCAATTGGCGCAGGCGTCCTCGGCATCTACGTGGTAAACGATGTCGTCGTGGCGAACACGGTCAGGCAGCTAGGTGTCGACAAGAAAGAGATCGAGGAAAAGCTCAAGATCGCTGGAGAGAAGGCTCTGGTGAGTGTCAAAAAGATCGGTGATGAGGCTGGCGTGGCCGTAGACACCATGATAAGGACCGGAGCACCCGCCAACACGATCATCGACGTTGCCAGGACCGAAGGCATTGACCTGGTCGTCATGGGAAGCCATGGTGAGAGCGGCGTCACCAAGCTGCTCATCGGTAGCGTCGTGCAGAAGGTACTCTATTGGGCAGCATGTCCTGTATTAGTAGTGAGATGATAACGTATGGAATTAGTTGCCACAAGCCTAGTCTACCCTGCATTTGCAGTAACGTTTGTAGTGGGTACACTTCTTGCTTACGCAGTTATAAGCCTGATCGGTGGGAGCTGATCGGCTAAAATATATAGAGATGAGCGTCCACCACCTTGCAGGTGGACGTTTTAGTTATTATTTTTTAGTTACTTGAAGTATTTTGGTGCCGTCTCCAGTGCTTTGGCTATCAGCTCGGCGCATCTATCTAGATCGCTCAGGCTCAGCACCTCAACAGGCGAGTGAATATACCTGGTGGCCACACTGATCACACCCGTGGGTACCCCCGACTTGGTCAGCTGGATCGCCGTAGCATCGGTAGTGCCTCCGCCAGAGACCTCAAGCTGGACCTCTACATCGAACCTCTTGGCGGTTTCCGTCAGCCATTCCACGATCCTGATGTTGGCGATTAGGCCTCGCCCCGAGGCGTCGGCTATGACTATCACCGGACCTTTCCCCATCTCCATGTTGGACTCGTGCTTCTCGATCCCGGGATGATCCCCCGGTATGGTCACGTCGGTGGCGATGGCCACGTCGGGATCTATACCGAAAGCGCTTGTCTTGGCTCCTTTCAGGCCTACCTCTTCCTGGACGGTGGCCACGGCGTATACCGCAGACCGCGTTTTTGTGCGCTTCAGGGCCTCGATCATGGCAACGACCCCTGCGCGGTTGTCCATGGCCTTTCCCGTCACATTGTCCCCGATCAAGGTTGCGAAGGTCCTGTCGATGGTTATGGGCGTCCCTGGCCCGACGCCGAGAGCCGTCACCTCTTCTCGGTCTTTCCCGCCCAGGTCGACGAACATGTCCTTGACCTTTATGGGCTTCTTTCTGTCCTCTGCAGACATCACGTGGGGCGGCTTGGAGCCGACGACCCCGACCAACGGTCCCGAGTCTGTATGCAGGATCACCCTCTGGTTCAATAGGGTCTGGTCGAACCAGCCACCTACGGTGATGAACCGTACGAACCCCTTTTCGTCCACGTACCTGGTCATCAGGCCTATCTCATCCATGTGGGCGGCGATCATCACCGACGGCCTCTCACCATTCTTTGTCGCGATGAGGTTGCCCAACCGGTCTATCCTGATTTCGTCCACATAAGGCTCGATCTCCGCTCTGATTATCTGCTGGACAGACCCTTCCCGTCCAGAAACTCCGTGAGCGTTGCTCAGCTTCTCCAGAAGCGATTGAATCTCCTTCATCTATGATAATCTCCTATTATGTTGGGGCGGGATGTCAGGTGGTTCTGAGCCTGGCTTCGTTGTTCCGCCCGACCAAGTCGCTGCATGTTCCCACCACGCTGCTGGGGCGGTCAGGTGGTTCTGAGCCTGGCTCCGTTGTTCCTGGACGTGGTGATTATTACCTCGCCGCCCACCTCTTCCATGACCTCGCGCGCCGCAGACTCAATCTCTCGTGTTCTCGAATCAGTAACGGCGTAGACCGTGGGACCGAAGGAGCTCAGGCCGGCACAGGCAGCACCTGACTCGCGCATCACCGTCATGAGTTGGTATATTAAGGGGTGTTGGAGGCCGACCTCCACCTTCTTGAACCCCAGTTCTTGGACCCTGTTCACCGCCGCGCCGAAGTTGTCCAGATCCTGCTCCAGGATGGAGGGCACCATCTTCATCATGATCTGGTAACAGATCTCCTGGACGTCACTCATGGGCACGGGACAGTACTCCCTGAATATATCTACCTCTTTCTGGCCATAGGCTCCTTTGGCGATGTTGGGGATGGCCAGGAGTATCTTCCAATCAAGAGGAAATTCGTGGCGCATTATCACCGGCGGGGGGCTCACTCCCGAGGAGGCCGAAGACGGTCTGAAGTCGGTCTTCTCCTTGCCCTGGCCGAAGGAATGACCACCGTCGACGATAAACCCGCCGTTCTCGAAAGCCGCGGTGCCTATGCCGCTGGTCCCGCCCCGGTTCACCGCCGAGGCGATCTCTCTTACGGTAGCCGGATGGTGGTAGAGGTCACAGATAGCCTTGCCTACGGCGATGGCCATCTGGGTTCCGCCTCCAAGCCCCATATGAAGCCGGTAAGAGCTCCTGATAATGATCTTGGCACCCCCGAGCCCGAACCTGGCCATCACCGACCTGGCCGCAGCCGTGGCGCGGTCTGCGTGTTCGCCGGAGACGTTCAGAGCTTCGCCTTTTTTTGCTTCCACCACGATATTGGGCTTGTTCAGGGCTATTCCCACCCCCCCGTCGACTCTTCCGAGCTCTCCTGCCAGGTCGGTGAGGGTGAGGTGTATCCTGGAGGGCGTCTCCACGATTACCCGGCGCTCATCCTGGAAGCTGTTGTAGGGGAACGTCTCGGTGATGGATATCAGAGGCTCACCGCGTCTGATGATCCGGTAGTTCCTGGATAGCACGGGCTCCCTCTCGAAGATGTCGAAAGCCCGGACGTGCCCGCTCTCTGCGGCAAGAACCCCTGCGCCGGTAATCTCGCGGCGTGACTCGATCCGATGGTTCTTCAAGATCGTCCCGATGGGCACGTCGGCACGCATCAGGTCCTCTTTGAAACCGGGGTCCAGGCGTTTGAGAGGTGTATGCGAGACCGCAAATATCAGGGTCTTTCCTGTGACCGAACTCTTGAGCTTGACCACCCGATAGTTGACATCGTCTCCCAAATCGACGTTTAGATCAACTGCCAGCGGTTCGTCTGCCGGTACTATCTCCTGCACCAGGGTCTCGATCTCCACCGGCCCTCCGGTGATCACCCGGAGAAGCCCGGTCACGGAGCCGTCGGTTCCCAGGAGCATCTTCTGAACCGGGCTCAACTTGCCCACCTCATCTTCCAGCCTGGAGATCTCCGTCTCGATATCGAATGCAGATGATGGCGACACGGCGAAATTATGTCATGCCCGGCATAAAGTTTTTCCCTACCCAGAGTAATGTACTTTCTCTCCCAGGACTGGGCAGAAGGTGTCTAAATTGAGAACTTCCAGAATTTCAGGTATGTACAAGCTCACACCGGCCGAACGTCTCCAGATGGTGATGGAAAAAACAGGTCTGAGCGAGGAGGAGGGGGCTCGGATCGGCAAGGCGGGGCTGAGCCTGGATCAGGCCGACAACATGGTGGAGAACGTGATCGGACTCATCCAGGTTCCTCTGGGCGTGGCCACCAACTTCGTGATAGACGGGACGGATATGTTGATCCCCATGGCCACCGAAGAACCCTCGGTGATAGCCGCGGCCAGCAACGGTGCCAGGATGGCTCGGAAAGAGGGCGGTTTCATCACCAGCGCTACCGATCCGGTGATGAGGGCCTTGATCCAGGTGACCGGGATAGCCGATCCTCAAGGCGCTCGATTGGCTCTCCTGGCCCGGGCGGCGGAGATATCCAGGCTGGCCAACGAGCAAGACCACATGCTGGTCGACAGGGGTGGCGGGATGATGGGGATGGAGGTCAAGATCGTCCCCACGAGGATGGAGACGATGGTGGTGATCCATCTCCTGGTGGACTGCAGAGATGCCATGGGGGCAAACGCGGTAAACACCATGGCCGAGGCGGTGGCGCCCCTCGCAGAGGAGATAACCGGCGGCAAGGTATTCCTGAGGATCGTCTCCAACCTGGCAGACAGGAGGGTGGCCAGGGCCAGGGCAGTCTTCGAGGCCGGAGAGATCGGCGGCCCCGAGGTGGTAGATGCCATAGTGCTCGCCAGCGCGCTGGCAGAGTCCGATCCCTACCGGGCGGCAACCCACAACAAGGGCGTAATGAACGGGGTGATCGCGGTGACCCTGGCCACGGGAAACGATAGCAGGGCCGTGGAGGCGGGCGCTCACTCTTACGCCGCCCGGTCGGGGATCTACCGGTCGCTATCTCAGTATGAGAAGAACGGCGACGGCGATCTGGTGGGAACCATAGAGCTGCCCGTGCCCGTGGGACTGGTGGGTGGAGCGACAAGGGTCCATCCGGTGGCCAGGGCCAACGTGAAGATCCTGGGCGTCGAGTCTGCAGACGACCTGGGCAGGATCCTGGCCTCTGTTGGCCTTGCCCAGAACTTCGCCGCACTCCGGGCACTGGCCACCGAGGGCATACAGAGGGGGCACATGAGGCTCCATGCCAGGAACGTAGCCGTCGAGGCGGGTGCCACAGGAGACGCGATCGATACGATCGCTGCGAAGATGGCTTCTGAGGGCAACATCAACCTGGAGCGGGCCGCAGAGTTGCTCCGAGAGCTATGATCTCGATTGTAGGGGTTCTGGGTCCTGAGGGTACCTTCTCCGAGCGAGCGGCGAAGATGCGATACCCTCAAGGAGAGCTGCGCTACTATCGAGACATCGAAGACGTCCTCCTGGCGGCGGAGCAAGAAAAGGTCGATCTTGGGGTCGTACCCTTGGAGAACAGCCTGGAAGGCGCGGTGGGCATGACCCTGGATACTTTGCTCGACCTCCGGGTGACGATCGTAGGTGAGGTGACCATCGCGGTGAGGCATTGCCTCATCGGACTGGGCACCGGAGATATCAAGGTGATACTATCTCATCCCCAGGCCCTGGCCCAGTGCAGGCGCTATATCAAACGCCACCATCCCAAAGCAGAGCTGAGGACCACGGGATCGACCAGCCACGCGGCCAAACTGGCCCAGGAGTTCCCCGAGATGGCGGCCATCGCCGGGGCCGAAGCCGCGCCTCGTTACGGGCTCGAAGTTATCGAGAAGGATATTCAAGACTCTGACCAGAACGCGACCAGGTTTGCGATGGTGGGCCGGAATATACCGGACTCTACCGGAAGGGACAAGACCTCGCTTGCCATATATCTGGAAAGGGCCAGGCCGGGCGCGCTCTGGGAGATCCTGGGCGAGTTCGCCAGTAGAGGCATTAACCTCACCAGGATCGAGTCCCGACCCAGCAAGAAGGGTATGGGAGATTACTACTTCTTCATCGACCTGGAAGGGCACATCCACGACGAACCCGTCAGAGATGCGCTATCCAAAATCGAGGAGATGGCCGCTTTGGTCAAGGTTCTGGGGTCCTACCCTCGGGCCTGACTGACGTGGACGTAAAAATGATTCGGAGATGATTATGGACGCGGAGAAGGTGAGACGGTCTCTGGTAAAGACCGCCAGGTCCTTTCGCCAGACGATACCCCTCTTGCTGGGGGTACTGTTGCTGGTATCTCTGGTTCTGGTCGTGGTTCCGGCTTCTTTCTACGCCAGGGTATTCACCGGGAACGCCGTCCTCGACCCCTTGATCGGAGCGATCGTGGGGAGCATCGCCGCCGGCAACCCCGTAACCAGCTATATCATCGGCGGCGAGCTGATAGCTCAGGGGGTGAGTATCCTTGCCGTGGCCGCCTTCATCGTGGCCTGGATCTCGGTGGGACTGATACAGCTCCCCGCAGAGGGTGAGATGCTGGGCAGAAGGTTCGCCCTGATCAGGTTTTGTGTCTGCTTCTTATCGGCGGTGGTGGTGGCCGTCCTGACCTCTTATACTCTGGTGTTGATATGAG
>Ga0163203_1000530_pt1 | contig 10375 bp, 26 predicted proteins | sample PL_2010_330m_FD_113534 | JGI IMG/M metagenome (GOLD analysis project Ga0163203, IMG submission 113534) | Freshwater microbial communities from Powell Lake, British Columbia, Canada to study Microbial Dark Matter (Phase II) - PL_2010_330m | ecosystem: Environmental > Aquatic > Freshwater > Lake ... | reverse complement strand
GGTGTTTTGTAATAATCGTATGTCGGGCTTGTTTTGCCAAAAATGTCAAAATAATGACCGACAAGATTGTTGGCAAACATACTTCTCACGTCCACAGGAGCGGGGGGAGTCGTGTAAACTCTCCCATTCCATTCAAACATAGGATACCCCAAAGTGCGGGCGATATCCATAAACTTTTCCAAGCTAGTCTCTCCTGTTTTGTATTGATGTAGGATTTTCGCCGGGTTAATCATTGTGCTTTCCTTTTATCTGAGGTTTTTACTTCTACCCCCAGTTGCCCTTCTTTTTCGGGGGAAGAGTTTTCTTCGTCTTAGCGTCCATGACCGTGACCCAGATCGTTTTGACTTCCCCAGAGAAAGGAGTCTTTCCCTTAAAGAAATCAGTAATAGTCTTTTCGAGTCGCCAGAAAAGAACATCATTCGGGCTTTTTGTCTTAGTGTGAGTCCAATACGCATAAGGATAAGATGAAGACCAACCGAGAAACAACTTCACACGAATAGGCCGGGAATTCTGCATTCTATGGGTGTATGCCTTACAAACAATAGATTGAGCCTTACCCAACGAGAACATTTCTTTCAGATACTCAGGACAAACCCACGGAGTCTCAAATGAATCTCGCCAATTGAATCGTTCAAGCGTCAATACGGGAGTTTCGCCAATCTTCATTGTTCTTTTCCTTTAGTTAGGATTTCTTCCAGATTTTTCCCTTGGGCTTGACATTTTTGCCGGTTTCTACATTGGTGACTGTCGCCCACAGCGTTACAACCTTTAATTCTTCAAACACTTCCGGGTACTTCTTTCTCAGCATAGTCTCAATCTGATTTTTCACACCCCACTCGAAATCTCCTCTTGGGGTCCAGTTCTTTTCGGCAGCCCAACATAATGATAGCCTACCGTTGCCCCCACGTTCATTATACCTAAAACGAATTGGACGAGAATTATTCGTCGGACGATCATGCAACTTGCAAACGATAACTTCTGTCCCTGTTAGGTGAAAGAGAGCCATTATACTACGAGAACACAGCCAAATATGCCTATCATTCTCATGTTTTTCTTTCCTCTTGGCATAGTAATTCTTTTCCATCCAAGAAAAAACCATGCCATTACACTCACGCCCAACCTTATTTGAAAACAACTTCGGGGTTTGAATAAGAATCATTGTTTCTTCCTTATAGTTAGGTTTTTTGACTGATATTGCCGTTATATCTCCATTCATCGGAATTATGATTCCAGTATGAAATGAGTTTAAGAAAATCTGTTCGATTCATACAATAAACAGTGTTAACTTTTGTCATTCCTGAAGGTACATGTCGCCAACTATACTTAAATGGCTTAAATACCCTATCGGGACCATCCCAGGTGTATTCTATTCCACCTTCTCTTAATATTTCTATTGACATTTTAACTCTCGTTTGCCATTATCGTGATTCTTCCATAATCTCCAAGGAATCATTTTTATTTCCCTTTCTGTAGGATATTATTAAGAAGATTGTCCGGGATTAGACTAGACTTTTGGATAAGTCAATAAGATAAATCGCAGCACAGAAATTGACAAATCCACAGACACAAGTGATGCTATCGGTGATAGCAGTTTTGACAGTCGGGAATTCTCTACCACTGAGATATGGATGGCAAGCCAAATGAGTCAAGGCCGCAAAAATCAGCGATATTCCAGTGACTATTCCAAAGGCGATAAAGAAATCTAACATGGTTATTCTCCGTGATTGTTATAGAGCAGTATTTTACTCTCTTGCTCGGGCCAGCCTGTCGAAAGCGGTTTCCAGAATTCCTACGATGAAAGTATGAGCGGTTCCATCGTATTCGACATACTCTCCATTGTTCTTTGTCGGAATATTGGCAACAACTGCTTCATTCGGGGAGATACCTCTCTTGCGAAGCATCAGAGCGATCATATCTCCGGCAGTCAGCTTCATACGGGTGACTTTCTTGTTGACCGTATGCGTGTTGGTTTCCTTGTGATACACTTGCCACGCAGCAGTCCGGGCGACCTTATCGAACGGGGACAAAGCCTTAGTCAAAGCGATCTTACGGCCCTTGACAGCATCGAAATCGTCGCGGGTGTCTTGCACCGCATGTCCGAATGACACTTCATAGTATCGGTCTGGACCACGCGGGACAGTTTCGCGGACTGCTGAGATAGTACAAGCCGTCTTGGTGACAGCGATTCCTTCTCGGATGACTTGCTTGTAACGAAACCTAATATCATAGGTTCGGACAACTTCAAACACTGTAGTATTAAACTTCATTTTGTTTCTCCTTGACTTTCTTGCGGAAAATTTTATCCTGGTCGGGACAATAGAGCATGAACTTCTGACACCGCATCAGACAGAATAATATCCATATGCTCTTGTCCAAACTCCATGTGTTCTATTGTACTTTGGAACAATAATTGAATCTCTGAATTTGTCGCTACGGGTTTTGTACCGAGCAACTCAGACGTATTGAACGATCCATCTTCCGGGCGAATGTCAAAAATCCACAAGCCCCATAGGCCATCGCCGTAGTAATCAATATATCCTGTTCTTTTATAGGCAGACGCTAACATTTCTATTCCTTTGGTTTATCGTCGTCGTTTAACTCCGATACTACTTGCAGAACAGATTGTACGTCGGGGTCTTCGGTGTTGAGTTCTTCCAGAGGAATGAGAGTCATTTGTTCGTGACAATGAGGACACTTATCATCACCAAGATTGACAAAGCCATTCCAATGACAATACGAACAGACTCGTTCCTGGCTCATGCTCATTCCTTTTTCTTATTGAGTAACTCTCTATGTCGTTGCCAACACTCGTGGCATCGGGTTTTTGATGCGTCCCCTTGAGTCGGTATGATACGATTCATTGGGCATCGGATTGAAAACGGGATCGTTCCTGCTCCAACGCAAAGTGTAGACTTTCTTTTCATCAGAACATTCCTGTTTCAAGAATTTCCTCAATGTAAGGTGTAGCTTGATCCATATCAGCAAAATAAATCTCTTTATCTTGCCTCTTGTCCTTAAGAAGAAACTGATACCCATCTTGGGATGTCTTCTCAAAAATTAAACCGTTTTGGCTGGCAATCTTTCTTGCCTGCTTGAATTTCATTGTTTTGTCCTAGCTCCGGGGGAGAGAGAAATCTTAATTTACTCTCTCCCCCTAAGCCTGTAGAAAGTTCAGTGTTGCCCTTTAGCGAATCTTGTTCAGGGCACGGGTCTTCGCGGCCTTGAGAGCCGCAGCCACGCGAGTACTCGGGGCCTTAGCGATACGAGCGTTGTACTTCTTCGACACAGCAGCCTTCTTACCAGCGATTACCATCTTCGGGTTCTTCATACTATTTGCGTCCTTTCTAAAAATACGGGTTTCACCAAGAAACCCTAGTTCTGTATATTATAGTGTAGTGGCGTTCTTTTTACGCACACCTTACCTTATACCTCTTTTCAAAAAGGACTCGGGATATAGGAATGATCCAATATCCGTCCTTCTCGTAAGAAGTTCCACTCTTCTTGCCATAGACACGTCCCCTAGTAGTAGGAGAAGTGCCAAAAACGATAGCGTGATCGTATAGATCGACGTATCGCCTTGGCAATCCATTGCTTACGGTTGTCCCTGAACTACTGTTTGCAGCGACAGCCTTAGTGCTTCGGGGAAGCTCATCTTTGACCTTTTGAGAGATCATCGAGCAAAGATCGAGAAATCTCTGCTCAGAATCAGCACAATCCTGCTTCGATTCATACAAAGCAGCAAAAGTCTGATTCAGGCCATCCTTAATTGCCACAACTCTCTCGTCATGCGTCATTTTTTTTGATCCTTAATGAGAAAAAGTGAAGAAAAGGTTAAACATGTTATTTTTGTATTTCAACGCACCATGAAACCTCTTTTTTATTCCTCGGGGAGTAAACAGCATGATTTGGCAATATGCCGCATAAATGTCTCGTAGTTTTTCTCTAGAGTCCAAACCACTCGGACTCATATCTTCTACCTTCTTCATGAAACTATAGTAGAAATCAGTATAAAAGTCAGTAGGCTTACCAAACGTCTTGCCTGTTTCTATGGCTCGACGCAATTGTATTTGATACGGGTTATCTCTATGCCCTCTGTCGAGAGTGTTAAAAGTGAAACCCATTCTCACAGATAGAGCATAGATATCTTTATTTTCTTCTATATGTCTCTCAAAAAACACCTGAGATTTTCCATCGCATTGCCCACACACATCACCGATAACAGCAATAACGGGAGGAAAACCTAATTCTCTGATTTTATGTTCCCATTTTCCATCCCAAAGGTTAGCATGTATTACTGTCGATATCAGCCCATAATGGGCCTTGAAACCAGCAAGCATTCTTTTTTGTCGCTTAATGATATTTTCTTCATCTTCTTTGGTGGTAGTAGCTGAACCACCCTCTAAACTGACAACCCTATGTATCTTCGGGTTTATCAGTTTTAAATGAAGCCCTTCTCTTACATCATTCATATTGTCGCCGCCAAGAACAAGGATTGTCCCTGGAGTGTTAAATTTACCACTAAGAGCGAATTCAAGAACTTTCTTCCTTGAAAATTTCTTTTCAGGGCTATTGTATTCGTCGGTCTTTTTTGCGGACATTTTCTTTCTCCGCGTTGGAGTTAAAGTTTGGGATACAACTTCTTAGCTTTGCGTGAAACCCAAGGCATCGGGTGCCTTATCCATTGAAAATCTGATTTACAATTTTACTAAGAAGTAGAATACACCCCAAGAAATTGAAACACATACTAATAATCGCGTAAAAGTATATTTGAATTCTTTACAATTTGGATTACTTATCCATGAAGAACACAGCCACGCAGAACAAACAAGATTAAACGTGAAATATAAAGAACACATTAAACAAATAGATTGAAAAATAAGATGGATCATTGTTTATTCCTTTATGTCGTTTCTTCTTTTATAGTAACGCTGTCACCTTCTACGCTCATTTCTTCATCACAGCACATCGGGATGCCTGCAATAATAACATCCCAAAGTTCAACATCATTTTTAATACAATTACAATGATGACAAATAAAATCTAAACAGATTTTTTCGACAGGAATCTTCATTTTAATTTCCTTTATGATATCGACTGGCCCCAGCGGGATTTGAACCCGCAATGTTTGCCTCTTGGGTAAGAGATTTTAAATCTCTCGCGTTTCGCCAATTTCGCCACAGGGCCATTTACTCGGAAGGTAGGATTTGAACCTACACGAATCGCTGTACGGGCAATTCAGCACTTTATATCGTGCCGCGACTGCCAATTCCGCCACTTCCGAGAATAAAGGAATCGTATTACAGGGAAGGTTTTATTTCCTTGCTAAACGCAAGTCTCCCAGTCCCAAATATTATTGCTTGGCAAAAACCGGGATAGAGAACCTATAACTCTAACACATCCTGCTATTGATTCCTTCTAAAATTGTAAGGATGAGAGAGCATCGGGGAAAAGCGGAGGGAGACTTTTCCATAACTACTCTCTCACCCTTCTAACAGCTTCTTAGCCAACTTCGACTTCGACGCCATCGACGGTGGCATCTTCGGGAATCTCGATGTCGTCCAGTTCCGGGATTCCATCCAGATCGTCAGCATCGTTCAGAGCATCCTGAACCACATCCGTCGCGTCCACGACAGGCGGTGCAGGTTGAGTCAGCGGCTTGACTTCGGGCTTTTCATCCGTCAATCGCTTGACGAAATGCCCAGCGTACTCGCCATCGACTTGCTTGGCAAATCCGGTCTTGGGGCGACCACGGGTGATACCACGCTTCTCACGAGAAACGACCTTGCCCTCGGGATCGAGCGTGATATAATCGGAATCGACCTTGGGAGCGGTGGAAGCAAGAATCGGAATAGCAGGGCAAACGATGTCGCCATGCTCGTTCTTCGTGCTACCACGCGGGGGACGACCACGGCCCAGCACTTCGCACCAGACAGGATTGTCATTGTCGTCTACAAAAATCTTGTAGTGGACAACCTTCTCGGGCTTCGGCTTGGGGGTTTCGGTCTGAGCGACGGGCTCGACCACATCAGCGGCAGCAACAACAGTCGAAACAACAGCATCAGCGATTTCATCGGTCATCTTAAATCTCCAATCTAAAAAAGGTTAGTGATTACTTCACTTTAATAATCCAAACTCCACCTTCTCGGGACACTTCGGCGTCAATGCCCTCGATAGCGAGCTTGGCTACGATTCCAACCATTTCTTTCGTAGTTAATGTTTTGATTTCAATCATGAATTCATTCCTTGTCAGTCATCGAGATTTTCTTCAATCACTTCGATGTTCTTTTCTGTTCCATACTCACACAGTCTACCAATCAATTCCTTCGGGTCCAATCTTCGAGTTTGTACGAGGAAGTCAGCAAGAAAAGCAAGAAAATTCCTATTCTGCTCGATCTGACCTTCTATGCCTAACCTCTCATCTCCATCGCCACAAAACAGCCGACCTTCAACCCAAGATTGGATATCCGTATCATATGTATCGTGGTTCCCATAGAAATACTTCTTGATTCTTAATTGTATTTGTTTCATAGTTATTCTCTTTTTATTATTTATATACTTTTGGTCGGGTATCCAGAATGTAAACCTTCATATTGTCTCTGGCATTCACTTCTTTGATCCAAATAATCAGATCACGAATGCCAAAATCACTGTCAATAACAATAATTTCCCCATTATTTGTTTCTCGGGCGAATTCATAATTAGCGGGATGAAGAAGATATGTTCCTGTCTTCACTCCATCTACCAATACATGAACCTTGTATCCTTCGATCATTGCTTGTAGAAACAAGCCGGGTTCAATTGTATCATATTCTTTTAGTTCGATTTTCATTCTTCATCCCATTCTTCTAGTTCATAGTCCGGGATAACAAGTCCAAAATCAGACTCGATAGTGGCGATCTTCTTATCAAACTCATCATAGATGCTACCATCGTCCCATACGCCTACTTCGTTACCTTCGTCAGTGTCGCAGTAAGCACACGCTCCAAAAATACCAGCATCACGATCTTCGGGCAGGAAATCCCACACTCTAATTAGTGTAATCTCTCTCCCATCATCGGTGTTACATACGACTTTCTTACCAGTCAAGAAGTCATTGACGTTTTTCGGGATCGGCATTGTTTATCTCCAATTCAGGACAATCATATTCGCAATAGAATAAAAAAACGCCTATTGCGAAAACGCACGATAACAACAAGACTGCCATAGCAAAGCAATTATACGGGAATGGTATTCTCATCGCTACCAATATTTTTTCACTAAGAAATAAACTAACAATACCTATCGCTAAGTATGTCATTATGTTTAAGAAGTCATTTCTCATTTTGTTTTCTATTTTTTGAGAAATAAGGACATTCTTCTTTCGCATCCTCATAGGTATGAATTTCGGGACATTCTTTACAACCGATAATGGTGAAAACGAGTCCTGGTTGTCGAATCAGATTCTTACACTTCCAGCACATTGGTATCTTCGATGCCATTATCTTATCCTTTATTTAATGGAGCCGTAGGGAATCGAACCCTCTACCCTGCTCGCCATCGCGGGCAGAGTTTTTACCAATTATAGCCAGTCAATCATTCTGGTTCTAGCCCCAGATTATGTTTTATTGAGTTCAACTTTAGCCTTGCGACGATCTTTCCGATTCTGTTGTTTCGGTGTATCAATCGCAGTTCGGGTACGAAAGCGGCCATCAAGGAATCCGGCCTGTTTCATTGCTTCTCTTTTGGCGGAAGCTATAGCCTTTACCATTGTTTTCTTCTTATTCTTCGCCATGATAGTTTCCTTTTCTTATTTATGGCGATTTTTTCCTTCTTATCGGGTCATTTTACTATATTCATCTTTTGAAACAAATTTTACAGTAGAGTCGTTTTTTTTCGCCCACAAAGAAATAGTTTCCCTCGTGGCATTATCAAAGAAACAATCACGAAATTGTTCAAAGGTTCCACAAAATGTATCACCACCGTCAATCTCAATAATCGTTTCTGAATCTTTGTTCATCGTTATGCCTTTCATTTATTCTGGCAAGGTATAATCACTTCACCATTGTCTGCCATAACGTGGCGACCACAACTGTACAAGTCTGTTCCACAGCCATTTGTACTTATACAAGTATATCGTGCCCCACAATCGGGACAATATTCCTTGCTTATTTTGACAGCGATCCAAGTAGAACCACAATTACCACAATAATGTGGTGTTGCATTGTTTTCTTTTAGTTTTTGCGTATATTCGGTTTTACAATCAGCACAAAATATTTTGTAGATAGTCATTGTATCACCTTTCTAAAGGATAGAGAAGGATTTGCACCTTCGGGAACCTTCAGCACCATAGTAGCAGTTCCTCGTGTCGTTGGTCGAAGGGTCTGTAAGCCCTCTATGGTTTCACGCTCGCCTATGCGAGTTTCTATCCTATGCTTTTATTCCACATCAGGCAATGGACACCAATCAGGAATAAGCATCGGGTCCACCGGCTTATCTTCTTGAAACATAGGAAGAAGCGTTTTCTGACTTTTCTTCCATTTCTTCATACATTCCGGGAGTATATTCAGAGTATGCAGGAGAACCTGACTCATACTCAAAATGTTTACAAAACAAGCAGAGTTTATTCATCTTTTCTTCCTTTTATACGTATGTACTATTTTAATCTATCTTCTCGGGTCAATGAGTCTCTGGCGTATGTGTAACACCACGAAAGCACTCACTCGCTTTTGTTAAATCATCAAAATAGAAATAAAACATATTTCCAGTGTCATCACGCCCCATCACAGTGTATCCAACTTCTCCTTCTCCATTTTCAATTTTCAGCAACTTTCGAGTTCCACTTTCCAATAATACTAAAGTCATTTTCTATCCTTTTATACGTCGCTTGTGTCATCTTTCATCGCATTTTTACCAAGCAGATAAGTATCAGAAACGTACTTGAGAATAACGCGACCAACTCTCGGGTGCGTTCTTTCGTGGACAGGCTTAACAACAACGCCTTCACGAATATGGTCAGCACCATTTACTCGTGTTTTTCCTTCGCTGTATTCAGCAATCACTTGTAAATCATAAGGAATACGGGCAATCAATGGAACCATTTGGACGCCAAAACGGTCACAGATAGTCACACAATCATCATAGTCAACCCATTTTCCATCAATTAACATATCAAACACGCGAAAATCGAGAATATTTCCTGCGTTATATTTAAGCCATTGAACACAACCAAAAGTTTCACCGTAAGCAACTACTTGGTTATGCTCTTTCCCAAGGGCTTCCATCATCTCCTTGAATCTTGGGATACTCCACGGGTACCACCACCATGAAGCGGTGTAATCTTCTGGCTCTTTCCTCATATGTTTACGGGAGCCAGAACGTTTTTCACCTTCAATCATAGCTGCGCGAACATTTGTGCCATGAATTTTTTCCGTAAGAATTACTTCTTCTTGCGGAATAAAAACTCTGGTATAACCGCGAAGGTTCTCAATATCGGTGTATCGAGGAACCATCGGGTCCTCTGGTGCAGCATTGTCCATTTTACATCTGATTGGGGGTTCATACTTCTTCGCCCCATAATAGTCTGTCACATCCTGATCGACTTCCCACCAATCATGTTCGGGACGAACGACAAGACCGAATGAAGGTTCGCCACGGAGTTTTGTTCGATTGATACGCCTCATTCCGCCTTTAAGAGAACAATATTGTGAGACTCCAAACTTGGAAGTCCATTTCTCAGAAAGCATTGTATCCGGGGGAAAATAAACAACCTTTTCCTTGGCATTATATTCGCCCTTACGCACGACGCATTGCCAACCACCGATTTGTGCTAATTCCAGAGCATCGGCATTAGTATGTTCCTTTACACTTTCGATTTGTGTTACAAAGATTTTTGTAGTAGACATTTTTCTCTCCCTAATGCTTTTACAGGGCAGGTTGGATTTGAACCAACAACCGCCGCATTCAAAGTGCGGGGCTCTGCCAATTGAGCTACTGCCCTATTTATTCATTATAGGGCGATTATTTATTTTTTTTATACTTATCTTCCAAAAATCACCTTAATAATTCCCACAATAAGGGCGATAGCAAAAATGACGCCAACAATTCCCAAGACTAAAGCGAATCCACCCCACAACGGGGCCGTGACCCACCACCATGACCAATCAATGACCTTACAAAGTTTCAACACAAGAAACGTGATAAACAATGCTCCACCCAAACCAATCCCACTACCACTCAAATTTGTATTATCTGACATAATAATTTTTCCTTTCTATTCTTCTTCTTCTTCTTCTTCTTCTTCTTCTTCTTCTTCTTCTTCTTCTTCTTCTTCTTCTTCTTCTTCTTCTTCTTCTTCTTCTTCTTCTTCTTCTTCTTCTTCTTCTTCTTCTTCTTCTTC
>Ga0163203_1000529_pt1 | contig 10376 bp, 6 predicted proteins | sample PL_2010_330m_FD_113534 | JGI IMG/M metagenome (GOLD analysis project Ga0163203, IMG submission 113534) | Freshwater microbial communities from Powell Lake, British Columbia, Canada to study Microbial Dark Matter (Phase II) - PL_2010_330m | ecosystem: Environmental > Aquatic > Freshwater > Lake ... | reverse complement strand
TCTCAGCGGCCTGTCTCATCTCCATCCATGCGTTCATGAGCTGGTTTCTTAGTTCAGGGTCTAAATCTTCTGGGATTTCGGGGCCGTCGTATTCACCTGTTCCGTCACCGTCGCCATCACCATCATCTTCACCACCCTGCTGGCCAGTGTAGAGATAGTAAAGATTCCACCACCTTGCTTTAGTGACCTCTTTTATCTGTTGGTAGACAAGCGGATCGATGTTGCCATTTCCTGTCCCATCACCATTAGTACCGCCTCCGGTATCATCGCCATCGGTAGTGTCCTCGGCGTAGACTACCTGAGCCAACGGAGCCGACAAGAGCATAAGCAATAGTGCAAGAACGAGTAACTTGGTCTTCATCTTTTCACTGAGGTATATGCCCATGGGTTTTATTATAAGAACACGTTGGAACGTTTTGGAACACTTAATCTAAAATTTACTTGAGATACTCGTCCCGGACCCGTACAAGGCTCTGGTTTCCTATCTTCCTCTCCTCTACGATTTCGTTGTTAACGAGCCTTCTTATAAGCCTCCAGGCGCTGGAGCGCGGGATCTCGAACCTGTCCCGTATCTCGGAGGCGAAGGCCTCGCCGTTGGACTCCGCCAGGAATCTTAATACCTCCTTGTCCTCCAGCCGCAGGTCCTGGTGGTGCCAGAAGATCAGGTCAAGGTTGACCTCCCTCGCCTGGGACGAGTCCACGGGGACATCAGACGGGGGCTTCTTGGCCTTGATTCTCTGCATATAGTAGTATCCTCCGCCTCCCAACCCGGCCAATAGGAGTATACCTGCGTATAACAATGAGTTACTTTTAGGGGTGATCGCCGTGGCCGCCTGCTGGTAGGCCTGCAAGGCGTATGTTCTCGCCTCGACATAATTTCCCTCGCTGTAGTAGGTGGACGCAGCCTCGAGGCTCGACTGGGCCTCGTCCAGTCCGTCGATTCTTCCGTCGCTGCTTGCCTGACTCACCGCCTCGGACGCCCTTCCTATGTCCTCGTAGGCGTTGACGGCGTCCTCCACGGTTTCGTCGGCCGTTTTTACCGCCAGCTCGGCCCTGTTCTTCGACACCACGTACTGGTCCGAGTCGTATAGGCCCTGAGCCTGGCTGAGGATGGAGCGCGCCTCGGTAAGCACATAGCTTGATGACTCCAAGTCGCCGAGATGGGACTCCGCCTCAGTTAGAGCCTCCTGAGCCTCACTCTCTACGTCCGGGAGTCCTATCATGTAGTAGACCGAGAGGTCGCCGGGCTCAAGCACTATGTACTGCCTGCTTCCGTCCACGCCTATGTCGGTCGGTATGTCGCTCATGTCGAATATCGCGGCCCCCTCGGGGAGCACGATCCGTGTAGAGACGGGTGTTGACACGTTGAACGTCCAGACTATGCCCTCCTTGGTGGTGAGGCTCATCGTTAGGTACGTGAAGGTCAGCTCCAGCGCGCCCAGGCTGTCCACCGTGACATTCGCCTCTTCCGTACTGTAGACCAGGGGGTTGCCCTCATCGTCCCTTATCACGAGGTGGTTATAAGGCGGCCCGAAGATCTCGACCTCGATACGGGCCTGCAACGCGTCAGACTCCACCAGGTACTCCGTCCTAGCGGTGCCGTCGGAGTAAAGGGCGAAAGTCAACGAAACAGGGGTATAGTCTTCTTGGGCCCAGCTGAGGGGGATCGTCGAAAGGGATAGCGACAGAAATGCGATGAAAAAAAATGTCCGTCTCATGGGCCCCATAAACATACTAGTTAGTAGTAATAAATGAATGATTGTCTGTTCAGGCTTTTATACAATGTCCGCGTGTTTCAATTTGAGTCATAATGGACTCTATAATGATCATCGGGTCGGCCGGCAGCGTAGGCCACGACATGATGTACCAAATAGCAGGCATGGGGCTCCCCATCAAGGTCATAGGCGCCGACATAGACGAGGAGAAAGGAAGGTTCGAGGTGGAGGAGAGCCTACACGTGGCTCACAACCTCGGGTTCTACCCGGACCTCAGCTTCCAGAAGATCAACCTCTTCGAGATAGACGAGACGGCTGAGCTGCTGAAGGAGCACAGGCCCAAGGTCATCTGCAATCTCTCCAGCCTAGGCTCGTGGTGGATCACGCGGCTGCTGCCCCCCGAAGACTACAAGAAGATAGGCCCTATCGGGCCGTGGCTCCCCAACCACCTGACGCTCGCCCACAAGCTCATGCTAGCCATCAAGAAGAGCGGAGTGGACGTCAAGGTAGTCAACGGGGCTTACCCCGACGCCACCAACGTGGTGCTCAGCAAGCTGGGGCTGGAGCCAGTCTGCGGCGGCGGCAACATGGACCTGGGCCTCAGCCGCGTCAAGCGGATAGTGGCCAACGAGCTCAAGGTGCCGTACAGGAGCGTCCAGATCTACGGCGTCGGGCACCACGGCGCATACTACACAGTCCGCATGGGCGGCCCCTACTGGGTCAAGATACTTGTCGACGGCGAGGACGTCACCGACAGGTTCCCCAACAAGAAGATAACTAAGCTGTACGTCGACGCCGGGTACGGGGCGCCGGGCCAGTTCAAGAGCGCCCTCGTCGACCAGATGAGGACAGCCTCGAGCTTCCTGAAGCACGTGCTCGCCATCTACTACGACACCGGTGAGGTCCACACCTGCGTAGCCGGTGCCGCCGGGCTGCCAGGGGCCTACCCGTGCAGGCTCTCCGAGAAGGGCGCCGAGGTAGTCCTGCCTGGCATCAGCCTAGAGGAGGCCATCCGCATCAACGAGGAGGGCGGCAGAATCGACGGCATCGAGAAGATCAAGGACGACGGCACCGTGGTGTACTGCGAGCAGAACGTGAAGTACATGAGAGAGGTAGTGGGCTACGAGTGCGAGGAGCTCAAACCCTCGGAGTCCGAGGAGCGAGCCAGAGAACTCAACAAGCTGCTGAAGAAGCTCTACGACAAGTACAACGTGGAGGCCTAGCAACCCTCCCCCCTTTTTTAGGGCCTGAGAGTGATCTCTTTTTCATCTGCCCACGCGACGCCGGAGCGGATGTCTCCTCCACAGACATCACGGAGAAGCCTCCCGAGGTCGAGTAGGGCCTCCTCGACGGACGAGCGTGGGACCCCCTCCGGGCCATCGATGAAGAGCACCGCGTTCCGTGTCTCCTCCGTTATCTTGGTCTCGTCGCAGTCTCTGTAGTTCCACCGCCGGGTAAGTATCCTCTCGTCGTCGGCGTACACGACCTCGCCCACGTAAGTCTCCTCCTTCTTGTCGGAGCCTAGGGGCGTGAACTCCTCGCCTCCGGCGGAGAACCGCAGCCTTATGTCGCCGGCGACGCGGTCAAGGTCAAACCCTCCCATGGGGATCAGGTGCCGTACTGAGACGGCGTTGTAGGCGTCAACGGCGGTGTTGATGGTTGGGAGGCCGCCCGTCTTCAGCGCCCTCCTGACGAGGGCCTCGGCGGACGGCCTGTAGTCCCCGGGCTTGGTGCCGAAGCTGCGGTACATCTGCCTCCACGACGCGATGAAAGGGTGCCGCGTCGCGGGCTCGCCGCCGATCTTCTCCTCCGCGGCCGAGAGCGCCCCGATCTTCATCCTCTCCAGACCCGGGTCACTGTGCACGACCTCCATGTCTCTGGCTGTCAAGACCCCTATGTGGGCCTCCGGGTACCTGTCGAAGACCTCTGCTATGAACCTCATCCTCTTCACTCCATTATGGCGTTGGCTTTCTTGAGCTCGTCGATCTTCGACTCATCGTATCCCAAGATGTTTCTTAGCAAGTCCTCGTCGTGTTGACCGAGTGCCGGCGCCGCGTCCCTGACCTCGCATGGTGTCTCGCTGAACTTGACGGGGAAGTTCACGACCTTCACCTTGCCAGCGGTTCTGTGGTCCACCTCTACGAACATGTCTCTCGAATGGAGGTGGGGGTCCCTGACTACGTCGTCGACGTTGTAGACCGGAGCCACGGGCACCTTGGCGTCCACGAAGTACTGCACCGCCTCGTCGCGGGTCATCTGGGAGACCCTCTTCTGGATCGCCTCCATGGTTACCTCCTCGACACCCATGTGCTCCATGAGGCTGTCGATGAGCCGGGGGCTGAAGCTGGCCAGCCTCACCCAGCCGCCGTCACCCGCCTGCAGCAGGCCGCCGAAACCCCTTCCGAGGGGGTACCGCTCCTTTAGCTGCCATAGGAGCATCCCCGAGAGGTTGTACCCTGTGATCGCCATGTTCAGGGCGGCCATGCAGTCCAGCTGGGCCACGTCGATCATCTGCCCTACGCCGGTGCGGTCCCTGTGCCTTATCGCTGCCACTATGCTCATGGCCGCGAAGAGCGCGGGGCCTAAGTCGCCGTACGCCTGAGCCATCTCGATCGGCGGTCCGTCTGGGTCGACCTCGTCTCCCGTGAGCCTGCTGTGGCCGCTCATGGCCTCGGCTATGGGGGCGAAGCATGGGCGCTCACGGTAGGGACCCGTTTGGCCAAACCCGCTGAGGGCCGCGTAGATGATGCCCGGGTTCAGCTCCCTGAGGATGTCGTAACCTAGCCCCAACCTCTCCATGGTTCCGGGCCTGAAGTTCTGGACCACCACGTCCGACAGCGGCACTAGCTCCTTGAAGACCCGCATCCCCTCAGGGGTCTTGAGGTTGAGGGTGAGACCCTTTTTGTTGAGGTTCAGCTGGTGGAAGGTGTAGCTGCTGCCGCCCACTATGTAGCCGTCGGCGACCCTATCCGGGCTCCCCCAGGGAGGCTCAACTCGTATGACCTCGGCCCCCATGTCCGCTAGCATCATGGTGCAGAAGGGCCCGAACCAGAACTGGGTTAGGTCGAGTACACGTATGTCTTCAAGTATCTTCAACGGGTTCACCGGTGGATACATACTCGGGGGGCATGCGTGTAAAAACTTGCCCTAGAGAATCTTCACTCTGGTAGAGTTATAGACAGGGCCGCCGCCTATCATCTGCGGCTCCCCGGGGGTCAAGGAGTTCTGCGCGTTCCCCTCCCCGTCTATAAGCTCCCTCGGCGCCCAGAGCACTCCTCGGGGCACCCGATCAGTGACGACCGCCGTAAGCTTGAGCCTCCCGAGGTCGTTGAAGAGTGTCACCTCGGCCCCTTCCTGAACGCCATGTCTCTCTGCATCCACGGGGTTTATCCAGACTTGCGCCGGTATATCGCCGTAAACATCCCTGAACTGTGTGTGGGTGTACTTGGGGAGGCTGCTACTTACGAGAATATACTCGTCGGAGCCGAGTATGAGCTCGACCTGTCTGGGCAGCGGCGACACACCCTCCTCAGCCGCCGAGGAGTAGAACTCTACTCTGCCGGAGGGCGTCTGGTACTCGTCAGCGGGCCTCATGCGGAGCCTCAGCGACGACCCACTCATCAGGTCTTCGAAGCCTCCGTCGATGAACGCGTTCTCCAGAGTGCGTCCGGCCTCGGCCCACGGGTCGTCGTAAACCCACCTTTCCTCCACTCCAACGCGACGAGCAAGCTCCCTCATGACCCACACCTCGTCCCGGCTCTTTCCCTCGGGTTCGACGGCCTTCCGCGCCTTCCTGACGTATGGGTGGGAGTCGCTTAGGACGACGTCATCCTTCTCCAGGTAGGTGGCGGCGGGGAGGACGACGTCCGCCAAGCGGCACGTCTCGGTGAGGTGGGTGTCGTGAACCACGAGGAACACGTCGTCACGCTGCAGCCCCTTCCTGATGCTGTTGGAGTCCGGGAGGGTGAGGACCGGATTCATGTTCTGGACGTAGACGAACCTGAACTCGCCGGCTGCAAGCCTCTCGCCGATGGAGACCTGACTGACCACTTTATGGGCTCTGCTCGTAAGCGTTGCGCCCTCCATGTCCCCGGCGAGGTACCTGCCCCTGCTGTTCGTGTAGTAGAAGCCGCGGTGCTCCCCGAGGAGGGCGGGGATGAGGGAGACCGCCCTAACGGACTCGGCGCCAGAGATACTCTTGTTGAGGCCGATCCCTATCATGAACACGGGGTCGCCGTACTTGACGAGGGCGTCGGCTAGTGCCTCGACGCCCTCCCACGACACCCCGGTGACCGCCTCGACCCGCTCCGGAGTCCACCTCAAGGCCTCCTCCATGTACTCTTCGTAGCCGGCGCAGTGTTCCTCAACGAAACCTGTGTCCACGTGGCCGTTGGTGATTAGGTGCCGCGCCAGCCCATAGCAGAGGGCGACGTCGGTACCCGGCCTCGGGTAGAGCCAGAGGTCTGCCATGGACGTTGACTCGGATTGACGGGGGTCCACGACTACTATGGCGGCGTCGTTCTCCCTCTTGGCTTTGAGCGCCATGGCCCACGTGTGGGGGGAGCTGTGCTTGGCGTTGAACCCCCAGAAGACGATGATCTTCCTGCCCAGAAGCGCTTCAGGCTCCACGCCGTAGCTGAGGCCGTAATGGAGCCTCAGAGCGGCGTGGCCCGACGCTGAGCAGATGGCCTCGTCGGTGCGTGTGGCGCCCAACGCGGTCCAGAGCCGCCTGCTGAAGCCGCTTGACAGGAGCCCGGTGTTGCCGTAGTAGTCGAGTAGCAGCACCGACCCGGGGCCGTGCGTATCAATGGTCTCCCTGAGTCGTTCGGCTACGAGGCCCAACGCGTCGTCCCACGTGGCTAACTCAAACCTCTGCCCTTCCTTTCTCTTCTTGATGTAGGGGTTCAGCACCCGGTCCATGCTGTAATTCCTCTGGGGGTCGCCGAGGGCCCGGGGGCACGTGATGCCGGCTGTGACGGGGTTCTCGCTGCTCGCCCTCACGGAGACTATTACGTCGTCCTTGACCTCGACGTCGAGGAAGCAGGCGTCAGGGCAGTCCCGCGTGCACATGGTCTTTATGAGGGTCAGCGTGGGGCCTCCATACCTAGTGACCCCGTCGGTGAAATAAAATATAGATGAACACCCCGTTGCATCTTTAAATAAATTTTCAATCCCCGTTAACCCAAAGATATATTAAGCGCGTAAAGGAGAAGGGTCTCTAAAATGGTGTAAGGAATGAGTTTCCGTTCAAAGTTTGAAGACGCGGAAAAAGCCTTCACCTTCAACGACGTTCTTCTTCTCCCTGGATGGACCACCGTCGAGCCTACTCAGGCCGACGTGAAGACCAGGGTCACCCGGAACATAGAGCTCAACATCCCCCTCGTGGCTTCACCGATGGACACAGTCACCGAGGCCGAGATGGCCATATCACTCGCCAGGGAGGGAGCCTTAGGCGTCCTGCACAGGAACTGCAGCGCCAAGGAGGAGGTCGCCATGGCGCGCAGCGTCAAACGCGCCGAGGCACTCATCATCAGAGACGTCATCACCGTCAACCCGGACAACACGGTGGAGGAGCTGCGGAGGCTCATGAAGGAGCACAACATTAAGGGGTTCCCCGTCGTGGAGAACGAGGACAGGCTTGTGGGCATAGTCACCTGGAGGGACGTCCGCCTAGCGGAGAGCAGTCTCAAGGTCAAGGACGTGATGACGGAGAGCGTCGTCACGGGCTCGGAGGAAACGAGCCTGGAGGAGGCCATGAAGATCCTCCACGAGCACAGGATCGAGAAGCTGCCCATAATCGACGAGAGCAGAAGGGTGAAGGGACTCATCACGATGAAGGACATCACCCTCAAGGGGACGTACCAGGACGCCGTTCGGGACGAGGAGGGCCGGCTGATCTGCGCCGCGGCGACCAGCCCCTTCGATCTGCCCCGGGCGAAGGCTCTGGACAGGTACGTGGACATACTGGTGCTGGACGTGTCCCACTTCCACAACAGTAACTGTTTCGACGCGGCCAAGGAGATACTCAGGGAGGTGGAGGCGGACGTCATCGTCGGCAACATAGGCACCTACGAGGCGGCCGAGGACGTGATCACGAAGCTAGACGGCGTCGCCGGGCTCAGGGTGGGCATCGGCAGCGGAAGCATCTGCAGCACCAGCATCGTCACACGCGCGGGCGCCCCCACGCTCTACGCGACCAGCAGGGTCGCCGACGCCGTGAAGAAGTACGGCGCAGACATCCCGATAATCGCGGACGGCGGCATGAGGAACCCCGGCGACGTCGCGGTCGCCATGGCCGTCGGCGCCTCGTGCGCCATGATGGGAAACGTCTTCGCGGGCTGCAGGGAGAGCCCCGGCAGGCTCGTGGCCATGGAGGGACGCTACTACAAGGAGTACTACGGCATGGGCAGCGAGAGGGCACGCAAGAAGCGGTACGCACAGGACCGGTACAGCCAGCCCTCAAAGTCCATAAGCGAAGGCGTAGAGGGATGGGTGCCCTACCGGGGCCCCGTGAAGGACATTCTAGGCGAGTTCACGGGCGGCCTCAAGGCGGCCATGGGGTACGTAGGCGCGAATACTATCCCAGAGATATGGGAGAAGGCTAGGCTCGCCCTCATTACGGAGCGGGGAGCCCAGGAGGCGGCGCCCCACGACATAATGCGCCCCGGCCCCAACAGAAGCCTCTAACCACTTTTTCTTAGTTAGTTTTACATCTGCAGCCGCCGAGTAACTATTCAGGTATCGGTTTTGAACAGGTCATGGCTTGGATGGGCGACGATTGAGCCCGACTCGGATGTCTATGCCGGGAGCATGGTGACGTGGACCCTTGTCTACCACGTAGGCAAGTACGGGATAGACGACGGCGGCAGCATAAGGGTGGCGCGCAGAAGCGTAAGCGACGAGGAGAACCCTCAGCTCAGCGAGCCCGGAGAGTCCGGGTACACCACCGTAACAACGGACAGAGACGTTAGGCTTGAGTGTTTCTTCAGCAGTCGCGGCCATATACGACCCTTCAGAGGAGCCCTCCAGGTGGACGTACGGGACGGAAGCCTCTACGAGGGAGACACGGTCACGATCGTCTACGGGGACAGGGGCCGCCGCGGCCCCGGGCTGAGGGCCCAGACCTTCAGGGAGCAGGAGCACATGTTCAAGGTGCTTGTCGACCCCTTCGGCACCGGCAGGTTCGAGGAGATCGAGGAGTCGCCTCACGTGAGCATCATAGGTGGCCCTGCAGAGACATTAGAGGTTGCGGCTCCCTCGGGGGCGGGCTCTGGAACGCCCTTCGACGTTGTGGTCAGGGCCCTCGACAGCTTCGGCAACAGGAGCGACGGTTACAGGGGAACCGTGAGCTTCGAGGGACTGGACGTGGAGCCTTACGCGTTCAACGAGGAGGATAGAGGGGCACACCGGTTCAGTGTGACCCTCGGCGGCGATGGGCTGCAGACCCTGAAGATATTTTGCAGCTGCGGCCACACGGCGGAGTCCAACCCCATCACGATCCTGAAGCAGGAGCCGAAGCACAAGCTGTACTGGGGAGACATGCACGGCCAGACCAAGCAGACGGTAGGCACCGGCACGGTGGACGAGTACTTCCAATTCGCACGCGACGTGGCAAACATGGACTTCGGCGGCTGGCAGGGCAACGACTTCCAGATCACCAAGGAACTCTGGGAGGAGGTGAAGGAGAAGACCAAGAGGTACAGCGAGCCGGGAAGGTTCATACTGTTCCTGGGCTACGAGTGGAGCGGCCTCACCCCCGCCGGGGGAGACCACAACATCTACTTCCTGGGCGATGAAGGAGACCTCCACCGCAGCGACCACTGGCTCATAGAGGATGCGTCGGACGCGGAAACCGACCGGTACCCGATAAGCAGGCTGTGGGAGGAGTTCAGGGGCAGGAAGGACGTCATGGCCGTGGCCCACATAGGGGGCCGCCGCGCCAACCTGGATTACTGGGACCCCGAGAGGGTGCCGCTCATCGAGGTCCACAGCCACCACGGGACCTTCGAGTGGTTCCTCGAGGAAGCCCTGACCCGTGGACTCAAGGTGGGGTTCATCGCCACGAGCGACGACCACACGTGCAGACCCGGCCTGACACTCACCTCTGAGAACTTTACCACGAAGGGGGGGTACACGGGGGTCTACGCGGAGAGCCTGACGAAGGAGGCGCTCTGGGAGGCCTTCTGGTCGAGGCGGACGTACGGAACCACCGGTGAGAGGATAATAGTCGACTTCAAGGTGGACGGGCACATGATGGGGGAGGAGTACGATGCGGAGGCGGCTCCAGCCATCAGCGTCAAAGTATACGGGACGAAGCCGCTGCACGCCGTGGAGGTCATGAGGGGGACGAAGTTAATATACAGGCACCCCTTCGCCGCCCCGGAGGGAGACGACAGGCTGATAAAGGTCGAGTGGATGGGCGCCCGCGTGAAAAGCAGACCAAAACGGGTGAACTGGGACGGCGGCCTCAGTATCGACAAAGGCAGGATACTGTCTTACAGCGGGTACGCGTTCGACTACCTGGACCAGGGAGTACGTCAGGCAACCAATCAGCGGCTGGAGTGGACCAGCACCACCGGCGGAGACCCTGACGGAGTCATAATGAAGCTGGACGCCCCACCCGACGCCGAGGCCACCTTCTACAGCAAGCCCGTCAGCTTC
>Ga0163203_1000527_pt1 | contig 10438 bp, 8 predicted proteins | sample PL_2010_330m_FD_113534 | JGI IMG/M metagenome (GOLD analysis project Ga0163203, IMG submission 113534) | Freshwater microbial communities from Powell Lake, British Columbia, Canada to study Microbial Dark Matter (Phase II) - PL_2010_330m | ecosystem: Environmental > Aquatic > Freshwater > Lake ... | reverse complement strand
GGTTTATGCCCGCTATATACATAATAATCGAATAATTCGTAACTCCTCTGTATTTGTTTTTTATTAAATCCTGGCAAATCAAATAGAGCTTTATTTCTTTCCAAATTCGAATCAATCTTTTTATCCAATAATCCCATGGTTTTGGCTGTTTGATAAATGTCTGTACCAGGATATGGAAAAAAAATAACAGTCATGTGCCAATCAGGCAAACAAATTCTATTTAGTTTAACAGTTTCTTCAAAATCGGCTTTAGTCTCTCCCGGGATACCAATCATATTAAAAAAAGCGATTTGAAGTCCAAACTTTCTAGCTACGCTGACCACATTAATAATGTCATCATTAGAATAAGCTCTATTTAATATTAACTTGCGGACTCTTTCGCTGCCTGATTCAACCCCAATATTAATAAACCTAAAATTACTTCTCTTACAAGCTTCAAATAGATCGCTAAAGTCGGTCTTCGGAATAACCCTTATATTGACTCCATAAGACAAGGGATGAGGCAAAATCTTATTTAATTCTGTCAGTTTTGCGCAAAGTTCAATGGCCCATTTTCGATTAGCTGAAAATGTTTCAACCTCTAAATATATCTCCTTTTGTTTAGGATATTTTTTAGCAATATCACTTATTTCTTCGATGATTTTCTCATGGCTCCTTAATCTTACATAATTACCACAAGTTATCTTCCTTAACGCATGATTGCAGCAATAAGTACAATTAAAAGGACAACCTCTACCTAATAAAACCGAATGTCTTGCTCCAATATCTTCTTCCGTCCATTCTTGCCACATTTCCCTGTCAGGGAAAGGCAATACATCAAGATTAGCCAAGAAAGGGCGTACAGCATTCCCTTCTGCGTTTAACCCATCCTTAATAAAAAGATTACCAATTTTTTCAGGTTTTACGTTTTTCTCTAGTTGAGCTACCAATTCTAACGTCGGGTATTCCCCCTCACCAATACAAAAAGCGTCAAAATCATCTTTTCGAACTTCATCAATATTTAAAGTAACATGCACGCCGCCTATCAAGGTATATATTTCCGGGTACTGGTATTTCAAATAATTAGCTATATTTCTAATAAATTCATATTCTGAAGACACAGCGGTAAAACATACCAACCCTGGTTTAAAATCTGCTACTACTTTATCAATGACCGGATAGTTTTTCTCACCGTACGGACTACTTAAAACAGCCAGTTTAGTCCGGTGGCCATGCTTCTTTAAAATTGCCGATATGTATGATACCCCAAATTGAATCTGTTCCGGTGTCCGCAATGGTTTCCATAGGGATTGTATATCCTGCAATGAATAAATAAATAAAACATTCATATTTTTACCTGTTTTCCCGGAAATAATATAACCCATAAATAATAATCATGGTAATAGTGCCCCTATCAAGCTAATCTTCAGCCCGGGGAAGAAACCATCACCATGTTGAATAATATTAATTAATAAAGTTGTCGAAGAGTACGCAAAATAGACAGACGTGGCTAACACCCCAAGATTCCAACCGCCCCTAAATCGCAATCCATAATATAAAAAAAGAAAATATCCAAACATGTTTACACGAAACCCCCCTAACAGAAATGCTGCAATAACAATCGGTATAAACAATATAATAGTTTCACTTCTTTTCTTAGAATACAAAAGTGCTAATAGTAAAAAAACTGAAATCCTGCCCAAATCTAATAACTTTCCACCAGTGTAATAAATCAGAAACTTCGAAATTATTTGACTTTTTACCAGCAATAACGGAATAATTAAAAAGGGGATCGCACGTAGCGACAATTTGGAAACTTTTCCCGTACGAAACAGCTTTGATATTTGCTCGACAAAAACCTTAAACAAGATCGAAACATAAACAATTAAAACCGATGCATGCGATAATAAAGCCACAACAGCCCACATATAAAACAATTTAAACTGATCAATATTAATCATGGATAAAGCCATAAATATAAATCCATATTTTAGACGTTCCGCTGCAAAATATAGGACAAATAAATAGAAATTTGATAAAATCAGCATGAAAGCAATGGTAACCGATGCTTTCCACTTCAGAAAAAGAGACATGGTTATATAGGCTAAAATTGCGTTTGAAAAGGCAATAAACATATCTTTGGCGATAAAAAGGCTTGCCACCCAAGATAGAAAAAAATGAACAAACTCTCTTGATGAAATGCGTTGAGCGTAAAACACAAAGGCCTTTGTTAGGCTGAAATCAGGCAAACCTGCATATATTTTTCTATAAATAGTTTGATCCCCACTGGTATAAAATGGCAGAATTATAGAACTGAGTAAAAATACAAGTGCCGCAGCAGTAAGTTTTACAAAAAATACCCGTGGAATTTTCAAACAAAGTTTAATCCGCACAATATTCTCCAACGTTTTAGAAACTAGATTTTAAAAATGGAACATGCGTTCCTTTAAATATCTGGCTTTAATTAATATAAATCGCTGTAGCACTATTCGTAATTCCGGCTCTCCTCGTAAAATAAAATAAAATAATAAAATCATCATTTGTAAATGCATGCCTAGCCTTATGCAATAAAATAATAAATTATCCACTATATTTTTCTTTAAAATAATGTCGTTCATTACATTAACTTGATGTTTATATAGTTGGTTAACTATACTTAACCTGGCGCGATATCTCATACGTTTTTCCCACGAATCAGCATAATCAAGCGGAAATAAATCAGCATAGGTAGTCTTCATTAAATTTACAGCGTGAGAATATATTTTTAATTCTGCGTCTAAGTTAGAAATTGAATGAAAATTTGCCGAATAACTATCTGCCATCAATCTAAATCCAACTAATTGTTTTGGGATAAAACAGGTTCCATACTTAAGGGCAACTAACATTCCAATGAATGTATCGCACATTGCTCCTAAATCAGAAGGAAACCCACCCAATTCAAGAACAACATCACGCCGATATATACAACTATTGCCCCCCATCCAACTATCGTATTTACGCAACAACCGCATACACTCAAGAGGGTTTAAGTAACATTCTACGAAAGATGGATTTTTTAATGGCATGCATATACCATTACCATCAGGATAAATGATTTTTACTATTGAAGAACACAAACCGGCCTGCGGGTATTTTGCCAATAAACGCATAGTATCTTCAAAGAAACCAGCAGACACCGTATCATCAGCGGCCGCAATATAGACGTATTGGCCGGAAGCCTCTCTTATTCCTCGATTGCTAGAATAAATACCTCCTTGATTCTGATCGTTTTGTAAAAACTTAATATTTACTTTCGGGTTTTCTTTTATAATGTTCTCTATAACTTTAACGCTTTCATCTGTAGAACAATCATCAATGATAATAATCTCGTAAGGAGAAAAACCTTGGTTGAGTACTTCTTTTATGGCCCGACTTAAGAAATGAGCATGATTATAATTTGGTATCACTACTGATAATCTTAATTGATTCATTTATACTCCTGCATTGAATTCTTCTTTCAGATAAACCTCACAAGGCACACCACTGCTATAGTAAAGATCCAAATGGCCTGGATGCAACATCTGTTTAAACTCTTTTTGCAGTAAGCTATAGTTCAGCCATTGCTCGCGCGGTCTGGGCAAAAGCTGTAAAAATTCATCCAAGGCGGCAATAATTTCACACTCTTCCATTTCAACAAACTCTACTCTTTTCTGCGTTGACAAAACACTTCCGAGTTGAAAATACGCGGGATGTGTTAAGAACGTGCGCCAGGATAAATATTTGCCTCTTTCATCTTTGATACGCTTAGGAAAATACCTAAGCCTTCTATTGGGCTGCATAGCACATAATTCAGTATAATTGAGTCCTAAAACCGGTTTATCACACAAGAGACCATAATTTTCAGCCCCGGTCTTGGAAGAAATAAAAAATTCACACCCACTAAAAAGCAATACATCATTTTTCGGTGATTGGAAAACACCGTGGGCATAATCAACGAATCCTTCCCGCGACTTAAAATAAGGTTGTTCACCTCTGCCTTGTAAAACTACGGAATATCCTTTATTAATTAAATAGTCAATCAACACATCGTAGCGTTCATAATGCTCGATCTGGCGAATATTCCGGTTTTTATTACAATAATCTTTCACGTTAATATTAATTACCACATACTTACCTGATATTTTTAAATCATTCAATAGGCTACGAACGCACGCTTCGTCAACTGTTATCCCGCTCGATACTTTGGCTAATTTATGAAAATATCGATAGACATCATAGCGGCAATCATAAACGCTGCGCGACTGAACGTAAGCGTCCCAGAACAGGCTGTCTTGAGGACGATTTTCATAGACATTATCTAAATATTTAACATAGGTGCATTTACTGCCTTCGTTGATTTCATAGATATGAAGCTCTTCAGGATATTTTCTTAATAAGTTATAATAAAGCGGCTTAAATACAAGCCGCGGCATGAAAATGGCAAACGCTTTTTGCATGAATTGTGAAAAATAATCACAAGGGGAGATGATCCGTGCCTCAGGGCAAATATACTTAGCCAACCTAGTGACTAACGGAAAATTAGAGGTACAAACAACCAGAACTGCGCCGTTGTGAACATTAGTCCAACAGCGGATAAAATACAGCAATTGCAGAATAGCGCCGTATTCATCGCGGGCGAGAAAAAATAACTGCTGTTGGCGAAAAGCTTGCTTTAATTGCCGGGAGTAAAGATAGTAAATATAAGGAAAATACAAAATATTAAGAAAAAGAAAAACAGGCAACAAAAAAACCTTTAACCGGTTACGCTCAATAAAACTCTTAATATCCATAATTAATTCCCTTATTTATAACCCTCAAACTCTTCGCGTTTTATACCATTTAGAAATCAAATGTAATATTTCTTTGTCTCTTATAACACGTAATATTCGTTTTTTAATATTAAAATGAAAACTATGAAAACAGTTGTAAATGATACCAGCCAAATAACAGCATAACATCAAATAACACGCATCTATTGCATAGTTATAACGCTTGAGTACCTTTAAATTAATTTTATTAACAGGGTAATGAGGAATGATTTTCCATGCACGCTGTTTAACAGCTTGCGCATGCTTACCGTTCAAACCCGCCTTGTAGATATTATAATTATTAACAAAAGCAGTCAATCCCATGAATTTCTTTCGTTGTTTAACGTTAACATTGCATATAGCGGTCTCTGGTTGGCCTCGCACACCGATCACCTTTTCGGTAATCGCCACAGAACCAATACTCGAAAGTAAAAAGTGAAAAGCAAAAGAATCCATTGCTACCTCACCAAATACCTTTGCCTCTTCCATTGACAAAGTAAAAGGATAGTGAAAAGCGCCCATCGAACGTGCCATGGGTAGATTTAGAACAATACCAGACCATGCTGGGTACCCAATACAATCAGGTCCCAGCATATTGATATATACATCACCCGGCAGAATCTTCCAAGTATCGCGGTTTTTCATACTCAAAGGCAAGTGAATCACCGTCACATTATTGGTATTTTCTACAAGTGAATTGGCAACGCAAAAATAACACTCTGGATTTTGTTCCATCAAATCAACTGTCTCGGATAAAAAGTGCTTATCCGTCCACCAGTCATCATGCGGCATATTAACGACATATTTTCCGGTGCAATGATCAAAACCAAAAGTAAAATTATCTGCACATAAATTTTTAGAATGCCTGAAGAATGATAAACGTAATTTATCATTTTCATATTTTCTGAACTCTTCAACCATTGGTTCCAGGGACGTTGGAGAACAATCATCTAAAAAAAGTACCTCAATAGGCCGGTAATCTTGCTCTACGATGGACTGTAACGTCTTTTTGGAATAAATAGGGTTGTTATATGCAGGGATAAAGACGCTAACGAGTGGTTTATTCATATTTGCTTCTCTCCATATTATATAAAGTTTTTGTGCTTTGATAAGCTTCATCTAAAAAATCAAACAATCTTTTAGGAGGAAACAATTCCGACGAAAACATCTCAACTAAATCAATTCTTTCAGGGTTCTTGGTAAATTCACTCCAGGGGTTACCATGATAACGACCAGACTTAACTGCTTCATCGAATAATTCTGTTCTAGGCAGATCTAAAGTAATAGAAAATTGGGTAAGATCTAATTTTAACGCATTCGCAAAAGCAATATTATTGCGAATATCTTTCTCATCTTCACCAGGATAGGCCAGCATAAAATTGCCAGTACAAGCTAAACCGGCTTTTTTAACAATCTGAACAGCTTTTTTAATTTGTTCCGGATTATAACCTTTTTTCATTCTCACCAATGTTGCTTTATTTCCTGATTCAATGCCAAAATGAATATTAAAGCATCCGGCTTTTTTCATCAACTCCGGCATCCATGGTTGGATACAATCAATGCGAGATTTCACTGACCAATGAAGTCCTATCTTCCGCTCTATTAAACTTTCACATATTTGTTTAACTCGTTGCGGCTTAAAGGTAAACAGATCATCTTGAAATAAAATTGATTTAATACCCATTTTATGAATAACTTCAATTTCATCCACAACTTTTTCTGCGGTACACAACTGTAAACTATGATTGTGGCAATCACAAAATGCGCATTTGAAGGGGCAGCCAATGCTGGTTACCATAGTGGTTGTTGGATTAGCGGGGCAGAAACTGACATAATACTGGCTAAAGGGCACAGCTTCCCGATCAGGTAGCTCAAAATCATTTAATGTATATTCTTTTGATTGCTTTGTTTCGTAATGGCTATACGATCTCCCCTGAACATAACAATTATCTATCTCTACCCCCGATTGCCCTTTTTCTAATTGATTGCAGAGTTCCATAAGGGGTAACTGTCCTAATCCAACAATTAAGAAATCTATGGCCTTAAAACTTAATGTTTCTTCCGGATATTGAGTCGCATTTGGACCTCCAACAACAGTATAGATTGAGGAATTAACTTTTTTAACTAAATTAAAAATCTCAATTACTGTTGGCCATAGGCCAATCACAGAAGGAACACCAACAAGCTCAGGCTGAAAGCTATTTATAATTGCCGGTAATTCACAAATACCTTGTCTCAAAAATTCCATATCTAGGACTTTAACATCGTGGTGCTTCTTTATATGTCCGGCAAGATAAAGTAAGCCTAAGGGTGGCAATGGAGAACGGGCTTTTTTAGAATAATCGCGTTTGTACCCGATAGGTATTTCTTTATCGCAAGGAGGCTGTATAAGTAATACTTTCATATCTATTTTCTCCTAAGAGAACTCATTTTACGGCTAACTTCCCTACTATTTACTATTGCCAGCCGCATAATCTGACAGATAGTTTCAATATCAGATTGCCCGATTGAAGTTCCGTTTGGTAATGTCAATACCTTCGTAGATAATTTCTCTAGTATTGGTAAATGGGGAACAGGATAAGATGAAGAATAGGGTTCGACATGATGACAAGGTGGATAAAAATATCGTCTTGCTATCACATTATCAGCCCATAGGATCTCCATCACATGGTCTCGGCTTAGTCCTGTCAATGTATCATCAAGTTCTAAAACTATATATTGATAATTACATTGTTCCGTCTCATCATATCTTGCCAAGGAAATACCGGGAATATCCCTTAATTCATTCTGATAGTGTTTATAGTTGCGAAAGTTGGCCTCCTTAAATTCATCAATCATTTCAAGTCCGGTTAAACCCATCGCCGCGGATATCTCATTCATCTTCCCATTTGTTCCAAGCGAGACTACATCTCCGCTAAAACCAAAGTTTTTCATCAAGCGGATTTGCCTTGCCAATTCATCATCATTTGTAACAATGGCGCCGCCTTCCAATGTATTAAAATACTTTGTTGCATGGAAACTAAAAATCTCCGCAGCGCCAAAATTACCTATCATCCTGCCTTTATATGAACAATCAAACGCGTGTGCAGCATCAAATAGTATTTTAAGGTTATGCCTTTGCGCAACATCTAATAATTTATCAATGTCGCAGGCGCGTCCCCATAAATGTACGCTTAGAATTCCTGTCGTTTTAGACGTCACCAACCTCTCAATCTGATTGGGATCGATGTTGTGGCTTAGAGGATCAATATCACAAAATACCGGTTTGATTCCTAACCACTGAAGCGCATGAATAGTGGCAACAAATGTAAACGCTGGAACGATCACCTCTCCCTTTAGGCCAAGAGCGTGTATAGCAATCTCCAGGCCTATTGTCGCATTACATACAGCTATACAGTGTTTCACCTTCAATCTTTTTGCAATAGCTTTCTCTAATTCTTGAACATAATATCCGTTATTTGTTAACCATTTTCTATCAAGAACATCATTAAATCGATCCATCAGGCGCGCACGATCGGGGATATTAGGCTGACCCACATAAACCTTTTCCTGGAACGCTTTCGTTCCGCCAAATACAGCAAGCTCTTCAATTTTTCTCTTCATTATCGTATCCTTCATCAATGACACCATTCTTAATACTTTACTTTCTTCCTTTTTCACACATTAAAAAAATACTTGAACATAAATCAGGATATTGCTGACCCAAATGAAAACACCCTTCTAAATATTCAGGTGAAATAATATCTGTGCTCAATAGCCTGTCCCATTGAAAATTTGCTAATGCTTTAAAGAAAATACCCGAACGATGTACAACTTTAAGTCCGGCTTTTTTTACATCTCTTTCTAATGTATTTAATGAGTATGTAATTTTATGCCCATGCTCTGCTTCTGATGATGTAACCGCTGAATTATGACTAATTAAGCCCATTTTTACAGCTATTTGCCTGGAGGGCGCATTAGCATTAGGACATACCAAGAAAAATCTGCCTTCGCCGGACAACCATTCATCCTTAATTCTTTTCAAAACTAAAACTGGATCATCTAAGTGTTCCAGTACATGCGTTAAAATAATATTATCGTATTTAGTTGGCAGGGTAGCAGTTTCAAAAAGTGAATTAACAAACTTAACTTTATCACCAAATTCTTTTCTAGCAGCTTCAATTGCCTCAGCTGAAGCCTCAACACAAGTAATATCTTCAAAATGGGGAAGCAATCTTCTAGTAAAATCTCCTTTATAGCTCCCTAATTCTAATAAATTTCCTTTTTTGAAAAATGGAATAAAAGTTTTCAACATAAAAGGATGCATAACGTCAAAATCAAAATAATAGGCATATTTATGGTTTTTTACATCCTTTAACTCTTTATTGTGGTCTCTTTTTGTTTTCATTTTATTTTATATCCTTTTGCATTTATAATGCAGGTTATTGTTTTGCAATTTCAAGCTTCATTAGCAGCGTGTCTTCATTGGTTTTATAACTTACAAAGCCTAATCTATCATACAAACGGATTGCACTATTATTGTGTCTATTGACCTCTAACTTCAATTTTTTAAAGTTATTTTGACTAGCATATCCAATACACAGATTCAACAGCCTTGATGCAATACCCAATCTCATAAAATTTCTTACTATGCTTACATTTGTAATAAATGCTGAACCGCTAAAATTATCGTTGAAATACGCTGCTATAAATCCGACAAGAAGCTGATCTTGCCATGCTTCGAACGTTACGGATTTATCAAAGATTTTTTTTGCATATTCTTCAATATTCACCCTATCATCTAATGGTGGGGTGAAATTTTCATTACATTCTTTTAAGTGTGAAAATATTTCATTTACGGCTGCGGTTTTTATCTTGTATTTGATTTTATTTGATTTTAAGTTTAACATAGTTTTAGCTTTCTAAAACAGCAACTCCAAACCCAAAGCGCCCAAATTCGTTGCCATTGTATAGCATATATATTTTGCCATCGCTATGAAAAACATGCGGATAACACAACATTTCCGAATCCCAACCATCTTCTGAAAGATCAATACCAACATTGTCATCATCTCTAACCCAATTAATCAAATCATTGGAAAAAGCATAACCAATTCTATAGCTCCTATTACTATTTTTTCTAAAATCAGTTGATTGCCTATAACAAAAAAACATATGGTATTTAGAATTATGATTAATAACAGTAGGAAGCGCCTGACATTCATCAGGATTCAGTCTATCGGCGATTAATTGTTTGCCATCCTTGTGCCATGATACATTATCATGGGATATTGCATGTCCAATTTTATAAACACGATCAGGTGGTGTATCCTTTGTGAGGTGAGTAATCCATTTAGCCCCGTAAATATACCACATATGATATACGTTATTAAATATGCCGACAAATGGGTCGCCTACTAAAAATGGTTCATGTAATGAAGAGGTCAGTATCGGACCTTCTCCAATTTTTTTAAAAGTCAAGCCATTGTCCTCGCTCATGGCTAAACCAATAGACGTATCAACTGATACCGACACCTTCCGGTTCCAACCTCCGGTGTATGCCCATATTTTATTTTTGTCCCGTACTACATTCATTGGGAAAATTCCATGTTCATCAAAACAGCCCAAATTACCTAATTCAATAACCGTATCAG
>Ga0163203_1000526_pt1 | contig 10442 bp, 8 predicted proteins | sample PL_2010_330m_FD_113534 | JGI IMG/M metagenome (GOLD analysis project Ga0163203, IMG submission 113534) | Freshwater microbial communities from Powell Lake, British Columbia, Canada to study Microbial Dark Matter (Phase II) - PL_2010_330m | ecosystem: Environmental > Aquatic > Freshwater > Lake ... | reverse complement strand
GTACTTTACCTGCCGCGTGCAATCCGTCCCGACAACCCCCGGTGGTGAGTTCAACCAGCGTTGCGTGGACGTCGTTTCGACCGAGGAACCAGTCGAAGCACTGCTCGATCGCTTCGGGGACGCACGGCGATCGCGGTTGTCCTGTCGATGGCAAACGGAAGGACGTAGCCACCGTTGTAGTCGGTGTGCTCGCCGATCAGATTCACGCGGCCGGGAGCCTTCGTGATCTGCGGAGCGGGTCCCGATCCGAACTTAGTCATCAGAAACTCTACACTACTCATCGATGTCATCTCCACGCACTCCTGTTTTGGTCAGCTTCCGCAAGTGTGGTCACACAGGTCCCACCCCAGATACTTCCCAATCGCCTCCTTCACGATGGCCCCAACATGACCTTTAACTACAGCCACATGGTGCTCAAAACCGCGTTCGACGATGTACTTCATAAGTCCCTGCAGGTTCCCGATCTCGGCTACTCCGTAGCCTCCGAACGTGACTGGTTCGTCATTAGTGTACCGCCCTTCAGCAAGGTAGGAGATTATGCTGCCATTTATGTCGTCCGTAGACAACCGAAAGAACGTAGCCGGTCCCGGGGATATCCTGCCGACACAGGTCCCGTAGGTGTTCTCTTTTCCCACATCATTAGCGATGATCGCCTGGAAGGACATCCTCGCGTCCGTGAAGAAACTCTTGGGGAAGTTGCTGCAGTGAAAAGTGATTACTTTGTTTTCGTCCTCGCCATAATTGTTGTTCCAGTCGGCCAGAGCAGCCGGGGTTCCAGCAGCTAGCTCAAGGGCGTACATCGACAACGCCCCCATGATGTCCGCCTCACAGGCACTGGGGATCATATTCTCCGAAAGCATACTCATAACAGTGCATGGCACGATGCCATAAATCTCCTCCAGGGCCGTCCAGCATTGGATAGCAACCGCATCAAGCGCATTTTTCTCGATCCACTCCGAAAGCGTAAGCGACAGCTTCGCCATTTTTTCCAACGCGGTTTCGGGAATGCTTTCTGTGGCGATGTAGCCCTTGATTCTTTTCAGTTCGCGCTTGACCCCCGAAGCCGCGCGGTCAACCCCCTGGGCCTGCGCAATGATCTCGGAAAGATCTACCGTTTCAACAGTGATCCCCTCATGCTCCAGAATCTTCTCGCTGAATCGGACCGTATTGAACGCGGTTGGCCTTGCTCCCACCATGCCAACACGTGCGTTCCTGAGTCCCTTAACTACATTGCAAATCCCTGCAAAGGCTTTTAGATCGTCCTTGAACGTACCGCACTCTGGCGATTCGACATGCAGCGTGGTGCTGGAAAAAGGAATCCCGTACTGCACAAGGTTGTTGCACAGGGAAAGCTTCCCGCAGAAGGCGTCTCGCCGGTGTGCGATGTCCAACTTCCTTACCTCGTCGGGGAAGGCGTGAATCAAAATGGGTACGCCCAGCCCGGAAAGACGTAAGACATCGACTGCAGCCTTTTCATCTCCAAAATTGGGCAGCGTCACGATGACGCCATCGATCGCTTCCCTGTGATTGGAAAAAAGGCGGGCGCACTGCTCGGCATCCTGACGCGTCTCCACTGCTCCGTACGACGTGTCCTCCGGTGACAACGTCACCGCCTTGTACCCTACCCCTTCGATCGCGCTCAGGACTTGCTCGCGTCCCTGTTCTACGAGCCAGTCGGGAAAGAAGTTCCTATTGCCAACGATGACTCCAAACGTTTCAGTTCTTCTCCTCATCCTTTTCCACCTCCAATCGTGGACAGCTCATGCATGCGATCCTTGATGTCCTCGTAGAACGCACGATAAAGCGCATAGTACTTGTCGTAGACCTCTTTTGTCACGGGGTTCGGGGTATCTACCCGGCCGATGTGCGTCCACTCTCCGATGACCCGGTAGTCGGCAATGAGCCCCACCCCAATCCCAGCGAGGAGTGCGTCGCCCAGTGGAGCCCCCACTCCTCCCGCGGGAATCAGTATCCTCCGCCCCGTGACATCGGAAAGGATCTTTGTCCACAGATTCGATTTCGTCACTCCTCCGACAATGCGGGTCTCCTCCTTCAGGTGAAGGCCAATCGCCTCGCCGACCTCGATGCTGTGGCGCAGGCTGTAGGCAGCGGCCTCCAGCAGCGCCCGGAAGAGATGAGGCTTGGTGTGGTAGAGGGTGAGCCCGAGGATCACCCCCCTCGCGTCGGGGTCCCACAGTGGAGCGCGCTCGCCCATGAAGTACGGCAGAGCAACCAGTCCGTCAGAGCCCGCAGGAATATCCGCTGCTTCCGCGTCCAGCAGCTGGTAGGGATCCTCACCCGTCTTCTCGGCTTGCTCGACCTCCGGCTCGCCGAATTGGTCCCTGAACCAGCGAATGAGCCCACCCCCAGTCGCTGCGCCGCCCCACGTGTAGATCTCCTCGGTGCAGTTGACGACGTGCGGCATGGAGACGAGGCTTTTCGAGTAGGCCTCACCCTGGTGAATGACTCCCCAACAGGTGGAGGTCCCCATCATCGCCACGTTATCGCCACGCTCGATCGCCCCCCCACTTAACGTCGCCATCGGTGCGTCGATCCCGCCTGCAACCACAGGCGTACCGGTGAGAAGACCGCACTTTTTTGCCGCCGCGGAGGTCACCTCCCCTACCACCTCCGTGGAAGCGACTAACTTCTCCGGCATCTTCTCCAGAGGAATCCCTAACCCCTTGCTCATTTCCTCGGACCAGCGCAGGCGATGAATGTCAAAGAGTCCCCCCAGGTTCCCCGCTGACGAGTAGTCGATCGCCAGCCGGCCCGTTAGGCGGAACTCGATGTAGCTGGACGGGGGAACAAACTTATGCACGCGCTCCCAGATTCGAGGTTCGTTGTTCTTAATCCACAGGATCTTGGGGTATCCAAAGTAGGTGTCGACGTAATTGCCGGTGATTTCAAACACCCTATTCAAGTCCACTTTTTTCCTGATCCATTCAACTTCATCCGTTGCACGGCGGTCCATCCAGATGAGGCATGGCCGCAACGGGTTGAATTCCTTGTCAACCGGGATCCCCGAGCCACCGTAAAGTCCGCTGATACAGACCCCGGCAACTTGACTCGCAACGATCCCCGCTTTCTCTATACTTCCTTTTATTGCATTGTACGCCGCTTCTTCCCACACCCGCGGCCACTGCTCCGCCCACGAGGGCCGCGGGTGTTCCACCCCGTATTCCACGAGGGCCGAGCCGAGCACTTTCCCCTCCAGAGAGACCACGACGCTCTTGGTTGCAAACGTTCCAATATCGACGCCGATCAAATATGGCTTAGTCATGTCCTAGTCCTTTCCATGGTCTTTCTGTCCATAGCCCTTCACATACGCCTCATGTAGCCGCCTGACTTCTTCTTCAGCCAGAACAGCGGGGGTTCCGGCATTCTCGGCTAGATAGGCGATTCTCGCGCTGTGCTCCACGATCAGTGCCGCGGTCAGCGCATCTGTTGGAGTCTTACCAGCAGTGAATACCCCGTGGTGCCTCATCAACAGTGCTCGAAATCGGCCCGGGCGCGTCTTCTCGGAGAACTCTTTCCCGATATTCTCGTCTCCGGGAGGGACGTAGGCCGATACGGGGATCGGACCTCCAAACAGGTCAGCAAGCTCTGTGAGGTACACGGGGATGCTTCTTCCCAGGACGGCGTACACGGTGGCGTAAACCGAGTGCGTATGGACGACTCCTCCGACTTGCGGAGTGCTGCGGTAGATGTGCAGGTGAGCCGAGGTATCGACGGAAGGCTTGAGAACTCCCTCAATAAGTTTTCCTGATAGGTTGACGACGACGAGATCCTCTGGCGAGAGGGAGTCGTACTCTACCCCGCTCGGTTTGATCACGACGTAGTCTCCGTCCCTTCCACTGACATTGCCGCTCGTCCCTTGCACCAGTCTGCTTGCAGGGAGGGTTTTAAGAGCTCTGTAAACTTCTGCTCTCAACTCTTCAAGCACTGTGACCACTCCTTTTGTTGAGCATTCCTTCGCATCATTATTCTATTCTTCTCGTATCCAAACCAGCATTTCCCCGGGCTCACGATTACCCCACGCAAAATAGGGAACAGCTCTTATTGCGATCTCTTCCCTTTCCAGAGCGACTGGGCTATAGAGGACATGCTTCCATTGTGACGTCATTGCGCTGCGCCGGGCGACGCCGTGAATGACGGGAGCGCCTCCGAGGGACTGATCGCAGCCGCCCAGGGTTAGCTTCGCATCTTGCGGCAGGGAGAGGTCGGGAAGGTTAGGACCGTTGTCGACCTCCTCCAAGCAGTAGACGACTGGACCACGCTGAATCGCCACTTTTCCAGCATTCGCACGCACAGCAGGATGGGCATGGATTCGCTCAATAGGCATGGGCAGCAGTATCTCAACCCTATCACCGCTGCGCCACACTCGTGTGATCCTTGCGTAGCCTTTCCTGGAAACAGCAGCGGCTTTGACATCTTCGCCGTTGACGGTGATCTCGGCATTCTTGCACCATCCAGGGACGCGAATCGCCAATGTGAAGCGAACCTCTGTTTCAGTACGGACCGTTATTTCGACCGTTTCCTTCCAAGGGTATTCTGTCCTCTGTGTTAAGGAAACTTGCTGTTCCGCAAGTTCACAATCAGCTTCACTTCCCACAAAAAGGTGCACATAGATTGTGTCTTCGTCTTTTGAATAGATGTATTGTGCAACCGAAGCCAGCAATCTGACAATATTCGGCGGACAGCAAGCACAGTCAAACCAAGCTTGGCGGACTGTGTCAGCGTGCCGCTTGTCGTGGCGCTTTTCGTACGATTCCGGCCACACTTCAAGTGGATTGACATAGAAGTACTTCTTACCGTCGAGCGATATTCCACTCAGCACGCCGTTGTAAAGGGCACGCTCCATGACATCCGAGTAGTCACGGTCAACGTCAAGATGCAGCATCCGGTGTGCCCAGAACACAAGGCCAATAGCAGCACAGGTTTCCGTGTAAGCGGTATCATTGGGCAAGTCATAGTCAAACGTGAAGGACTCCCCCTGTACGGCTGAACCAATACTACCGGTGATGTACATTTGGTGTTTCGTGACACTGTCCCACAGTTTCTTGCACGCAGTCACGAGGGTCTCATCTTTGGTCTCGGCAGCCACGCCTGTCATCCCGCAATAGAGATACATCGCTCGAACGGCATGGCCAACTGCCGATGTCTGTTCTCGAACGGGAACGTGAGCTTGGCTATAGGCCTTGCCATATCTTCCCTCGGGATTGTTGTCTTCCCGTGCTCTTGCTTCAATATCGTAGTAGTGTGGCTGTTGCCCGCGTTCATCGATGAAAAACTTACTCAATTTGAGATATCGCTGTTCACTGGTGGCTCGATAGAGCTTGACGAGGGCTAACTCAATTTCTTCGTGTCCAGGGTATCCCCTTCTCTTGCCAGGTTCTGGTCCGAAAGTCGCGTCAATGTGATCGGCCAGCCGGCGCACAACGTCAAGGGGTTTGCGCTTTCCGGTCGCTTCATAGTAGGCCACGGCGGCTTCCATCATGTGACCTGCACAGTACATTTCGTGGTTGTCGCGAAGGTTTGCCCAACGTCCCGCAGGCTCTTTAATAGTGAAATAGGTATTGAGGTAGCCGTCTCGCTGTTGAGCGTTTGCAATCAATTCAACGACCTCATCAGCCAGTCGCTCAAGTTCCTGGTCCGAATGGTTCATTAGACAATAGCCAACAGCCTCCAGCCACTTCGCGACATCGCTATCCTGAAAGACCCATCCGTAGAACTCTCCGTCCGTTCTTCCGGCAGCGATACGGAAGTTCTCGATGGCATGACTGGGTTCCGCTGCGGGAATCTTATCATTCAAGGCCTGCCACTGGTACGGAATGACAACCTCTCTAACTTGTTGCAGGCGCTTGGCCCAGAACTTATCCTTAACTCGGACGTTCTTAATCAGCAAGGGCTGTATAGCGTTCTTGTTCATTATGTTATTCTCCTTCCTGTCAATTACCATTAACTCTCCTCACCATCCCGCACATCAAGAATACCGGTGTAGCTAGGTCTGTCAGCTCTCTTAGCTTAGTATCGAGAAAAAGGATCAGCCGCATCTCTTAGCCCATCTCCCAAAAAGCTGAAAGCAAGCACTGTTATCATGATGAACAGTCCAGGGATCATGATCCAGGGGTGCTGACCCAACGTCTGAAAGTTTTGCGCATTTTTCATAAGAGTGCCCCAACTAGCCATGGGAGGTTGGATTCCCAGCCCCAAGAAACTCAGTGTGCTTTCCCCGAGGATTAACCACGGTATGGTGACCGTCAACGCCACGATGATATGGCTGAACGCTTGAGGAAGTACGTGTCGAAGTATGATCCGACGACCACTTGCCCCTATCGATCTTGCGGCCAAGACAAAATCCTCTTCGCGGTATGAGAGAGCTTTGCCCCGCACTTCCCTCGCTATGACTGGCCAATTCAATAGAGAGAATATCCCGATTATCCCATATACCGTATAGATCGGATTCCAATCCCGAGGTAAAGCAGCGCTTAGCGCCATCCACAAAGGTAGTTCCGGGAAACACCGGAAGACTTCCACCGCCCTCTGGATCAGGATATCTGATACGCCTGAATAGTAGCCTGAGATGCCTCCGAGTATGGTTCCAATGATCCCGCTGATGGCGGTAGCAGTCAGCGCGATGAGTAGGGTCAGCCTGCCGCCAAAGAGTATGCGACCAAGAAGATCCCTTCCGTGGGTATCGGTACCTAAGAGGAATACGCTTCCCCCGTTTTCGACTCCGAAAAGGTGCAGATCGGATTTGAACATCCCGAAAAGCTTATACTCCCATCCATGCACAAATAACCTGATGAAGTACTTCTTTGACGGCTCCTCTGTATAGAGGAGCATGTAGGTCTTAGGATCTAGCTCTCTTTGCAACTTGTAAGTAAAAGGCCGAAAGTGGAACCTCCCATCCTGATCTAAAAAATGAATTCGTTGCGGAGGAATGTATGTTGCCTTAAGGTCTGAGTTTGTATAGTCATACGGAGCGAAGAACGGCGCAAACACAATGATGATAAGCAGAAGTCCAATCATAATACCGCCTATTCTCGCCAAGCGATGTTTCTTGAACTTTCTCCACATTAATGCTAACTGGCTTTTAGGTCTTTTCGCTTTGAGGTCCGTAGAGGCAGTTTTTCTTAGATTTCTTTTCGGGGTCCTTACCCTGAATTCCTGTCTACTCATATCTGATCCTTGGATCTACCCAAGCAAGCAATATATCAGCCAGGAGATTTCCAATTACCGTAATGACAGCGAGCACAAGGAGGAAAGAACCGGCAAGATACATATCCTGGTCCTGAAGGGCAAGCAAGAACATCGTACCTGTAGTGGGCACACATAAAACAATACTTGTCGCCATTTCTCCTTGTATGAGCCAGGGGATGGACATTCCAAGGTACATCACGAGCGGTTGCACGGCGTTCCTCAGCGCGTGCTTGTATATCACGACCCGCTCTCTTAGCCCCTTAGCTCTAGCAACCTGAACATATTGGTGCCCAAGGACATCCAGCAGATTCGCCCGGATGACCCGCATATTCCTTGCAGTACCAGCGACCCCGATCACAACGATGGGAAGCCATAAGTGGCTTATGAGGTCCATGAGTTTAGCCCAACTCCATGAACGCAGGACCATCTCCATCGAAAAAAGCCCGCCTATGCTTGAAACACCGGTATAGAAGATGAGGAAATAGATAGCCGCTAAGGCCAAGAAGAAATTGGGTATCGACAACCCCAGGAAGGAGAAAATCGTCAGGACGTTGTCTCCAAAACTGTATTGGTGGGTCGCTGAGTATATGCCTGGGATCACTCCACCCACCACTGAAAAGCACATGGCGCACACGGCAATCAGAACAGTCCACCCTAGCCGGCTCCAGATCATGTCAAACACGGGCTTTCTGTACCTAAACGAATACCCGAAATCTCCTCTAAAAATGCCGCAAAACCACTTTCCGAACTGGGCGAAAAAGGGCTTGTCTAACCCATACATTTCCCTGAGCTGGCCGGCTACCTCTCTCGCCTCAGCAACAGATAAACCACCGGCTTGGGTCAACCTGTTTTGCAGTGCACTCATATAATCCCCCGGGGGCAGGGTGATGACTACAAAGGAGATGAACATGATGAATAACAGAAGCGGCACTGAGTACAGTAAGCGTTTTACCAGGTATCCTACCATCCGCCTCTCTTCTCTCTGCTATCGTTTGTCCCGCGGGTGGCTGCTTTGCGGGTCTCGGGCGTCAAAGAAACCCGGGGGATCTCCACATCCCCCGGGTCGATTCGATCAGCCTTTCCTATTCAACATCCGTAATGTGGTACCAGTCTTGAACCTTGTAGGACTCCGGTGTGGGGATCAGGTCTTGGTACTGTGACGGAAGCTGTAACTCTTTCGGACACCATCGGATTTCAATCGGTAGGCTATTATGGTACCAGTTATACAAGGTGGCTGGAAAGTCCACGGGGTAGTTGCGATGTCGTTTTGCAAACCCCATCGGATAGGCCATTTCCAGAATGCCCACTGTGTAAACGTTCTCGGTGTAGAGTTCCAGAACTTCGCCAAGGGCCTCTTTGCGTTCCTCGGAGGAAGTCATCGTTACAGTCGCTGTGAGTAGCTCTTCAATCCTCTCCTCGAAGGGGAGGAGATCGCGTTGTCCTCCGGGGCCAGCTGTATGCCAGGATGGACTGATCTCACTGACGGGACCAACTTCATCGGGCCTTACCCATGGGGTCGCAGCGTAGCTCCTACCCAATACTAGGTCGAAGTCCTGTGATTCTTCCCTTTGGATGAAGATCCCCGCCTGGATGTTTTTCACGCGTAGATCAATCCCTGCGTCTCGGAAGTCGGACACCAATGCTTCGGCAATTACAACGTGCTCAGGCTCTGAGGCCTCCGTTATGATCTCAATGATGAGGTCTTCCCCTGGAATCAAGGAGCTCTCAGACCAGTTAAGGATACCATCCCCATCAGTATCCGCGAAACCCAGTTCTGCAAGGAGTCGTTTTGCTTCCGCAGGATCATAAGGATACTCGATTACCTTGTTTTCCTGGTAGTAAGCAGAGCCGGAGGGGTACCCTCCATAGAATGGTTGCACATTTGGCGCCGGGAAAATGCCCGAGCAGATTCCTTCCCGATCGATAAGCCGTGATAGGGCCTGTCGGAATGCCTTTTCTCTAAACAACAGCCGTAAGGCCTTGTCTCTATCGCTGTTGACGCCAGCGTAAAGCGAGTAGTTTGGATTGATCTGGTAGGGCGTCGTAAAGGGTCCCCACTGAAAGACGAAGTCCGCTCCAGGGTTCTGCGACGCCGCAAAAACTAGGGGGACCATGCTCGGATCCTGAATAGGCGTCACATCACCAGCGGAAGCTAACAGATCATAGATCCGTGTGTTCCACGAGTCGGACTCCTTCCAGACGATTGCGTCAAAGTACGGCAACTGGTTACCTTGTTCGTCCACCTTGAAATAGAAGGGATTCCTGACATACACCATGATCTGGCCAGGCACATAGGCTACAGGAACAAATGCCCCCAAGGTCACGGCTGGCAACGCTTCTGGTGGGGTTGCCTTCATGTAACTATCGTATGTCATGGTGGAGTTGTATTTAGGGTGGTACTGCTTGTACACGTGCGCAGCAAGCGGACCATTAAGCTGGCTCTCCATCAGGAAGAATGCCTGGATAGGATAGGCGACACCAAAGTGCCATGCTATCGTATAATTATCGACCTTTTCGAGTTCTGTAACTTTGTCGCCAAAGGTCCAAGAACCCGCACTCCTCCAGCTCGGCATATTGGGATCCACGATGTTATCGTAATAGGTGAACACGATGTCATCTGCGGTAAATTCCACACCGTCTGACCACTTTGCTCCTTCGATCAGGTGCATCGTGAGTGTCTTGCCATCCTCGGACCACTCCCAGGATTTTGCCAGGTTGGGGATGGGTTCGGGGTTCTCTAGCATCCACATTGGCCCGAGTTTTACCAGGCCATCGTTTTTGAACCCCATCGCTCCGTCCCACCCCGAGTGCTGGCCAACAGCCGTGTTCCAGCCTTCGGGTGCCATTCCACTCGCACGCCTCTGGATATCTCCATAGACGCCGATTCCATCTACCATGACGCCTGTCTTCCACACAAAAGGTTCTTCCGGCAACCTCTCCTCAACAGGGGGTAACTTTCCTTCTGCAACAAGCTTAGCCAAAGAAGGGGCTTCGTTGTACTTGCTAAGACTTGTGTACTCTACCATCTCACTAGTCGAAGCGAACTTGTTCCATAGAGCCCGTTCGTCTTGACCTGCCGCGACCATTAAGGGCACAACCAACACCCCTATCAACACCAAACCTATCCATTGTTTACATCTGTACATTCCATACCTCCTAAATTCTGTACATCATTGACTTCTAATTGCCACTACAGGAAGTGTCTTGTATGTTTTTCTTATCACCCCCTCTTATTC
>Ga0163203_1000525_pt1 | contig 10449 bp, 11 predicted proteins | sample PL_2010_330m_FD_113534 | JGI IMG/M metagenome (GOLD analysis project Ga0163203, IMG submission 113534) | Freshwater microbial communities from Powell Lake, British Columbia, Canada to study Microbial Dark Matter (Phase II) - PL_2010_330m | ecosystem: Environmental > Aquatic > Freshwater > Lake ... | reverse complement strand
TCCCTGGTTCGAGTCCAGGCAGGCCCATATCTTGTACTTACTCTCCACTTGTTGTACAATAATATGCTGATTATTATGAGAAACTATTGCAGGAGGGAGTGATCATGAGCGAAACCAGTGGGCAGTCAAGCCCCGAAGTGGTTAAGTTAATTGATAAGGGAATGGGAAAGCGGATCTATATCCGTGTGTCTCAATTTCACGACCACGATTATCTTGATATTCGCAACTTCTACCAGGCGGAAAATGAGGAATGGAAACCAACACGTAAAGGAATTGCCATTCCCGTGGAACTGTACGACGAACTGGTCGATGCTCTTAAGGATATCAAGCCACTGATTGCTAGCTGTTTGGCTAGAAAAGCGTAAATACCTGGCGATGGTGGGAATCTCCTTGATGGAGAGTTCCATATTGCGGATAATTCAATGTTGCAGTTGGTCCCGTCGTCTAGTGGCCTAGGATATCGGGCTCTCATCCCGGCGACAGGGGTTCGAATCCCCTCGGGACTATTGGTAGCTACGGGTCTGAAACTTGCTCCCACCAGTTGAGAACGATGCCTAATGCGCGATTAACCTTGCTTGTTGGTGATTTGTACCGTTGTGAGCGGGCACTTGTTGCTCGTCAGAAAGAGATCATTACTAGGGAACCTACAACGGAACGGCATACCCTCTTTGCTGATGAAATTGACCTTGCCAGCCTTCGGATCGAGCTTCAGTCGACATCCTTGTTTGCCTTAAGCAGGCACTTTGTTATCCGTCATGCGGAGGCGCTAAAAGAGCCGAAACAGTTTGCTATCTTGCTTAATCAAGGGCCGTCTCCTGAAACTGTTCTCACGCTAGTTGCCGAGACGATGAGTGCCTCCAGCCCGGTATACAAAGCGATAAAGGCGCATGGTGAAGTGATTAGATTTCCTCAATGGAAGGGGAAGGCGTTGGAAAGCGCGGTCAGCGAGCTACTTACAGAACAGGGAATTGCTACTGTACCTGGCCTGGTAAGCAAGCTGATTTCTAATAGCGGAAAGAATCTCTTTTTCATCAGCCAAGAGGCAAAGAAGCTTCACTCTTTTTGCGCGAAAGATGACATGGATATGGCGCAAATGGACAGGCTTCTTTCTGCTGTTGAAGAGGGTTCGATTTATCCCATGCTTGACCGTGTTGGAGAGGCGAAACTAAGAGAATCACTATTGGAGTTTACTAAGTTGCATCAGGAGCCAGGGAGGGTTTTGTCGGCTCTCTTGCGACACTTAACACGCCTCCTCAGTATACGTGTTCTCCTTGATGAGTCCCTGTCCCTCTCCAAAATTGGGGAGATTACCGGGGAACCCCATTGGCTTCTGGGGCGGTTGGTCAATCAGGCCAAAAGGCGCTCCACCAAGAAACTAACTGCCGTTCTCAACCGGGGAATTGAGCTTGATGCCCAGATCAAGAGTGGCAGTATCCGTGCCGCTGACGGAGTTCTGGCGCTAATCTTTGCCGCTACGGCATCTGAGTTACCTTTACAGGGATATATTCAGCAAAACCAGCCTTCTCTAGCAACAAACGGCTAGCGACCAACGCACAGAACAAACTTCCTATTACCCCAATACCCAGGGTAATTGCAAACCCCTTAATTGGTCCTGTGCCAACAAACAATAGGATCAAGGCGGTCAAGAGGGTGGTAACATTGGCGTCGAGCAAGGCAGATAGTGACTTTTCGAACCCCGCGCGCACCGCGGCAAGGCTGGATTTCCCTGTACGTCGCTCCTCCTTAATTCGCTCAAAGATAATTACGTTAGCATCGACTGTCATACCTATTGTCAAAATGATTCCCGCAATCCCAGGGAGTGTAAGGGTAGCATGAAATAGCACTAGTGCGGCAAACACGATTAGCATGTTGAGTATAAGGGCAACATCCGTAACGATGCCAAGCACGCGGTAGTAGATTGGCATGTAGAGAAGAATCAGCACAAATCCGGTAACAATGGTGATCATTCCCGCGCGAATTGAATCACTGCCCAGGGTTGGACCAATCGTGTTTTCCTCAACTACCTTTATTTCAACAGGCAGGGCACCTGCTCGTAGAACAATGGCAATTCTTGTGGCTTCCTCCTTGGTAAACTGTCCGCTGATTGTTGTGGAATCCTTTACCTGTCGCCAACCTTGCGCGGCAGCTTGTTTGATGGATTCAGTGATTCGCGGCGCGCTATAGATTGTGCCATCAAGCACAATTGCCAAGCGATCGTCGACAGCAAGTTGTCTTAGCGCGTCTACAAATTGCTGTGCTCCTTCCTGGCTAAAATCAAGAGCGATATACAGCTGGCCGGCCGTTTGCACAGCCTGTGATGCCCGCACCTTGGCATCGGACAGGGCACCACCAGTTAGTAGGAGTTCGCTTTCCAGAATGTAAGGGATTCCGTCTCGGTCCATCAAGATCTCTTGCATGGCCGAGGTTGGAACAAGGTCTGAGTTGGGACTTGTGCCTGCTTTAACTACCTTGCGGAACTCGAGCATTGCCGTTTGTCCAATCAAATGGCGAGCCTCAGCAGGATCCTTGGTTCCGGGAAGGTTTACCAGTACTCTATTGGACCCCATTCGCTTGATTTCGGCATTTGCGAGGCCATATTGGTCTACGCGGTTGTCAAGAATTGTAATGATTCGGTTGAGCGTGTCGGTCTGTTGATTAAAATCCATTTCTTCTGTGCCTTGTGCTTCGAGGACAAGCCTTACCCCTCCGCGCAAGTCAAGCCCCAGGTCGAGTACATCTTTTGGTGGCCAAAATGGGTAGAGAAGAGCAAGTGAACCTACTGCAATAAGGAGAAGTGTACCAAAACGCAGCCAATCATTACGCATCATGGTATTATGAGACATATGATGACCCCCTGTGGCTACTTCGTTCGTTTGTTGACGATGCTGCTCTTGGCGAGACGGAGCTTGGAGCCATCTTCTGTGGTTACTACTATGGAGGTTTCGCTGATTGAATCAATCTCACCATAAATGCCGCCAGCGGATACTATCTTGTCTCCCCTCTTGATTTCCTTTACAAGCTCATTGTGCTTAGCTTGGCGCTTGCGTTGCGGGCGGATTAGCAAGAAGTAGAAAACCGCGCCGAACACTCCAAGGATAACAAGAAGAGAAACCATTGACTGCCCAGCCACGGGCGACTCCTCCTGGCCATACGCCACGACTCCGAAAAGAAAGGTAGTCAGCCCCATAACAAAAACAATTACTTTTCCCATACTATCACTCCCCGTAAATATTGGTCCGCAGGTGTCGATAGACGCCGATCGATAGGAATAAGGCACCTATCACACAGAATACGGCCGCTACTATGATCTCTTCATTATCTGACAAACCTCTTCCCAAAGCGATTGCACGCTCCAAAAGAAAGAAAAGATCCGCCCAAATTATACAGTACAGTCCAGACAAAATCGACTTGCTTACACCATTGCTAAATAGGGATCGTGATGCGACAAAGTCGTAACTTATGGTTGCCGCGGGGATAACCATCCAGACAAAGATCAGGCGTATGTTAAATGCGGGTAAGAGTAAGATTACAAGTAAAAGGAGGAGGTGTGCGGGAAACATTGAAATCAGGTTTGCTCCTGAAGACGTGGTTTTCTTTCCACGTGAGAACACCATAAGGTAGCCGAGGAAAAGGAGTGTCTCTGCCGCTAGACCTGCCTTTAGATCTGGCGATATATTACCAATCCACAGGACAATCCCTAGAAGGGCAAGGATCAAAGGGTAGGACCAGCTCTGAAATGGCATCGTCCTTGTTTTCATTAGATTACGTGCAGGAATAAGTGTGCCAACAGAAAAAGGAATGCGAAGCCAAGGACGTCAGTGACAGTAGTAAGAAACACCCCTGAGGCAATGGCCGGATCTTTTCCTAGCGCTTGTAAGCCCAGTGGAATTAGCACCCCCATTGCTCCTGCCACTACCGTATTGAACAGCATAGCCAAACATGCAACTGCTCCTAGCAATGGCTGCCCTTTCCATAGATAGGTGATGATTCCCAGGGTTATCCCGATGATAAGTCCATTTGTAACACCGAGCAATATCTCTTTCCTCAGGAGTTTGCGCCCTTGGTGTCGCTCCATTTCACCTAGCGCCATCCCTCTGGTAATGATGGTTATCGTTTGCATGCCTGCGCTCCCTCCTTGCCCAGCGATCACTCCCATAAGAACCGCGAGAGCTGCTACTTTAGCAATTGCTTGTTCAAACGTAGCAACGACTATAGCAGCTAGTATTGCCGTAGCTAGGCGTGCGTACAGCCACGGTAGTCGCATGCGTAGAGAGGAGAACCACGAAGTGTCGACGCTTTCGTTCATTGGCACACTTGCCATTCCGTAGATATCTTCCGTTGCCTCTTCTCGCATTACGTCTATCACATCATCGATTGTGATAATGCCAAGCAGCTTGGCTTGCTGGTCGACTACGGGGAGGGCGTAAAAGTTGTATTTGTCAAACAGTAGGGCAACTTCTTCAGCATCCGCTTCTACAGGAACGGAGATTACGTCTTTTTCTACCAGTGAGCTCAATTGTGTTTTCGGTTGTGCCAGCGCTATATCACGTAGAGATAGAACCCCTTGTAGATAGCCTTGATCATCCACAGCATAGGCAAAGTAAATAGTTTCCGCTTCCTCTGCTCGTTGTCGTAGCACATCAATCGCTTGTTGGACAGACATATCTAGCGATAGGGCAACAACTTCTGGGGACATCAGCCCACCCGCTGTGTCAGAAGGATACGTAAGCAAATTGGAGATAACCTTAGCTTCTCTGCTGTCGACATGAGAAAGGATTTCCTGTTGTGTCTCTGGGGGTAACTCCTCCAACAAGTCAACGGCGTCGTCAGGATCCATGCGCGCGAGGATTTCTATCGCTTCTCCACGGTCAAGGTCCGAGAGCAGCTCGGCCGACTCATCTGGTTCCATTTCACCCAGAGGCTTGGCAGCGGCTTGCCTCAGGTAGAGGCGGTGTAAGAGCTTCGTTGCTTGCTCGTCGGAAAGTTGGGACAGGACCTCGGCAATATCAGCTGGATGTTTTTGTAGCAGTTCTTGGAAGATAACTTTTTTCTTTTCCATTATCTCTCACCTATCAGTTGTCAGACCGTTTGTAGCGTCGGAACCCGTGTCCGTCATTCCGGCGAACCCTGGATCGGGGTCCAGGGCAGGTGCCGGAATTCCCCCACTCTGTCATTCCGGCCTGCCTGTGCGTGTTCGTACGCAGACAGGCGAACCCCACACCGTCATTCCGGCGAAGGCCGGAATCCAGCGTAATGGTGGTTCTACGTCACTTATCACTTGTCACGCATTGCAGCTCTCAGCTCTCAGCTTTCAGTCATTAATTCCGGCTTCTTTGTCTCTTACTGTTTTCGACTCCCGACTCCCGACTGGGTTCTTATGTCTTTTCCCTTACTCCTTACTCCTTAATCCTGTGTTTCTCACTCATCACTCATTACCCATCACCCATTACTGTTTTTCGACTCTCGACTCTCGACTTTTTTCTGTTGACTCTGGACTTTGGACCTTGGACTTTGGACCTTGGACCTTGTACTCTTTCTATCTTATCGCCAATCCAGCCATCTCTCGTACTTTTGTCATGTTCTCTCTAGCAATGACACGCGCCTTATTAGCCCCTTCTCTTAGAATATCTTCCACAATCCCCGATGCTTCAAGTTCGCGGCGCCGCTGTCGTATTGGGCGAAGAACCTCGATCAGGTTCTCAAATACGGTATCCTTCAGGCGAGAGTACATGAGCTTCCCTGACTCGAATTCCGCGCGTAGTTCCACGGCGACTGATCGATCGCCTAATAGCTCGCCAGATAGGTCAAGGACCTCGAAGAGATTGGCCACACCGGGAGACATGGTTGTCCCCGGCTCAAGCCCGGTATCGGTGACAGCGGAACGGATCTTGCTGTGGATTGAGCGCTCGTCCTCCATTACCCCGATGTAGTGGGCCTCTCCCGCGGTTTTACTCATCTTGATCGCTGGATCGGCGAGGGACATAACACGCGCTCCTTTTCCTACGATAGGCTCAGGTTCGGGGAAGAACTCCCCAAAACGGGCATTGAACCGGCGCGCAATCCGTCGGGAGAGCTCCACGTGCTGCACTTGATCCTCACCGACCGGAACCCCGGTGGCACGGTATAGGAGAATGTCTGCTGCCTGTAGGACCGGATAGATGAATAACCCAGCGGAGACAAACTTTTTTCCGGCAGATTTGTTCTTGAACTGGGTCATTCGCGCCAGATCGCTGTAGCCGGTCACGCAGCCAAAGATCCAGGCAAGCTCGGTATGTTCAGGAACAGCGGATTGCGTGAATAAGATTGTGCGCTGTGGATCGATTCCGCAAGCAATCAGATCGAGTGCCATCGAGCGGGAAGCGGCGCGCAACACCTTTGGGTCAATCTCAGTTGTTATTGCATGGTAGTCTACAATGCAGTAGACGCAATCGTGATCTTCTTGTAAGGAGCTCCAATTGCGAATTGCTCCAAAGTAGTTACCAATGTGTAGTGTACCGGTTGGCTGTATCCCGGAAAAGACTCGTTGTACCATAATTGCCTCCCTGCATTGATCGTGTGTTCGAGCACAAGGCGAATCTTGCAACAAAAGTATACGCATATCTTACAGTCGCGCTCAAGGAAGTTGATCCCTCAGTAGCAAGTAGCGTATGATTCTTGATGGGTGTTCAATGAAGGATAATTTCACCGCCATAATCCTGGCTGCTGGCAAAGGAACCCGTATAAAATCTAAGCGGGCAAAGGTCTTACACTGTGTCAATGGCTGGCCCATTCTTTGGTATGTTTTGCAGGCCACAACAGAACTGGCCCCCTCTAGATTCCTTGTTGTAGTGGGAAATGGAGCTCAGGCAGTGCGAAAAGAGTTCTCAAAGTGGCCGGTGGAGTTTATCGAACAACGCGAGCAGTTAGGTACCGGTCATGCTGTTTTCCAAGCCTATGGCCACGTTTCCGGAGACTTTCTTCTTATTGTTCCTGGTGACCTCCCTCTCCTTACTTCACAGGTGCTCTCTCGTTTTATCAGCTGTCATAATGAACAAGAGGCCGATCTCTCGGTTCTCAGCATGGTTCCTGTTACACCGGGCGCATATGGCCGGTTGAAGCGAGACATAGGTGGACACCCTGTTAAGATCGTAGAAGAGCGCGATGCTACTGACGAGGAACTTGATATTGCTGAGGTTAATAGCGGGATCTACTGTGTGCGTAACGATGAGTTTCTATGGCTAGCTCTCCGGTCGCTTAACGCTGGAAATGCTCAAGGTGAATACTATCTCACTGATCTAGTTGAACACTATCACTGCGCGGGGAAACATGTAACAGCGATTAAGGCGGCCGATCCGCAGCAAGTAATGGGGGTCAATTCTCGTAGCGAGCTTGCTATAGCCGACCGCAGCATGCGTCTGCGCAAAGCTCGCGAGCTTATGGGTAACGGTGTAACGATAGTTGATCCGGAGAGCACCTATATTGAGCCTAATGTAATGATTGGCCCCGATACAGTGATCCTTCCCGGAACACATCTATCTAGTGGCACAACAGTAGGATCGGACTGTACGCTTGGCCCAGAGACGTGGATCGACGCCTCAAAGGTGGAGGATGAGGTTGGTATTCGTTACTCCGTGATAGAATCGGCACGTGTTCGTACAGGCACTACAATTGGTCCCTATAGTCATCTGCGCCCTGGAGCGGATGTAGGGCCAGGGGCGCGGATCGGCAATTTTGTGGAAGTGAAGGCTGCGCGACTAAGGCGCGGAGTAAAAGCTGGCCACCTTACCTATATCGGTGATTCCGACGTAGGAGAGAATGTGAACATTGGCGCGGGGACGATTACATGCAACTACGATGGAAAAGCAAAACACCGCACTATCATTAAGAATGGGGCCTTTATCGGAAGCAATACGTCAATTGTTGCTCCGGTTACAATCGGGGAAAGAGCGGTCATTGGCGCTGGATCAACCATTACCGAAGATGTTCCGCCTGGAACCCTTGCGATAGGACGCGCCCGACAGGTGAACAAACATAAAAAGGAGGAAGTTGAATGACGGGAAGGGAACTCAAGTTGATCAGCGGGAATGCCAACAAGGGATTGGCCAATGAAATTGCTGGCGAATTGGGCGTAGAGCTATGTCCTACCGCGGTCGACCGGTTCAACGATGGGGAAATCCGAGTACGCATCCGTGAGACGGTTCGTGGGGCAGATGTTTTTGTGATTCAGCCGACGTGTCCGCCGGTGAACGATAATTTGATGGAGCTTCTTATTATTATTGATGCCCTGCGTCGTGCTTCGGTGCGCAAGGTAATTGCGGTCATTCCTTACTATGGGTATGCGCGTCAGGATAGGAAACATACGGGGCGTGTCCCGATCACAGCACGTCTTGTGGCTAATATGATCGAAACCGCTGGTGCGGATCGTGTTCTCACCATAGATCTTCACGTTGGGCAGATTCAGGGCTTCTTCAACATCCCGGTGGATAATCTGCGAGCCGATCCGGTATTTATGCAGCGCTGTCGTGAAGTGTCTGGAGGCGTCAATAGCACGGTGATCGTTTCTCCAGATGCTGGGGCAACGGCCCGTGCTCGTTTACTTGCCGAGCAGCTTAACTTTCCGCTTGCAGTGCTGGAAAAGCGGCGAGATCCCGAAGGAACGGATACGAAGGTGGTGAATGTCATCGGAGATGTTGATGGACACCGGGTGGTTCTTGTGGATGACATCGTTGCTTCGGGCTCGACCCTGATCAGAGCAACTCAGGCCCTACTAGAGTGTGGAGCAACAGAGGTTCGCGCCTGCTGTACGCACGGGGTGTTTTCAGATACCGCACTTGAGCGACTAGAAGCCTCTCCCTTGAAAATGATTGCCGTAACTAATACCATTTTTCATCAACAAGCAACAAAGAGTAAGAAGGTCGAGTATATCTCAGTGGGAAAGCCACTGGCACAGACGATAAAGCGCATTTTTGACAACAAATCGGTGAGCCATCTCTTCCCACATTACTAATTCAGGAGTAAACATGCATACATTGAAGACAAGGTTGCGCTTGAAGGGAAAGGCGGGTGCCTTGCGTAGACAAGGCTGGGTTCCTGCGGTGGTCTACGGTCCAACTGTTGAAAACACCCCGCTGGTCATCGATCGTAAGGATCTTCAGGACCTGTTTTCGCAGATTACACGTAGTTCACGTATCAATTTATCGATCAAGGATCACAGTAAGGGGAAGAAACTGGATGTATTTGTGAAGTCGATTCAGTACGACCCTATTACGGATCAGCCAATTCATGTCGATTTTTATCATCCCAACATTGGTAGTCCGCTTAGGTTGTACGTTCCGATAAAGATCATTGGCGAAGCCCGAGGAATCAAAGAAGGGGGTATGCTAAACGTCTTGTTTCGGAGGGTGCGAGTACATGGACTGCCTAAGGACATTCCTCACCTGATAACGATTGATGTGAGTAACCTTGCGATAGGGGATGCAGTTCGCGTGCGTGATGTTGATTTTGGGAATGTAGAACCGTTTATGGCCCAAGAGCGAGCCCTGGTTACCGTAATGGCTCCACGGCGATTGGAGGAAGAGGTTGTAGAAGCAGTTGAAGAAGGGGGCGAGGAACTAGTCGGAGAAGAGACTGCTGGAACAAAGGCTGCCGAGGGAGAAGAGGAGCCACCTGACGAAGGGGAATGATTGAAGGCTGTATTCGGACTGGGAAACCCTGGGCTCAAATACGTTTTGACTCGTCATAACGTTGGTTTTCAGGTAATTGGTCTTTATCGGAAGATCAACCGAACCAGGGCCCGTGCGGTACGCACCCGTCTTTCTCTGGTTTACCGCACAGAAGACTTACTCCTTGTGAAACCAATGACCCATATGAATGCAAGCGGAGATGGGGTCAAAGCTGTATTGGAGCGATTTCAGATTGACTATGCGGATGCTCTGATCGTTTACGATGATCTGGATCTTCCATTTGCCAAGATGAGAATCCTTTCTAAGGGAGGAGCGGGTACACACAAAGGAATGGCATCTGTCGTTACCTGCCTGGGAAGCGAGGAAATTCCTAGGATACGAATTGGTATCGGCGGCCCCATTCGGCCACCAGACACGACAGACTACGTTCTGGGAAGATTTACCCCGGATGAATGGAAGGAACTGTTCCCGGCTTTACGACGAGCCGTAGAAGCCATTGATACATTTCGTCTGTCTGATATCAACACCGTTATGAATAAGTTTAATTAAAGACAGTGATGGGTAAGAGAAAGACAGTCCAATGTCCAATGTCCAACGTCGAAAGTCCAGGGTTATGTTTGTGTAGCGTCGTAGCTTGTCTGCGACGTTATCTTCAACGTCGGGCGCAAGACCCGACGTCACAGACGTGTGCCTGGCATGACGCACAGGCCACAGTTCCAGGTATAGCCTGGGACAATATGGTTCACCGTTACCGGACGGAAGGACAACGCCAACAAGGCAAGGGCAT
>Ga0163203_1000524_pt1 | contig 10460 bp, 6 predicted proteins | sample PL_2010_330m_FD_113534 | JGI IMG/M metagenome (GOLD analysis project Ga0163203, IMG submission 113534) | Freshwater microbial communities from Powell Lake, British Columbia, Canada to study Microbial Dark Matter (Phase II) - PL_2010_330m | ecosystem: Environmental > Aquatic > Freshwater > Lake ... | reverse complement strand
GTCTTGGGCACGTCAGCAACGAAGTATATCTCCGATGGCGCAGCGATCTTGCCGAGGTTTTTACCCACATGCTTGTAGATTGCCGTCTTGAGCTCGTCGGTCCCCTCAACGCCTGCATTCAGAGCACAGAAGGCGACTATGACCTCACCCTTCACCTCGTCCGGCTTTCCGATGCATGCTGCCTCTGCAACGTCCTGATAGCTCACACACGCAGACTCCACCTCGGAGTTGCCTATCCTGTGACCTGCCACGTTGAGAACGTCATCGATACGACCCTGGACCCAGAAGTAGCCATCCTTATCCCTTCTCCCCTTGTCACCTGCCAGGTAGTAGCCAGGATGTGTATCCCAGTAGAACTCCCAGTAGGTACTCATGTACCTCTCGGGATCCTTCCAGAAGGCCCTCAGCATCGATGGCCATGGGGTGGTCTGTACTATATTGCCGCCACCACCCAGCGGAACTGGCTCTCCCTTCTCGTCCAGAACTTCAACGCCATAGCCCGGGAGCGGTAATGTAGCCGAGCCTGGCTTCAGCGGCGTGATCGGCAGCGGCGACACGGCAAAGGTGCCAGTCTCGGTCTGCCACCAGGTGTCCATGATCTGGAGCTTATCCGCGCCGATGTTCTTTCGGTACCAGATCCACGCCTCCGGGTTTATCGGTTCGCCGACGCTCCCGAGAAGTCTCAGGCTACTCAGGTCATACTTTGCAGGCCATTCATCTCCTGCGCGCATGAACATCCGAATAGCGGTCGGAGACGTGTATAGCACAGTCACGCCGTAGTCCTCTATGATCTTCCACCATCTTCCGATGTCCGGGAAGTCTGGAGATCCCTCGTACATGACACCGGTTGCGCCCAGCTGGAGCGGAGCATATACAATATAGCTGTGACCTGTGACCCATCCTACGTCTGCTGCACACCACCAGACGTCATCCTCCTTGAGGTCGAAGACCCAGCTGAGGGTCTGTGGTGGTCCAACACAGTATCCGCCAACCGCATGCTCGATGCCCTTCGGCTTCCCTGTGGTACCGGATGTGTAGAGGATGTACAGCCTGTGCTCGGAATCCACCGGAAGCGATTCACACTCTCTCGACTGGTCCTTTACGAGATCATGCCACCAGATGTCTTTTCCTTCATTCCAGGGGACATCCTGGCCGGTTCGCTTGTAGATGATCTGATTCCTGATGCTGGGCGCATCCGCGATCCCCTCATCGGCCTGTGCCTTCAGGGGCACAGTCTTTCCGCGCCTCCAGAATCCATCGCAGGTGATGCTCACCACCGACTCGCCGTCCTTCACCCTGTCGCCGTAGGCCTTCGCGCTGAAGCCTGAGAAAACGACGCTGTGAATCGCGCCTATCTTGGCGCACGCCATCATGGCGATGGGAAGCTCGGGAATCATTGGGAGATAAATGCTGACCCTGTCGCCGTCCTTGACGCCCAGGCTCTTCAGACCGTTGGCAAGCTTGTTGACCTCCCTGTACAGGTCCCAGTATGTAAACAGCCTGACGTCATCAACCGGCTCTCCCACGGCGATGTAGGCGACCTTGTTCCGCCTCCAGGTCTTCACATGCCTGTCGAGACAGTTGTAAGTCATGCTGATCTTGCCGTCCGGGAACCACTTTGCGTATGGTGGCTGCCAGTCGAGGACCGTTTTGAAGGGCACATCCCAATCGGCATATTCATTTGCCATCTCGCCCCAGAACTCTTCTAAATTATCTTGGGTCCACTTGCGCATCTCCCTCTCGTCGGTGAAACCCTTCTTCTGCATCCATTGCCAGACATTGGACTGCTCTACCAGCTCTTTGGGTGGCTCAAAAACCCTCGTCTCCTCCATCAGAACAGTAGTTTTAGCCTCTTCCCCTTTTTTATATGTTACCGACTTGTATTTTTTCTCCTCGGCCAAGTTTCTGACCTCCTATATTTCTGCATATGTTTCCACACACTCCGCCGGGGAGGCTCTGAGATATCGTTATTCTTCAGGTACCTCCATGATCATAGGGAGCGTCGTAAACATCACGGTTAATTATGTTCATGATTAATAAGGCTTGTTGTACCGATCATTGCAGTATTAAGATGCTATACATGATTAAATAACTGGGGCGAATAAATTTTTGCCATTTTCGCGGAATTATAGGCAAATATCCCTACTTTTTAACGATTAAAATTTAAAATTTCATCAATTTGCCGTAATATCTTGAAGTCGTTATCAGCGTTGGACAGCGCCTACGAGGTAAAAGGGATTGACCTTCACAATCCTAACCCTATTAAGGCTTCCCAGAGCCGGTGTACCCCTTACCACAATCTCCCTGTAGTTGTCGGACCTGGCCTTCATGGTCATTCCTCTGCCGGTTTCGGTCACCAGAACCGGGAGCACCCTCCCCAGATAGGACCTATTACGGTTCATGGCCATTTCCTGCCAGAGTTTGGTCAGCCTCCTGGACCTTGCTTTTTTTACATGCTGCGGCATATCCACCATTCTCCAGGCAGGAGTATGTGGTCGCCTGGAAAACCTCGTCACGTTGACCTTATCAGGCTCGATCTGCCGGAGCAGGTTCTCGGTGGCATCGAAATCCTCCCCCTTCTCGCCGGGGAACCCCACAATAACATCCGTCGCGAGGGTCAGATCCGGGAAAGCTCCACGAAAGCTACCAACGATCTCCGCGAAGTCCTCAACGGCATAACTGCGGTTCATGGACTCAAGAACCCTGTCAGAGCCCGACTGCACCGGAAGGTGGAGAAATCTGTAGATCTTCTCATCTCCGAAGGTATTGACCAGATCGCCGAGGATAGGTTTTGCAGAGGAGGGGTTCATCATCCCCACCCTGACCATGTACCTCCCGGGGATCTTGGTGATCGCCTTCAGCAAAATTGGAAGACTCGATCCGATGTCCTTACCGTAGGCTGCTGTGTCCTGGGAGGCGAGCTGAATCTCGGCGATACCGGACCGGATAAGCAGACGAAGGGAGGCCGTTATATCCTCTGGAGACCTGCTGACAAGCCTGCCTCTTGCCTTCCGCACTATGCAGTAGCTACAACTCCCTGTGCAGCCCTCCGAGATATTGATAATGCCACAGAGATGATCTCTCTGTTCCGCGCCGAACCGTGCCTGCCTTGGGCCATGATCGTGAGAAAAGATCGCCCCAATTTCAAGGGCAACAGACCGGGAGAGGATCCCGAGCCTCCTGCAGCAACGAATATCCACGCAGGCCCCAGGTATGGCCTTGGGAAGGCAACCAGCGATCACCAGCCTGTCCCCCTGGAGCTGGCGCAGCCTCTTGATCATGTTACGCTCCGTGCGCTCGGTGACCACGCAGGTGTTAACAATCACCAAGTCGGCGTCTTCCAGCGCAGATGGTTGGTGTCCTTCTTCCATCAGAGCCGCACTGGCCTCTTCCGAGTTGCCCTGGTTGGCGGTGCATCCGTAGGTCTCTATGTAAAACCTCATCTGCCTACGGCTTGAGATCTCCAATAATATGAACTATCCCTCGCCGTCCTCACCGTGCTCCAAATTCTCCTTGCGGATCTGGTAGGCACCCACGACCATCCCCATCAGGGCTGGTGCCAAGAACAAACCGCCGATCCCCGCCACCAGAGCGCCCCCCACAAAGGATAACATCACCAGAAGCGGATGAATCGTCGATTTCGTGGAGACGATATAGGGCCTGATGATCATCTCCGAAGGCAGGTAGATCAAGACGGAGGCCACCGTGAAGAAGAAAATTGCATCAAACAGACCCAGGGCGAGGTACCTGTAGATAGCTATGGGAACTATCACTAGCCAGGCGGTAAGCACGGGAACCATGCCGGCGATGAATACGAAGCAGGCCAGGGCGAAGGGTTTGGGTATACCGAAGGCATAGAAAACGACCACCGATATGATCCCGCCCAGGATGGCGGTGTAGATGCTGCCGATGAAGATCCCACTAAGGATACTGTCTACCCGCTCACAGTACCTGGTAAAGATCCCCATCATCTCCGGAGGTATAACGAAGCTGCAACCCCCAATCAGACGCCCCCCGTCCAGCAAGAGAAAGTAGCAGACGAATATGGATCCCACGAAGTTGAGCAACATGAGCACTATGGACATCCCGTAGCTGAATACCGGAACGCTGGCCACTATCCTGGCCAGAACCTCGATCACGGTCTTCAGGCTTCCCGTAAGATCGTCATAGATATTCTCCGCCAGATCGTCGTATATGGTGGTGGGTATCTCCACACCCCTGATGAAGACGCTGGCCTTGTTGAGGATCAGGCCCTGATGGGTCACCACCCAGTTGAGCTGAGACACGATCTCCACCGTGCCCAGGGTAACTATCAGGGCGACAGGCAGGATTATTATGGTGGTGGCAACCAGCGACCCAATACGGCGGCGATCTCCGAAGAGCTTCTGTATGGGCCTGCCCACGTAGGCGAAGACCACGCCCAGAACTATGCCATCTAATAGGGGGAAGAGAAAATAGAAGACGAGAAGGAGCACCAGGGCGATGGGCACGATCATCCAGGCGTCTTCTGAAAACCTCGATCTAAGGCCAGAGTCCAATGAATTTTCACCAACTGGCCCTTGTATGCCGCAAAGATAAATAGCTTTTCAGAGATCTGGATAGCACCTATCTCTACTTCGGCAGCTCTACGGTCAGTAGAACGTTATCGGTTTCCTCCACGATCTGCTGCTGAGTAATGCCCCGGAGGCTGGCCGCCAGGATCGCGCCGCCTGCGCCCACACCCTCCTTGGCGCTGCCCTCGGCGTAGCACCGTATCGCAGGCATGGCAGACCTCTCCAGGCCCGGATCGACCACATAGCAGGTCTGGCCCACCTCTTCCACGATCGTCCTGAAGCTGGCGCTCTTGTCCTCCACGACATACTTCGTAGTGGCGATGCTGACGTCTCCGTCCATATCCAGGGCGTCTGCAACGGTCAGGATCGCGGCCATCTGGGTCCCGCCAGCCAAGACCACCTTGGTGTCCTGGAGCCCTTTCATCAGTCCCAGTGCGCAGGGCATCATGGGATCGCCTAGCTCTGCCAAGGCCCCTATAGGATCGGACCTCATGCTCCCGAAAGAGGCTCCGCACCGTTCCAGGGCCTGGTCGACTATCTCCTGTTTCAGGCCCAGGGGGTTCTCGGACAGACTGCTGCTCACCATCCCCATATATCCCAACGCCTGCATCACCGCCATCGCGGTGGTGGTGCCTCCGGCGATCGACTCGCCGATGAAGACGCAGTCCGAGAGGGTGGCGAGCTTGCTGCCCAAAAGCGCGGCCCGCTCCATGATCTCCGCGGCCTCGGGCACCGCGGCCTCTATTCTTATGTCACCTCCGGCAGACCCGCCCGCGTCGACGTAGGGCACGGCCGGCTTCATTCTCAAGCCGCTTGTCACGAAGAGCGAAGGTATCCCTGAGAGGGTAAGCGCCGCCCTAGTCATCGTGGCAGGCGTGGTTGCACCCTCCGGCGAGCTTGGTACTTTTGGGATCGTTATGATCTTATTCAGCTCCACCAGCTCGGCGTCGGCGCCTGGGGTGTAGTCGGTCAGATCCGGGGACGATCCTGCGGCGCTGATGCCGGGGATCTTGCCGGTCTCTGTATTGGAGATGACACAGAGGAAGAGAGGTCGTTTTGGTCTGTAATCAAAATGGGGATGAATCCAGTCTGACATAGGCGAAAGAGAGGTGACGTCGTATAAAAACCCAACGCCAAGAAATTTAAAATAAATCAAATTTGCTTGATTGGCGGTTAAGCCTGCTTGGTCACTCGATCAGGGTCAGCTCGACCTCATCGCCAGCCTCTATCCCCTCCACCTCCTCGGGGACCAGCACGTATCCCTGAGCCCTGGAAACAGAGCTTAGGATCCCGGCGCCGGAGGTCATAACGGGAACGGCAACATCTCCTTCGAGAGTGACCCTGGTGAAGCTTAGATATCCTGGCCGAGAGACGATCTTCCTGGAGAGCCGGGCCTTGACCCTGCAAAGATCGTCCCCGCGGTGGGCCAGCTTCATGATCAGAGGCCTGGCGAACAGATATAGTGCAGCCAGTGCGGCTACTGGATAGCCAGGCAGACAGACGACCGAAGCATTCCCGACGAACCCTGCTGCAGTGGGCTTGCCGGGTGTGATCCTGACCCCGTGGACCACCAGCTCGCCCAGATCCGAAAGGACCCGGGGAACGTAGTCCATCTCCCCCACCGAGGTACCGCCGATGAGGAGGATCAAGTCGGCATCCAGGTTGGACCTGATAGCCTCCTCGATCAAAACGGGATCGTCCCCCACTATGGCCGATCTCACGGGGCCACAACCCCATGCGCGAGCGTAGAGCTCGGCCATCAGCCCGTTAATCTCGTAGGCCTGACCAGGCTCGAGGCTCCTACCCGAACAGCTGGGAACCAGCTCACCCCCCGTCGGTATTATGGCCACCCGGGGCACCTGGTAAACCTCCACATCACATAACCCCAGCGCTGCCAAGAGAGCGATGTCGGGCGGCCTGAGCCTGTGCCCTTCCCAAAAGACCGGCTCGCCCAGGGCCACGTCTTCTCCCACCCGGGCCAGGTTCCTGTTGGGATGGACCTCCGCTGTGATCTCTACATGGTCGCCCCGGAGAATGACATCTTCCTTCATGACCACGGCATCTGCACCGTCGGGGATGGGGGCACCGGTCCTGACGGGGACGCATGTATTTTCCCCCACAACGTTGCCAACCCCCATGTAAACCGGGGCCAAGGGACCTGCCCCTCGTGTTTCCTCCGCCCGGACCGCGTAACCGTCCATGGCCGCACGGCTGAACCCAGGCAGGTCGACGGGAGAGACGACGTCTTTTGATATGACCCGCCCCCGGGCCTCTGCGATGGGGATCGATTCCTTGCGCCCGACCGGCTCGCACCTATCGAGCAGGGTACGGACGACCTCCGATGCGCTGGCGAGCTGTCTGAACATGATACCATCTACCCTATTTATGGAAAACTGATATATACGTATCACCCGATCATCCCCGCAACAATCTCACTCTGAATAACAACCTATTGCTGGAGGGTGGATATCGAATGACTACTGTTGTTTGGCTGAATGAAGTCGGCAAGGATGATGTTTCGATCGTCGGCGGAAAAGGCGCAAGCCTAGGAGAGATGATCAACGTTGGTGCGCCTGTCCCCGGTGGTTTTGCGGTTACTGCACCGGCGTTCAGAGATTTCATCGATCGATCGGGGATCGCGGATGATCTGTTCTCATCGCTGAAAGTGGACGTGAACGACCCCGACGCCCTGAACAGAGCTGAGAGGGATGCGAAACGCATAATATTCAACGCCGAGGTGCCGCCAAATATCGAGAAGGCGGTCAAAGACAGGTACCTGGAGCTCTGTGAACGCGAGGGGGAAGAGGTCTTCGTGGCGGTCAGGTCCAGCGCCACCGCAGAAGACCTGCCCGACGCCAGCTTCGCTGGCCAGCAGGATACCTTCCTGAACATGAGAGGTGCGGACCAGGTCTTCGAAGCGGTGGTGAAGTGTTGGGCATCTCTATACGGGGCGAGGGCCATATTCTACCGCGTGGAGCAGGGGTTCGATCATGAGAAGGTCAACATCTCCGTCACCATCCAGAAGATGGTCAACTCCGAGAAGTCAGGAGTGATGTTCAGTTCCCATCCCAGCACCGGCGAGCCTGAGGTGATGATCGAGGCCGCGTGGGGACTGGGGGAGACGGTGGTCAGCGGGAGCGTATCTCCCGACAACTACGTGGTGGAGATAGAAGATATGAAGATCGTGAGCAAGATCATCGCCACCAAGGAGATCATGGCCATCCGGGATCCCAAGACCGGAAAGACGATCGACGCTAAGCCCGTGCCCCCGGAGATGAGAGATAAACAGGTCCTCTCCGAGAACGAGATGCTGGAGCTGGCCGAGCAGGCAGCTGTTCTGGAGAAACATTACGGCATACCTCAAGATATCGAGTGGGCCTTCGAGAACGATGAGATGTTCATCCTCCAATCCCGGCCCATCACCACCATAAGTTCCGGAACGAAGGCCGAAGAGACCGGAGGCGACGGCAAGATCCTGGTAACCGGTCTCGGTGCATCGCCAGGGCTGGTGTCCGGCGAGGTGAAGGTGATCTCGGGATCCAATGAGCTGAATAAGATCAAAGAGGGGGATATCATGGTCACGGTGATGACCACGCCCGACATGGTACCCGCCATGACGAGGGCGGCGGCAATCGTCACCGACGAGGGCGGCATGACCTGTCACGCGGCGATAGTTAGCAGAGAGCTGAGCTGCCCGGCGGTGATAGGAACCAAGATCGGGACAGAGAAGCTCTCTGACGGCATGCTGATCACCGTGGACGGCAGAAAAGGTCTGGTCTACGAAGGCAGGCTGGATGCAGCCAAGGAGAAAGCCTCTGCCACAGCAGCGGTAAGCGTTATGGCCCAGAAGATAATAACCGCCACCGAGGTGAAGGTCAACGTCAGCATACCCGAGGCGGCTGAACAGGCTGCGGCGACCATGGCCGATGGCGTGGGCCTCCTACGGGTCGAGCACATGATCTTGGGGCTGGGTGAGCACCCCCACAAGTTCATCGAGGAAGGAAGAGAGGAGGAATATATCGGCGAGCTTGTCAAGGGGATCAGGACCGTAGCAGACGCCTTTTACCCAAAACCCGTCTGGGTCAGGACCCTGGACGCTCCTACCGACGAGTTCAGAGGAATGGAGGGGGGCGAGATCGAGCCTCATGAACACAACCCCATGCTGGGCTGGCGCGGGATCCGCCGGGACCTGGAAGAGATCGATCACTTCCGGATGGAACTAAGGGCGTTCAAGAAGCTTCACGAGCTGGGACTGACCAATGTGGGCATAATGCTGCCCCTGGTCCAGCACGTCAGCGAGCTGGTACGGGCGAAGGAGATCATGTGCGAGGAGGGCATTGACCTGGAGAAGATCGATCTGGGCATAATGGTCGAGACCCCAGGCGCTGCCCTATCCATCGAGGATTTCATCGCCGAGGGCATCAACTTCGCATCGTTCGGAACCAATGACCTGACCCAGTACACCCTGGCCGTCGACAGGAACAACGAGAACGTGGCCAGCCTATTCAGCGAACTCCATCCTGCGGTCCTGAAGCAGATCGAGTACGTGGTAGATAAGTGCAACGAGGCAGGGGTTACCACCTCCATCTGCGGCCAGGCAGGATCTTACCCGGAGATGGTAAAGCGACTGGTGGAAATAGGAATAACCAGCATCTCTGCCAACATCGATGCTGTGGAAGTGGTGAGGGAGACGGTGGCCAGAGCCGAGCGCATCATCATGCTCCAGGCCCTCAGGAAGTGATAAGAGTTGAAGGTCCATGGTATTTCCGAAGACGATGTGCGGAGGATCCTCCAAGAGAAGAGGGAGCAGGACCTGATATACGATAGAATCTTCTCCTCCATGTGCACCCCAGCCCACCCCATAGCCCTGGAGGCCCACCAGCTATTCCAGGAGACGAACCTGGGAGATCCTGGCCTCTTTCCCGGTGCTGCCAAACTGGAGCAAAGTGCGGTGAAGATGATCGCCGATCTGCTGGGATATCCGGATGCAGTCGGCTACCTCTCCACCGGCGGTACCGAGTCCAACATCCAGGCCATCAGGGCGGCCAGGAACGCCACAGGGATCAGGGGCGGAAACGTGGTGGTCCCCAGGTCGGCCCACTTCTCCTTCGACAAGATCGGAGACATTCTCCGGCTGGAGGTGAGAAAAGCCGACCTGGACGAAGAGCTGAAGGTGGACCCAAACTCGGTGGAGAGCCTCATCGACGAGAAGACCGTGGCCCTGGTAGGTATCGCCGGGACCACCGAGTTCGGCCAGGTAGATCCCATCGACCGGCTGGGAGATCTTGCCATGGATCGGGGGCTTTACCTTCATGTGGATGCCGCCTTCGGCGGGTTCGTCCTGCCTTTTATGGAAAAAAAATGGAAGTGGGACTTCGGGGTCGAGGCCGTATCGTCCATCACCATAGATCCTCACAAGATGGGGATGAGCACCGTCCCTGGTGGCGGTCTCCTCTTCAGAGACGGCCGACACCTGGATATGCTGGCCGCCTTTGCACCGTATCTCACGGACAACAAACCGACAACCCTGACCGGTACGAGAAGTGGTGGATCTGCCGCGGCCACCTGGGCGGTGATGACCCATCTGGGCAAAGAGGGATTCACCAGGATCGTTAGGCGGTGTATGGTCCTCACAGACCAACTCGTCGCCGGGGCCAGGGCACTCGGGGTGGAGCCGGTCCTAGAGCCGATAATGAACGTGGTGGCTCTGAAGACGGAACCGTCGCCCGAAACGGTGAGATCCGAACTCATGAAACTGGGCTGGCTCGTCTCCATAACACAAGATCCCAGTGCCCTCAGGCTGATCCTGATGCCCCATGCCACCAGAGATAACATAGACCTTCTGCTCGACGATCTGGCTGCTGTGATAAGACGACTCTAAGGTAGCGCCCGAACATTTACTTGTAG
>Ga0163203_1000521_pt1 | contig 10499 bp, 1 predicted proteins | sample PL_2010_330m_FD_113534 | JGI IMG/M metagenome (GOLD analysis project Ga0163203, IMG submission 113534) | Freshwater microbial communities from Powell Lake, British Columbia, Canada to study Microbial Dark Matter (Phase II) - PL_2010_330m | ecosystem: Environmental > Aquatic > Freshwater > Lake ... | reverse complement strand
TCATGAGGCAGTAATATTTATCTTTGTAATTGGCAGTATCTACCTTAAAAAGGCCCTTGTCACGCCAGAATTTCTGCCACTTCGGCTCGATCTTATCGAATGGGTATGATTTCTCGTCCTGTGTCATAATTTTCTTATTTAATTAACTTTCTTACCGTCGCCAGGTTGCGCTTATCATCCTTATCGGATTCTTTCGGCGTTTCCATGATAAACGCCGCACCTTTTAAACCCGGATGATTTATGATGCGCTTCATGGCCGCCAAACCGATATTGCCCTTACCTATGTGTTGATGCCTGTCAACCCTGGACCCAAGCAATGAAAGGCTGTCATTGAAATGTACCACTTTAATAAGCGCAAGCCCCACCAATTTATCGAACTTTTTTAATGTACTTTCCAGTCCGCCCTTAGTTCTTATATCATAGCCCGATTCAAATGTGTGGGCCGTATCCAGACAAACACCTACTTTTTCAGGATGATCTATCGAGTCAATTATGCGTTTAATATGCTCAAACTTATATCCTATGCAAGACCCGGAACCGGCGGTATTCTCCAATAGTACCGTCGTTTTGGGCCTGGCTTTCCCGATGATCTGATTCAACGCGGCGCCAAATCTTTTTATCCCGCCATCTTCACCGGAGCCGACATGGCTTCCAAGGTGCGTGACGAAATATTCCGCGCCTAAAGCATCCGCTCTTCCCAGATCCTCTGTATAGGCGATTATCGATTTCTGATAAAGGCCTTCAGCCGGTGTGGCTAAATTTATGATGTACGGTATATGCACCACTACTGGGGCAATATCGTATTCTTTTTTAAGCCTCTTAAAATTTTCTACATCTGACGAATCAAATTCCGACGCCTGCCATGCTCTTGGATTGCGGCTGAATATTTGCATCGCGTTGCAGCCGAGCGCCCTCGCCCTCTCGAGCGACTCCCATATCTTTCCGGCTATCGAAACATGTACGCCTATTCTTCTCATAGAAAATCCCTGCGAGGCTGCGCCATGTACCTGAGCGGATAGCCTATTTCTCGTAGCCGCAAATGGTACATGGTGCTGGAGGAGGGAGTCGAACCCTCACAAGCTTACGCTTAATGGTTTTTGAGACCATCGTGTATGCCATTCCACCACTCCAGCACTATTAAATACTGAGTTTCCACAACTCAACAGCGTTATTATATAATCATTGGCATTCGGGCGCAATATAAACTTTTGCAAGACTTAATCCCGAGCTTTTGTTATGGACTTTGTAATTTATTCGATGGGTTATAAAGATGTGGCGATAGCTTTTTGGGATCTTTGCCAATCCGCAATCTCTTCGTAAACGATAGGCCTGATTCTTAATGGTTTCAGTAGATTCAGTAAATCATCGATCGTCACTATTGGCGGCTGGCCGTCCGCAACTCTGGCAAGCAGATCATTGATTACAGCCAATGTTCCTTGAGGATCTCTGCCGGTATAATAGAAGGCGATATTCCTGCCTAAAGCGACCCGCACCATAATATCCGGGAATATCTCCTCGCTCGGAGCAGAATCGGTATATGCGTCAGGGACAACGATAATATTGCCCTGGTCCTTATACTGCTCTCGCGCCTTACCGGCAAGCTTGGGCCCGCTCTCCATTTGAGGCGCGAATAACACAACTCTACCATCAGGCAATAGTCCTTCATTTGCTTTTTGCATAGCGCGTTCTTGATTTTGAGCCGTTTTTACCGGATCGTTCACGTCTATCTCAAAAGTTATGACTTGTTTATTATCTTCCATCCTGCCAAAGCCGTTCTTGGCGAGGCCTCTATTTATAGCGCTAAGGGCCGGTTGGACACCTGCTCCATTCATATCTACAGGCATACCCACAACTACTTTCACATCATTATCTTTGCCTTCCGTAGAGACAAATGCTTCAGCAACGGCTGCCTGGCGGGCCTTGACATCTTCCGCAGGAACCGCGGCAAAGACTGGCACGGTAACAGGCAAAGCTATGCCTGATTCTTTAGGTTCTTTACTACTGGAATGCTGATAGTGTTGTTGGGTTTGTTCCAACTCTCTGCTGTATTCTGCTATCATCAATGGAATTGCCCTCTCAGTAAGCATAAGACTTGGATAACAAACCCCTGAATCGGGATCAAATTCAAGCTCCACTCCTACCCCCACCTGCCCGGAGAAGATAGTATGTATATTTTTATACCCGCTGTCACGAGCCAATGAAACAACATATTCTCTTTCTTGCAGCGTATCGGCAATATCCTGCAAAGCTTCCTCCGAGCCAAATATTTCTTCCGCCGGAGACACCATTGCCCCGGCAATTACAATACTGACATCATCAGGGTTATCCATCATTGACGGATCGCTTTTTAATGCCTGGAACATCTGATCAATAATATCCAAATTTTCGCTTTCAGCATGTACAGTGTATGTCTTATGCGTCCTGCTATTATAAACAACTACTCCTATGCATGGCCCCATTCCCATGCCAAAAGGAGTGCCGTCATTAATCACTTCATACGGCTGCCCACGAATAATTTCTTTATCATAAGCAGGCTGTTTTGCTGCCAGCCGCGCGGCGCGGCCATCAGGAGTAAGCGAAATTGGATTCATGCTTACTCGGCCGGATTCATTATCACGTTTTGCCTTGGCAAAATCCGCGCTGCTTATCATTACCGGCTTTCCCGAAACCCTTGGCCCATCATAACTATAGTCTTCTGCGGGAGCAGGCAGTTTTTGTTCTTTTCGCTGCGCTTGCCTTTCTTTATCCTGTGCCTCCAGGGAATTCACTTGCGCCATGGCTTCATCATATAACTCGCCATCCATCCGAAGCTGGCCCGCATCATGCGCTCTTTGTTGCGCTAGTTCTTGATCCGCGGATGAACTGGGCCGATCAGTCAGCGCGTATTTAGAAAGCTCGTACATTGTTTCATCCTGCAATTCACCGAGCTGCTGAAGGCTCCGCTCCAACAAAATAACCTGATCCTGAATTATCGGCTGGAGCTGTTGCTTTCCATCTCCAATCGAAACTTGCTCCTGCTCGAATTCTCCGTCTACTAAACGGCTTTTAATATCATCGAGATATATCTGTATTTTTTTAACCTCACCCCGATAGGCGCCTAATTGATCAAATAGCCGCGTACTCGCTCGCTCTTTGCGCCTCATTGATGGCACTTCATACGAACGATACATCCTGGCATCACCTAATTCCTGCCCTTGGCCATACTGCTTTTCATTATCTACCTCTGTCATCTCCCTTTTTTCCACTCCTTCGGCTGAGAGGTATTCTTTTAACCACCGTTTAGTCTCTCTAAGCATCACAGATACTCTTTGAATGGCGCCAAACAATGCCCTGGAGGTCGGATTATCCACTTTCGCTTCATTAACATTTGCCAAGAGAGGAGTTTGCCCGTTAAAAGCATTGGCTAAAATAATCTTTTCTACCTGCCTGGCGAGGCCATGAGCGTCTTCACCATTTATTGTTTCTGGCGTATTGTCGTTTCGAGAGACAACGCACCCCGCCATAAATTCGTGGGCGAGCTGGGCAATCGCCCGCACATTTCCGCTTTGAACTTCTTCCCAAAAACTCTCCCCAATAACTATCGCCTCTTTAAATTTAGATTCACGCAAACGCACCGGGCCGCTAAGCCCTTCCATCTCTCTATCCAGCACAGAAAATATAACAGGGATACGATATCTTCTGTTTCCCCTGCTATCTACGGCCGGCCCTAAAACCTCCCCGATGGCTTGCTCCGCCATTATAGGCAAATCAACTTCTACTCCATTCTTTTGCCCATTCCTTATAATCCGCTCCGCCTGCTCCCTGTCAACGCCGCCCTGCCAGGCAAAATCATCTTGCTCCGATTGCTCTACCCTTTTGCCAGCGCCTAAGACAGCTGCGGTTTCTGTGGCAGACAAAGCTATGCCCTCTAATTCCGGCACGCCGCCCATCATGCCCAAAGACCTAAGCTCTGCAGGGCCAATCTTCTCTATGTTCCCAATAGCTATTCCTGTAAAATCAACTTGCATCGCGGTGCCAGCATTATTTGCCAATCGAGCCTGGAATATTCGTTCAGCGAGAACAGCTACTTCCGGATCATCTTTATCTATAGAAGTTCCCATCTGACCAAAGAATTTGGCCAGTCCCTGTCTAATTAATTCGGTTCTCTCTAGAGATTGATCGTAAATCACAGAGCGCCCAACAGATCTTTTATTTAAAGCATCAATGGCTTTAATCCTTAACCAATATTCTTTCCTGTCGCGTAAAAAATCCTTATGTTGAGCAATATTAATTTGCGCTAGCCCACTACCTAAATGGGGTTTTAATAAATCGGCATAAATTACAAAAGAATTATCCCTACTGACGATTCCAATATTACTGTCGAAGAGTTCGCCGATTTTAGTCCCGGCTTGATCCCTTTGATCAAATTCCAGGATATTGGAAACGTAGATGCTATCAAGCGTGATATCATAAGTGCCCATAAAAGAATGTAATTGTTCAAAAAGTTCTTCATCATTAAGGCTAGCTCGAAGAAAAATAATCCTATTCTGCTTAAACCTCTCTTGCATAGCCTTAAAGCTATCATCGCGCGAAAGCCAGCTTCCTTCTCTATTCAAGAGGCTTTGAAAGTTGAGAAGCTCCTCGGACAAAACATGAGGCGCAGAGCTTCTAAAATAATCCGGCAGACGCCTTGCAAGTAACACCCTAAAAGATCTATCGAATTCATAACGGTCTTTAGAGGCAAGCATAGACTCTTGTAAGCACTGATACACCGTATGCATCGTTGAATTGTAATCCATTATAATGCTCACATTCGGATCGCGGGCGCTGATGATCTCAAAATTGAGCAGCCCGGAGAAACCCAAATACAGGTTCCCTCTTTTCGTGGGTTCCGCCAGCTGATTTATTATATTTTTTAACGATTGCGGATCTTTCCAGTCTATCTCATTCGTCACCAAGAATGGCGCCTCGTTAATCCCGTAATCTCTATCCAGCTTGCGCACTTGTTCTGCAAAAAGAGCGGGAGCCGGATTGCGCAACCCCACCGCAGTAGCGGCGCTTTGCGACTGCGGTGTATCCTGCTGCCTCTTCCCCCCTCCCCACGCCGCGAATCCGCCGGGGCTACGCTTCGTAAAATCAGCGTATGCCGTCAATACCTCTTCCTGGGTAGTTAGCTTCTTCTCGGCCAAAAGCTTCGCCTGCTCTGGCAATCCCGGCCTGTCGTAGCGGGAGCGTAAGATGTTTTCAATATCACTAGCGCTTAAAACAGCCGGCGCTTGGGTGGCGACGGCACCGGCAGGCTCTTCTCTCTGCGCATCTGCATCTACAGTAAAAAGATCAGGCCGAGCTTTTGTTATGCTATCCATAATCTTACGCACTAATTCAAGCTGTTCCCTATCCGAAACAATCTTTGCTTTCTCCAAAGACTCAGGAATATTTTCATCGGGAATCATCATGCGCAAAAGTCTGACGGAAGATTCTCCGAAAAATTCCGATTTCGAAGAAAGGCTGTCTAGCGTTTTTAAATAATTCGATATTATCGCCTTCGAGAATCCTCTTTCAGCGCCTTTCTCAATAGCGTTTAAGATCCAATTCTCCTCTGCCCTTAAAGACTCGACGGTAACCAACTCCGGATGAGAAATAGCGATTTCATTCAACGCTGCGGAAGTTTCTTCCAGTTCAGAAACCTGGCTAATGAAAGCATTTTTTATCCGGTCAACCTCAAAGCTCAACGCATCCCTACCTTCTCCGGCAAATAATTCCGGATGAGTGGAAGTAGTTACGCTCAAGGAGCGGACGATTTCATGGTATAAATAACCAAACCAGGGATGAGGGCCCCTGGCTCTCTCTGCCAATTTCTGAACAAGCGTCCTTTTAATCAAGTCCGGGCGATGCTCATTAATGGTGATTATCGTTTCAAAAGTAACAAAAGAACCGCTCTCTATTGTTTGTTCGATAAGATCTACCGTAGACTGCTGTATTAATTTGGGGCTAAATTTGGTTATTTCCCCCAAGGCGCGGACCGCTTCCGCAGAAGCATATCTATCTAAATTAGGCGCTTTCAAAGCTCCCTCTATTGCCTCTATCGTATATTTACCTAATGTTGTATTCATTGCAATTGATGCCAACGCGCTTGAAGCATTATCATATGACTTGTCACGAAGAGGCCTCGGATTATCTCTTAACAAAGTTTTCGCCAGGGCATCTACCGCGTCAGTAGAGAGCGGGGCGGCAGATAATGCGGCTATATTTTCCAGGGCACCTGCTGCGGAGGCTCTTACCTCGACATCTGCATTCGAACCCAGAATTAATACCAGCCTGGGCACGGCACTTGACAATGCGTCAACTATCTGCGGGCTGCGTTCTTCATCTTTATGCCGAACTTCTGTTTGAGCAAGGGAATCAGTGGAAGCGGCAAAAGCCGCATCGGAGATTTTTTCTAAAAGCAGAAGGCCGCCCAAATCTCCCGGCGCGATCGCAGCTAATTGAGTCGCTGATTCATCGTAAGAAACCCAGTCAAGTCCGTCCTTCATAATAACGGCTCTTAAAACCATAGACGCGTCCTGCTGTAAACCTTGCGCCCAAATCTGCCTCAATAAAAGAGCGGATTTATAATATACGTTAGAAAAATTGTCGGCCCTGATGCCTTTTTGACTCAAGATATTCCCCGCGATCATCGCTAATTCCGCGTCAAAGAAACGCCCGCGGCGATTTGATCCATAGGAGTAGTTCAGTATGGCGAAAACTTCTTCAGAAGCGGGATAGTTATCGGAAAAAAGCACCTCTTTGAACGCTTCCATAGCCGCGGCTGCATTGGGCAATTTTTCGTCAGCCGACAGTACAGCATCAAGAATATGCGTGGCATTGAAATATATGGGCTGACGAACACTGCCGGGAAATCTAGTTTTCAGCATCACCTCCATTAAATTTATCAATGATGGCGTTACCGTACGTGGATTTTTTTCTGCTATATCCAGCATCATGCTAAGCGCTTCATAATAAATTTTCGCCGTACTGATTTCCTGCATATTCAAATTATTCGATTTTATTTCGTTAAGAACATTTTCCAGGCGCGTAACTTTTTGCGCGGAATCCGTCATGGTCTCCAGAAACGCCAACTCCTCTGCCGCCCGCCTTTGCGTTTCTGATTGCTTTACCTGCTCCGCGGCAACAGAGCCGTCTGAGCCTTTGGGCGCTGCATTAACGGATAAACTGCCCGAATCCTTAACGCTCAAGCTAAAACCATCCTCTATATTAGTAGGTTTGAGATCGAGCCCCACTCCTTGCTGAAATGGCTGAAATTTTCCCCGATACACCCGCTTTGTTCCTCCGCGATTAACTAAACCGGCCTCCACAGCGCAGAGCCCGGTGGTTTCAACAAGAACCCATCGGCCATCCGTCTCAATAATCGCCATTGCGTGCGGAATGCCTCCCTTAATTAAAAATCCTGATGTTATCTTTAATGGGTCTATGCTGACATATCCGGCTGGAATACCCAGCCTCTGGGCAAGAAGAGCAAACATATTGCTGGAAGAGTCACAAATAAGACGAATCCTCTCTCCTGATTGAATAATCGCCTCCCAGGTACTTCCCCAGCTTTTGCCATTGTGGTTCATCATGGCGTAGGAGCCGTTATAGCAACAGAATTTATTCATGGCATTGGCGATTGCCTGCAGTTTTATCGTGCCGGAAATAAATTCCGCTCTCTGGATCAAGTCTAATTTCTCTCTAAGCGAAAGCCCGTCTTTATCGACAAGTTGAGAAAATTCACGCGCTTTGCCCGCCGGTGACAATTGCTCCCTGACCTGCTTAATCAGTTCCATTCCAATCGTAGGAGAAAAATCAGCCAGTTCATTTTCCGGTAAAGGCTGCTGGTCATATTCAAAAGTTACTCCTTCGTAATTAGCGAGCTCCACTTCCACTTCTACTCTGCCGGTGTATTCAAATTCAACCATCCGGCCGTCTATTACCTGCGCAATAACCGGTTCCTTAGAAATACGGTTCCCTTCGGAATCTATCGGCCAAATATTCACGGAAGCAATCACTGCTTTGGTGCTAAAATATGGATTGATCTTAGTTACGCCCGCCGCATTAACCCTGTAGAACATTTTTGTACGGCTCAATACCTTGCCTACCCCTTTTATAGCCATCTTTTCGCTGCTTAAGATTTCTCCGTTATCTTGAAAATTAAAATATATTTCCTTTATAGGATTACCAAAAAACGGCCCCTCTATCCGCGCCTGAATTACCTCCGACCCCTCTCTGCCGCTCCATGGAGCTGTCCCAGCCACTTTGGAACTCTGATCTTGCTGCATGTCTTGGCTATTCCAGTCAGAAGGAAGGTCTGCTTTTATCTCCTTGGTCTCCCCGGCCTTCGGCATCATTTTTTCGTCCACGACCTGAGTGGATTCCTTTTTTTCTGCCTCCCCGGCTCCATCTGCCCCTTTCTGATCATCGGCGCCAGCACCTTCTTTGCTTTCTGTGCCCTTTGAAGTACCTCCTGAACTCTGCGCATTGCCGTCTTGAACAATGCCAACAGTTTCGCGATTATTAAGAACCGCTTGCTGGTGCGGAATTTCTACCACCAAGTGCCAAAAAATAGCAGCAAAAACAATAACTGCGTGAAATAAAAAGTAGTCAATATTTACCTTCGGCCAGTGCCGTTCAATCTTCAATCTTTCAATTAATTCTGGCCAATATCCTTTTTTAACAGGAGTAATCTCTTCTTGCGAAACCGATGACTCATCAGAAATTTCGTGAATATCTGCATCATCAATTTCGCCCGCTTCTTGCACAGAGATCTCTTGGACTAAAGCCTCTTTTTGATCCTGTTCGGCAAAAGGCCTTACATTAAGCGCTCTTTGAACAAGCATAGCGGCTATAGCATCCGAATTTGATGCTGTTTCTCTGTCATCAAATCGGGCAGCCTGAGAGGAAACGATTCTTGGCTTGATTAATTTCCGAACGGATTGACGCTCTATCATCATTATTGCGGGGCGTAAGAGATCATTTCTTCTGAGGCTATCGAGATACTTTCGCGTAAATTGTTTTATTATCTCCTTTACGAATCTTTCTCCGGCCAGGACCGTAGACAATTGTTCGCATATTTCAACTAAGTTGATACCTTCCGATCTGATTATCTCCGCGGCAAAGAAGACATCGCGCAGCATCTGTTCTCTTTCAAACTTCCTGTCATTCCTGCCGGTGAGTTCATGGGAGAGCTCATGGAACACGCCGACGCGCAAGAGTATTTTCTTAATTTCCGAATTGGTTATTCTATTAATTGACGCGTTAACGCCGATAAAGCCGTTACGAATATGGTCTTCGAACATGCGCGGAGAACTATCAAGTAAGCCGATTACAAGAACGGGATTGCCGCTGGAAGTAGTAGGCCATTTTTTCAGATCGGCGCCTTTACAAAGAGCCAGCGCCTCATGGATTAGCTGGCCAACCTCATCGCCTGAAAGAGAAATTCCTCTTTCAATTATCGCCTCCAATGGCTTTCCCTGCACTAAAAGAGGTTTCCCGTTAAACTTGACCGCGACTGTTTTCCCTCCAATCTGCCGGCCAAACTTGAGCGCGCCTAAAGGATTTTTAATCACCACCTCCCGCCCCCAACGCATTGAGCTGCGGCCGTAAAACTTGCCCTGCACCTTCATGTGTTCAGCAAATACAATTCTTCCGCCTTCGGCGCCTTGAGTATCTAACACTTCTCCTGCTTGATGCAATAAGTCATTGATATCTATGACGATGGGCGTTGGACTATTTTTAAGGGCAACTTCCAGGCTGTCGCTATCTCTTCTACTGATATTCGTAACCTTATCCATGTCCCATTTATCTCGAACGGCTATTGCTTTCAACCCTACCCATGCTTTAAACGCGTCTATATTTCCTTGCCCCCACACTTCTTTCCCCAGGGCCGTTGACAACGAGGCTACCGCCATTAACGATGACGGAAGAGATGTAAACGCGGAATAGATCATTTTTTCTATCGCCGCCTCATCGCCTTTTAGCAATCTGAAGTAAGGACATTCATATTCGTCGGAGCCTTTGAAAGCGGGCATGATTGATATGTAGGCAATATTCTTTTTCTTGAATATCTCGCACAGATTTTCCGTATGGAATCCACCGGTGACAACAACGGCTATCTTTGAGATTGCCTGCCTAGCGGCCCTCGGCTTCGCCGAGAGGCGAGCAAGGCCGCTGGCTTCGGGCTTCGCCCTCGCAATGACGGAGCTTGCGAATTTTATGTTCTTTAAGAATACGTCGTCCCTTTTGAATGAATATTCGTAGAACTTTGATATGTTCTCACGATAGCGGTCAAGATCTGCGATATTTTTGTCAATTCCTCGATAAAAACCCGGAATTGACCCTGAGCCTGCCGAAGGGTCGAGTTGCGCGGTAATCTTATAGAGAGGAGCTTCCTTATTTATGAATGATGCATAATTGGATGCGTTGAATGAGTGCTCGTTATCGATATAATATTTGTAATCTTCTTTTGTAAGCGAGATATTGAATAT
>Ga0163203_1000520_pt1 | contig 10503 bp, 11 predicted proteins | sample PL_2010_330m_FD_113534 | JGI IMG/M metagenome (GOLD analysis project Ga0163203, IMG submission 113534) | Freshwater microbial communities from Powell Lake, British Columbia, Canada to study Microbial Dark Matter (Phase II) - PL_2010_330m | ecosystem: Environmental > Aquatic > Freshwater > Lake ... | reverse complement strand
GTATAATTTTGTAGCAGACTCGCTATACATAGCAATCTTAGATGATGCCGGGATTGTTATTTCCTTTGTTCCATTTGAATATACTATCGTAGGCATTGATTTTTTTCTCCTATGATAACTTCTTTATGAGGACAGAGGCGCCTACGGCGCGACAAAAGCAGGGCGAAACCCGATAGTCGGGTGCCAAAGCGAACGAGCGAAAGAGAGATGCAAAGCGCCCACGCCAGCATGCGCACCATAGCCCCAGTCGCCACCCCGGAGCGGCAGCCGCTCACCGGAGGTGTTGGCATTTAGAGTGCCATTTGCCTCTTCGGTTAATGGAGCAGCTGCGGCATTAGTCAGCCTTGGCGCGATTAGTGCAGCCACCATCTGTTTTCTTGTCGCCAGTGCTAACCCATCATATCCAGCATCCATAGTCAATGCGTCCCATGTTACGCTAATTGACGCATCGACAACCCCAGCTGTATCCGATAGCTGCAGTGCCCCTGTGTCATTTTCGAAATATGCGAGTGTTGCGGCCCAGCTTGTGTCAACTTGACTGTAATAATTATCACTTGGCATATATATCCGCCCATCGTCAAGTTTTAAGCCGCCAACCCATTCCCAAATGTTACCAACCAAATCTGATATCCCAGCTATAGTTCCATCATGTCTAAATGATAAAGGACCAGAACCATTTAATATACGTGCATTTCCAAGAGCTTCTCCTGGATCATATGTACCCCCGTCTTGCCTTGTTCCAGTTTCCTGATACTCATCATACGCTCTACCGTAATTTGTGTTACCGCGTGGTTGAGCAGCTAATATCGAATCATCAACCTGTTTGATGATCCACCACGATACAGCAGCCCATTCCCAGTTTGTCATAAGATGCCATCCAGAACCCTTGTTGGTGCAATAAAGAGAAGCATTATCCCATGTTGCGCTAACTGTTGGATCAAGACCTGGGAGGGAACATGCCCGGCTGTTGTAGTTCCTTGCTTGAAATGCACCTATAAATATTTCCGCTTTATCGACCCCGTTTACAACAAACGCTGGGTGCCGTCCGGTTCCAAGATCGGCATCGATATCTTCCATGTTAAAAGCCGGAATTCTAACCATGGATGAAGGGTACCCTTGGTTGTCATAGAGTACTGTCATTTTCCCGCCGGTAGCAGCTTCGACCGATGCTCGCAGCGTATCGGGAAACGAGAGTGTTGGTGATTCGAACTGAGAAGGTTGCTCTGCTGCTGTGACTCCTTCAAGCAGTCCATCCCCAAGGAAATCCTCAAGAACTTCAACGGTCATTTGTTTTAATACACCACTCTGTTCCACTTCGAATACATCTGTAGCAGTTGCAGCAGTTGCTGAGACAGCTATATCAAATATTGGTTCTCTGGTAGAAGGCGTAGTCCCCACAGCATAAAGGACATTATCTGCTCTTGCATCTATTCTGACCTTCGTAGTCACAGAAAATGCAGCAGAAACATACTCTGTACCGGCTGTGGTTATGACATATAAAGTCCATATTGATGGCTGATTTGGATCATTTATTTGCTGGTATAATTTTGTAGCAGACTCGCTATACATAGCAATCTTAGATGATGCCGGGATTGTTATTTCCTTTGTTCCATTTGGATATACTATCGTAGGCATTGATTTTTTTCCTTTAGGCTATTAACCAATGAGATATGTTACATACGTTGCAACAGCAGTTTTACGGGTTCTGAACATTGCGGATGTTGCAGTTGCAACCGCCATAGTTCCCACTACGGTATGCCCAGTGGCAGCAGCAGCTACAGTAGTAGCATTCGCACCAGTGACTATTACTGACCAATCAAAAGAATCCCCAATATTCATCTCAAAAGAGGAATCCATAAGTGCCCCGGTTGGTAAGGTAAACGTTATTGCTGCGGTAGTGACTGTTACACAGATACCATTTGCTATTCCAGCAGCAACCGCTGCGGATGTTGCAGCAGCCGTGTTCGCAAAAGATTTTGGTGTTGCCTGTCCTCGTAATCCTCGTCTTTCCAAGATATTGGCTTCGGTGCCTTCCTGATATAGAACAGGAGATTTACTTGCTTCAATCCTAATCTTTCGTGCTACTGACGTAGCAGCCACTGTAGACTCAATCCCACCTGCTCCACTTGTGTTGAGTGTATAACTTCCTGGAAAGTTGGCAGGATCAGCTTCAATATAAACGTTAAAATCAGAATCTGAGTATACAGCTAAATCATCAAGGGCAGCTAAAGTAAACTCTGCTTTTCCCTGTGGGTATATTTTTGTTGACATCTTTTACGCTCCTTGCGTTTATTTATCCAATTCGATAGGTAACATACGTTGCAGCAGCAGTTTTCCTGGTTCTGAAAACACCAGAAGTAACTGTCACAACTCCCATAGCCCCAATTACAGTATGCCCAGCAGCAGCAGTAACAGTAAAAGTTCCAGCTCCAACTGTTGAATTAACTGACCAATCAAATGCTTCCCCAATCTTCATTTCTAATGAGGAATTCATTACCGTGCCTGTAGGAAGTGTTGCAGTTATACCCGCAGCAGCCGTAGTGGTAACAAGACCACTTGCTATCATTGCAGCAGTTAGGGCTCCTGTTGCATTAAGCACTCCAGGGGTTGCTTGTCCTCGTAATCCTCGTCTTTCCAAGATATTGGCTTCGGTGCCTTCCTGATATAGAACAGGAGAAGCACCAGCTTCAATTCGGACCTTTCGTGCTGCTGACGTAGCAGCCACTGTAGACTCAATCCCGCCTACTCCACTTGTGTTGAGTTCCCAATACTTAGGGAAATTAGCAAGGTCTATCTCAATGTATATCTTGAAATCGGAGATTGAAAAAACAGACAGATCATCAAGGGCAGCTAAAGTAAACTCTGCTTTCCCATGAGGATATATTTTTGTTGACATCTTTTATACTCCTATGTCACAAAGCCAACCCGAAGGTTGGCCTATTGCTATTATTGATTAAAGAGAAGAATACCAGCCATTTCGGGTTGTTTCATAACAACACCGAACAGGGTATCAAGCCTGTATTTGGTTTTCATGGTATTGATGTCATATTGTTTCTGCATCACCAATTCGATTCCCTGATCAGTAGAACCTCTCATCACAGCTGCACCAGCATTTTCAGGTACTGCGTATCGTCCGGGAAGAAGCTCAATAGCATCTTTCTGCCAGAAGGGGTTGATGGGTTTTGCTTCATCATTAAGGAAAACTAAGGCAGAAGTAGCTGAAGGAGTCCCAACAGTACAATTCTGATACTGAAGTTCAGCATCAGTACCACCCTGGGCGCTAATAAATGGAGGAGACATTGTTATTGCAGTACCGCTGTCAACAGAAATAACTCGGAAGGATTTCAGATTTCCAGTGCTCTGTTTTGTAATATGATGGACTGCATAGACAGTAGCAATCGTGAAAGAATCCCCGGCTACAATATTAGTGGTAGCAGATAGTGTTACCTGCTGGAATCTATTATCAACATTTGCCTTTTCACCAGTTGCAGACACTGAGGTTGCCTCGGGGACATAAATATTTGCACCACCAGCAGCAGTCGTAAAAGTTGCAGATCCTGCAGCATTGGCACAGGTATTTGCATAATCCAATTTGTAGGTCTCAAAGGATGCAATCCGCCCAACATAAGCATTACGGTAAGCATCTCTAACATCCCCGGAAAAAGTCTCTCGGTCTGCAAGATTTGCAGCCATTCCATTATAATCTGTGGTGCATAGCGCCAGGTAACGATCCCAGGCAGGAACACCTTGTTCATTCATAATTGCTTCTACCAATGCAACATTGGCAAACCCGGTAGCAGCAGCAGCGACAGGGACAACTAAAGTTCCTTGATTAGATGCAACATTCATTACGGCAATGTTGATATCACTGGCAAGTCGTTGTTTCGCGGCGGCACCAAGGCGATCTTCTTGAAGTGCATCCCGAAGTTCTGTTGCAGTTAAAATGAAAGGAACACTTTTATTGTAACCAAGGGTAGCAGGAACAGACAATTGAGTCATGTCCTGGAAGTTTGCAGTTTGGTCAGTTCCATCGAAACTCTGTGCTATGTAGGGCTGTGGTCTCCAAATAATATCCCCGGAGCGTTCCATGCTCTGTGAATCCGTTTTATATATAGACACGTTCTTGCTTAGAACAAGAGCATCATTGAAACCTTCCAAAAGTTGCTCGAAAGCAATCCGTTCTTCTTTATTAAACTCGTTAGCCATTTATTTATCCTTTGTATGAAGTTTTTTCTTGTAAGCAGCTATCTTGGTGTAATCGTTAGTTTTAGCTGCCTCATCTCGAAGTCGTTCTAAAGTCTTGTCTGCACTTCCAGATATACCACCTGACTTCCCGGAGGAAACCCTTTTTTCTGGTTTAGGTGCTCGTCTATCTGTTACCTTCAACTGAGACTCCAGCTTTGCGATTTTAAAAGCAAACTCTACAGGGTCTGTGATCTTTGAAAGCTCTTCGAGTTTCTTTGGGTTTTTACCCAAAGCGTAAACTAAAAGTGCTGAATCGTCTGCCCCCTGGACAATTATGCCCTGTTGTACTTGTGAAAAAGTATCTGATACAAGCGTCTCTGCATCCAAAAAATCCTTGAAGTTGTGTTCCTGCTTCAAATTAACATACTTCTCTTGACGAGTCTTATATGCTTTATTTTGTGCTTCAACTTCAGCAGTTCTGCGAGAAGCCTGTTCTTCAACTTTCTTTTTTCGTTCGTGGTATGCGATTACTGCTGCATCATACGCATCTTCATCGTATCCACTGGACTTTAAGGTAGGCTTTTCTCCAAGCTCAACGGGCTTTACTACCTCCGCTGACCTTTCCTCAAGCTCACGTTTAAGCCGCTTGTTCTCACCTTCCAGTTTCCTATTGACCTTACGAACTTTTTTGACCCATCCTGGGGTCTCTGGTTTATCTTCAGTCTCTTCGGGCTCATCATCCTCAGATACTGAATCTCCTATCGTAACAACTCGATCTTCGTCTTCATCTTCATCCTGGTCATTCTCAGGCTCGACTTCTTCGGAAACATCGGAATCCTCGACAATTTCCTCTTCTTCTTCAATAACGAGATCTTCGTCTATATCCATATTACATCATCCTTCTCTCAAATGCAAGTTTTATACTGCATTCGGTTTTCTATTGATTATTCCATCAATAGTTTTGATTTTATTTACGCCTATACCTGCGTAAGTTTCTGCCACTTTTGCCTTATTTAATTCGGTCTTAGAAAGAACCTCTTGTATCTCGGTTTGAGTCTTAGCAGCCTTTGCCTCCGACTCATCAGCCATGGCATTAAGAGCCCTGTCCTGTGGTTCAGGTTTTGCATTCTTTGCTGCTTCTGCCATCTGCTGCGCTTCTTCATCTGTGGGTTTTACAACCCCCATCTGAACAAGTTTTCTACGGAAGTATTCTCTTGCCTCAGAAATCCCATCTCCTTCCATGTTCATCATAGCCATAGCCTGAAGAACCTGTGCAGTTTCTGGATCTTGGGTTATCGCAAGCATCCCGGTAAGTGTTTGGACTGTTGCTGCTCTCATGGAAGCAGAAGAGGGTCCAACGTCGACTGCAACATCAAAAGTAGCTTTAGATAGGTCATTTGCTAAAGTTGGCTTTCCTTCTTCCATAGCAAGTTGTTGAAGTTCCACCACACCAATCTGCCCCATAGAGTCAATTGTCTTCATACTTCGGCCTTTTTCCACATAAACTTCCCTTGCCATGGAAAGCCAAATCTCACCCAACCTACGGATACCTTTGGAGAAGTTTGACATATAGATAAAGGACTGCCCATCTATGCTCTTTTGGATCATTTCATGTGCTTTTCCAGATACATGTGAGAGCATCTTATTTGTCTCACCTGAACCTCCCAGTAGCTCTGTCATATCCACATCAACCAACTGCATCAAAGCAGCAAGGGCTTGGGGGATCTGCGGGGGCTTTGTGTATGCAATTGGGCCAGATGGCATAGCCTGACCAGCAGCATCAGTAATTGGATTTACTAAAAGATATGGATAATTCTTAATGTTGTCCTCTGCCCACATTACCTCATGCTGTGCTACCTGCTCTGGTAGAAAAATTGGCTTCTCAACAGCAGAAAGAGAGGAAATCTCAGCCAACTTGGACGTAAGCATGTTTTTAAGCCTCTGCGTGTCCTTAACCAATCGCACATGCCCCATGCACCGTTCGATCAAGTCAACAAACCATCGTTTTCCATAAACAGGGATAATTGGGATATTCTTACCTGCAATAATTCCAGCATCCTCAAGTATCTCGTTCCCGTCAATAATATATTTGTGAACCTTCTTTTTCTTAACCTTTTTCTGCCGAAGCTCTTTTGAACCGATTGCAGCTAATTCTGCCTCAAGTTCCGGGTTTTCCTCAAAATCAACTTCGTGATACCGGACTTCTTCCCCAGTTATGTTTTGGAAAATACGAATAGTCTCTTTTAGCTCTTCCACAAGATAGTACTCTGCAATGTAGATAAGATCCGGGGAATACCAATCATATTCCACAAAATCTACTTTTTTTGAAAGAGATGTGGGTGCCTTCCCAAACTCATCCTCATACTCTTCGGGAGTCATGGAATACATTACGTAGCAATACTTAGCATCTGCCTTGTCCTGTCTCTTTGAGTCAAGATCAAAGAATACAGAGCTATCCGCATCATAAATCGGCTCTATCCGAATACGCTGACTTTCATTCTCATCATCTTCTTCATCTTCATATTCAGTAGTAACCCGCATGGCACCAAACCCACCACCAACGGCTTCCTCAAAAGCATTGTCATAGGCTTCCTCTGCCCCGGAGTCCTGTTCATCCGCACGAAACAGCCCATCACAGATATCTGCCAAGTTATCATTCTTAGACCCATCTTTTGAGATATAGTCGACTGCGATCCGGTTGTTCCGGTATTCATTGATGATCTTTATGACGGCGAGGTGAATCTTGTTGATCTCGAAGCGCGGAGAGTTCTCAAATTGTTCCCCTAAACTCCCTTCCCACTGAGCCCCAGCTATGGAATAGAACCTTCGGTCTCCTAGGCAAGAACGCCTTTCATCATACAGAGCACTCTGAATCCTGTCAAAATTAACTACTGCATCGGTATGTATATCCCGTTTGCGTTTTGAATCTCTCATTTTGTATTCCTTAGCATGTTACTGGTGGACCAGATAGTGAGCATGCACACACTCGCATTTGACCAGGTATATTATTGTTGCAATTTTTACAAGGATCTATAGCCTTTGGTAGCAACCCCTTAAAAATACCATCTTCTATGTAAACTATTTTGAAACCTGAATCAACTATGGTTGTTCCCTCTATTTTCATTGCGTGCTCTCCTTTCTAACCCCAGCGGTTAAGTACAGGGATAGAGTGAATTTTAAATTTATTCTTACGTTTCTCGATCTTAGCTTGGGTTATCTGTAAAGAGAGCATATACCTACATGCGTCGAGGCTGTGGTTATCTTTATCTGGGAACTTGCCTATTGGCTCACCAAAGCGGTCAACATTTAAGGCATAGTTGATAAACTCTTTTGCTGCAAGTGGGCATCTGATAGGATCAATGATGATCTCTTCTAAATCTTGCAAATATTTTGTTCCATGTTCTACGGAACCTGGGGCTTTGTCTGCTCCTACGACATTCATTTTCATATCCCTAAGCTCATCAATTTCTTTAGGGTTAGCAGAGTCCATCATAGTTACATCAGCTAACCTATCTGCTGATAGGTCTGCAAGTAACTTGGAGTTCTTAATTCCTATACCGGAGTACTCATAGAATAAACTAAGCGTTTTAGTTTTGGCATCAAAGTTTCCTTGTATAAAGCACATAGGATCTATTGTGTACCCCATGTCTAAACCCTGATATCTGTGGTCGAAATACGTAATTTCCTTATCTGTGATCGGCCTCAAAGTCACATTGTTGAAAACCTCTAAACCGGTTCCAGTTTCCTCTCCCAGATATTCATGCTTATAAGCATCCTCATTAACCTCTTTTAGATGCTCTGCATTAGTTAAAAAAGTATCCCCAAGCCAATCCTTCGGGACTGTTCGGTAATCCGAGTAATGCACCAACCTATTCTCTTTCGGGAGTTTCGATTCCGCATTCACCCAAGAACGTGCAGACTTCGGAGGGTTGTAGGAGAAAATGACCATTTGCCTTTTTGTAGTTCCACGGAGGATAGATTGCAAGATATTCCGTACCTCTGCCATACCGGTAAACTGGTCCACCTCTTCCATCCACACAAACTTTACATACCCTGTGGCGAGTTTGATTGACTTTATCTTCTTCGGATTATCTGCCCCTTTGAAAATAATCATCTGCCCTGTAGGCTCATAAATAACCTTGAACGGCGATATCTGGAACTTAAATAAGTGATCCACTCCAAGTATATGTGTCGCCCACTGAAGTTGAGCAAATACAGAATCCCGGATTTCATTCTCAAACCGTCTAAAGGCAATTCCATTAGCCTCTGGATCTTTTATAAGTTCCAAAATACATTCTATGGAGGTAAAGGAGCTTTTACAGCTTCCACGGCCACCACGCAGCCATATTTCAGTTAACTCGTCTTTTTTAAGCTCTTTATGAAGATCATAAAAACTTGGTGCAATGCACTCGCTTATCTTGACATTCATTAGGTGTAAAAGTCCGGGGCTTTCGCTTTCGTTGCCATATTGGTAGATTGGTAATGGATATCCACATAATGAATAAACACATCAGGTACAGCACCTGAGCTTGTGATATTATTGGTGGTCATTTCTAACCTTACGAATATCACTCCATCAACCTCCAAATCCCCCCTTGTTAGCTGCAATCCTGCGGGAGCCGCTGCGGAGTACTGAGCCTCACTAATAATATGCTGATACTGTGTTGTTGAAGCAGTCCCTATAAAAGTACCCGTAACAGGTGCTTGAAAAGGTGCCTGGTTAAACCCTTTAGCATAACTACTCTCTGCGGTAAACGTGACTGTCCCACCAGTGACCAAGGTAGATATATGACTCCAGTGAACATGCAAATACAAATCTGTTCCAGGGGTATAGTCATGAGGAATATGAAACTCAAGGATAGCCTCATCACCTGCTGCAAATAAGAACTGGTCTATACCACCCCGATATGTTGTCCTCGTAGGCTTATTTGAACCACCTGCATCGGTGATATTCCCAAGTAAATCTCTCCACCCAAAAGTAGGCGCAGCAGTGTCCACCTTAATTCCAATATTGGTTGTCTTCGGGATTATGAGGCTCTGCTCGATAGTAATATTTCCAGATGAATCCCGGTTAAGCGTTGAATTAGTATCGAACCTATCATCCGCTTCATTCCAATACGGGATACCTGTATCATCAAGGCCATCAAACTTCTTATTAAGTTCTGCAACTTCACTTATGGTTGGGTTTGATGGGGTTTGTTGGATATCTTCAAGGACTTTTTTAATCTCCGCAACTTCACTATTGAGCGAGTTGGTAGGTGGGGTGATAAACGGATCTTCCATAGCATCTACTTCTAGCTCCAAAGTATCCAAATCTATCCCCATAGCTGTAACAACTGCTGTCAACGCAACTAAATCTATAGCTATCTCCGTCTCATCAGCCGGGATGAGTGAGTTCATATACTTAATAAGCCGCTCAAACTGAACAAGGGTACTGTGATCTTTGATAAACAGAGAAAGTTGCCGCCTAGTCAGCTTTAAATTTGTGTTTGGGGCCACTTAGACATCATCCACAATCTGCACAGATGCTGTCACAGTGAGATCTTTCTTCTCCACAAACATACTGCGGTACTTAGCCAACATCTCAGATGCTTTCAGGCGATCAGCAGGACGAGCCTCCGTATCATTGCGAATCTCTATCCAAAACTTCACATTACCAAGTAGATCCTTTTCGAGGGGGCCCAACTGCTCCTGCACATATGCTTCAACCATTTCCTTGACCTTCGGGAGCTTCAAGAGCTTGGAGGCCTGTACAGAAGCAGTTTTTCGCTGGGTTGTCTTTCCACCTACCTTCGCAGATGCACGTAGGTACGCTTCAGTTCCATTAAAATCAAGGGGGTACTCCTTCGTGAACTGCTTCATTATGGGAGATAATTTCTTTCTACTCTCTTCATTCGTCATGTAGGTAGTATAGCCTAACAATAGGAGTAAAACAAGTATTATTCCCTAAACCCTGTAATACGCAATTCCTTTTTTTCTGAGTTGTAGTGGTATTCTTTGAACTCATCAGGGTAGATCTCCCTCACTGCATCCCATAGTTTTTTCTGGGCCACTTCTAACTGCTGTGCTGCATAATTGACGAGGGTTTTTGCTAGGGCTATTTCCTCTATGTGAAAATCCATCACTTCAATCTGGTCATCTGTTAAAACGAGCTTATCTTCAATCATTTTCCACCTCTTTGTTAGTTTCGTGCGATTCCAGCGTTTGCCCAAAAATTGGTTATTGCCAATGACTGTTCCCGGCCTTGAGGGACAATATCTTTGATCAGGCATGCTAAGGATTTTGCAAGAGCACGTATTTCCTCATACTTTGCTTGCT
>Ga0163203_1000518_pt1 | contig 10523 bp, 18 predicted proteins | sample PL_2010_330m_FD_113534 | JGI IMG/M metagenome (GOLD analysis project Ga0163203, IMG submission 113534) | Freshwater microbial communities from Powell Lake, British Columbia, Canada to study Microbial Dark Matter (Phase II) - PL_2010_330m | ecosystem: Environmental > Aquatic > Freshwater > Lake ... | reverse complement strand
CCGGAATACGCGGGGGGCGGGGGGGAAGGGGAAGCCGGCGTCGCGGCGGAGCCGATCTACACAACGTGTTTTGGGTGCAAGGGGCCGGTGGAGGTGACCAAGGTAAAATACTTGAAATTTTGCGACGAGTGTGTTAAGGAGTTTTCAAGGAGGTGAACCATGCTGAAAAAAGAGGGGTCGAGGAAGAAGGACGTAGACGAGGGGGGAGAGTGCCCGGAGAAAATGCTAAGCCAAGCGGGACAGCTTAGCATAATTGGGATGATCTACAAGAAAATCAGGCCTTGGCTGGTGGAGCAGGCCGCAAAGACGGAGACGCCGATCGACGATTGGATGATTTCGGTCCTGGACTGGCTGTTGCTTGAATAACGCGGGGGGAAATGGGCAGGCCGGTAAAAACCTACAGGTGGCTGCCGGACCACTGGACAGAGGACAAATCCGAAAAGGTGGGGAAGTCGGGAAAGATTTATAAGTGGCTTGCATCCAAAAGAAGGGGGGAGATGATGGCGACGGACGTTAAGCAGTTTGAGCTTGACAGGATTGTTAATTTGGTGAAAAGCTTCGGGTGGAATGTGATCAGCTCGAGGTTCGACGAAGACAAAATCAAGGTCGAGCTTGAAAAGAAGGTGGTTGCGGAGGTGAAGGGATAGAACTAGAATCCCGACGCGAAGGGATTCTGACGGGGCCGGTGATCCGCAAATAGAGGGCTGCGGAGCCGGCCCCTTTTTTTTGAAACAGACAGGGGGTTTCAGGGGGATAAAAAGGCATAAGAGGATAGGCCCTCCGGGGCGATCAACGGGCAAAAAGCCTGATAGGGCAGGGCTCACGCCGAGCGGGGCAAAGAATGGCGCAGACATTCGAGCGAGGGGAGCGGCCCCCTGGAAAGGGGGACGCCGGGAGCCCTGCCCTATCAGGCTTTTTGACAGTTGTACTGTCAAAAAGCCTTTTTATCCCCCTGAACGATCGCGAAGCGCACCTTTTAGAGTGAGCGATAGCGAGCGTGGCCGTTTGCCGAATAAAAATGAAGTTTTTTACCGGGCTCTCCGGATCCGGAAAATAAGAGGGGGGGGCTCAATCGTAAGGAGAAAAATCTACATCGGCCGGGAAAAGGTTTGCAACGGCGGGGTCGAGTGTGGCTGGGTATGCGGTCTTCCAGGGGATCCCCAGGATGTCGAATTTGTCCTTGATGTCGGAAATCTTCGGGATGTGCTCATAGTGCTCGGTGTAGTCGTCAACCCACTTCTGGAAGGCCGCCCACTGAGCGGGTGATACGTCGCCATCCGGAAGGAGCGGAGCCTTGATCATGGCGAACATGACCAAGTGAATGGGTGTTTCCTCTTCAACTAACTCGGCATCGGGCTCGAGGGCGTCCAGGAGGTCATGGTTTGCGCCGTCAACGAGCTGGGCGGCGATCAGGCCGTAGGAGTCGTGGGAATGGCGGAAACAATAATCCCTAAAGGCTTCGCGTGCGTACTGCTGCACGAAGTCCATGTGATCTTTTAAGAGTATTTGCTTGTCTCCGAAAACCGGCCAGCCAACGCCGGCATCGATGGAAAGACCGGCTTCGCGGATTACCTCGAGGGTGACGGGATCCGTGGGCGTGGGGGCGTCAACCAGGATTTGGCGAGGGTCTTCAATGCCGGCAGAGAAATCAGACTCCTCGAGGGCCGGGGTGAGGGTGGCGATCGCCATGGCCCAGGTCGCGTAAGTCCAAAAGTGGGTGAGCTCATCGAAGACCTGGCCGGCGGAAGAAATAATAGCCGCTGCGGGTAACGCCTTGGTTGCTTGGAGCTCGCGGAAATTGAGCTCAGGAAGGGGCTGGTTGAAAGTGACCTTCTCGCCGGTGACGTAGCGATACGCGCCGAAAAGGGAGTCATATATAAAGCCGACGGCGGAGCCGAGCTGCAAGCCAACGCCGGTCCAGTCAGCCGTGACCTGGAAGACTTGAAGAAGGTCGCGGTGCGTAGGAACCCAGTTGTGGATGCGCTTGATTCGGTTTAGCTGAGCCTTCTTGCCGAAGGGGTTCTGTTTGAAGTAGGAGCAAACGGAGCGTTTCGCCATCATGGGGGCCAACGGGGCCCGGCCGAAAGTGTTGATGAGCTGTAAGATGTCGTATCCAAGAAGCATCCACCCGGCGTAGGGAATGAACCTCGAGAAAACCTTGGGCGACCATCGGACGAGCATCCTGAGCATGGGGTAAAGAATCGAGGCGGTGTCCTGGATGTTATCAACCCAGGTCATGATGGAGGCATACTTCCCGTACCACTCCGGAGCAGGCGAAGCGAGGATCCGGGTGAGGTTCCTTTTCTTCTCTTCCTTGATCTCCTGGGGAGTTTTTATGAGAGTAGGCTTAAGGCGTATTATGTCGTCCCACTGGGGAACTGAAATCGTGTAGCCGTGCTCTTTGACGTAAGCCTGCTTGAGCTGAGAAAAACTTAGATCGGTGAGGCGGTTACGCAAAAAGGGTTGTCCGGACTGCATGTTTAAGCCTGCCCAGGCGTCCATCCATCCCCTTGCATAAGTTTTAGCGAGTAACGCCAATGGTTAATCCTTTTTCTCTGCGGGGCGAATCTCGAACACGGCCTTCGCCGGATCGAGGGAGAAGTCAAGGGCTATGTCGAGGATCAAATAATTTGCCGGGAAAGAGTATGACAAAGGCTCCGGTACTGTTGGTGCCGGAAGGGAGAGCTGGGAAATTGGAACCTCCGGGATGGGGGTGTAGCCCGTGAAGGGTTTTCCGCTTGGGTCGGTGCCGGTGGGCGTGGGCGCGTAGGTTTTGTTGGTGCAATTAAACAACCAATCTGCGCGGCCTTTTAACCAGGGGATTTGGGCCTTATAAGTCGCGATGTCTTCGGGGCTCAAATAATATTCCCATCTGTTAGGCTGAAGGTGCTCGAAGAGGGACATGTCAACGCCGGCAATGAAAGGCTTCATCCCAATGGCCCATCGCTTTTCTATGGCCTGCTCGGCGGCGTAGCCGGGGCGGTCGGGCCAGCGAACCCAGTAAACAGGGTACTTGCCGAGGTAGAAGCAAAGGGGCGGGAAGGTGAAAGACTCCTCAAGACCCGTCTTTCCAAAACGTTCGACCTCTACGGCCACAGAGGTAATCTGAACGAAGTAATAATGAGAGTTATTCTTAAAGCAGTCGAGCCTCCAAAGATGAAAGCTGTTGAAATAGGGACACTCGAGGATGCGGGAAAGCCTTCTTTTAAAAGTAGGGTGCCATCCCCACGGGGTTTGGTTCCACTCGAGGAAAGCCTGTTTCCAGTGGGAAGTCCTGTCCCAGGTACCCAAGCAAGGGGTGTTCATCATGGACGCCAGGCCGGGACAGCTGGCGTTAATCAACAAGTCGTAATCGCATTCCATAAAAATCCAGAGCGGCCTTTAGGTCTGAATCGACGGCCAGGCAAAGAAGGACAGGGACGACGGGCTTGTCGATCGCCGGATCTTGAAACCAGAGAGCGAGGTAGGTTTGGAGCTGGCCGATCGCGCGAAGTCCCGGACGAGAGGCGACCTCGATGAGCCAAAGTTCTTTATCGAGCTCGGCGAGGACGTCGATGCGTTTGGCGGTGACATCAAAATACATGCGCTTCATCTGCGGGGAGACGTCTTCTCCGGAGGGGGAAACTCCGCCGACGCGAACGTCATAATAAAGGCGCTGGAAGAGGGCGGGGTTTGAGGACAAGAACCGTTCCCAAACAGGAACGTCCTCCGGAAGCATGTGGGGGTATTTACCGCGCCATAGCGGAGAAAACGGCTGTCCGAGCTGGGTAGGCATGTTTTACCTCCTGGGGGGGAAGCGTGGGGGGCCAGGTGAAGACTTTAACAACAAAGGGGTGGTATTACAAGCCGAAAAAGGACCGTTTTTTGCGTTTCGGGGGATCCCCGCAAAGGAAAGAGAGCTTTGTTTCGACCTTTGTTAGTCGAACCTCAATGCGGATCCAGACGGCGAGCATAACGGCGAGAATGGGCCAGAGGTGAAGGAGCTGGGCCAGGAAAAGATTTAGGTCGATGGGGGAAGGAGCGGGCGGCATTATATGAACCAGCCGGAGATGTAGAGGTTGAGCGTGGTGAACGCGGCGTTGTCAACATTGTACTGAATAACCCGGTCGGTATCACAAAAAACGATGCCGTGAGTTTGGAGGGTAAGGTTGGTGACCTGATTAAAAAAGCGGAAAAGGTTAAATTCGTTTGTGTTCCCTTTTTTGCGGAAAGAGATTTTCTGGTGAACGGCGGCGCCATAGATGGCGCACCGGATATAAACGGCGAAGGCGCCGGCAGGGACGGTGCCGGCGAGCGACAAGTCGTGCCAGGCGCCGTTTTGGGTAAAGGCGCCGACCTCAAAGTCTGCGGCGGTGGGATCCCCCCGATCGACAAAAATACTTTTGCCGGCCAGGCCGGCCAGGTTGAGAGCGTCGGATCCCAAGAGCTGATGGGTGGCCTTGTGAGCCGAGGGGGCAAAGGTGGCCGGCTTACCGGAAACCTGAGCCCAAGAAGAAGGCTGGGAGTCGGCCAGGACGCCGGCCAGGCCGGCGAGGGAGATCCGGTCAAGCCCGGCGAGCTGATGAGAGGCGGCATGTGGGCGGACGGCCATGAATGCGAGGGAGTTGGGCATAATGTCAAATCTCCTTCCACGCCTTGAAAAAGGAGAGGTTTAGGCCGTGGTAGTTCGCGGACGCGTTCGCCCTTACATAGGCCCGGAAAAGCCAGTTTGCGTGAGTGGTGCCGGTGGGAAGGCCGGCGCTAAGGGTGGCGAGCTTTACGCCGTCAACCCAAAACTCGCAATCCGTGACGTTGAAGATAGCCTCGAGCGTTCGGTTCTCGTAGTAGCCCGAGGATCCCCAGTCGGCCAAGGCGGCGGTGAGGGCCTCTGCGGATCCATTGCCCACGGTGCCGTAGAGGACGCCGGCGCGGACGCAAAAGCCGAAATGACGGTAAGAATCTTCTCTGCCCCAAAGAATATCCATTTTGGGAAGGCTGTCGGTGGTGCCGATGAATAAGGCATCGACCTTGAACTTGGCCTTCTTGGCCCAAGAAAGAAGGGTGGTCCAGGTGTCGGGGTCTTTGTAGATGCTCGCAAAGTCTGTGCCTCCTCCTGCGGTGGCGAGGGATAGCTTTGTGTTGGAAATGGAGACGCCGTTGGCCGGCGTCGAGGACACATAAAAGCCGTCGAGAGAAGGGAAGAAGGTCTGAAAGTAAATGCCGGCAGCCGAGTAAATATCTGCGATGCAGTCGGCCTTCTTGGCGTAGTCCGCCATCCAAGCGCGGGGGACCGGAAAGCCCAAGAAGGAGTTAGGCACGGGGTCACCCTTCCAGTCGATACCACCCAAAAACAGTCGAGCGGGTGGGCGTGGCCGGGGAATAGGTGACGCAAGTGCCCCTTATCTTCCTGGTGTAAAAATCCAGGGAGTAAAAGCTGTCTTCGAAGAGGGGTATTTTATCCCCGTATGGCTGAACAAGATCTCGGGTAAGCTGATAATCGACCTTCCCGGTGTAGGTGAAAATGTCTATCCGTTCAACCTGGCGGGGAAAGGTTAAGTCGATCACCTCATCGGCGGCGGCGAAAGTATGATCCTGGCGGAGGTAGGCGTCAAAGGCTCCACCACGCGAGACGACGGCCAGAGATCCGTCGGGTGTGCATCTTGCGGCGACCGGGCCATACGGTCCTTGCCCGATTATCCGGGCGAACGCTCGGGTGATGACGTTCTCCAAATACATGTAGGGAACGGCCTTGGGATCGAGGGCGAGAGCCTCGAAAAGATCCTCGGAAAGGATTTTTTGGTAAATCCTTTTAGGCTCGTATCCCTTGGGCTCAAAGGCCGTCGGTGTGGCAGCGGCTTTTTTCGCTGGGGTGGGCTTGGCCATGGGATTCCCCCTTAATAGAGCTCATAGACGTAAGCGCCATGAACATCTGAGACGTCGGCCCCACAGCGGATTGCGACCTTAAAGGACTCGCCGACGGGAAGGTCAAGCGCGACTTCAAGGTCGTTTATCCTTGCTCCTGGCTTGGCCCTGTTTAAAGACAGCCCATTGTCTTCCATGTCGAGGAGCCGGTCGGGGAGATCGAAGACCTTGGCGCGCTCGTGGTACCCTTGGACGTCGTTGTCCTTGTAGTTATTGACGAGCAGGCGGACGGAGACGAGCCGCTTTTTTTCGGCCTCCGTGGACTTCAAGGCGTCGGCGTAGACAATGGTATTGGCGACGCCGGTGATTCTAAAAAGCTGATGGAAGCGCATGGGAGATCTCCTTTTGGCGCTCTAAGTGGGCGTTATTCAACACGCCGGACGCGTTGGACGAAACAAATCAGGGATCCGTCGGCGGCCAATTCGGCAGCGCCGGCCTTCAATTCAACGGTGAGCTCATCGCCGGCACCGAAAGTGAGGGGTTCCGGGAAAAGATTGACGATGCGCTCATAAAACTCGGCGTGGAAAGGATAGTTCCCCATTCCGTGAGTGACGTAGAGGCCGGCGCGGTCTTCGTCGAAATAGACCTTGCGGTCCCTTGTCATTTTGAGGTAGCGGATGTTGTCGCCGAAATAAGCTCCCTTGCGGTGAGTGCCGATCATGACGGCGAGCAAATCCACTTCGTGTTTCGGGGGAACGGTCGCGCCGAACGGGAAATCGGGAAACTCCTTCGGGGTAAGGGACTTATTGACCAGGCCGTATGTGCCGATGGGGATGGCGGCGGCGTTCGTGCCGTAATTGAAGAAAAGATATTCCTTCCCTTCGATGTGGTTTTGAAGTTCCGGGGTGACGTCTCCTGGCTCTACCTGGCGGTAGATGATCCGGGAGTTCTTGTTTGCCGCGCCGGTGATGTCGACGGAAAGCTCCTGGCCTTCGGCGACCGGGATCCCGGTGAACAAACCCTTCTCGTAAAGGAACCTCATCAGGTTTGGGAAGGCGGCCTTGTCGCGAGCAAAATAGAACTGGTTTTGCTTGTCGTCGTAGGCCGAAAGATACATCGCGGTCACGCGGTCGATCATGACCTTGGCGAACTCCACATTACCGAGATTGTCGACGTTGATTTCCTCAACGATGAAAGCCTCGCCGGAATCCGCCTTGAGATTGAGGACGTCAGTGGCCATGCCCGTCTTGACCATTAAGGCCTCTTTGACTGCCATGGGTAGCCTCCTTCAAAAAAGGGTGAGCGGCGGTTAGCCGGTTTTCTTCTTGGCCAGGGCGGTTGCGATGGCGGCGACGCGCTGGATGTTGCGGGGGTCGCGCTTCGGGAACCTGGGCGGCAGGACGGTTTTTTCGATCTCGTCACGGTAAGGGGCGAAGCCCTTCTCGTAGTCGTCTCCGCCGATCATGACGCCCTCGGCGAAGCGGCCCGGGCCCTTCTGCAGGGCTCGGCCCTGCCACTTGGCGGATCCTGCTTTTGTCACGCCCTTGGCGAAGGAATCCTTTGCGGCGGCCTCGATCATGGCGGCCTTGTGGGTGTCCTTGGCGGCGACGGCGGACTTTTCCCAGTCGCGCCGGGGGCTCTGGACGCCCAGCTTATAGTCTTCGGTCCGCATGGGGGTCACGCGTGTCCACTTCTCCTTAATTCTGGCTAGCGTCTTGATTTCAGCCATTGTCGGCCTCCTACTGTCAAAGATTTGACTCAATGGCAGAATAATGACATCCTGCAGGAGTGGTGTCAAGTCAAAAAATAGACGTTGACCTAAGAACAAGGGGATTATAAGCTCGAAGGATCGAGGGACAAAAAGATGAGGAAAAACAAAGGAGGGCTTCCGGATGCTGAGCAAAAAGGAAAATGCTGTGATGCTTGTATTCGTGAAGTTGTGCGGGTGGGCTGGGAAAATGTACGTCTACCCAGGTCGGCCGAAGATTGTGAAGCTATGCAAAAGATGGTTTTCGGTGCCGATGTCGCAACGGACCTTGAGCCGTGTGATCTCATCTCTTGGTGAGGGCGGGTATATTGGGAGACAAGTAAGGAAAAGCCGATCGCGAGAGGGCCAGGTGAGGTCCCATACATCCTTGACCTTCCTCAAATGGAGATCTTTGAATTTATTGTCCGGGCTGGGGGCTCTAAGTGGGCTCGCGCGCAAGCTGACCGAGAGGACAAAAGTGGCACCTAATATCTCCCCAGACAGAAGATCATCAGGGCCTTGTGGACAACTGGCCTCTTTGGTGAGCCAAGCTGTCTCAGAAGGTGCGGCTACGCCGATCTTAAATTCCTCATAGTGCGCCGGCAAAAAAGACGCCGGCGCTTTCCTCCGTAATATCAGCTATCCAAAAAAGCGGCCGTTAGGGGAAATGCACAAACAGTGCCGGGAGAGCCGTGGTCCGGATTGGGCGGAGGCCTCCGGGATCCCCAGAGAAGACCCCGGAAGCTGAGGCAGGGCTAACGATGGGAAAAGGCGGTCATACGGGTGTTGATGTAGGAAGAAACCCTGAGCAGGGCCAGGCGGGTTCCTTCCATCGCGGCGGAGGAGAGAGCGAGCGATAGCCGGGCCTTAATGGTGTCAGCCATTGGAGCGGTGACAACGACGCCGAGGGCTTCGAGGTCGCGGACGACGCCGACGAGCGTTTTGTGCAGCAGGATTTCATGGTGTTCCATTGGGATCTCCTTTTTGTTCTTGGGTTAGGGGTTATTCTTTTTTTTCGAAGTCGAGGTCCGGGCGCAAGGTCATTTCTATCAAGTCCAGAATTTCTTCGGAGTCGAGGTCCTCTTTGTAGACGGCATAGATGACGACGGCGACCAAGGCCAAACGGAGCTCACGCTCAGCTGCGTTATGAATGAGGCGAATGACATTTTTTTCTGGTTTCAATTTTATCACCTCCCCCGCTTTTTAATGTGCGCGTCGAAAGCGCCGAGCTGGGACATGAGCGGCAGCCAGTCGCGGATAGTGGGGAGTTGTAGTTTTCCCTTGACGACGACAAGGGCAGAAACCTCCGTGAAGGGCCACTTTAGCTTATTGCAAGCGGGAACAATACCGGGCGCGGTGATCTCTGCGGTGACAGTGGATCCGCGTTCTCCGTGTTTGGTCAAAAGGTATGTAGGCATCGTATTACCTCCTTTCTTTTGGTTCGGTTATAAACCGGTAGATGAAGCGGAGAACAAAAAGGCTGAGATAACCGGCCAACAGAAAAGCCGGGCCGCCGAGAAGGTACCAGGCTAGGTCCATGCGGTCTGCGATCATTAGGGCCAGAACAAGAACCGGAACGACCATCAAGAAAATAGGGAGTAACAATCGTTTCATGTCAAATCACCTCCTTTCTAACTATATATCATAGCAAGACCCATGCCAAGAAACAGGGCCGTATTCATTGGGTTTTATAAGAGCCGGTCGTACAAATAGCGCCACTTTTTCACACAAATGAACAGCCGGAATCCCCAGGCCAAAGGCCGCAAGTGCCGAAAGGGGTGAAGGGGATACATCCCCTTCGACAACTGCCAACTCCTTTTTTGCGAGCGGCGTGAACGGGGAGCGGAAAGAGCTGGGCGCGGGACCTGCGATAAAAGACAAGATGATGCAGGGAACGTGAACGGCGAAAGGAGCGAGTCGGGCGCGACGCGCGCGAATGCTTTTGAATCGGAAGAAACGGGTGAACGAATCCCGGACCGGAACGAAGAGAAGGGCCGAGCCGAGCGAATCCAAGCGACGCCCGAGCGTGGCGAGAAGGAGCGCGGACGCAAGCCCGGACCTCAAAGGCATACCGCAACGGGTGAGCCGCCGGCGAATCCATGAGGGGCCGTCCGTAGGCCGAATGATGAGCGCGAGCCCATCAACGCGGTGCAATAAAATTCCCCTCTCTCGGGGCGAGGCCGACGGGAGAGAGGGGACTAAGGGGTGAGAGGGGTGGGGGAGGATGTGGCGTATCTGAAAAAAGCGAATTGAATAAAAAAACCACTGGTGTAAAATGAGCGAAAACGAGAAAGGAGCGCTCTAATGAAAGCGAAAATACAGGATGTCATAATCGAGCAAATAGACGAGCCGAAGGAGATTCTAAGGAAGAACATGGATCCTGAAAAGCTGATAGAGCTTGGAGACAGTATAAGGGAAACAGGTTTGCATGAGCCGATTTTACTAAGGCCCAAAAACGGAAGGTATGAAATAGTTGCGGGACACAGAAGGTTTCTGGCGTGTAAGCTGATAAGACGGGAGAAGATAAGTTCAATAGTGCGGGAGATGTCGGACGAAGAAGCGTTCATCATAAAGGGAACGGAGAACGAACAGCGAGAAGACCTATCCCCAATGGAAAGAGCGAGGATGTATCAGAAGATGAAGGAGGAGATGGGTTTCACAACGGAAAAGATTTGCCGGGTGCTGGGGGCAAGGGAAGAAAAAATAAGGCGACACCTTGCACTACTGGATATGGATGAAGAGGTGCAGGAAGCGGTTGACAAAGGGGTGCTGGGAACGGGGGCGGTGTTTATCCTAAACAAGATAGACGACGAGGGGGTCAAGCGGAACAATTTGAGGGCGGCGATTCAAAACGGAATAACGGAAAAGGTGGCGAGGGAGTGGCTTCAAGATTTCCAAAGAATAAGGGAAGGGCGGCCGCCGGAATACGCGGGGG
>Ga0163203_1000515_pt1 | contig 10591 bp, 12 predicted proteins | sample PL_2010_330m_FD_113534 | JGI IMG/M metagenome (GOLD analysis project Ga0163203, IMG submission 113534) | Freshwater microbial communities from Powell Lake, British Columbia, Canada to study Microbial Dark Matter (Phase II) - PL_2010_330m | ecosystem: Environmental > Aquatic > Freshwater > Lake ... | reverse complement strand
GTTGTGTAGCGTCGTAGCTTGCCTGCGACGTTGTCTTTAACGTTGGACACAGGTTCCAACGCTACGCACGGTCTGGCGATTGAGAACTGACAGCTGTAACACGTGAACGGTTTAGGTTTATACCTCTTTCCTGGTTTCCTCTGCGATCCTGGCGGCTACGCTGGATTCCGGCCTGCGCCGGAATGACGATGCTTGCCCTGTGAAATCTTGTTCTGCTTTGTATTTAACAGGGCCTGCCCTGGACCCCGATCCAGGGTATACCGTCATGCCGGACTTGATCCGGTATCCAGATGTCCACGAACAGTGATGGATAATGAGCGAGAAACACAGGATTAAGGATTATGGATTAAGGGAGAAGATAGCCCAGAGTCGGGAGTAAGAGCTAGTTATATAATGGAATGGTTGAGTAGGAATCGCGAACTGATTGCTGACGGCTGAAAGCTTCCTTTCCTTTGCTGATAACTGTCTACTGAGGACTGATAACTTTCTTTCCAGGGACTGGCTGCTTTTCCTGGAAATGCGGCGCGTAGCTTGTGACAAGTAGTGAGTGGTTAAAGGAGAACGACGGGAGAAACACTTTCATATGTTGTAAGGTCACAGACTATGAGCTACTACAGGCTACTAGCTACCACCTACAAGCCGCGAAGCAACAATGCGCTATAGCTTTATTACTGTCCCTGCATCGATCTTCCGCGCTCCCAATTCGCACCTCATGCGACAAACAGCCGGCAACCCCGTACAGTGACCAGGGAACAACTCCTTGATCTTCATCTGTTTAAAGGCCTCGATGACGTGAGCCAGGCGATCATCAGTCGCGTCAACCAGATGAAAGCCACCAACAAGAGCATACACAGCCTGATTCCGGAATCGCTCAGCAAAGCGAGCAACGTTCACAATTCCAGCGTGAGCGCATCCCGTTACAACCACCGGCCCTTTCTCAGTATCGAGGATAATGGAGCCGTCATCGTGAACAGGATCCGGTATACGAGTATCACCTTTGTAGTAATAGCAAATCGTCCCAGGGTCTTCGAATTTCCGCGGAACTGCTCCGGTGAAATGAATAGAATCACTAAGAGACAACACATCCGAAGAGAGAACAAGATCAAAGGCAGCAGCAGCCTCATCCTTGGTAATAGGAGATCCGATCTCCTCGCCATTCTTTCTTACCTTGCGCTCGAATACGTCCGGGTGGGCAATCAGCTTAACTCCTTTACCTCCCCATCTCTTAATCGCGAACGGAAGTCCGCCAGTGTGATCGTAATGGCCGTGACTGAGAATCAGGGCATCGATCGCTTCCAAGCTAACCCCGAGCATATCCGCGTTGCTTAGAAACTGATTGCTCTGTCCTACATCGAATAAGATTCGCTTCCCCGCGTGTTCGATAAGCAGAGAAAGACCATGCTCGCTGCGCAGCCCTCGTATATCCGTCCGAACGGTGTCCTCAACCAATACTGTAATCTTCATCGCTACATCAGCTTACATCTCGAGAATGCATTCCGCAAGCGAATCATGGTGCTTGTCCAAGGGCATTCAGGTGACTATCCCATTATGTTACGCGAACAACAGGAGATCCCTTCCCGGTACACCAATCTATTGGTTTTGTGGGTGCGCAAGAGGTTACTATGAAAGGAGAAGGAGGGAGCATAATGGAGAAGATAATCGCTTATTGCGGACTCCTGTGCACTGACTGCCCGGCGTACATTGCCACGCGGAACAATGACCAGGAAGGCTTGAAGAAGGTCGCGGAACAATGGAGCAAGGAGTTTAAGGAATCACTTGCTCCGGAAGATTGTCTATGTGATGGCTGTCTAACCTCCACCGGACGGCAGATTAGCCACTGCTCTGAGTGTGAGATCCGAGCCTGTAGCATAGAGAAGAATGTCCGAAACTGCGCGCATTGCAGTGATTACTCCTGCCAGAAACTCGAGAAGTTCTTTGGCTTTGCCCCGGAGGCAAAGACTACGCTAGAAGGGATTAGGCGAAGACTGTGAGACACCTCAACCACCGATGAAGAGAGTTCATAGAGTTTGTTGAGTTCGTTGAGTTCGTTGGGTTTGTTGAGTTCGTAGAGTTCGTTGGAAGAAGCAGTTGAATAGGGAAATAGTTGATTGGTTGACTGGTTGAATGGGAAGGCAAACTGACTACCGAAAACTGATTACTGAAAGCTTGTGTAGCGTCGTAGCTTGTCTGCGACGTTGGCTTTCATGACGAATGATCTCCGCGCCCCTGCTCCTCCGCGCCCTAGCTCCTCCACACCTCCGCACCCCCTGTCCCTATCTTCCCACGCGACAGATGGTCTACGCGTTCCTATCTTTAGCGTCGGGCACCCCAGTGCAATAGAATTGCACGGGGCAAGCAGGTTCCGACGCTACGAACGGTCTACGTATTCTTGTCTTCAAGCGATAACTTCCCTTCCCGATACCTGCATCCATCTGTGTACATCCGCGTCAATCGGTGGTTCGATCTATACATCAGTGTTAATCCGTGGTTTGTAATGGAGAGGAACAGCCCAAATAGACACGGTATGTCGGTAATATGTCGACATACCGTGGTGAAAGATGCATAATAATGGCAACTTGTCATGAAAGAGAATGAACGTATGCATAAGCCTCTCAGAAAACTGATCCCATATGAGGAGTTTGATTATCAGACCCTGTTGAACGCCCTGAAGGGGTACGCGCATCCTCGAGACAGAATCACGACTCTCTTGAGTAAGGGCACCATCATCAGGGTCAAGAAGGGGCTCTATGTTTTCGGTGATGATCATCGCCAGCGTCCCTACTCTCGAGAAATCCTCGCTAACCTGATTTATGGCCCTTCATATATCTCGCTGGAGTTTGCACTGCAGTACCATGGAATCATCCCGGAACGGGTGGAAGCTGTAACATCGGTCACCGTTGGCCGGTCACGGAAGTTTATCACCCCCATTGGCCAGTTCATCTATCGAATGATTCCCATGCTAGCATTCCGAACCGGTGTGGACAAGGTAGAGATAGGGGCCGGGCGATCATTCTTGATCGCCGTTCCGGAGAAGGCATTATCCGACAAGCTGCGCTTGGACCGCGCATCGATTCGCACCCAGAAGGAACTACAATCCTATCTCTTTGACAACCTGCGCATTGAGCCTGTGGCCGTACAGGAAATGCGCCCAGACCGCCTGGAAGAATATGCCGATCGGTATCATTCCAGAAAGATATTGCTACTGAGCAAGCTTGCTTGCCGCCTCGGCGGACATAAGAGGGGAAACGCGCGTGCATGAGGCTGTCGCCAGGATGATCTCAAAATACCAGTGCGGAAACGCGGAAGACTATACACACGCGTTACGTGAAATCATGCAGGGAATTGTCCTATTAGGTTTGTGGCGAACCAGGTTCTTTGGAAAGGCAGCATTTTACGGTGGCAGTGCGCTGCGCATCTTGTACGGGCTGGACAGGTTCTCGGAGGACTTGGATTTCTCCCTTCTCTCTCCTATGAGTGGCTTTGATATCGACAAGTACAGTCTTGGTCTGGAAAAGGAGCTGCACTCCTTTGGTTTTGAGGTTCGTGTGGAAAAAAGAAACAAGGCCATTACTAGCCCTGTTCAGTCTGCATTTCTTAAGGCCAACACATTCAATCAACTATTAGCCATTACTACAGACGAGTCAATTGTACAGGAAGTGCACCGTGGCCAAATCCTCAAAATCAAACTTGAAGTGGATACCGATCCACCGCCAGGATTTGCCACCGAATCCAAGTTCGTTTTGCAGCCAATTCCCTTCGCCGTGCGATGCTACACGCTGCCCGATTTATTTGCGGGCAAGATGCATGCTGTGCTTTGCCGTAACTGGAAACACAGGGTTAAGGGAAGGGATTGGTACGACCTTGTTTGGTATGTTGCCAATAAACCTGAACTTCGCCTTGCTCACCTAGAGCAGCGGATGCGCCAGAGTGGCCATTGGTCAGATAACAAGACTATAGATGAAAGTACATTTCGGAAGTTGTTGAGCAATAGGATTGAAGTATTGGATGTGGACCAAGCTCGCCGGGAGGTTGAACCGTTTGTGAAACATCCGGAAGCGCTTACAGTGTGGTCCTGGGAATTCTTTCATGATCTTGGGTCGCGAATTCGACTGGTTTGAACGGATCCACGGATGAACGCGGACAACACTAACCACGGATATACACGGATAGACACGGATGAAGACATCACAAGAAACAACTAAAGAGGGTTAAAACCTGCATCAATCAGTGTCCATCAGTGTTTATCCGTGGTTGGAATGTGTATCAGTTTCGGTTGTTCAGAAACAGGTATCAGCCGTCAGCAATCAGCCTTCAGGAAAGAGCTATCAGCTTCCAGTTTTCGTTTCTGATTTTCTGGCTCTTCACTCATCACCCATGGATATGCGGTGGTAATTCTGTACCACTTTAAGAGCTAATTAGTGCTAAGTCAACGACCGGTTCTGGCAAGGTTACCTCGCGATTGATATAGGTCCATGGCGTGAGATATCCTAACGCCGAGTATTTCCTACGCATATTGTAGTAGTTAATCTGTGTATCGATTATCCTCCTTAACTCCCAGATGTTTCTCGCATCATAGAACAGAGGGAGATCACATCATCTCGCGAAAAGAAGAGCAACGACCCGTTCATCTCGTCCGGGCCACACCTGATGACGCAGGGCAGCTAACCGTGGTTCAAGGCCGTGCCTTCTTGGACGATCGCAAGTGGATACCCAAGGGTATCCTGGCATCGGTACTCGCAATGGACGACCCACAGCCCGGGCCTCCCGGTTGCACATCGGTGGAGTGGAATCGCCGAGCTATCGAAAACGAACGAGTCACCTACTACAAGATCCTTCTTGGTGATCGCATCGTCGGTGGGCTCATCCTGTTTGATAATGGAGGCGGTGAGTGGGAGCTAGGGAGGATCTACATCGATCCCGATTATCAGAATCGCACTATCGGGCAGCGTGTGCTGCTCAAGATGTATCAGCTTCACTCAGATGTGAAACGATGGCGTCTAGGAACGCCCGAGTGGGCCACCAGGAACCGGCACTTCTATCAGAAGATGGGATTCACGGTCTTGGAGGTAACTGCGCTGGATCCGAATCTGGGATGGCGAAGCGTGGAATACGAAAACACTCTTTCCATGGGAATCGGGGATCAGCAGATCGATCAGTTGTTGACAGGCAAGGATGACCAACCATCAGTAGAGGCAACCGCCGTGTGAATGCGTCGAAAACGCGTTGAACCTCGAGCCAATTCGAGCTATAATTTGCTGACAACAATAACAATAAAAAGTCACCGCATGCCAACACACGAGATCGGGGAACAAGCACGGTTGTGAGGCATCTGCACCTTTTCCCACCAGCAAGGATAGTGCAGATGCTTTCGCTCTTGTTGGCAAAGCGGAGAGCATACACAGGAGACCAACATGAAGCTTAGGACGAATGCCTTTGACCTTTGGGTGTTCCATAGACAAGACAGCTCTCCAGAGTATTTGTTGTATCACACGTCGCAAGAGAAGGCCGACAAGTGGTTTCACGGAGGACGATTTTGGCAGATCCCGGGCGGTTTCGTGCAAGAGGAGGAAGAGCTGACTGATGCTTTTGTCCGCGTCATGGCTGAAAGCGGATTGAAGCCTCTGGTCGTCTGGGCAGCCGAGCATACCTATACCTACTACAACCCTCGGCGCAAGAACATCGAGATTGTTCCCGTCTTCGCAGCAGAGGTTGCTGGTCCGAAAGATGTTCCGATCTCTTGGGAACACTCTGAATGCGGATGGTTCACGGCGGAGGAGTGCGCAAAGCGCTTGTTCTTCCGCGGCTTGATCGATGGCCTTGAGTCGACGCGTAAGTACATCTCCGAGGCAGCCAACGCTCCGAACAATCTCCAGATTCTGTAGACTGATGGTCTAGCATGTTGCCAGCTCCACAGCATAGATCGCCGTGTCTCGAATCTCGTACACTAGTCCTCTAAGGAGGTTTCAATGCACAAGAAAAGAGTACCAACAGGTCTTAGATGGTTCTTTTTCGTTCTTGGTATCGGCACAATGATCTCGGCCGGAATTTATCTCAAGGGCTACATCGCCGGAGGCACCATGCTCGAGGAGGGACTTCGCGCCCTCATGTTCTTTCTACTAGGGCTCTTCTTCACTCTCATGTACGGCGAAAACAAGCAAGCCCCAGAAGAAGACACGAATTGATTACGAGCTCGTTCGGATTTGAAAGAGTTCCGTTTGGGAAAGCAGGTCTTTGAATGAAGAAGACAATATGCGTATCTCTGATCATAGCAACCTTGATTACTCTTTTCTTGACGGGTTGCAGTAACAAAGCGGCAACGCTTACAGCATTTACCGATGTCAATGTCGTTCCTATGACCGGTGAAAGGATTGTTAAAAATCAAACTGTCCTGGTTGAGGGGGCGAGAATTGTAGCCATTGGTAATTCTGATACTCTGCTTATCCCTGAGGGCACGCAGGTGATCAACGGGAACGGCGCATACCTGATGCCGGGTTTGGCTGACATGCACATGCATACACGGCAAGATTGGGAGGATCGGGATATCTGGCCGGTGCATCCATTGAACCTATATCTCGCCAACGGTGTCACCACCATTAGAGACTTTGCCCCCCAAGGGTCGCCACTCACCTATGCACTTCAATGGCGCGATGAAATTCACGCCGGAACTCGCCATGGACCAACCATATACGCCTCAGGGAAACTGCTCTATGCTAGCCCATTAGGGGATGCAGAAGGCATTGTTCGTCAGAATCAGGCCTTGGGCTTCGATTTCCTTAAGCTGTATTCCTATCTGTCGATGGAGGACTTCCATGACGCAATGGTTACGGCAAAGGAACTTGGCATGTACACCGCTGGGCACATCCCCTATGCAGTTGGGTTGGAGGGGGTTCTAGCCGAGGGGATGGATGAAATCGCACACGTCGAAGAGTTGCTCTTCGAATTCCTCGACGTTGACCGGAACAAGAGTCTGTCCTCCGAGGAGTGGTTACCTTACATAATCGAGGCCGCGCTACTTCAGTGGGATTTCTCTTCGAGTACCTTCCAAGCCGAGTTTGAGATCGACAATCGTGAGACTCTGGCCAGCATCACCGATCGACTTCGATCTGCAAATGTCCCGGTTTGCACGACAATGGTTGTCGATGACGTCATCCAATGGAAACTGTTCCACCCTGAAGCTTTCCTTGGGAGATCCGAAAATCAGTACCTGCCGTCCGCATACATCGAAAGCTTCCAACGCGGGGAAGAGAAGCATCAAGTCCAGTTTCAAGGCATGGAGGATTTGGCAGCCTTCAAGTATGCCGTCGACCGTTGGGTTCTGACCGGACTTCAGAAGGCCGGAATCCTTCTTCTTTTGGGAACCGATGCGGGTACAGGCGGCATGGGGATAGTTCAGGGGTATTCGATCCACGATGAGCTGCGAATCCTGCTAGACAACGGATTCTCCCCTTATGAAGCTATTACTGCTGCCACTGTTAACGCGGCTATTGTCGTCGAAAGGATGACCGGCGATGGGAATTTTGGCACCATCGAAGTAGGAATGCGAGCTGACTTGATCCTGGTGCGAGATAATCCGCTTGAGGATATAACCACCATCAAAGAGCCGCTTGGCGTGATGGCGACAGGCAGATGGTATTCACAAGAAACACTCGCCGAATTGATCGAGCCAGCTAATCTACCCACATCCGAGACGGAGTAAAGGGTATCTTCTCAATAATCCTTCGCTTCGTCTTGAGACAGCACTGTGGGAAGGCGAATTGGGCGCTTCGCTCGAACAGCGTTGAACTCACCGATCTCCTTGCTAGTGCGCGGGCCTCCACGCTAATCACTGTTGGCCAAAGGAAGGAATGACAATGGACAAGGCGATGATTGGCATGTGCGGTGCCTACTGTGGCATCTGTGAATGGAAACCGAAAACGCACTGTCCCGGCTGCCAGGCCGCAACAGGTGACATGTTCTTTGGTGAGTGTACCGTCGCGAAGTGTTGCGTGGACAAAGGCCTCACACATTGCGGAGAGTGTCCCGACCTGCCCTGCACCGATCTCCAGGCAGCATTTGACAATCCCGAACACGGAGATCATGGAGAACGGCTCATCAATCTTAAGGCATGGGCAAGAGGCGAGGAGACCTACCTCGCACTACGAACTCTGAAAAAGGAAAATGGCCGACCAGATGAATGAACCTTATGAGAATTGGCAGGCCAATTCCTGAAGGTTATTCACGACGTTATGCAACTCCATCTGAAGATTAAAAGCGCCATTACTCTTGCCTACTCATGTGTCTCCGCAGAAAGTTCATTTGAAGTTGTCGAAGTTCCTCGCCTTTATCAGTTGAATCAATTAAGTGACACACGCCCCCCGCTCTTCGACATACTCTGTTGCAGAGTTGACAATAATCATTGTTAGGTCGCCATCCTACTGGTATTATTAGAGCATGATGCCTGCATTTACACAGTTGAAGGAAAGCGATATTCGAGGAATTGCTGAGAGCTACGACCTGACGATGGTCGATTATGAACCTATTGCGGCTGGTACAGCGAATTCCAATTACCTAGTACAGGCACAACAATCCAGCTATGTGCTAACGGTCTTTGAGGACACAACACTTGCCCTGACAGTTGAACATGGGCGGTTGCTATCGCTATTGAAGGAGTACGCATTCCCCTCTCCACGTCCGCTTCTTGCTGTCAATGGGGAGATAGCAATAGCGCACAACGACAAACCGGTGATGATGAAAGAGTATGTGGCTGGGCGAGTGTATCGGTATCCAAACAAGACAATGCTGCATCAAGTAGGGACGGCAATGGCAAAGCTACACCAGGTGCCGTGGCCGGATTTCTTGTCAAATAGGCAGCCATATGGTGTGCAGAAGTTTTCAAGTATCCAGGGACAGAAAGACGATACAGAATATGAGGGTTGGATAGCCAAGCGACTTCCTTATCTTGAACAGCAGAAACCCAAGGGCTACCGCGAGGATTGATACACAGCGACATATTCTATGACAATGTATTGTTTAAGGGCACGAGACTGGCAGCCATTATTGACTTTGAAGATGCGACCTGTAAAGACAAGGTGCTCGATCTGGGGATGGGGATTGTCGGATTGTGTGGGAAAGGGCAAGGGGTGGTGCTTGAGAAAGCGCGAGCGTTGGTGAAAGGGTATGAGCAGATCCGGGGGTTGGAGGAAGGAGAGAAGAGAGCTCTGCAGTTGTATGTTGAGTATGCTGCGGTAACGGTCTCCTGTTGGCGGTATTGGAAATACCATCTCGATGCGCCAAGCGTGGAAAACGCTGACAAACATTGGCAAATGGTACGCGTGGCAGAGGGAGTACACGATATCCCGAAAGCAAGATTCTTGGAGATAGTCTTCAGTTGAATTATCTGAACTCGGGCAGCCTAACCCGCGCCTGAGCGGGGTCAAGTCTTGCAAATGAACACCTGGTAGATTCCGGAGTCACATACCCCTAAATCGTGATGGGTAAGATAGAAGCAGTCCAGCGCCCAATGTCGAAAGACAGTAACCGGTAATGCGTAACGAGTTTAACTACAAACGGTCTACGTATTCTTGTGTTCAACTGATAACCGATAACTGCTTTTCACTAATTCCTCGAGGAGCAGTCTGAAATAAGGTTTGTATCCCTCGCATTCCAGTTCGATCAACGTATCAAGGATCTTCCCCTTCTCTTTCTTGCCCGCTCGCCTGTAGGCGAGCGCCAATTGTCCGTTACCGCCTGTTCTTTTCTTCATGGTTAGCCCCATTGCTATCTCCTCGCTCACAGAGCACTCACAGAATGACTGTGTTAGGAGACAACTGTAGCCTTCACCCTGTGAAATATCCCCATCTCTCTTATTCCACGGGCCAAACTTCCTATTTCGAGTACATTTCTTAGATGAGGCAACAGGGAGTGTAGCCCTGACCCTAATTTTGTCATAACGTGGAGGCGCTGAATCTCGTACCTTACACGAAGTTCACCTACCAGGCATACATGGTAGGAATGAATAAGGAGGTAACCTTCGACGCCTTGGGCTTATACAATGAGAGTGGTGAGAGCGTCGATCATACCTGCCTCTCAGTGGGCGCACACGGGAAGAAGATCTCCGGCAACTTGATAGTGATCAACGCCGATGACAAGGGTGTGTGTTGTTAAGAGAACCTATGTCATTGACTGTAACGGCTGGGCGGGTAGACGCTACGCGACCGGAAAGACTCACCCGTTTAGCGTTGACCAACGGGCTATTCGCGGCCTCCCTGTGACTGTGTCGCTAGCCTCACTCCTTTTACGCACAGACACTGTGCGGGGCAAACTCGGGTGCACTTTCCGCACAATAAGCATTCGCCCGCAGCAACCGTTCCGCCCTCCATCGCACCGCTCGGACATTCCCTCGTGCACAGGTTACAACTGACGCAGCTCTCTTTTGCACGAATGCGAAAGAGAGAGAATCGCGACAAGAGCCAGAGGAGGGCCCCAAACGGACAGAGCGTCCGGCAGAACGGCCGATAGAAAGAGACGGAGAGGAGGGCAAAGAGGATGGTGGCTCCGATCGTCATCGGTGTCCCTCCCCAGGAGAAGAGGGGCTTAAACGGGGAGTAATCCT
>Ga0163203_1000514_pt1 | contig 10592 bp, 3 predicted proteins | sample PL_2010_330m_FD_113534 | JGI IMG/M metagenome (GOLD analysis project Ga0163203, IMG submission 113534) | Freshwater microbial communities from Powell Lake, British Columbia, Canada to study Microbial Dark Matter (Phase II) - PL_2010_330m | ecosystem: Environmental > Aquatic > Freshwater > Lake ... | reverse complement strand
GATATCCTGAATATCGCGTTCATCGCGAACAAGTTCGGCAGAAACCGCACTATCCTGTTTTGGGTCAGAAAAACGGTTTCCTTTATCTGTATGTCACGCGCACGGCAAAACCCGGCAAAATCCCTTGTGCTGAGAAAATGAAGGTTAGGAGTATTGTACCATTCGTAAGGAAGTGACGGCGTAACGGGGACATGTCCGCTGAAAAAAAGCTGAAAACGCGCCGATAGATAACAAAAATTGGGAAATCCTACTATAACCTGTTTTCCTATTCTCAATGCTTCAAGTATGGCCTTTTCCGGGCGCTGAACCTGCTGCATCGTCTGGTTGAATATTACATAATCAAACAGTCTGTCGGGATAATCCACAAGGCCGGAATCTATATCACCGTGCGAAACACTCAGGCCTTTTTCGACACAGCTGTATATCGCCTCTTCGCTTATCTCGACGCCCGAACCTTTAACATCTTTACACTCTACCAGATACTCAAGAAGATCACCCCAGCCGCAGCCCATATCAAGCACCGTAGAGCCCGTCTCGATCATTTCTCCTATGACTTTGTGATCTAGCCTTAATTCTCTATGTATCTTGCTTGCCATATCATCTCCCGCCGCGGGTTCCTCGCACGCCCGGGACTACTTGCTTCCGGTCTTCTTGAAAGACCTGTTCAGAAAATGTTTAATAAGCTTCGCCTGCTCCTCCGACTCCAGAAGAAACGCGTCATGCCCGTATGCCGAGCTGATCTCGCAATATGTCACGTCCTTGCCGTTCATTTTAAGCGCCTTTACGATATCCTTGGACTGTTCCGAAGGATACAGCCAGTCTGAACTGAAAGCTACGACAAGAAAACGGGATTTAACGTCCTTGAATACCTGAGCGAGTTTTTTATCCCTCTGAAGATCAAAATAATCCATCGCCTTGGTCAAATACAGGTACGAATTAGCATCGAATCGTCTGACAAAATTATCCCCTCGATACCGCAGATACCCTTCGACCTCGAACTCACTGGTAAACTCGTATCCAAGCTTCTCTTTTTTGAGCATCCGACCGAACTTTTTGTTCATAGACGCGTTACTCATGTATGTGATGTGCCCCACCATCCTCGCCACGGCAAGCCCTCTTGAGGGAGGATCACCGCCGTAATAATCTCCCGAACGCCAGTCCGGATCCGACATGATCGCCTGCCGGCCGACCTCGTCGAACGCTATCTGCTGTGCCGTATGCTTGTACGCCGACGCTATCGGTATACAGGAAACCACGTTTTCGGGATATTCTACAGCCCACTGCAATACCTGCATACCTCCCATCGACCCGCCTGAAACCGACAAAAGTTTTTCTATTCCGAAACAGTCTACGAGTTTCTTTTGCGCTCTTACCATGTCACGGATCGTCACAATAGGAAAGCTCAGGCCGTAAGGTTTTTCGGTATCAGGGTTTATGGATCTCGGTCCGACGGACCCCTTGCATCCGCCGATAACATTAGAACAGATAACAAAATATTTTTCGGTATCGAAGGCTTTACCGGGGCCTATCATCGTGTCCCACCAGCCGGGTTTGTTTTCGCCTTCGGCATACCCCGCGGCGTGTGCGTCACCGGAAAGAGCATGACATACAAGCACCGCATTCGTTTTTTCGTCATTAAGGTCCCCGTAGGTCTCATAGGCTATTTTTAGTTCTTTAAGACGTGCCCCGCTCTCCAAGGTAAATGTTTCCCCCTCCGGCAGATTGAAATATTTTGTTTCTGTGTATTGTTTAGTCATGATTTATCCTAATTATACGATATAACGTGTTATTTGTCATCCCGGAATTCCCGAACATAGTGAGGGAATATCCGGGATCCCATAAAAATATTTGCATTATCATGTGATCCCGGGTCTCGCCTTTCAGGCTCGCCCGGGATGACATAATTCATTCCCATTTACTCGAACCAATATTCCTTATCATTTAATCCCGATACCCTCGGCTCGAGGATCTTCGTATTTCTTCCTAGAATATAGCCCGACCCGTACAGGTCGCGTACCCAGTAAATCGCTTCCTTCCAAAAATAGTACGTAACGTATTCCCACAGCGGAGGTGAAACTTTTCTGACCTCGTAAGTCACATAATCGTTATTCACCACCACACGCACATAATGAAGATACCCGCCATCAGCCTCAGGTATCTCGATCAGCATACCGCCGCCTCCGGTGACCATGTAATCTACACCGTCAAACTCCTCATGCTTGAACATATGCCTGTGTCCCGAAAACACCATGTCTACGTCGTATTCGGCAAATAATTTCCTCAACTTGTACGCCCATGGCGCGTTGTCTACATTGTACCAATCCTGCTGGTATGGATCGAACAGGGGTTTGTGCATGGAAACAAATATATGGTCGTATTCCTTGCCTTTCTTGAGTTCCGCCTCCAGCCATTCAAGATCGGGTGCACCGCCTTCGTTATCCGCAATAATAAAATATGCGTTTCTATTAGAGAACGCGAGTTTTTCGGAACCGCAATACTTTTTAAAAAGCTTCCTATCATCATGGTTTCCGATGGTCGCTATGAGCGGCCATTTGATAAGTTTTTGCAGTTTCTTGTAAGCCTTAAAATGAGCGGTCTTTCCGTCAAGCGTGACATCGCCCGCACTCAATACAAAATCGATGGGTACCTTGCGGGACCTATCCTCACGGTTCATGTGCCATATTTCCTTAAGCGTCGCCGCATCGTTGAATATAAGCCCGGCATGATTATCACTAAAAACTAGAAACGAAAAATAAGTGCCTTCATTTTTCGAAAGTTTTTGCACGGCGGCCTGATTGTTCTCGGTATTCGGCGCCGGCTGCATTAACCAGAACGGGATAAGCGGCAGGAAGGAATACACGATAAGCAATGCGGCTATTGCCAGGACTATTTTAATCGGCTTCGACACTTTACCCCCCCCGTCAAAAATCGTCATCCCGGGATCTTGAGCGACAGCGAAAGATACCCGGGACCAAATAAAAATACTTTCGTTTTCATGTGATCCCGGGTCTCGCCTACGGCTCGCCCGGGATGACATATTTTAGAAACCCTGCCCCTACGGTTCACGAACGACTGATCTTAACGATCTCATACTCAAGCGTTCCAGCGGGAACATCAACTTCTACGACGTCGCCCACTTTATGCCCAAAAAGCGCCTTACCTACCGGTGATGTCGTGGATATTTTATTTAAATCAAAATCGGATTCTTCTTCGGCGACAAGCATGTAATCGAACTCCTCCCCGGAAGAGAGATCCTTTACGCATATGGTAGCTCCGATAAGGGCCTCGTCCTTAGCGATATTCGATTCGTCCAATATTCGTGAACGCGTAAGGATGTCTTCAAGTTCCGCTACACGTTTCTCATTCATACCTTGAGCATCCCTTGCTACATCATATTCGGCGTTTTCGCTCAGGTCACCTTTCTCCCTGGCTTCACCCACAGCATTGGCAAGTTCTCTACGTTTTTCTCCTGAAAGATATGCCAATTCCTGCTGCAATTTGTCATAACCCTCACGGGTAAGATTAATACGACCTTCGCCCATTGTTGCCTCCTTTCGATAAACAATATTATAGGTATTTTGGGGATAAAAGCAAGGACCTCGTGAATCGTAGATCGTGGATCGTAAATGGTGAATGGTAGGGGAGGCAAGAGAAATTAGTCGTTAGTCTATGGCCGGTAGCCTATGGTCGATAGTCGACTGTGGACCGTGGACTGTGGACGAATTGCCCAATACTCAATACCCAATACTCAATACGCACGACGCAATGCGCTATACCGATTGCGCAAACGCAAGGTCCGCTTTCCGGAGTTCGGGAATATCGGCGACTTCAGGCTCCATCGCCGGCAGGTTCAGAATAAGCGAGATCGTCCGACTGGTCATGCCTGAACGCGCTATCTCTCGTTTAAGATCCTCAAGCTCATCAGTTATGTCTCGCCCGTTTGTCATAAGACTTACACATTTTTTGAGATCGCGTTCGAGGTTCTCTATCTTGCCGGGATCCTTGCGAGGATCGCCCTCCTGTAAACTCATAAGGTGCAAATACTGCGCAAAGATAGGACCTGCCAGCATCTGCCACAAGACTGACGGATATCCCCCCTCAAGCGCAGCCATGTAGGAGAGATCATTCCCGCCGTCTCTGCGTAAGGATTCCAATACCTTTTTGTACACATCAGAATTCTCCCTGTCATCATCGGTTATCACCCATGTAAAAACCGCCTCGTCCGGATATGCCCTTTTGCGCGTGACGAGTGTCTCGCGAACATCATGCAAACGGCTCAGGTTCTCTTCCTCGAGAGTACCGTCATCCACATAAAACACATACTTTATATGATCCCATTCAAGGTCAACAATACCACGTTTTGTGAGCTGTTTACGGCTTATTCTTTTTCCCACACTCTCGAGCATATTGACAAGCTGGTCCACACACCGGTCTCTGTCCCCTTCATCGCCGGGTTTCGACCGTAAAGCTACGGCCACCGTCGATGCATCAGCCGCGACCGGGGCTTCTTTGTATAACACTTCTTTCAGAATATCACTCACTTCGGGGAATACTTCCTTTTTCACAGTTCTTCTCGTATCCTCCGACAAAGAAACCGCTTCACTGATCCTGGCCCCGTAGACTTCGCGGAACATGTCATAGACACTGCGGCATTCCCCTGCAACGATCACTTCTCCCCCGGCTGCCGGGTCAAGGATCGGTTCACGATCATCAAATAATGAGGTCCAGCGCTGATCAACATGTACATTAGCGTTTAAGATCATGAAGAATGTATCCTCAAGCAACATTTGTACCGTACATCTTGCTCGGATACCAGTATTAATATCTAAAACAGCTACATCCCGGCCATTCATTTTTTCGTACTGAATAAGTCTCTTCTGTGATACCGGTAATTTATCAAATTCGTGATCTACCATAACAACCGGTGCGTTCAATCTTTCGGCGACATGCCTTATTTCTTTCACGATCCCGGTCTCTACCGAAAGATCCCAATATTCCTGCTGGTCCGGCGGATAAACTTCATCAGGAATACTGGATGCCAATTTCCCTCTAACAAGAACGTACCGTGCCCTTCTAATATCTTCGGGAATATTATCAAGCAATGCTTTACCTTCCATATCCGGGACATTAACCTCAATAATGCTCATTTCTTTCTTCATTTCCTCGGCAAAATACGGGTACAACTCACCAAGCCGCATATTCTGCCAAACCACAAGAGGACGATCCTGCGCCCCGTTATCGTCCATCCATCTTCTTACTTCTTTGAGCTTTTCGAGCGCATACAAAGCGGATGGCAGTTCCTCCGTTATGGCGTCGTTTATTGTCACAAGTTCGCCGTCGCCCCTCACTACCGTGTACTGCCTCGCAAAATCCTCGAGGTTATCATACCGGAAGTCTATAAAATGCCTTAAGACTTCACCTAAAGCGCCCTTGAACGTGATTTCCTGTCCGGGCTTGAGTAAATCGTGAGGAATATACTCAACGCCGTCTTTTTCTATATAATTACCGATTTCATAATGTTCGGGAAAGAGTTTTTGCTGCAAACGAATGGACGCGTAATGCCCTATTACGGGACAGAGGATTTCATGAAGAAGATATTCATCTGTCAGCGTGGGTGGCCCGTGGTTATACAAATGCGTAAGAAGATCCGTAGCAAGAAAAAGTTTCCCAGTGATGGCATCATATTTGCCGAGATAAAAATCGTCTCTTCCTTCAACTATCGAACCGAACCCGTATATCTTGCAGGCAACTTTAATTTTTCCATAATGGACGGTCAGCTTCTCTTTATCTTCCGATAATATCGCCGTACTATTGATCGCTTTATTCAGTAAGGCAAGTATCCGATCTTTGTATTCCGGCGTAATATCGTTTTTCCTTATCTCGCCGAGCTGTTCGTTGAACTTCGCTTCGGATATTGCACCCTGATGAATATGGCCCCCTCTTTCTTCCATTAATTTCATGGTTGTGAGTTCTTCTAACCATTCATCAATCTTCGTTTTGTCTTCATCGGTTATGTCCACTCCGCTATCCGACAAATATCCTAAAGAAAAGAAAAATTCGATCATACCTATAACACCGCCGAGAATATCTTCAGATTCGCTTCCATCCATCCATAGATCGATATCGTCACCGGATTTCATCAAAAAAGCTAATATCGCAAGAGTATCGCCGGGAAAAATTTTTTCTTCACTATGACCTTTTTTTGACAAATTGATCGTTATTCCCAGCTTCTCTTTGATACTACTGGAATATACAGCCAAATATTCAGAGGGAAGCATATGAAAGTTTATCGCGCTCGTTATTGTTGCAACTCTATCGTTAGAATATTCATTTTCAGATTTTATATCAGAATATAGCGATGCTAATTCTTCCCATACCTTTTTACGGCTCTCTTCGTCAAGAAGTTCCAGCACCGTAAATGCTCCGTTGCCATCCTCATCAGGACCATTTGTCCAATAATATTTCAAAATCCCTATAACCTCGTCACTCCCTTCGCCGTCGATCCACCGTTCAACAAAGGGCATAACGAATTCCCTTATGGCTGCCCTATCGTTCTTCTGCAGAGCTTTTTTAATATTTTTTTCATCAAAAACCGGAACGTCATCCCACGCCGGCATACCATGCGGGCCGCGGAGGAGAAAATAGAATTCGCGCAGGATCTCAGGGCCATATTTCCCGGCCATTTTTTTTATTTCACTGTCGGTTATTCCAGCGGTATTTTTTGTGCGCTTTTTTTCTCGCAAAAACTCGCGGTATTCTTCATCAAGGAGCGCAACTAACCCGGGATCAACCACTAACCCCTTGATATCTCGGATGCTCTGTCCCTTTTCAAGCGGTTTCGGGTCAAGAACAACCGTTTTTCCCGACATCAAACACTTAACGACGGTATCAAGAGTACCGGTACTCTTTCTATCCCAGAACACCGCTATAATATCCGCCTCATCAACTATCCGTTGGTTCCGCGCGAGAAATTTGCCGTACGGACCGTGTTCCGCCTCTTCCTCCGGAGTAGGCCGGAGGCTTTGAACTTCAAGTTCATGTGATGCCGCCGTCTCTTCGGCATAACTATCGACACCTTTTGCACCGCCCGAGATAATAACCGCGTTTTTGGGCAAACTACGAATAAAATCCGATACTTCTTCAGGTTTTTTGTAGCCCCTGCTTCCCACAACCGCTACTTTCGGCACCTCCTGGACTTTCTTTTCCTCATCAGGTAAGGGGTTATCCAAAAGAGCTAAAAGTCCGGAAACAGATATTTTTTCGGACTCCAGATAATATTGAGGCGGACCGCGGCGTTTGCCCGTACTAAGCCATTCCAGAAGCGGCGATTTCATCTTGCCGTTATCAAGGACAGGCCAGATGTTAAGTTCGCTGATAGGCCTTGCCGTCACATCGTCATGGGCAAGCAATAACCTCGGAAACTTCATATCAAGATAGTATTCAATAAAACTCTTGCGGATGAGGTTGTATAGGTGTCTGGCTTTTTCCGTGCGTTTTTGTCCGTATTTACGGCTCACCGAATACCATGTCTCGGAACTTAGACGGTTTCCATTAAGACCAAGTTCCCTGTACAGTTGCCGAAAAAGCGCCTCAAGCGGTTCTTTTACGGGCCTCTTTCCGCGGCGAAGATTAAATTCGTTTATCCGCCTTATGATCTTAGTCACAGAAAGACGGATCAGGTTATCCGAGGCGTATTTCCTTTCCTTTGGAATGTATTCATGCTCGTAATCAAAAATACCGGGATTATTTCGCTGCCACTCGGCATGTGTCATGCCGAAGAGTTTCCCCCTGTCTCCAAGCCTGGCATTCAAGTCATCGTTCTGCCCCAAATAGAGATAAGCAAATCTTCTTTCTCCGTAATTATCAGCAAATTCCACCCTGACAAATACGTTTTCACCATGCAGGCGGTACCAGACCCTGTCGGAATACGGTTTAAAGGGTACAAGTGCCTGCGGAAGTTCCCCTTGGGATCCGCTTAGTGGCGCCAGAGTTTCATCCCCCACCATCTCCCGAGATTCATTGAGACGAGCGTTCAACCGCCTGAGCCTTACCCTCAATAACCACCATTCGAAGTCACTGCTCCCAACCGGCACTAACTGTTTCATGCGATTACGCGTAGTAGGAAAATATGACCTGTCATCTCTCACCATGCGGGCAATATCAGGAACAAAGTAAAAAGGATCGTCAAGGTACCGGTCCCTGTGTATTCTTTCATAACGGGAGCGTAATCCTTTTCGGGGATCTCCCCATTTTTGGCAATGTTCAATAAACTTATCCGCCCTTCTCGGATGTGCGTCCCGAAGGCTCATAAACCCTCCGATATTCACAGTGATAAGCGTAAAAAGTTCACGGAATGCCGGATCTATGTCAGGGTAAAGGGTTTTTAATTTGATATCGGTAAGTTCGTGCTTCAGGGTTATATACAGGAAATCTTCGTTTTCGAAACTGCGCCAATCGACGGTGATCTTTCTGTTTTTTGGATTTTCGGACCATTTGAACATCGCGGAATGATAAGCGGGGGATTCAACAACTACGTTGACCATGAAATCCTCGTCCCGGAAAAACCCTTCCTGCAGAAGCAGTCTCTTAACACTGTTGAGTTTCGCGTTGATCTCCGCGGCGACTTCGTCCGGCTGTCGGCGCAGTTCTTCCCTTCCCAGCAATTCTCTGATAGCCTGGGCCGTCAAGGTCGTCAGGCCACCCCATACTCCCGATGCCCATGATACCGGATCCTTCTTCCAATGTTTAAAGACAAAACCGTCATCTCCGCGCTCGTCCCCCTCAACACCTGGATCATCTATTAAGCACCCTTCGAGCGACGCTGCTTCACGTATATTTGATCTATTTAACTCCACACCGCGAAAATCACAGTCTATGAGATATGCCCCGGAAAAATCTATTCTCCATGGATATTTAAGTTTCCTTAGATCAAGTCCTTTCAAAAACTTGCCTTTCAGACGGATCCTTGTCTGGTCTCCGCTGCAAAAAATATCTTTCGCGTTCTCAAGAAGGTTTATGCTTTCATCATCCAATTGCTGACCCGGACTAAAAAGCAGAATAAGATCTTCCGATGTACACGCCTTTTCAAAACGACTTTCTTCTATAACCTCTAACAACGCAGAATGGCGGGTCAATATGTAGGTGTTAGAGTTCCTGTCATAGCGGCACCCCATGCCCTTCAATAGCGGATCCTCGGATGCATTAAGAATTATCCCGTTGGAATAACCGTGTTTGGTCCGTCCCGGGAGATTCTTCACGGCAAGAAAAACTTCACCGGGGATCAAGGTCTTACCATCCTCATACATGATCCTGTTTTGTCTCACAGTTCCCTGCAACACCTCTGATCCGTTGACCCGGGGCACCTCATCATTTTTAAAACGCAGGACATCAGTATGACCGGCCAGCGCCGCTTTTAAAAAATTATTTTCGAAATCAGAACATAAGGGGCACTCCGCATTGAAGAATTCTATGGTTTTTTCACTAACTCCTGTCCTCCCAAGATAGATATTATTCATACCAAAACTCTCTACATCCGGTTCTTTTAAAACATCCATCAATATCGCTTCCAGCTCTTCCGATACTTGCCTGAAATCCCGATATGTGTATTTCCTGGCAACGTAAAATTCTGTTAACTTCTTCGCCATGTCGTTCAGCTTTGTGAGCCAATCTTTGCCATCTCTACCTTCTAAACTGTCAGTTTCGATATGTTTTGTACGTTCCATTTCCTCTCTAAAGATCCATTTCATGACCAGACCAAAATGAATAAGGTCCACAAGCACCATGGTCTCGAATATCATTTGGTCGTCAACATCTATTCTTCGCTGGGGATCTCCCCGGGTAAAAAGTATATCTTTTTCAAAATCATAGCCCGCCGAGGCGGATATCCCGAAATCGATCATGCTTATGGATCCGTCATTTTTTACAAAAACGTGTTCCTCCTTAAGGTCCCGATGGTAAACACCGTTTGACTCCATTTCCTGCATAAACCGAGCTATAGCTAAGAGCAGCTCCAGCTTCTCCCGGGCAGATAAGATGTTTTCATTGAGATATTCTTCCAGGGTTTTCCCTTCAAGTTTCGACATACAAAGAACAGGCACATTATCGTCGATACGATCAATGAAATACGCGAACGGGATCCCTTTATTCTTACCGTCCGGATTCAATATGCGCATATTATCAAACTCGTTCTTGACCGCCTCATAAAGCACTCTCTCCTGGGTTGCGGCCCAGTACGAACCTCCTTCAGGTATTTTGATCAGATATTCTTCCTCGTTAAAATGCACTGTAACGATAGATTCATCATTTTCTGTCGCCTTTCGGCACAATTCCCTCACATCTTCATCAAAATCATCCAACGATGTCGGGTGTTTTTTCACTTTTCCCGGAAACGCCTGCACATTTTCACTGACGATCTCGAATCCTTCGCTTCCCTTACGGAATATCTTATATCCCCATGCGGGTAATGCCGCTCTGAGATCCCGGCCATCCACCGTAACGGTTTCATGTTCGCGAGGTATATCGGAATAATTCACCATCACAATAATTTCCTGATCCCCGTATTTTCTTCTGAACGCAGGGACGCTGCCTTCAAG
>Ga0163203_1000513_pt1 | contig 10605 bp, 12 predicted proteins | sample PL_2010_330m_FD_113534 | JGI IMG/M metagenome (GOLD analysis project Ga0163203, IMG submission 113534) | Freshwater microbial communities from Powell Lake, British Columbia, Canada to study Microbial Dark Matter (Phase II) - PL_2010_330m | ecosystem: Environmental > Aquatic > Freshwater > Lake ... | reverse complement strand
GTACGACGCCGGGGAGCTTGACGGCCTCATAAAGAGGATGATCACACTGCGCTCATACGCGGATTACAACGTAAATCCGAAGCTTATCATTGACGTGTTAAATAATGAAATCAAACGAAAGGACATGCATGCACGAAGTAGTACAGGTAAGGCTGCGTGAGGCGGGCAAGATCTCGCATTTTGCCACAGGGCACCTTAAATTCAAAGTGGGCGATTATGTGATTATCGAGCAGGACCGCGGCCTGGAATACGGACAGATCGTTTCCGAGGCCGAGGGCGTGCCGGACGCGGAAGTCGAGCGCCCCCTTCGAAAGATCATACGCAAGACAAACCCCTGGGATCACCACCAGATAGGGAAAAACAGGAAAAAATCACGGGAAATCATGCGGATCTGCGAGCGGAAAATAGCCGAGCACCGGCTTTCGATGAAGCTGGTCGAAGCAGAATACTCGTTTGACCGCTCAAAGATTATTTTTTATTTTACCGCCGAAGGGCGCATAGATTTCAGGGATCTCGTGAGGGACCTGGCCAATATTTTCAAGGCGAGAATCGAGCTCAAGCAGATAGGCGTAAGAGACGAGGCCAAGCTCATGGGCGGATACGGCCCCTGCGGCAAAGAGCTCTGCTGCGTGAAATTCCTGAAAGATTTCGAGCCGGTTACGATAAGAATGGCGAAGGATCAGAACCTGCCGTTAAACCCGACGAAGATTTCGGGCCTGTGCGGCAGGCTCATGTGCTGCCTGAGCTACGAAAATCAGACTTACAAGGAGCTCATGAAGGGCCTGCCCAGAATAGGCCACGAGATAAAGACGGAAAAGGGCAAGGGAAAAGTCACGGCCCTTAACCCGCTTAAGCGAACCGCTACGGTGGAAATCGAGAACGGCAAGCGCGTTGAGGTGAAATTCGGATAATATCTTGTCATTCTGAGGAGCTGAAAGCGCCTGTCATTCTGAGGAGCCCCGCAGGGGCGACGAAGAATCTTTCGTTAAGATCCTTCGGCCCTTCCCTCCGGGTCTACGACCCGTAGGGTCGGAGACGAGCCTCCTCAGGATGACAGTGTAAAAGGCGTTCAGGATGACGCATGGATCAATATACTGGTATGAAAACGATATACATTACCTCGCCGTTATACTACGTGAACGCGGCGCCCCACATAGGGCACGCGTATACGCAGATCATATGCGACGCCGTAGCGAGATTCCAAAAACAACGCGGGCATAAAGTCTTCTTCATGACCGGGACCGATGAGCACGGAGAAAAAATAGAAAAAGCCGCCCTGGAAGCGGGTTTCGCCGCGGGGGAAGAGAAAAAATTCGTAGATACCGTTGTGCCGCGCTTCACGGCGCTCTGGAAGAAATTAAATATAGGGTATGATCATTTTATACGTACCACGGATAAGACGCATAAGGAAACGGTAAAAGAGATTTTAACCTTGCTTTATGATAAAGAGAAGATCTATAAAAAAGTTTACGAAGGCTGGTTTTGTACTCCTTGCGAGGCTTTCTGGTCCGATTCGCAGGCTCCTTCCGGCATATGCCCGGATTGCGGCCGCAAGGCTGAAAAGCTAAACGAGGAAAATTATTTTTTTAAGATTTCGAAATATCAAAACGCCCTCATAGACCATATAAAAAGAAAGCGCGCGGAGAAAACGCCGTTTATCATCCCGCAAATACGGGAAAACGAGGTTTTGAGTTTTCTTGAGAAAAATAAGCTGCAGGATTTGTGCATATCAAGGCCGAAAACCAGGCTTTCCTGGGGTGTTGGCGTACCGTTTGACAAGAACTTCGTAACTTACGTATGGTTTGACGCCCTTATAAATTATATTTCAGGCGTTGGTTATACGTATGACAGGCCGCGTTTTGACTCTATCTGGCCCGCTTACGGCCACTTTATAGGTAAGGACATATTACGGCATCACGCCATATACTGGCCTATTATACTTATGGCTCTCGGCGAGAAACTCCCGGGGCATATCTTTACGCACGGATGGTGGGTGATCAAAGGCGAAAAAATGTCTAAATCCAGGGGCAATATCGTGGATCCCGAAGTTCTGATTGAAAAGTACGACGCCGATGCTTTCAGGTATTTTCTTCTTTCCGCGGTTCAGTTTGGTTATGACGGGACTTTTTCCGAAGAGCTTTTTATCAGAAAGTACAACGATGACCTCGCCAATGACCTGGGCAATCTTGTAAATAGAACCCTTACGATGCTGGAAAAGTATTTTGACGGAATCGTGCCCTCAGCCGGAGCTCAGGCTCGTGATAAGGGCCCCGGTGAAGCTGCAGGGGCGATGCCTGCGCGGATGGGCATAGCTTTTGCCGATGGCGATTCATGGTTGACTCTTAAGATTATATGGGATCGTATCGGTTGGGCGAATAAATACATAGAAAACGAGGCTCCGTGGAAACTCGCCAAAGAAAATACAGACCGCCTGAAAATCGTTTTATATAATCTTACCCAGACGCTTGGGGCTATTTCCGTGTGCCTTTACCCGTTTATGCCTGACGCGGCGTCTTCTATGTGGAAACAGCTTGGCATGAAATCGGATGTAGCCTCTATTAAGTTATACACAGCCAACGCAGGGGAAAAAGGAAAATTTTGGGGAATCATACCACCGGGAACAAAAACATGTAAAGGCAAGCCGCTTTTTCCGAGGATAAAATAAAATGGGATTTAAACCGGGCTCAATCTTAACTGTCGCGGTTATTATTGTTTTCATAGCCGCCTTAAGCCCTGCCGAAGAGATTACCCTCACTACCTATATGCGGAATCAATTAGACACGTATGTTATTGGCGACATTAATGCGCCACTCACTGTTATCGCGTCAAGTGGCGGCCTTACCACTATTGTACCTATTGACCCTAACCCTATATCCTGGACCGCCCCAAGAAGCGGTACAATTTTGGTTACATGGTATCATCCCGGCGTATATGTATCCGCTCTTGCGGGAACACCTTCCGGCAGTTTGGGCTTCTCCATGAATCTTAATGGAACGCAGGGCGCATTTGGCACTTTACGGTTTATGGAAAATATCGCTCGCTATAACGATAGAGAGATTTATTACCCGCCGATCGTTGATAGTTTTACTGTAACCCGGGAGACCGAATACGAAATTAATTTACAATACGAGGCTGTAAGCTTCGCAAATTTGGCGGTAGAACTGATGTCCGACCCGGGTAGACGATCAATAATTGAGATAAAATATATAGATACTCCATAAAGCCGAAAAACATGCGCAAAATAATAGGAGACGCGAAGATGGCCGCACCGTTCAGATCAGTATGGAAGATACCCCTCATAATGGCAGTATTTACGCTTGTTGCGGCAACATCAAGCTTTGCGGAGAAGATTACTCTCGATACCGTTATGCCTCAAAACCTGGATAGATCGGGCGCATATGTTATTGGCGACATTGATGCAAACCTCACTGTTACCGGGACAAGTTCCGAAGGGCCCGCCACCCAGCATTGGACCATACTTTTTCACACTATACCCTGGACTGCCCCAAAAACCGGTTCTATTTTTATTACATGGCATAACCCCGGTGTAGGTGTTGTTGCTGCTGAATCAGTGGGAGGAAGCGTATGGCTTATCTTGGGCTTCTCCATTGGAATTGATGATGAATGCGCAAATCCGGTTTTCCTATGGATTCCTCCTCCTAGCGACCGTCGACCCAGAGTATTATTTTACCCGCCAATCGTTGCAACATTTTATGTAACTCAAGGGACCGAATACACTATTAGTTTACGATATCGTTCGCTAATAACTTATACCGGTGCTGTTTTTGCTGAGACGAGCCTATTGAACGACTCGGGCAAAAGATCAATAATTGAGATAGAATACGTAAGCAACGCTTAATTAGCTTCTCAAATTCGAATGAAAATATGCTTACATATGTGGTTCGGCAGTAGCGCGGTAAAGCCGAAAAACATGCACAAGACGACAGGAGACGCGAAGGTGGCCGCATCGTTTAGATCGGTATGGAAGATGCCTCTCATAATGGCGGTATTTACGCTTATTGCGGCAACATCAAGCTTTGCGGGGGAGGTTACCCTCACTACCATTGTGCCAGACTCGGGGGAATATGTGTATGGTAGATGTCCCTCTGGCGGAGGAGGCGAGACATGGATTTGGGAGTCAACCGCCGAACCAGTCCTTTCGGGTGCTGTATATTGGAAAGCCCCAAAAACCGGCACAATTTTAGTTACATGGCATCTCCCGAGGTTACTTATAATGGCGCAAGGAGAAACACCGGGCGGCAGTTTTGGCTTCTTCGCGAGGCTCGATGGGATGCCGGGCGCGTTTGACGCTTTACGGCGCGATGATCATCTTGCCGCCGTTTGCGATGTCGGGCAGGGGAATGTCTTTTACCAACCACTTGTTGATAAGTGGGCTGTAACCAAGGGGGTTCAATACGAAATTACTTTATACTACTTTGCGGACTTAACGAATTGTTTTGTGACCGTAATGGGAAGCACGGGAACGAAGTCGAGATATGTAAACACCCCATGAAAATAAACGATGAAAAAGGGACGGATTTGTTTTTTAATTTAAAAATAGAATACATGTTCCCGGGGATCAATACGTGTAAGCGGCGCTTACTTTATACTTTCCCGTGGGCTTTCCCCACCTTACTATTCTCCTGATTGTTATGGCCAAATCCGCAGGGTCTACGCCTATATCGTGAAAAAATCCTATTGCTGGCGGTGACCCCACAGGTAGAAGCTCAGTTCCGTTGACTGTGTAGACATTGGCGACGAACGTTAAATCATCGGGATTCCGTAATAGTATCGAAGCATACCTTAAACCCGCGATCGCCGCGTAATAGCCCCTTGCGTATCCCGTTTCCTGTATCCTTATTTCTCCGGTCAAATGTTCGACGGAATAGTATAAACCCAGGCCCGCCGCGGTCAATATAATAACGAAGATTATAGCCATTGCCAGCGCGTAACCTTTTCCGGATTTCGTATTCATTTGTTACTCCGGTAAAGCCCTGATTTTTGTTTGAATGCTAAGTACGTTATCGCCATCGCTTGCTGTTAGTTGTATCCCAAGTTCCGGGTCCTTCCAAATGGGTTGTGGAAAATTGGTTATATTTCTTGCTATCTCAACAGGGGCGTTTTCACCCTGCGTGTATGTAAGGGTATTATCAGCATTGCGCGTATATACGACCGTCGTATTGTCATTGGTGATGAAATCTAAATGATGATGAGAATCACCTTCGGGCCCACCTTCAATCACAGCGGTGATTTGATCAGCAACAGCTGTATCGACTGATTTAGCAAACCTGAGAACCCTGGTCATATGATTCATGGCGATTCTTGCCTCTCTCGAAAGTTCGATCCTATCCCGTATCGCGCCGCGGAAACGATGCTCGGAAACGAAATATACCGTGATGGCCAGGCTGACAATTGCGGTTATGACCATTGCCGTTATAAGCTCTATTAATGTGAGTCCTTTATTTTTCATATCGCAGGTTAATCCCAGCTTACGGTTGTCGTGATTATTTCGTAATTATCCGTAGAGTCGGGGCCAACAGAATGCGTCATTGAGCCGTCCGGCAATATCTCGCCGGGCAGAGCTGTCGGAGTTACCTCACCGGGGACAGGGCTCCAGTAGAGCTCCTCCATTGCTCGCCGGGCAAAATTTACAGCCTTAAGTTGTAGTTCGGCGTCAATGGTAAAACGCTGAGAGTACCGGAAAAACTCAAAACCCGCGACTACAATCACGGCAATCAGAACCATGGCAACTATTGTCTCTATCAACGTGAACCCCTTCGCGTTCTTCATGATATCAAAGTATATCATAATAAAACCAAAAAAGCAAAAACCTCTTATCCCAAGTAATGTCAAGATAATTGAGCGCTTTGCTTCTCCGTCATTGCGAGCCCTTGGCATCAAAGATGTCAAGGGCGAAGCAATCTCCTAGTTTGAGATTGCTTCGGCCGCAAACGAAAAACAGGGCAGCCTCGCAATGACAGGTTAAGAGATTGCTTCGGCCGCAAACGAAGAACAGGGCGGCCTCGCAATGACGGAGAAGCAAAGCGCCCGCAATATTTTACATTATCTCATTTCGATAGGTTTTATCAGGGTACTATTTGCTTTTCGTAATGAGATGTGCTATATTTATACGTAATGAAAAAGAAGCGCTTATTGGGGGAAGAATTAATCGAGGCCGGCCTTATAACAGCCGAACAGCTCGAGTTTGCCCTTAAAGAACAACGTAAACTAAAGGGCAGGCAAAGGGAGCGTTTGGGGGAAGTTATAATGAGGTGCGGATTTGTGGACGAAGAGCTTATGATACTTTTCCTGGAGAAATATTTGCAGATCCCCTACATGCGCCTTAAAGACAAGGACAGCCTGGATTCAAGAGCGGTAAAATTAATACCGGAAAGGATGGCAAGGAATTTTAAACTTATAGGGGTAAAACTCGCAGAGGATAGGCTCCATGTCGCCATGGCCAACCCGTTCGATGTCATAGCGCTCGATACGATAAAGGGCAGGACCGGCTGTAAAATCGAGAAATGGTTCAGCCAGCGCGGAGAAATCGAAGAAGCGATAGACAGGTTTTACAAGGAAGATAAGATCGCAAAATCTATTCACGAATTCATAAGCTTAAAAGAAGAAGAGGCCAGAAAAGAATTTAAGGTGGCGCCCTTCAGGGATGATTATAAAAAGCTGGAAATAGAGGCAACGAGGGCCCCCGTCGTGGAATTTGTAAACCAGCTTCTTGAAAGGGCGATTACCGAAGGCGCCAGCGACATCCATATTGAACCGCGGGAGAACGAGCTTTCCATCCGCTACAGAATAGACGGCGTGCTCCATGAAGCGAGCCCATCTCCCAAAACGATGGAATCGGCTATTATCACGAGGATAAAACTGCTGGGTTATATGGATATAGCCGAACACAGACTGCCCCAGGACGGACGCTTTAATTTTCAAACCGAAAACAAAAACATAGATATTCGGTTGGCGTCTACCCCTATTATATACGGCGAAAAACTGGTATTGCGGATTCTCGACAAAACAGCGCTTTTACTGAACATGGAGGACATTGGGCTGGAGCCGGGCGCGATTAAACAATTCAAGCACATCCTAAAACAGCCTTACGGCATGATTTTAGTAACCGGGCCAACGGGAAGCGGCAAAACCACTACATTATATTCCGCGCTGAATTTCATAAATAAGCCCGAGAAAAACATAGTTACCATAGAAGACCCCGTGGAATATCGAATAAAGGGCATAAACCAGATTCAGATCAAACCACACATAAGCTTAAACTTTGCCTCGAGCCTGCGCACGGTTCTCAGGCAGGACCCGGATATAATAATGATCGGCGAGATAAGGGATCTGGAAACCCTTGAAAATGCGGTAAAGGCCTCACTTACGGGACACCTTGTGTTGAGCACTATTCACACCAATGACGCCCCCGGCGTTGTATACAGGCTCATACATATGGGCCTGGAGCCGTATCTGATAACGGCCTGCATTAGCCTCGTGGTGGCCCAAAGACTGATACGAAGGATATGCGATAAGTGCAGAGAAAAGCTCATTCTTACGCCGCTGGCAATAAAAGGCCTGGAGGAAAGGCTGGGGGTGGAGTTGAAAAATATTTCGTTTTACCGGGGAAAAGGCTGTAAAGCGTGCGGCGGCACCGGATACAAAGGCAGGGTGGGCATTTTTGAGTTTTTTCTGATAAACGAGGAAATCAAAAAACTAATTTTGGAGGGTATCGCGGAACACGAATTAAAAAAAGCGGCAATGAAAGCCGGAATGAAAGACCTTCTCCACAGCGGCCTTGAAAAAGTAGATAAAGGCCTGTGCACCATCGAGGAAGTGCTGAAGGTGACCTTTATTGAAGGGGCGTTATAGAAACATGCCGGAATTTAAATACAAAGCCAAAGACGCAGCGGGTAAGACCGTAACGGGACATAAATTCGCGTCCTCCCGCGATAACATAGTTATTGAATTGGAGAGAAAGGCCCTTGTCGTCATCTCTGTCAGAGAGGTGATAAAGGAGGAATCGTCCTTTAAAAAAATATCTGCAGCTGTCGGGAAAGCCGGAAGAAAGGTAAAAACATTTGATCTGATTATCCTGTGCAGGCAGCTGGCAACCATGATGCACGGGGGCGTGCCGATTATTAACGCGATAGAAAGCATTTCGGAAGAGATGAGGAACAAAGGATTTAAGGAAATCCTGGAAAATGTGGCTCATAATCTAAGAAGCGGGATGTCGCTTTCTGAAAGCTTGAAGAAGCGCCCCGACGTGTTCTCGAAGCTCTTTATCGCAATAGTGGAAGCTGGCGAAAAGGTAGGGGCGCTGGACGATATGTTGCACCGCTTGAGCGGCTACCTGGAATCGAGGGAAAGGCTTGGAAGAAAAATGCGTTCGGCCACAACCTACCCCATCTTTATAGCCGGTTTCTTTCTGTTTGCCGTAGCGGTAATAACCCTCTTTCTTATTCCCAGATTTAAGGAGATATACGAAGGCTTTGGAGCGGAATTGCCGGGCCTGACGATGTTTATCTTTAAGGTAAGCGGTTTTTTTATAGATAACATCGTGTTTGTGGCAATCGCACTTACAATAGCCGTTTTTTCTGTCTTTATCTTTGTACGGCACACCAGAAGGGGCAGGGCCCTGCTTGACAAAGGGCTTCTTAATCTACCCGTATTCGGGGATGCGATAAAAAAAGCGGCCATAAGCAAATTCTGCAGAACGCTTTCAACTTTGTTGGCGCAGGGCATATCCATAACCGAAGCGCTTCTTTTGGTGGGAAGGGTTTCGGGTAACGTAGTTATAGAGGATTCCAGCAGTAAAGCCAGCAAGCTGATAGCCGAGGGGGAAACGATACTCTCCGCCGTTAAAAAGATGGGCATTTTTCCCGGCCTCATGCTGCAGATGGTCTCGGTAGGGGTTGAATCCGGGTCTTTGCCCGAGCTTCTGGATAAGACCGCCGATTTTTATGAAGAGCAGGTGGATACATTTATAGACACCACAATCTCGCTGATTGAACCGATCTTAGTGGTTTCGCTGGGAGCGGTTATTGCCGTGCTGGTAATCGCACTATATCTACCCATATTCAAGCTTGGCTCCGCCATCGCGGGCGGCGGCTGACCATAAGCGTGGAAGGAAGAAAATATGCGAAGAAAAATTTGCAAATCTGCGAAATGTATGGTATAGTTGTCTGTAACGAATAAAGAAAGGAGGCCTGTAGAAATGTTGAATAAAAAGGGTTTTACGCTTATTGAGCTTTTGGTGGTAATCATTATAGTGGGTATCCTGGCTTCAGTTGCGGTTCCGATGATGCGTGGCAATGTAATGAGGGCAAAAGCTTCAGAGGCAATCGCCGGTTTAGGTGCAATACGTACACAGATGAGAATGGTATTGGCCGAACATGGTGCATATAACAATGATCCTCCCGGTGTCGCTGTTGACGAGGGCATTGCTGGTAATGTCCCCGGTTTTCAGGACGGTGATTTAGACGGTAGGTACTTTTCAGACGTTGACTATGATATAACTGCACTCGGTGCTACTACCTTTACAGTAACTGTTACCGGTGCTTCGACCGGCACAAGCGGCGACGATATGAGTACAGTTCAAATAACAATTGACGAGGACGGCGACATAACCGAAGACTATAGTTACGCACCATAATAGTAACGACAGCTTTATGCAATAAAAAAGAGGGAAGGAATTCCCTCTTTTTTATTTTAAAGTCCTTCCGTTAGTTGTATAATAGTGATATTATATTAGGATGCCATGCTAATAGATACACACTGCCACCTCGATTTTGGTGAGTTTGATTCCGACAGAAGCGCTGTTATGGAACGGGCGAAAAAAGCCGGTATCGAATATTTGGTAAATATCGGCTCAAGTCTTGAAGGTTCGCGAAAAAGTGTGGAGCTTGCCGCCGCTAATAACAACATTTTTGCCTCGGTAGGCGTTCATCCTCACCACGCCGAAGAAGTAACCGATGAAGTGTTTGCCGAAATTAGCGAACTTGCAAAACAAAAGAAAGTAGTTGCAATAGGCGAGGTCGGACTGGATTATTACAAAAGTACCGCGGGCCCGGATAAACAAAAAGAGTTATTCGTTAAGTTTATCGAGCTTTCTAAGAAATTAAAACTTCCCTTAATAATTCACAACCGCCAGGCGCACCACGATACGTTGGATATTCTAAAGAAGACTTGTAACCTGCCAATTTCCGGAGTGATGCACTGTTTTTCCGGCGATGAAAAGCTGCTTTCAGAGGTTCTGGAGATGGGTTTATCTGTTTCGTTCACGTGCAATCTGACTTTCAAAAACGCTAAGCGTTTAAGGGAAGTGGCAAAAGCAGTCCCGCTCGAGAAACTTCTTTTGGAAACCGACGCCCCCTTTCTAGCGCCTCAAGCTTACAGGGGCAAGCGGAACGAACCGGCGTATATAACGGAGCTTTGCGGCTGTCTATCGGAACTTTTGAATTTGCCGAAGGACGAAATAGAAAGCGCAACAACGGAAAACGCAAAGAGGCTATTTGGTATAGCACAGATGACAGCATAGCTGTCATTGCGAGCCCTTGACATTGAAAATGTCAAGGGCGAAGCAATCTCTGGTGGGATTGCTTC